>Ga0302320_10006465_pt1 | contig 26001 bp, 16 predicted proteins | sample Bog_T0_3_FD_202130 | JGI IMG/M metagenome (GOLD analysis project Ga0302320, IMG submission 202130) | Peat permafrost microbial communities from Stordalen Mire near Abisko, Sweden - Bog_T0_3 | ecosystem: Environmental > Terrestrial > Soil > Wetlands > Peat | place: Sweden: Abisko, Stordalen Mire... | reverse complement strand
TTCCACCAAACGGTGGCTCCAAATACGATTGAAAAACGGCATTCCAACCCGGTATCTGCTAGCATTTCCTCGTGAGAGATCCCACCCAACTGCATGGTTACGGCTTAGGCGGATACACGCTGGCGCGTGGCTTACGGCCCCACAGTATATCCACGCTGGTTATAGCTTTAGGACGGCCTGGACCAGATTGGTCAGGGTCTCCTTGGCGTCGCCGTAGAGCATGGCGGTCTTTTCCTTGAAGAAGAGGGGGTTTTCCAGACCGGAAAATCCGCGGCCCTTGCCGCGCTTGAGGACGATGGCGAGCTTGGCGTGATCGACCTCGAGGATGGGCATGCCGGCGATGGGGCTGCCTGGGTTGTCGCGGGCGTCGGGGTTGACGACGTCATTGGCGCCGACGATGACGGCGACGTCGGTGGAAGGGAAATCGGGATTGATTTGCTCGAGCTCGTAGAGCTCGGAGTAGGGGACGTTGGCCTCGGCGAGGAGGACGTTCATGTGGCCGGGCATGCGGCCTGCCACGGGGTGAATGGCATACTTTACGGTGACGCCGCGCTCCTCGAGGGTATCGGCGAGCTCGCGGATAACGTGCTGGGCCTGGGCGGTGGCCATGCCGTAGCCGGGGACGAAGACGACCTGACGCGCGTAGGCAAGCTGGGTGGCGGCGTCCTCGAGGCCGATCTCGCGCATTTCGCCTCCGGCGGAAGCGGTACTGGCGTCTGCGGTCACGCTGCCGAATGCGCCGAAGAGGACGTTGGTCATCGAGCGGTTCATGGCCTTGCACATGAGGATGGAGAGGATGAACCCGGAGAAGCCGTCGAGGGTGCCGGCGATGATGAGGACGTTATTGCCCAGCGCGAAACCGGTGGCGGCAGAGGCGAGGCCGGCGTAGGAGTTGAGAAGGGACATGACGACGGGCATATCCGCGGAGCCGATGGGGATGACCAGGAGCACGCCGAAGGCGAGGGCAAGGGCAAGCATGAGGTAGAAGGCTGCCATGGCGTGCGGGAAAATGAAGAGGGAGACGAAGCAGCCGACGGTGACGGCGAGCAGGGTCATATTGAAGATATTCTGACCCTTGAATGTGAGTGGCTGGCCTGGGAGGATGCCCTGGAGCTTGCCGAAGGCGATGAGGCTGCCTGTGGTGGTGAGGGAGCCGAGGAGAACCTCGAAGGAGAGGGCGCCCATCTTGAACGGCTCGAGGTGCCCGCCGAGGCGGTGGAACTCCGAGACACCGACGAGTGCGGCGGCTGCGGCGCCGAAGGCGTGGGAGAGTGCGGTTCGCTGGGGCATGGCAGTCATGGGCACCCAGAGGCCCATGGCGAGACCAAGAATGGAGCCGATGGCGAGGCCGGCGACGATCCAATCGTACTGGACGATCTCATGCTGCATGAGGGTGCCGATGATGGCGATGAGCATGCCGAACTCGGCGTAAAACATGCCCTGGCGGGCGGTCTCAGGATGGCTCATCCCGCGCAGCCCCATTATGAATAGGATGCCGGAGAGGAGGTAGAGCAGCTCGATCAGGGTGCGCATCGCTATTCCTCTTTGCCTTTTTTGGCCGGCTCGGGCCGGCGTTTGAACATTCTCAACATGCGGTCTGTAATGACAAAGCCGCCGACGACGTTGGTGGTCGCGCAAGTGACGGCGATGAAACCGAGGATGGTGCTGGCCTTGTTATAGTTTGCGCCGGCGGCAACGAGGGAACCGACCAGGGAGATGGCCGAGATGGCATTGGTCGCGGACATGAGAGGCGTGTGCAGCAGCGGAGGCACACGGGAGATGACCTGGTAGCCAAGGAAGGCGGCCAGGACAAAAACGTAGAGCGAGGGTATGAGGGCGAGTAGATTCATTGCTTGAACTGCGGATGGATGATCTGGCCGCCGTGGGTGAGCAGGAAGCCCTTGACGAGATCGTTCTCGAGATTGAGGCCGAAGGTTGAGGTTTTCTTATCCCAGAAATGCTCGATGAGGTTGCCGAGATTGCTCGAGTACATCTCGCTGGCGGTGCGCGCGACGCGGCGCGGCATGTTCGAAATGCCGACGACCTTGACGCCGTTGACCTCGACTTCCTCGTCGGCGTGGGAGCACTCGACATTGCCGCCGCTCTCGACTGAGAGATCGACGACGACGCTGCCGGGCGCCATGGATGTGACCATCTCCGTGGTGAGAATCTGCGGGGCTTTGCGACCGAAGACCTGAGCGGCGGTGATGACGACGTCCGACCCTGTGCAGTGCTGAGCCATCACTTCGCGCTGTTTTGCGAGCTGCTCCGGCGTGAGTTCCTTCGCGTACCCCTGGGCGGTCTGGCCGGTTTCGCCGAGGTCGGCCTTGACGAAACGGGCGCCGAGGGAGCGCACCTGCTCCTCGACGACGGGGCGGGTGTCGAAGCCCTCGATCTGCGCGCCGAGGCGCTTTGCGGTTGCAATGGCCTGGAGTCCGGCGACGCCGACGCCGATGACGAAGACCTTGGCGGGCCGGATGGTGCCGGCTGGGGTTGTCATCATGGGCAGGATTTTGCCGAGGCGCTCGGCGGCGATGATGACGGAGATATAGCCTGCGATATTTGCCTGGGAGCTAAGGGCGTCCATCTTTTGTGCGACGGTGGAGCGCGGGATCATCTGCATCGAGCAGGCGCTGACCCCAGCGGTGGCAAGGGCGCGGACGAGGTCCAAATCATTGAAAGGGTCGAGATAGCTGATGTGGACGCAGCCTTGCTTCATGGCGGAGGCTTCCTCCATTGGCGGCTTGCGCAGGCGCAGGACCATATCGGCGGCGGCAAGGGAGGCGAGGCGGTTCTTGCTGATGGTGGCGCCGGCCTCGATGTAACGTTCGTCGCTCTGGTAAATGCTGGCGCCGATGCCGGTCTCGACTTCGGTCTGGATGCCGAGCTTCGCGAGTCGGGCGACAGTGGCCGGAACCAGCGGCGCGCGGGTTTCGCCGGGCTGGGTTTCCTTGGGTGCAAAGACGCGCATTGCCGGAATAGTGCTCACAGGATTTTGGTCACGCTGGCGGCAAGAGTAACGTGCGTATCAAGGCTGACCAGTCTAAGATTGCTTTTCACTGGGCAATGGTTGGCGGGATGAAGTTCAGGATTGGGACGGACGCAGCCGGAAGATCCGGGCCGTGTATAGAAGCCAATTGCGGACCGGTAATGCACAATCGATGGGGGGATTGCCATTCGGGGTGGTGGGATATTGGCAGCGGTAAAAGCAATTTTTTCCTTTTTATTCACCCCACCCAAAATCCCACCCTCATGACTCATTCGATGCAAACCAAAAGTAATAGCCTGCCGCGTGGACTCGGCCTGCTCCACGATCCGACGCTGAACAAGGGGACCGCCTTCACCGATGCTGAACGCGATAGTCTGGGGCTGCGTGGATTGCTGCCACCGCAAATCCAGGACCAGCAAGACCAGGTCACACGGGTACTGGGGAATCTCCGCAAGAAGCCGAATGCGCTGGAGAGATATATCTTTCTGCTATCGCTCCAGGACCGGAATGAAATGCTTTTCTACCGGGTGCTCCAGGATCACATCGAGGAGATGATGCCGCTGATCTATACGCCGACGGTGGGCCAGGCGTGCCAGCTTTACGGGCACATATTCCGGAGGCCGCGCGGGTTATTTGTATCCGCCAAGGACAAGGGGCGGGTGGAGGAGGTATTGAGGAATTGGCCGAGGGAGGATATCCGGGTCATCGTCGTAACCGACGGGGAACGGATCCTGGGGCTCGGGGACCTTGGGTCCAATGGAATGGGGATCCCGGTTGGGAAGCTTTCTCTGTACACAGCGTGCGCGGGGATCGATCCGGCGCAATGCTTGCCTGTGACCATTGACGTGGGGACGAATAACCAATCCTTGCTCGATGACCCGTTATATCTTGGCTTGCGCCAGCGGCGCCTGACTGGCGCTGCTTATGACGACCTGGTGCATGAGTTCGTCGTGGCGGCTACGAAGGTCTTCCCGTATGCGATGATCCAGTTCGAGGACTTTGCCAACCACAATGCGTTTCGGTTCCTGGAGAAATACCGGAACCGGATTTGCACCTTCAATGACGACATCCAGGGGACGGCGGCAGTGGCGCTTGCGGGGATTTACTCGGCGTTGCGGATTACCAAAGGGGACCTGCGGGAGCAGCGGTTGCTGTTCTTTGGCGCGGGGGAGGCGGGGACGGGGATTGGGGAACTGGTGGTCTCGGCGATGGTCTCGGAAGGGCTGCCCGAGGCGGAAGCGCGGAGGCGGTGCTGGTTTATCGATTCGCAAGGGCTGGTAGTAAAGGGGCGGGAGAAGCTGGCGGCGCACAAGGTGGGGTTTGCCCATGAGCATGAGCCGATGACAGATCCGCTTGAGATCGTACAGAAGCTCGCGCCCACGGCGTTGATAGGGGTGTCGGGGAAGGCGGGTACTTTTTCGCAGGCGATCCTCGAGAAAATTGCCGGGAACGTGGAGCGGCCGATCGTTTTTGCGCTGTCGAATCCGACTTCCATGGCGGAATGCACGGCGGAGGAGGCTTACCGGTGGACGGGGGGGCGGGCGGTGTTTGCGAGCGGGAGTCCGTTTGACCCGGTGGTCCTGGATGGAAAACGGTTTGTGCCGGGGCAGGGGAATAACTCGTATATTTTCCCGGGAGTGGGACTTGGCGTAATGGCTTGCGCGAGCCAATTCGTGACGGACGAGATGTTCCTGGCGGCGGCGCGGACCCTGGCGGGTGAAGTGAATGAATCAGATTTGGAACAGGGACGGATTTATCCGTCGCTGCAGCGGATCCGGGACGTGTCGGCGGCGATTGCGCTGGCGGTGGTGGAGGTGGCGCAGAAGCGTGGGCTAGCGCGGAAGGAACTACGGGGGAATATCCCGGCGGCGATCCGGGCGATCATGTATCAGCCGCGGTATCCGGAATATGCATGAGGCGCTGCCGCAAGCCAAGGCACTTTCCCGCCTCACGGACTTGCGTGATCCAGTCAAGATAGATGCCGCCGATGCGGAGATTCTTGCAGCCGTTGGGCGGAATGAAGCGACGCTGGTGGGCTACCCAGTGATTCATGTCATTGATGGCCAGCGTGGTGTATCGGAGCCGATGCTGGAGAAACGTTATCCTACGGAGTTCAGCGCCCCGTTGGATATGGGGAAACCGGTCCACGCGCTGCCTGCCGAGTCTCCGCCTCCAGGTTACCCACCGTCACCCCAGTTACCGGCTAATCCTCTCCACGATGTGAGCGTGCCAACCGCCTTCGAGACACGCAATGTGGGGCTCACGCTGGAGGCTGAGGTCCATGTTCTCAAAGACGCAAAATGGATTCTCCTCGATATCGTCCCAAGCCACACGATCTTGCATGAAATTGATACTTATGTAACTCAGTTAACGCAGCCTCAATTTATCTGTCTGAAGAGTGTCAGCGAGTTTGCTGTTCGTAATGGTCAGCGGACCCTCGTTTCCTTTAATAAAATCCCCGAAGTCGATAATCAGATTGAAGTGGACATCGTCCAGGCTTGGGCTGAGCCGATCCAGTGACGGGATGTGCTTTAATTTCCCCCCACTAAACGCATCATCCAGGCTTAAGTTCAGGTACACGCTATCGCGCCGGGCAGGGCGGGATGGTCAATCTTTTAGTCAAATTACTTTTAAGTATCAGACGCGCCAGCCCTGGAGGATGCGGAGGTAATTGGCGCGCTCGAAGCTTGAGGGATCGGGGGAGTTGCGCATGCTCATGGAACCGCGGAGCTGGGTGACGGACTCGTACTCATGGAGGTCGAGCCACTCGATGAAATCCGCGGTGAGGGCCTCGATGTGCTGAGGGCCAAAGCGGAGGAGGCATGATACCAGTTGGACGACGGTGGCGCCGGCCATGATGGCGCGGATGGCGTCGTAAGCGGTATGGACGCCGCCGGTGACGGCATAGGAGGTGTCGATGCGGGAACTGAGAATGGCGAGCCAGCGGATCCGCAGGCGGAGCTCCGAGGAAGTGGAAAGGTCGAGGCTTGGCCTTGTCTCGAGTTCCTCGATATCGATGTCAGGCTGGTAGAAGCGGTTGAAGATGACGAGGCCGTCGGCGCCATCGGCGACGAGACGGGAGGCAAAATTGGGAAGGGAAGAGAAGAAGGGGGAGAGCTTGACCGCGAGGGGGATTCGGACCTCATCGCGGATGGCGCGTACCAGCTCGATCGCGGCACGCTCGACGTCGTAACCGGTCTCATCGGGATCGGTCGGGATCACGTAGTAGTTCAGCTCGATGGCGTTCGCGCCGGCCTCCTCGAGGAGCCTGGCATAGGAGATCCATCCGCTGGGGGTGACGCCGTTGAGGGAGGCGATGATGGGGATGTCGACGGCGGCCTTGGCGTCCCGGACGAGCTGGAGGTATTCGTCGCAGGATTTATCGAACTCATCGACATTTGGCAGGAATGAGGAGGCCTCTGAGAAGGCTTCTGTATGGGCTTCGAGATGGTATTCGCGAGCCTGTTTTTCGAGCAGGATTTGTTCCTCGAACAAGGAGGGGAGGACGATGGCGGCGGCGCCGCAGTCCTCGAGGCGGCGGATGCTGGGGATTTCATGGCCCAGGGGGGAGGCTCCGACAACGAAAGGGTTCTTGAGGGGAATGCCCAGGTATTGGGTAGCGAGTTTCATGGGAGGGGAATTTATGGGGTCGGCGGGGCGCCAATGGTGGCGAGGTTAGCGTAAAGGGCTACGCGAGCATTTACCTGCTCCTGGGCGGCTTGCTCGAAGGCGGGGGCCGACTCGGGCTTCATGCGAAAGCGGAGTTCGTTTCGGACGTAATCCTTGACGCTGACCTTGGGCGGGGCGCTGTCGATTACCAAGGGGGCGCGACCCTCGGCGCTACGGCGCGGATCGAAGCGGAAGAGGGGCCATGTGCCGGACTCGACGGCGAGGCGCTGCTGCTCAAGGCCCTGGTGCAAGGCATAACCATGGGCAATGCAATGGCTGTAGGCGATGATAAGGGAGGCGCCGGGGAAGCTCTCGGCCTCGTCGAATACCTTGACGGTTTGCGAGTCCTTTGCGCCGAAGGCAACGCGGGCGACGTAGGCGTTGCCGTAAGTCATGGCCATGAGGCCGAGATCCTTTTTTGGGCGGGTCTTGCCGGTGATTGCGAACTTGGCGGTGGCGCCGAACGGAGTGGCCTTCGACATCTGGCCGCCGGTGTTCGAGTAAACCTCGGTATCCAGGACGAGGATGTTTACATCGATCCCGGTTGAGATGACATGATCAACGCCGCCAAAGCCAATATCGTAGGCCCAGCCGTCGCCGCCGACGATCCAGACGCTCTTGCGGACGAGGAAATCGGCGACGGACTCGAGGCGGCGTGCATCGGCAAGGCCGAGAGGAGCGAGCCGGGAGCGCAATTGGACAACGCGTTCGCGCTGGGCGGCGATGGACTGCTCGTCGCGGCCGGATTCCGCGAGGATTTCCTGGACGAGGACATCGCCGACCATGGGTGCGATGCCGGCGATAAGCTGGCGGGCCATGGCGGATTGCTTATCGATGGCGAAGCGGAACCCGAGGCCGTACTCGGCATTGTCCTCGAAAAGAGAATTCGACCATGCGGGGCCGCGGCCGTGGCAATCGGTGGTGTATGGGGTGGTGGGGAGATTGCCGCCGTAGATGGAGGAGCAGCCGGTGGCATTGGCGATGACGAGCCGGTCCCCGTACATCTGCGTGAGAAGCTTCAAGTACGGAGTCTCACCGCAGCCGCCGCAAGCGCCGGAATACTCGAAGAGGGGCTGTGCGAACTGGCTACTCTTGACCTCCGGCTTGAGCACGGCGCGGGGGGGATTGGGCAACGCGAGGAAGAACTCGTATTGTTTGCTCTCGGCGGACCGGTCCGGGATGACGGCCATGTTGATGGCCTTGTGGCTGGCGTTTGACTTATCCTTTGCCGGACAAACGGTGACGCAGAGGGTGCAGCCGGTGCAATCCTCCGGGGCGACCTGGAGCGTGTAAAGTTCGTGATCCTTCGATCCGCGGAACGGGACGCTCTGGAAGCCCTCGGGGGCATCGAGGAGCGCGGTGGCGTGATAATACTTGGCCCGAATGGCGGCGTGGGGGCAGACGAAGACGCACTTGTTGCATTGGATGCAAAGGGCGGTATCCCAGACGGGGAGACGGTCGGCGATGTTGCGCTTCTCCCATTGCGCGGTGCCGACGGGCCATGTGCCATCCGGGGTGAAAGCGCTGACGGGGAGGAGATCGCCATCCCCCTGGAGCATGACGGCCGTGACGCGCTTGACGAGGCTCGGGGCGGCCTCGGCGACTACAGGGGGCATTGCATGGCCGCCGAATGGGCCGGCGGGAACGGCGACCTGGTGGAGGCCGGCGAGGGCCTGATCGACGGCGGCATAGTTTTGCTTCACGACATGATCGCCCTTGCGGCCATAGGTTTTCTGGATGGCCTTCTTGATCTGGGCAATGGCCTCGTCCCGCGGCAACACGCCGGAGATCGCGAAGAAGCAGGTCTGCATGATCGTATTGATGCGGCCCCCGGCGCCGGCGGCCCGGGCGACAGAACCGGCGTCGATGACATGGAATTGAAGGCGCTTCGTGGCGATCTGCTCCTGGACCTTACGGGGGAGATGGCTCCAGATTTCCTGGGGGCCGTGTGGGGTATTCAGGAGGAAAACGCCGCCGGGGACGGCGGAGCGGAGGACATCGTACCGCTCAAGGAATCCGGCATGATGGCAGGCGACGAAGTTTGCCCGCTTGATAAGGTAATGGGCGGCGATTGGCCGGGGACCAAAACGGAGATGCGAGGTGGTGGTGGCGCCGGCCTTCTTGGAATCGTAAACGAAATACCCCTGGGCGAAGTTATCGGTCTCCTCGCCGATGATCTTGATGGAATTCTTGTTTGCGCCGACAGTTCCATCCGAGCCGAGGCCGAAGAAGACCGCGCGCACGACGTCCGGGGATTCGATATCGAACGCGGGATCGACCTCCAGCGACGTGCCGGAGACGTCATCGACGATGCCGACGGTGAAGTGATTTTTTGGGCGCTCGAGCTGCAATTGTTCGTACACGGACTTTGCCATGGCAGGGTCAAATTCCTTCGAGCCGAGGCCGTAGCGGCCGCCGATGACGACCGGTTCGCACTCGAAATGGGAAAGACCCGACGCGCGTGCCTCGGCAAGGGCGGCGACGACATCGAGGTAGAGGGGCTCGCCGAGGGCACCCGGCTCTTTTGTGCGGTCCAGGACGGCAATGCTGCGCACAGTGGGCGGGAGGGCGGCGATAAAGTCCGGGATGGAAAAGGGCCGGTAAAGGTGGACCTTGACAACGCCGGTGCGGCCGCCCGCCTCATTGAGCCACGCGGCGGTTTCCTGGCAGGTCTCCGCGCCGGAGCCCATGGCGATAATGACTCGGGTGGCTTGCGGATGGCCGGCGTAATCGAACAATCCATAGCGGCGCCCGGTGAGTGCGGCGAAGCGCTCCATGTGCTCCCGCAGGATGGCGGGAAGTTGATTATAAAACGGATTCGAGGCTTCGCGGGCCTGGAAGAAAACGTCGGGATTCTGGGCGGTGCCGCGGATGGACGGATGGTCCGGGGTAAGGGAGCGGGCGCGGAAATCGCGGATGGCTTCCTCGCTGATCATGGAGCGCAGGACGGCATCCTGGAGGAGGTCGATCTTCGAGATCTCGTGCGAGGTGCGGAATCCATCGAAGAAATGCATGAACGGGACGCGCGCGATGAGGGTGGCGGCGTGGGCGAGGCAGGCGAGGTCCTGCGCCTCCTGGGCGGAGTTCGAGGCGAGCATGGCGAGGCCGGCGGCGCGGCAGGCCATGACATCGGAGTGATCGCCAAAGATGGAAAGGGCGTGTGTGGCCAGGGTGCGCGCGGTGACGTGAAAGCAGAAGGGGAGCAGCTCGCCGGCGATCTTGTAAAGATTCGGGATCATCAGGAGCAGGCCCTGGGAAGCAGTGAAGGTGGTGGCGAGCGAGCCGGCCTGGAGCATGCCGTGGACGGCGCCGGCGACCCCGGCCTCGGATTGCATCTCGATAATGGTGGGAGGAGCGCCCCAGAGATTGGGCTTTGTCTTCGCGGCCCATTCGTCACACGACTCCGCCATGGGCGAGGAAGGGGTGATGGGATAGATGGCGATGGTCTCGCTCATCCGATAGGCGACGGAGGCTACCGCTTCATTCGCATCGAGGGTTGCCGGGTGTTCAAAAGCAGTGAAAACCGGCAGGGGGTCGTAAAGCACACTCATGGATGAAAGCTACGGGGGAAGGGCGCGAGTGGCTTTCCTCCCTTTGGCTTTCTTTGCCCGCCATTTACCCTCTGTTGGCCTCGGAATGACCGGCTCCAAAGATAATCGCAGTTCCCTGTCACCTCCTAGTCTGGATTCAAGACCTATGGAGTGACATGATGAACTACAAAGCAATGAACACGCTCGATTTCAGCGACGCCGATCTGGTCGCGCAAAGTTTGGCCGGCAGGCGGGAAGCGTTTGGGGGTATCGTCGCCCGTTATCAATCGCTGATCTGTTCGCTGATCTACAGCGCCACTGGCAACCTCACGCAAAGCGAAGACCTCGCGCAGGACACATTTATCGCGGCATGGAAGGAATTGGGAAACCTGCGCGAACCCGCCAAACTCCGGTCCTGGCTGTGCCAGATTTCCCGCAACCTCGCGTGTGACACCCTCCGGAAGCAAGGCCGCGACCCGAGCCACGAGGCCGAGAGCCTCGGCGCGATTTCCGAATCCCACTCGCCCGAGCCCTCGCCCGTCCAACGCGCGATCAGCAAGGAAGAACAGGAAATCCTCTGGCATTGCATTGAACATATCCCGGAGATTTACCGCGAGCCGCTGATCCTGTTCTACCGCGAACATCAATCGGTCGAATCCGTCGCCCTGAAACTGGAATTGAGCGAGGACGCCGTGAAGCAGCGTCTCTCGCGCGGCCGCAAATTATTGAGCGAGCAGATGATGGCATTCGTCGAAGGCGCGCTCGAGCGGACCAAACCGGGCCAGGTTTTTACCGTGGGAGTCCTTGCAGCGCTGCCCACGCTCACGATCTCCAGTAAAGCCGCGATGCTCGGCGCGGCGGTCGCGAAAAGCGGCGCCTCCGCCAAAGCCGCGATGGCGACCGGGGCCCTCGGCGCGATGCTCAGTCCCTTGCTCGGTTTCTTCGGACTGTGGCTCGGTTATCGCGCCAGCGTGGATTCCTCGCGTTCGGAGGGTGAACGCAAATTCAACCAGCGCTTCTCCCTGCGGCTGGTTGGCGCCATAACCGGATTTTTTCTAATCTATATCATCCTGGTATTTTGCTTCAGGTCGCTGGTGACGGACAACCATCTGCTCTTTGTGACCCTCATGATTGGTTTGGTCCTCGCTTACATCATCGCCGTCGCGGTGTTCTCCATTGAGGCATATCGCTTGCGCAGAAAATTGCTGGCAAACCTCACTCCCGAACAATCGGCGACCATGCCGACAAAACCCCTTTGGGAATATCGCAGCCGGCAACACCTGCTCGGGCTGCCGCTGGTGCATCTCCGCGTAGGGGACCGCCTCGCGGAGCCAATCAGGGCATGGATCGCGGCCGGCGATTGCGCGTTTGGCGTCTTGTTCGCCTTCGGCGGGCTCGCGGTTGCGCCCGTAAGCATTGGCGGTTGCGCGCTCGGATTGCTTTCGTTTGGCGGGCTGTCCATCGGCGCGCTCTCACTTGGCGGATGCGCTGTCGGGGTCTGGGTGTTTGGCGGACTGGCAACGGGCTGGCAGGCGTTCGGTGGCTGTGCGATTGCCTGGAGCGCGGCCTGGGGCGGCTATGCGATCGCCCACGACTTTGCCATGGGCGGGCTGGTTCACGCCGCGCAGGCCAACAATCAAAAGGCCATCCAATTCATCCAGGCAAATGCATTCTTCCGGATTTCCGGAAGGACCCTGCCTTATCTGCTGTGGATGAATATGGTTTGGGTGATCCCGATGATGGTCTCGGCGCGCGTGGCGGCACACGCCCGGAGGCGGGAAAAGCAAAATCTCCAAGCTTCGATCACCGACTAAACGTCATGCCAAGACTCCTTCGTGCGGAAGGAGAGCAGGCGGAGGCCTTTGAAGCAGGCGAATCCATGACACACGGTCCAAGAGACTACGATACCCGCATCTGGTACTCCGCTGAGAAGGGCGATGAATGCGATATCGCGCAGGTCTTGGAGTGTCTCGGCATCATGACGCATGGCGATACGCGCGAGGAAGCCGCCCGCGAAATAGAAATCGCTCTCGGTTTGGCCCTTCTTTCCGTCTGGGATGCAGGCATTGAGCCGCCCGTGCCCGCGAGACTGGCCCACGTTTGACTCGACCGGCATTGGTGCCAATCGAAGTTTTCGGCATAGGTCCTTGCGTTCCCGGCTTCCCAGTAGGTGTCGCCGGCGCTTAAGATGCGCCCAGGCATGACCCTTACCGTTCGTCCCAAAATCACGGGTCGAATTTCGTAGGAAGAGACTTTCCAGAGGCGTCCACCAGCCGCACATCAAGAAAGACGAACAGGTCATTGTGCGCGCTTTCTTCTGTCTTCATCAATACGAGAGATCCTCCATCCTTGAGAGTTGCATTCCCCGTCACCGTCACCTTGGACGGGACCTGGCTGTTTTTCGCTTCCTTCCCGCGCGCTCCAGTGCCTCCCGGCTCGACATCGTGTATTTCAGCCGTGCCCTTCCCCGCCTCCATCGAAGTCAATCGCATATCCACTGGACTCGAGCGCGAGAGGGTTGCATGAAGCGTGATCTTTCCATCCACGACTACTGGCTGCACATCCAATGATATGCTGCCTACCATGGCGTCCGGGCTCCCGGATGGGTTTGAAGTCCCCCCGATCTCAACCTGAGCCTCCCGGCCGCTTGTAACCTCTATGCGAGGCATGGCAAGGATATGCGCGCCTTTGATCCCACGGATCTGGTTGAAAAATCTATTCCGGCGCTGGGATACCAACTTCCTCAGCGCGTTTCCATCAAGCGAGTTACTGACCGGCACCTCTACCACGGCGCAAGCGATGTCAACGTACGGCTTGCCCGAAGTGCCACTTACCAGGGCGGGCGCGGCAGGCGTCTCCGCGTGAGTAGCGCCCAGCACCAGTAAACCGGCGATCCACGCAATGGCGACGCCGCCCCATGCCGGATGGCCGCGCCTGTGGCCGCCGATGGCCCGAATGCGGGAGCGAATTCCCGCCCGCTCGAAGATACCGACAAAGGCAAGGCTGAGCCCGAAGCGTGGCGCGACAGCCTGCAGCTTTAGCAACGCGTTGCCGTAATCCGCGCGGCGGTCCAGCGCATCGATGCAGAGGACGCAGGCATCGCACGCCGCCTCGCGGTCCGCCCGGATGTGGCCAAAGGCGAGCCAGAGCAGCGGATTGAACCAATGCAACGCCTGCAGCACACAGAGCAGCCAGTTCAGCGGCAGGTCCCATGCTTTCAGATGGGTCAATTCATGGAGCAATATCAGGCGCGCCTCATCCCGGGTAAACCCCCCGGGAAAAGTCGCCGGCAGCAGAAGGATCGGGCGGAATAATCCCGCGACAGCCGGGCTTTCCACGGCTGTGGAAACCAGTACGTGGGGGGATTTGCGCAGGCCGACTTCTCTCACCGCGCTTTCCACCGCCCCGGCAATCGCCCCGGATGTTGCCACGCGGTTTCGTGAAAGGCGCAGCAACGTGCGCCGGTAGCCAATGCCGCCCGCAACCAAAATCCCCGCGGCTCCGAGCATCCACGCAATGAGAAAGAGATTGCCCGTTCCCGCGCCCGCCGAATGCGCCGGCGCCCGCAGCGGCCTCTCGCCCGGTGCTTCTCCGGTAGTTGCCCAATCCGCCGGCGCGGAAGACGACGTCACAGTCACAGCGAAGGGCTTGCGAGCGAAGAGGTTTTCCACGCTCCACCGGGTGGCGGGAAGAACCGGCGCCACCAGCACCAGAAGGACCGGCAGCCAGAGCGCATAGCGCCACCGCGCCGGGAGCCAGCGCCCGGGGGCGGCGCGCAGACAGAGGATCGCCAGCGCAAGCAGCGAGCCGCGCAGGCTGGAGGAGAGCAGCCACGAAAAGATCTGGTGAAGCATGTTCATGATGAGAGGGGATTGGGTTTAGGGATTGTTTTTGATCGATTGATCGAGCAGGCGCTTCAGCTCCTGGACCTCCTCGCGGGTGAGACGCGCCTTCTGCGCAAAGTGAACGAGCAGCGGTTGGGATGCGCCGCGAAAGATGCGTTTCATGAAGGAGGCGCTCTCCGCCCCCACGCACGCCTCCCGGCTTACCGCCGGCAGGAAGAGGCGCGGCCCGGCGGCGTTCTCGCGGGTCTTCAGCGCTTTCTTCTCGACCAGACGGGAGAGCAGGGTGCGGACGGTATTATCCGCCCAGTTGGTGGATGGGCGAAGCGTCTTGATTACTTCTGCGGCGGTCTGGCCGGGACTGTCCCAGAGCACTTCCATTACGGCCCATTCGGAATCGGAGATATCGGTTGGTCGCACGGGAGGAGTACACTACAAACGTGGTGTAGAGTCAACTACAATCGTAGTGTCCAACGCGATTTTCCCGGCTCCGACCTCCTATTTCGAGCTAAAGGGGTCGTGGTTCCTTCGTGCGGAAGGAGAGCAGGCGCAGCCCGTTCAGGCAGACCAGGACGGTGCTGCCTTCGTGACCGACAACGCCAAAGGGCAATAGGAGGCCGAAACCGAGGGCGGAGATGATGAGGACTACGATGACGGCCATTGCAAATCCGAGGTTCTGGTACACCACGCGGCGGGCGTGGCGGCTGAGGGCGAGGGCGAAGACGATGTTCTCGAGGTTGTCGCTCATGAGGACAATGTCCGCGGTTTCCATGGCCACGTCGGTGCCGGCTGCGCCCATGGCGATGCCGACGGTGGAGGTGGCGAGGGCGGGGGCGTCGTTGACGCCATCGCCGACCATGGCGACGGGGCCGATGGACTTCAGTTCCTTGACGACGCGCACCTTGTCCTCCGGTAGGAGATCGGCGTGGAATTCATCGACGCCGGCCTGCTTCGCGATGGCCTGGGCGACGCGGGAGTTGTCGCCGGTGAGCATGACCACGCGTTCGATGCCGGCAGCCTTGAGGCGGCGGACGACGGAGGCGGCGTCCGGGCGCAAGACATCGGCGATGGCGATGGCGCCGAGGAGGCGGGCGTTGGAGAGATTTTCGTCCAGCTCGGCGACGAGGACACAGGTTTTACCCTGGTCCTGCAACGCCTCGACAAGGATGGCGAAAGGGGAGGGGATCTCGATGGATTGCGCGGCGAAGTACCGGACATTGCCGACGGCGATGTGGCGGCCATTGACGATGCCGCGCGCTCCCTTCCCGGAGATGGATTGGAAGGCGGAGCACTCCTCGAGCAGGAGATTGCGCTGGCTACACTCGACGACGATGGATTGCGCAAGGGGATGCTCGGACTTTGCCTCGACGGAGCCGGCAAGGCGCAGCAGGGCGATGGCGGCAGGCTCGGGCGTCGCGCGGAAATCGACGACACGGCCATCGACGATGACATCGGTGACCCGCGGCTTGCCCTCGGTAAGGGTACCGGTTTTGTCAAAGGCGACGACCTTGACCGTGGCGGCGCGCTCGAGGTGGACACCGCCCTTGAAGAGGACGCCGCGCCGGGCCGCGCCGCCGATGGCCGAGAGGATGGAAGCCGGAGTGCTGATGATGAGGGCACACGGGGAAGCGACGACCATGACGGTCATGGCACGATAGAATGCCGAATGGAAGGGGACGTGCAGGACGAAGATGGGGACAAGGATTAGCGCGAGGGTCAGGAGGATGACGCCGACGGCGTAGTATTGCTCAGCGCGATCGAGAAAGCGTTGGGTGTCGGCTTTTTCGCTTTGGGCCTCCTCGACCATGCGGACGAGCTTCTCGATGGTGGAGTCCTTGGCGAGGCGGGTGACGCGCACCTCCAGGCCGCCGGTTTGGTTGATGGTGCCTGCGAAGACGGCGTCGCCGGTCTCCTTCGAGACGGGGATGGACTCGCCGGTGAGCGAGGATTGATCCACGGCGCTGCTGCCTTCGATGACGACGCTATCGAGGGCGATGCTCTCGCCCGGGCGGACGACGAGGATATCGCCGACGGCAAGTTCCTCGACCGGGAGGAGCATGGTGCCGCCATCGCGGCGGGCCAGGGCTTTCTCGGGGCGGAGCTTCATGAGCGAATTGATCGCCTTGCGAGTGCGGTCGATGGCGTAGGCCTGGAGGACATTCGAGAGGGAGAAAAGGAAGAGGAGCATGGCGCCCTCGAAAGGGGCGTTCACGATGGCCGCCCCGAGGGCGGCGAGGACCATGAGGAGATCGACATCGATGGTCCACTGGCGCAGTGATTGCAGGCCGGCGGATACGCCGAAATAGCCGCCGGTGACATAGGCGGCAATGTAGAAGAACGGGTACCAGCGGAGGCCGAAGCTGGAGGCGGCCCATCCGGCGATCATGAAGACGAAGGTGAGCGCCATGAAGACCGCCTCGAGGCGGTCGCCGGTGGCCCATGCGGCGAGCCACTCGCGGAGATTGGTCGGGCTGCGGTCCGGCTCAATGGAGTAGGGCTGGACTGGGGCGCCGGTCTCGCGGACGCGCTCGATGACCTGGGCCTCTGAAAGACGGGCATCATCAAAGGTGACGGTCATGACGCCGCCAAGGAACGTGGCGCGAGCCCGGCGGATGCCCTCGATCTTCTGGGCCTTGCGCTCCAGGCGCTGCTCGGCGGCACCGGAGGCCCGACCGCCGAGATGCAGGATGGCTTTGCAGTAATGCTGGTGGCTAACGGGGGCGAGTTTCTCGGCGACTTTCCGGACACGATCGTCGGAGATCATGCGCGGATCGAAGTCGATCATGAGGGTGTGGCTCGCGGGGTCCAGGCCGGCATGGAGTACGCCGGGCTCATCGGGCGGGGGGAGGGGGAGGACGGGGGGTTCGGTTTTCGGATCCTTGCTCACGTTCCGTTCATAGTCCGGGCGGGGGTGGGAATGTAAAGTGAGAGTGGGTCGCAAATGCGGGGGCGTGGGGGAGGGAGAGGGCGGCGCCTGCTTTTCCTTGCCTGAGGCGCGGTTGCGGACATAGTACCGTTCGGCTCAACAGGAAGGGTGGCTGAGTCCGGTTTAAGGCACTCGACTCGAAATCGAGCGTTGGGTTAAACCAACCGTGGGTTCGAATCCCACCCCTTCCGCTGATTTCTCTCTGAAACACTGATGAATACAAGGGATTCTGTGGTTTCGTCCTTCTGGCGTGAACTGGCTCTGAACCCGCTAAGCCCCACGATCGCCCACTAAAACCCGCCAAAAGTGTCAACAGAATGTCAACATTGAGGTCGGTTTTACGGGTTGGCGTGGGGAATGGAGAATGCCTGGCTGTCCCATGTTTTGGCATCGTGAACTAAATCCAGATTGTGGAAAGGCGGAAACCCGAAATCAAAACTCGATGGCCTTCCTCTCATAGGCAGAAAGTGCCGCGAGTACCTTTTGCAGATCATACCGCAATACTCGGCCAATTTTCAGGCTCGGAATTCGACGGCTTCGTGTCCAGTTCTCTACGGTCGTTCGGCCTACGGCGAGGGCCTTTGCCAATTGGTGAATGTCCAGGAGAAGCGGCGGCACTTGAGCAGTCGATTCGCTGCCGGGGCCAAGTCGTGCCGGAGGCAGCTTGCCAGCGTGCGACGACCGGCTGCGTCTATTTTGCGATGTCCTCAAGGCTGCATGATGCCAAATCGCGCGACCTCAGTTGCCCCCGCTTGGGAGCATATTGCCATTCGCTTGCCACAGGGCGCTGATTTGCTGGCGATACGCTCGCGTTTGCAGTGAGGGCGGCCAGTTTCGCGGCAGGAAAGCGCGCACCTTTTCCTCCACCTTCCAGGCCCCGCGCCAAATGATACCGTCCGAAGTTATGAATGATCGGCGCAGGACGGCTCCCAAGCCGTCTCCTTCCGCGCCGATTGTTCATAACTTCGCCGCGGCAGGGGCGGCAGTTGTGAATAAGCCGTTCGGCAGCGATGTTGGCTGCGGCTCCGCCTTGAAGCAGACACGGTCACGCGCCGAGCGTCCCAAGAGGACCACGCTCAGATCACCGGCTGCTTCAAAGGCGCCTGCCAAAAAGTCTGAGAGAACAATGTCCCGCGAGGACCCTGTATCAGTACGACTCAAGGCAGCAGCCAAAGGCACGAGCCGAAATCCGCACACCAAAAACCGTATGAACGAATATAAAGACCATCAGTACTTCGCGGGCTTCGATTGGGCCTCCCGACATCACCAGGTTGTCATCGTGAATTCGCACGGCCAGCTCGTCGCCCATTTTCAATTCGATAACACCGCCGCAGGCTGGGAGCTTTGGCAGCAGAGAGCCAGGGAGTTTGCCCCTTTGGCCGTCTGTTTTGAAACCAGCCACGGTGTACTCGTCGAGCGACTTGTGCAAACGGAAGGCTGCACGATTTACCCGCTCGATTCAAAGGCCGGCAAGGCTTATCGGGATCGCAAGGCCCCTAGCGGGGTGAAAACGGACTTTCGTGACGCTTGGGCTTTTGCCGATGCGCTGCGGTCCGATGGCCACTCGTGGAAACGGCTGGAGCCGGCGGACCCGCTGTTGGCTGAACTGCGCATGCTTTGCCGCGATGAACTCGCGTTGATCGAGGAGCGCACTGCCCTGATTAATCAATTGCGCAAAACTCTGGAGGAATACTATTCGGTGGCACTGGAAGCCTTCGATGACTGGACACTTCCCGGGGCCTGGAGCTTCGTCCAGCGGTTCCCGACGCCGGCGGCGCTGGCCAAAGCAGGCAAGCGCAAGTGGGAGAAATTTTTGCACACCCATCTTCTCTTCCATAAGAAAACCGTGGCGCAGCGACGACTGGAACTGTTTGCCAAGGCGCTTGAGTTCACTGCGGGCGACTCCATTACGGAGGCGAAAAGCCGGCTGGCCCAGACGCGAGTCAAGCAGTTGCTGCTCCTGCAGCGGGAGATCGATGGTTATCGTGAGAAAATCGAAGGGCTTTTTGCACGCCATCCGGACTCGAACCTTTTCGATTCGCTCCCGGGCGCGGGGCCAAAGCTCGCACCCCGTCTGTTAGCGGAGATCGGCCAGGATCGGGCTGCTTTCAAAGATGCTCAAGCCCTTCAATGCTACGCCGGGACTGCGCCAATCAGCTTCCAATCCGGCCAATTGCACAAAACGCGAATCCGCTGGCATTGTAACGCAACGCTGAGAGCAACAGTCCACCTTTGGGCGGACCTGAGCCGCAAATTTTGCAGTTGGGCTCAGGTCTATTACAAGGCCGCTCGAGAGCGCGGTAAAACCCATGCCTGCGCGTTGCGCTGCCTCGGCCAGCGCTGGCTGAAGATCCTCTGGAAAATGTGGCAAACCAACTCTTGTTACGACGCCGAACTCCATACACAAAATCAAATTGCACACGGCTCCTGGCTGCTCCAAATCAAGCCGTCCTAACAGTCAGCAAACGAAACGTGCGGAAGTGGGTATGGGCGCGCTAACAAGTCTTCCGGGCGCGAAGCGCCTCAACAAGCTTCCCCCCGAACGCCTGCCGCGGCGAGCGGTGCAGGGTTTGGGGGCGCACAGCCCCCATCAAACCAGTCGGACCGGGACTTACAAAACGACAACCAGTCTGGAATTAAACCGTCAAAAATCATGCGAATAACTTCTCAAAAAAAGAATTTGAAACCCAGAGAACATCTGAGCGGAGGCGAGCGGCAGCGAGCAGGTTTTTAGCAATGCAGTCGGCACGAAGCCTCCCCGTTTATTCCCGGAGGCTGAGCGACGGCTGGCATTTTTTCGGATGGGGGCGGGAGCACGAGGCGTGACAACTGTTGTTGGCGCGTCTCGTGGAGGGGGGGCCGTGGCGGAGCCTCCATAGCGATTCCTCTGCGCCGCCCCGCAGCGGAGCGGGAGGCCGTAGGCGCGGGCGTCAGGCGGGGCCAAAGGCCGGTAGCGGAGAAAGGAGCGGCGCAGAGGGATCGCATTGGCACACATTCTCGGAGTCTGTGCTGGAGAGGTGGCGGGCACAGTCTCCCCGGCGCAGCCGCGTCAGGAAGGCGTTGCGGAAAACTGGGTTTCCGCAGGGATGGGGAGTTGAGAGACCGGTCGTCAGCGGACGGGCTCGAACTGGGGAAGGGTCGTCCGACTCTTCCCCGTCAAACGACAACGACCATCATATAGGTAGCTGATAGGCCCCGGCGTTCTGGACGGCATCCGGTGTATCACAAGTCGTCGGTGAACGGATCATCTCGAAGGGATTGAGAGCCTAACTCTTGCAAACCGTCGTTTCGATCAGACTTAAGTGGGGGGCATGTTTTCGAAGAGACCTCCATACACTTCGCCTCAACTGAGGGAGTTGCCATGCCGAATGTGGGGCTCGTCGATGCCGTGGAGGATGAGGATTGTCTGCGCTACGGGGTAAATTAGGTGTTCCTTATCCCGGCCGTAGAATGTCCGATGCTTGAGCTATTCCAACGCCTCGCCGGCGGGTCGCTCGCCGAGCTTGGCGAGCATGTACTCATAGGCGTGGGCGAAGAACCTGCCCGTTCCACAGCATGGATCATAGACAGTCTGGCCGACTTACGACTGCACGACATTGGCTTTTTTTAAGGATCATCCCGCTCGTTCGTTGCGGGTCGTCCGATTGTTCAGTGACATCGCCACGTGAATAAATCTACCACCGCACTGATCTCTGCCATTTTCATCCTCTCCGTCCAGGGCTTGCGAGTCTTTGCGATTGAGCATGGCACCCTGCAACCCGCGGACACGGCGGTCCTCAAGCCGGACCAATACATTTGGAATCCTCAGGCTTCTCCGTCTGGCCCCGTCGGCATCATCGTGGACCTCACAAATCAGACGCTCTATGTCTACCGTAACGGCAGGGAGATCGGCCGCAGCGCCGTCAGCACTGGCGTCAAAAGTCATCCCACCGCCCCGGGCACCTACACCATCCTGACCAAAAACCTCACGTATCACTCCGAGAAATATAACGAGGCATCCATGCCCTACATGGAGCGTCTGACTTGGGACGGCATGGCCATCCACGGCGGCAACAACCCAGGCGAGCCCAGTTCGCACGGTTGCGTCCATGTTCCACTCGATTTTGCCAAGAGCCTCTTCAGCATCACGAAGGTGGGAGACACCGTCCTGATTAGCAGCCTCAAGGAGGTTCCGAGCGAGACTGTCAACCCTGGCCTCGTCCCTCAGCAAACTCCAGAACCCGCTCCTAATCCAGCGAGCAACATCAAGGTGCCGACGGGTGGCCCGCCTCCCACCAACATCTCCCCTGAAGCCACTCCTATCCCAACGCCTGCACAAACTCCGAGCCCCTCTGCTGCCGTATCGCCCATCTAAAATCACTGAATGCGCCGGGGTTGGCTAGATTGGCGAAGGGGTGTTTCAAGGCGTATCTGAGGATATCGCGGTGGGCCAATAATTAGCAGCGTGCCGGTGCTTCGCTTCGCGACCTGCATTGGCTCTTATCGGTATTCCGCTGACCGCAACCGGCGCCTCTTGGGAGTGTTCGCCGGTAGCCGATTCACAGATTTGCATATAGTTATCCCCCACTCCGCGGGTTTCGCCCGTAAGTCGCTATTGGGGCAAGAGCGCGCACCTTTTCCTCCACCTTCCAGGCCCGGCGCCTAGCCGAGGCGAGCGATAGCGAAGAGGGCCTGAGCAGCGCAGGCGGTGGGAAGTCTCCCCCAATTTATCTCCGGAGGCTGAGCACTGGCTGCCAGTCTTTGGGTCTGTGGCGGCAACACGATGCGTGCCAACTTGTTGGCGCGGCTCGTGGGTGCGGGAGGCGAGACGGAGCCACGTCAGCGATTCTTCTGTGACGCCCCGCCCGGAGCGGGAGGCCGAGGGCCGTTAGCGAAGGAAGGAGCGGCGCAGATGGATCGCCACGGGCCATCATACCGCGAATCTGTGCTGGGAAGGGGGTGGGCACAGTTTCGCCGGCGGAGTCGCGTAGGGAAGGCGTTGCGGAAACCTCGGTTTCCGCAGGGGATGGGGAGTTGAGAGACCGGGCGTCAGCGGACGGGCTCGAACTGGGGAATGGTCGTCCGACTCTTCCACACACAATATAGCAACGATTCCCGTCGCCCGAAGTGCTCCGACTATATTGACTTCGATCACAGGCCGCGCGAGAGCTCTCGCACGATCTGAATGTAATCTTTGAGAGGCTGGGAAGGATTATCGGCCCGCCAGGCGATGGTCGATTCACGGCGCAGCGGCGGCGAAAGCGGGAGAAAGACCGCCCCTTCGTGCGGCAGTTTGGTAATTTGTTCGGGCAACAGAGCGACGCCGAGACCGTCCGCAACGAACTGGATTGCGGTCAGTTCTGTTTCGCATTGTTGCAGTATTTTCGCCGTAAAACCCGCGTCCTGACAGGTATCGAGCAGCCATTTCCGCTCGCCCGGATGGACTTTCTCTGACATGCTGATGAAAAACTCCGGCACGAGGTCGGAAAGCTTGATCTTCGCCTTCCTCGCAAGGGAATGGTGAGCCTGAAGGGCGACCAGGATCGTGTCATACGCCACACAGTCGGAGAGCAAATCGTGGCCGGAGAGTTCGGGTCGCAACCCAACAAATCCGAGGTCGATCTTGCGAGGGCCCGGTTCCGAGTGGCCTGTCTTGCCAAGCGGCGCTGCGACAAAGCCAAGGTCGAGTTTGCGCGCGGCGAGCGCGTGCAACTGCTCGGCGCTGGTCATGTCGAAAAGGTTCAGCGCCACGCGCGGGTAGAGTTTTCGGAACGCTCCCAGCGTGGCTGGAAGCAGCCCATAATGGATGTTCGAGACGTATCCGATGTTGAGTTCGGAGTTTTCTCCGCGATTGATCCCCTGCACAGCAGCGACGCTCTCGGCACAGAGCGCGAGCAGCTTTTTGGCGTCGAAAAGAAACCGTCGCCCTTCCTCGGTCAGTTGGACGCGGTTATTTGTCCGGTCCAGCAGGCGCACACCGATCTCGTTTTCGAGATTGCGTACCTGCCGCGTGAGCGACGGCTGGGCAAGACGGAGCTTCTCCGCGGCCATTGTGAAACTTAAGGCCTCGGCGACGGCGACGAAATACCGCAGGTGACGAAGTTCCATTCGCAGGAGCATCGCGTGAACCATAGCCAAAAGCTATCACCCATTTTACCTGAGAAGATGCGTATTTTTACGGTTCAGCGCAGGGATGGTGCCCGACTCATAGCTTCCGGCTATGGAGAGACGCCTGGGTAGGTATTGGCCGGATTAACGGAACACCCTGATAATTTGGAAAGGGTAAAACCGAAAAAGATCATGCCATTTATCACCGATACATTCGCATCCCAAATTTCGGAACCGAAAGTCCAAAATCTCTACGCGTGCCGAAATCCGTGAGAACAAACACGGCTTCCTGCTGACAAATGGTAACCGCAAACATCACTCGCGTTGCTTTTCTTGGCGATTACATGCCGAGGCAATGCGGGATTGCGACATTCACCAGAGACATTTGCGAGGCGGTCGATGCGGAGTATCCGGAATGCGACTGTCTGGTCGGAGCAGTAAATGACCGGCCCGAAGGCTATGATTATCCCGCGCGAATCCGATTCGAGATTGACGAAAAGGAAATCGACTCGTATCGGCGAGCGGCTGATTTTCTGAACATCAACAACGTCGAGATCGTCTCGGTTCAACACGAATTCGGGATCTATGGCGGCCCTGCGGGAAGCCATTTGCTGGCGTTTCTGCGTGATGTGCACATGCCTGTCGTGACAACTTTGCACACGGTGCTGGGTGATCCGAGCAACGATCAGCGGGCCGTGATGAAACAGATGGATGAACTTTCGAATCGTTTTATCGTGATGGCCGAGCGAGGCCGCGAATTGCTCGAAAAATGCTATGGAGTCTCGCCGAACAAAATCGACGTCATCCCCCATGGCGTTCCCGACGTGCAGTTCATTGATCCCAGTTTTCACAAGGATCAGTTTGGCGTGGAGGGGAAGACGGTCCTGCTGACATTCGGCCTGCTTTCACCGACCAAAGGGATCGAGAACGTAATCGAGGCGCTGCCCTCGATTCTGCAACAGCATCCGAACGTCGTTTATATCGTACTTGGGGCGACGCATCCGAATCTTATCGCCCACGAGGGCGAATCCTACCGTCTGAAACTGGAGCGACTCGCGGAGGATCGGGGGGTGACAGGCAATGTAATCTTTTACAATCGTTTCGTCACCCTCGCGGAATTGACGGACTTTATCGGCGCCGCGGACATTTACATTACGCCCTACCTTAATGAAGCGCAGATTACTTCTGGCACGCTCGCTTACGCCATTGGCGCGGGAAAGGCGGTGATCTCCACGCCGTATTGGTACGCCAGGGAGTTGCTCGCGGATGATCGTGGCATCCTCGTGCCGTTCGCAAACCCGAAGGCTATAGCGGAAGGGGTGACCCAATTTCTTGCCGATCCGGCACTCATGAACAGGATGCGGAAGAAGGCGTGGAAACTGGGGCGGGGGATGATTTGGCCGGTCGTTGCGCAGCATTACATGGAAAGTTTTAACCGTGCACGCGCCAGTCTTAGCGTGCCAGCGCGGAAAGCCTTCGCAGTACGGACGCTGGGAAATCGACCGTATGAGCTTCCGCCGCTGAAACTGGACCACCTTTTTCGGATGAGCGATAACACCGGGATATTTCAGCATGCTATCTTCAATGTACCCAATCACGAAGAAGGTTATTGCACCGATGACAATGCGCGCGCGTTTATCCTCACATTGTTGCTGCCGGAAATGACGAGTCGCGTTACGCGGCACGATCTGGAAGGACTGGCCAGCATCTATCTTGCATTTCCGTGGGATGCCTTTGACAAAAAAAGTTGCCGGTTCCGGAACTTCATGAGCCACAAGAGGGATTGGCTGGAAGACAAGGGTTCTGAAGACAGCCACGCGCGGGCGCTTTGGGCCGCGGGCATGGCTCTTGGCCGTTCAAAGAACGAGGGCCATCGCAATCTCTGTGCGCTGCTGTTTCAGCAAGGCCTGCCCGTTGTCGAGGAATTCACTTCGCCGCGAGCATGGGCGTTCGTGCTGCTCGCGATGCAGGAATATCTGCGTACCTTTTCGGGCGACCGCACGGTGAACCAGTTGCGCGATCTGCTTACCCAAAGGTTGTTGGATCACTTTCACGCCAATGCCTCGAAGGATTGGCAATGGTTCGAACCGGTCGCCACGTATGACAACGCAAAGCTTTCCCATGCGATGATTCTTAGCGGCTATTGGACCTCCCACGGCGATGCGCTCGATGCCGGGTTGCAGTCCCTGCGCTGGCTGGTTGAAACGCAGAAGGCCGATGCCGGACATTTTGCGCCGATTGGTTGCAATGGTTTCTGGTCGCACGGCGGCGAGCGGGCGCGCTTCGATCAGCAACCGCTGGAAGCTCACTCCATGATTTCCGCCTGTCTTGAAGCCTATTCACTCACCCGGGACGAATACTGGCGCCGGGCAGCCCGCCGTTGTTTTGAGTGGTTTCTCGGCCGCAACGACCTGGGGCAATCACTTTATGATTCCAGCACCGGAGGCTGTCGGGATGCGTTGCATCAGGATCGCCTGAGCCAGAATCTCGGTGCTGAATCGAGCCTCGCATTTTACCTTTCGCTCGCGGAGATGACACATGCGGAAATGCTGCCCAATCAAAGAAGTCCTGAAGCAGCAGACGTGACAAAAATCGATCTTCGTGAGAATCGGCCTGCTCATTGCAAATAACTATCGCCGATTTTGCCTGAAACGATGTTCGCGGCTTGTTGAATCAGTGCGGAGACGACATCACAACCATAGTTTTCGGCTATAGGTCAGGCACCGAGGAGGTATTGGCCCGATGCGTGGGCTCTGCGGATAATGATAGACCTTCCAGGTCCCGGCGGTAAGCAGCCCCCGCATTTGCCGGAACTGGGAGCTAGGCGACTGAATTAGAAATATTATGCCAATCAACCTGACTGAAGAGGACAACGGTCGAATTCTGGATGTAAAAGTGAGTGGCAAGCTGGCGCATGAGGATTTTAAACTTTTCATCCAGAGATTCGATCAATTGGTC
>Ga0302320_10006464_pt1 | contig 26005 bp, 22 predicted proteins | sample Bog_T0_3_FD_202130 | JGI IMG/M metagenome (GOLD analysis project Ga0302320, IMG submission 202130) | Peat permafrost microbial communities from Stordalen Mire near Abisko, Sweden - Bog_T0_3 | ecosystem: Environmental > Terrestrial > Soil > Wetlands > Peat | place: Sweden: Abisko, Stordalen Mire... | reverse complement strand
CGCTGATCATTATGGCGGCGATACCGTTCTCGCTGGTGGGTATTATCCCGGCGCATGGCCTTCTGCACGCGTTCTTCACGGCGACGTCGATGATCGGGTTCATCGCCGGAGCGGGCATTGTGGTGAGGAACTCCATCATCCTCGTGGACTTCATCGAACTGCGTCTGGCCGAGGGCATGCCCCTCGACGCAGCCGTAATCGACGCCGGCGCGGTGCGCTTTCGCCCGATGATGTTGACAGCCGCGGCGGTGGTGGTCGGGTCGTCCGTGATTCTGTTCGATCCAATTTTCCAGGGCCTGGCCATTGCACTAATGGCGGGTGAGATCGCCTCGTTGCTGCTTTCGCGCATGACTGTTCCGGTGCTGTTTTATGTCTTCAACAAAGGAAGGAGGAAACTTGTATGACGCTTGAGCGGTATTTGCGCCTGATCGCCGGGTTGGTTGTGATGTCGAGTTTGGCGCTGGGCCACTGGGTCAGCCCTTATTGGTATTTGTTGACCGCGTTCGCGGGGCTGAACCTGTTTCAATCGGCGTTCACCAACTGGTGCCCGATGATGACTTTTCTGCGCAAGCTGCACGTGCGGGAGAGCTGAAGTCGGCGTTTCGCACGGAGGCAAAGCTACCGCGCCATCGAAATCGAGTCCACTCTGATTGTGTGTTGGACCATCTCGCCAGTTATGGCACGGTAAAGAGAGATTTCTTCCCGGTTTTCCTGACGAATTCGGCGGCTTTGGCATTCCCCGCAGAATCCAGGTTGACGCTCAATCCATCGTTTTGCACAACGGCGAAAGACTTCGTCTTTGGGCTCGGGGAACAGAGTCGGATTTTCAGATTCCCGTCACGATCGACGTAGGTCAAAGTATCAGTCGGGTTTACATTGCGCTCCTCAATGCCCCAGCATTTGGAATCGACCAAGGCTCCGGACCAGCTTCCGGCAAGGGCGAGCGTGGCTGCTAAACAAGCCAACGTCGTGAGACGCATGAGGAGCTCGACGGTGATGCTGATAATGGAACTGACCGGGCGGGATCGATCCTTTATCCTGCCGGTGCTGCTGGTTGTCGGCACTGCTACTCTTGTTGTTGCGCGAAGCATCGAATCCCGGTCCATTTACGATGCCCGTCTCACCGATAAAGAGGTTGAAGCCCGCCGCAAATCGCCCGAAGCACCATTACCCGTATCAGCTAGGCCCGTCTGACGGCGTAATAAAGAAGCAGAACGATCAACGAGCCGGTAACTGCCGCGAAGTGGCTTCCGAGGTTGAATCCGTTAACACCCGGGGGGCCGAAGGCATAGAACAACCAACCTCCCGCCACAGACCCGGCAATCCCCAGCAGGATGTCGGGCAGATTACCCTTGCCTCTCCTGTCGGTAAGCCGGCTGCCGATGAGCCCCGCTGCCAAACCCAGACCTATCCACCCCAAGAGTGACATGAACTCTTCCTTCCGCCTGATGGAGGGGTCCACCAGCGGGGCAAATGGTTGGCCATCGGCTTTAATCGCGTATGAAAAATAGAACGTTAGCGAAAGTAGCGTTCCGCGGCGCCCTGCCAAATTAAGACCCAACATATCTCCTCACGAATCTCCGCCGGAATCTCGTATGCGGCGCTATCGCAACTGGCCGATCGTATATTGAAGTGCCTGGTACTCGCTTTGGTAATCGTATTTAGCACTGAGATTCTGGATCTCCGCTTGAGTCTGGTTTAACTGAGCCTGAGAAAGCTCGACGATCGAGGCGAGACCGAGATTGTAGCGCCCCTGCGCGAGATTGACCGCCAGATTCGCCTGCTGTACCAGCTGGGCGGTGACGTCGATGCGCTGATAAGCGGTGGACGTGTTCGCCCAAGCCAGGCGGACGTCGCGCGAGAGGCGTAGTTGTTCATCCCGCAGCTTCTGGTCCGCCTCCATGGCGCGATCCAGCGCGGCTTCGTGCCGAGCCGTAAAAAGGTGGCCATTGAAAATCGGGATCGAGATATTCAGAGCTCCGGCGGCGTATTCCGCGGGAATCTGCTGCGACGTCAGCTGATCTATGTAAGGGATATAGCCTGCCACACCGACCGCGTTCACAGTGGGTCGCTTCAGGTCCTTTTCGGCTTCCGCAAACTTGTACGCAGCATCACGGGAAAACCGAAGGCTTGCAAACTCGGGGCGATTCGCGACAGCCTGGGCAACCAGGTCGTCGGGTCTTACAGGCGGACTGGGAGGAAGCGCCTCTTCTTGGACTTGATAATTGACCACTCGATCCGTCCCCAACGCCCGCGCCAACTCCGCGTAGGCGTCGTCCAGAGTATTCTGCGCCTGGATAAGCAATAGTTTCGCCTCCGATACATTGACTGCAGCAAAACTGACATCGAGCTGCGAACGCAGCTGATTCTGCGCCAACTGCGTTACCTGATCGAGCAAGGTCTGGCGCGTTTTGATGGTCTCCTGAGCGGTCCTGATCAAAGCGTTGGCGTGCAGGACGTCGAAGTAAGCCCGGTTCACCTGCAGCAGAACGTCATAACGAGTGGCTTGCACGTTCTGGGCGCCAGCCTGCGCCTGCAGACGCGACGAAGCCACCAGATTCTTTGTGCGTCCCAGGTCCGTGATGAGTTGAGTGAAGTTGAGCCCCGCGCCAAAGCGGTCAAACAGGCGCGAGTCGGTGATAAAGCCGGCGCCTATTCGTGCAGCATAGTTCGCCCCGGAACCGGTGACGTCGGCGTTTACAGTCGGGAAGTAGGCGGAACGTGCTTCCACGATCTGCTGGTTGGAAAACGCGGCTTCGTTCTGCGCAGCCTCAATCTGCGGATGATTCTGAAGCGCCATCATCTCCGCCTGTTGGAGGGTCAACATCGGACCAGGCTGCGCCGGCTGCTGCGCCGCTACCCGCGTGGCGCAGGACACGGCCAAAACCAACAGCTTAAGTCCGGCGTCACGCTTCCTGTTCGACTTTCCGTTTCTTTTTTCCATAGACAAGTAGATACGCGGCCGGAACGATGAAGATCGTAAGCAGGACCGAAGAAGTGAGCCCACCGATGATGGCGCGCGCCATCGGGGTATATTGTTCCCCTCCGGTACCGAGTTTCAGAGCCATGGGGGCCAGTCCGATGATGGTCGCAAGCGAAGTCATCAGGATCGGCCTCAGGCGCACGCGGCAGGAGGTAATCACGGCGTCAGCCGCCGACATTCCCTGCTCTTCCAGTTTGTGGGCGAAATCGACGATCAGAATACTGTTGGAGTCCGCAATGCCGATCAGCATCAACACTCCGACCAGAGACATCACGTTCAGCGTGGTGTGCGTCAGCGGCAGGATGATTAGGACGCCGATGAATCCCATCGGGATCGCCAGCATGATCAGGAACGGATCCACCCAGGAGCGGAACTGCGCCACCAGGATCAGAAACAAAAGAACAAAGGAAAGACCGAAGCCGATACCGAAACTCTTGAAGGATTGATCCATGCCGTTGACCATCCCGCGGAGCGTCACTCGAATATTGGAAGGCAGCTTGGCTTCCTTGATGGTCTGGCGGATCTCCCCGGTCAGTTTGCTCAGATCCTCCCCCGTGGGGGTGACGTACACATCGGCCACACGCTGGATCTGATAATGATCGACCTCGGTGGGCGACTGAAGATTCACCAGCTTCACCACGGAATCGAGCGTCGTCGGCTGTTTGAGATTGGGCGCGCGCAGCGGAATCTGCTTCAGGTCGATCAGATTGTGGATGGCGCCCTTGCCGTGTTCCGCGTACTGCACGGAAAGGAAGTAGTCGTTTCCGGTGGCATAATCGACCCAATAATTCGGCGCGATCATGATGTTCGAATTCAGGGCCGTAATGATGTTGTCGACGACGTCTTTTTGAGACAGCCCCAGTTCTCCCGCATGAACCCGGTCGACATCCAGCCGCACGGACGGATAATTCATGTCCTGTGGAATATAGATTTGGCCCACGCCAGGCAGGCGGCGGATGCGTTGCGAAAGGTCCTGCGCCGTAGCATAGGTGAGATTCAGATCGCGGGTGTTGACCTGGACGTCGATGGGAGCCGGCATCCCCGAGTTGAGAATCGCGTCCACCATCGACCCGCTTTGAAAGAACGCGCGCACGTCCGGGAACTCGGTATTCAAGCGGGCGCGTACCCGGTCCATGTATTCCAGACTGCCGATCTTGTGCTCGTCATTGAGCGCCACCTGGATGGTTGCGGTGTATTGTCCCTGATTGGTGGTGTACAGCGAGGAGATATCGTTGACCACGCCGATATTCGACAACACCATTTTCAGGTCCTTCGGCTCAACCACCTTGCGGATCATATTCTCGATGCGGGCAACGTAATCGTTGGTCACTTCGATCCGTGTTCCGGTCGGCACCTTCATGTTGATGGTAAATTGCCCGGCATCTGTCTGCGGAAAGAAGGCGCGGCCCACGAAGGGATAGATTCCCAGGCTCAACACGAACAGGCACGCTATCGCGGCCACGGTCAGACCGGGATGCTTAAGGGCACGGCGCACCGCGCGCTCGTAGGCATCCAGCACGCGGTTGAAGACGCGGTTGAAAGCCCGGTTGAACCGTCCAACCCACGAGTGGTCTTTGCTCTCCGCTGCACCGTGCTCCCCATGACCGGGAACGGCTTTGAGAAAACGCGCGCAGAACAGCGGAATCACCGTCATCGCTACCACGTAAGAAGCCAGCATGGCGAGAACGAACGACAAGGCCAGCGCCGAAAACAGGAACTTACTCACACCGAACAGGAGTGTGACAGGGAAGAAATCCACCACATCGACGAGCGTCGCAGCCAGTATGGCCAGGTTCACTTCGGATCCACCCTGTTCCGCGGCGACTGCGGGTGACGATCCGAGTTCCAGATGGCGATAAATATTTTCAAGCGAAATGACCGAGTTGTCGATAACGCGCGAGAATGCCAGCGCCAAGCCGGCCAGAATCATGGTATTGATGTTGCTTCCCAGCAAAAACAAAATCACAAACGCGGCCATCGTGGAGATCGGGACCGACAGAAGCACCGCACCCGTGGCCCGGCCGCTGCCGAGGAACACAAGAATGATCACACCGATCAGCACCAGTCCGGTTACGCCCTCGTGCAGCACCGTGTTGATCGCTTCTTTGACGAAAACCGATTGGTCGAAAACGATGTTCGTGACCAGCTGTTTGGGCAGGTCAAACAGGTGCGCCGTAAGATCGCGGACGTCATTGACCACTTGGATGGTATTGCTGTCACCACCCGACTTCATGATGGGGATGTAAGCGGACTTCTGGCCGTCGATGCGGACGATGTTGTACTGCAGCGAACTGGCGTCTTTTGCCTCGCCCACGTCTCCCACGGTGACCCAGCTGGTGCCTACGGTCTTGATGGGCACGCTGTTGAGATCGACAACATCCTTCACCAAGCTGTTGGAGTAAACGTAGAAATCGGTCGGTCCGATCTTGACATCGCCAGCGGGGAGAATGAGGTTGCTGTCGTTTACGGAGTTAACTACATCCATAACGCTCAGCTGCCGCGAGAGCAGCTTGAACGGATCGACGTAAACCATCGCCTGCCGGTACTTGCCGCCGAATACGGCGGGAATCTCCGCGCCGTTGACGATGGCAATCTGATTTCGGATCTGGAACTGCGCCAGATCGTGAAGCTGGGTTTCGCTGAGCCCCTCGCCTTTTACCGTAACCAGCGTGACGGGAAGACTGGAGGAGTCGAACTTCAACACCAGTGGCGGCAGAGTCCCGGGCGGCAGGCGCTTGAGATCGGCCAGCGCCAGATTGGACAGCTGCGTCACATCCGCATCCGCGCTTGTGCCGGGCTGGAAGTACGCCTTGATGATGCTGACGCCGAGCAGCGACCGGGACTCCATGTGGTCCAGTCCGCTTGCCTGCGTGAACCAGCGCTCGAGCGGATTGGTGATATCCGTCTCGATGTCCACCGGCGGCATGCCGCTGTAGAACGTCGCCACCACGACCACCGGAATATTGATCGGCGGAAAAAGATCCACCGGCATGCGCGCAATGCTGGTAATACCGATGACGACCAGCGCCAGGCACAGCACCACGATGAAGTAAGGATTGCGAATGGAAAAGCGCGGCATGGGAGTTTATTGGTCCTGCCCCTGATACTGCGCCAGCTGAACCACGGACGCATGCACTTGCTGACCCGCCTTCAGGCTGCTTCGATCGCTGACAACAACCATCTCGCCTTCCCGCAGGCCGGAAAGTACTTCCGCGTCTTTGGGTGTCTGGATACCCAGACTTAGATTGCGAACTTCAATCTTTCCGGATGGTGTGACAACATCCACCACCGCCTGATCGCCAGTCTGGCTTACCCCCTGCAGCGGTACGGCGATGGCGTTATCCTTACGATCGAGCGCAAGCGTGGCTTCGGCGTAAAGCCCCTGAATCAGCTTGCGGTCCGTGTTGTAGATATCGACCTCCGTGTGCATGGTGCGCGTGTCTTCCTTGACGTCCACGGAAAATCGCGCCACGGTCCCTGTATAGGTGCGGCTGAGCGCGGGCACGCTCACCTGAGCGGTATCGCCAATCTTGATATAGCGGACATAGGATTCCGGCACTGGTATCACGAGACGGAACCGATCGTCCTGCGACAGCTTCACTAGAGGCAGCGCCTGAGTGCTGGAACTGGTGCCGGCCTGGACCAGAGTCCCGAGATTCGCATAACGCTGCGTTACCGTGCCGGCGAAAGGGGCAGTGATTTTCGCGTAATCGAAGAGAACTTGATCGTGCTGGCGTTTGGCTTTTGCCGCTATAAGCTGGCTCTGTGTGACCGAAAGATTCGATTGCGCGGATTCCACCTGCGCCTCGCTCGCCAGATCTCTGCCCGAGGAATCGTCCACTTCCTGCTGCGCAACGAGGCCCGGCTGGGCCTTGGCGACACCGCTCAAACGGTCGGACTGGAGATGGAGAACCTTGTGCTGCGCCTCATAGCGGTTGACTTCATGCTCCGCGTGTGTCACCTGATCGGCGGCGCTCTTGATAGCGGCATCGTCCTGCATCAACTGCTGTTCCAGTTCGGGAATTTCCAGAACGGCCATTAGCTGTCCCTCTTTGACGCGCGTTCCGTAATCGACCAGAAGTTCCTTCACATAGCCGGATTCCTTGGCGTAAACGTCGATTTCCTGGTAAGGAACGAGTTCGGAGGAAAGCGTAAGGCTGCGCGACAAGGGCATGGACTTTACCGGAACGACTCCGACCGTCACTTCTGCAGCCTTCGCGCCAGGACTGGCGCCTGCTTGCACCCTGGTTTCGTTACCGTTGCACGAAATCAGACCAACCGTTAAAACCGCAAGGGCTGAAGCCCTTGATAAAGACCAGCATTTCATTCGCAAAGTTGTATTCATGTTGTGAGTGCGGGTCCCGGAGGCAGGCTGTCCTTCGAAACAGACCGCATGCGATCGGACAACTCCTCCGAAGAAAAAGCGCCGGAGCGGCAGAATCGGATCAGTTCGTCCTCTTGCTCCTGAATTCGGCGAACCATGTCCGGCACTTCGGAGGCGATCTCCCGCGGAATGGTGTGCACACCGTTCCTATCGCCATGGATCAGATCGCCGGGTTGAATCATCAGGCCGCCGATCTCGACCGGGCTGCCGAACTCGACGATATGCGCATAGGCGTGCGAAACCGAGACGCGACGGGAGAAAAGTGGAAACCGCAGCGCTTCCACCGCTTCCAAATCCCGAACAGCGCCATTTGTAATGCATCCTTCGCACTTCAAGGCTTGCGCAATGGTCGCGTGAATCTCACCTACCAGCGCTCCTAGTGCAGGGGCGCGGTCGACGTCCTGGAGGACCATGATCCGCGGCTCGGGCAAGGATGCCAAATGATTCCACCAGTCCATCCTGTCGAAATAACAGGTCCCTTTTGTCGTCGGGGCCGACGACGAGCGAACACGGGCTGTCACGGCATAGCCGAGCATGGGCGGAAGCTGGGGAAACCGGCATCTCACCGATCCGGAAATAAAGCCCTCGTTGCGGAGCCGTACATTGAATCTTTCGATGGCATTCGCAACGCTGCAGGTATCCAACCTTCGAAGGCTCTCAAAGGCGGCGCTCGAAACAGGGGTCATAATGTTGTGAACGTCTTCGGATCAGGCGCTAGTTCCGCAACTCTCCTGCGATTCAGTCTATGCGTTCCGAGCGAGTTCGTTCCATACCTGAGAGTTGGTATTTCTGGCCGAAAAGCCAGGTAAAGGCGCAACAGGCCTTTAATTCTTAATGACTTTCGCAGTAGGCTGGCAGTAGGATAAACGCATTCGCGACGCTATGTCCACCACACGACAATGCGAGTAAGAACCGATTTTCAAGAAAACCATCGTCAAATAGAGGGCGGGCGCCGTGCCCGTCCTGACCATCCCTTTTGGAATTTGCGATTTGCGCTGATTGTGGGTTTTGGCAGTCTGCTCCTAGCAATGGCTTTGACTGGAGGAGACGCGCTGCTCGTATTGCGGAAGGTACGGCGTGAAGACGACGGGATCCGCCGCCAGTTTCTGTTCCGCAACCATGGGCTCAATGAGGTTCGTTCCGACCTTTACCTGTCGGGAACATACGTCCGCGACTATCTGCTTGAGCCTGAGCCGGTGCGCGCGGAGACTTTCCGATCCAGTCTCGAAGACGTGCGCAAGCGGATGCAGGCTACGCTCGATGCTTATGCCCGGCAACTCAGCCCCGAGGATCGGCTTCAGTACGCTGCACTTGATACCGAACTGGTGCGTTACTGGGATGTTCTCCGGCCCGTCATGAGGTGGAGTACTGAAGAGCGGCGTACTCGCGGGTACGCATTTCTGAGGGATGATGTATTCCCCAGGCGCGCCGCTATGCTTGAAATCGCCGGCCGCATCGCGGATCTCAACGAAGAGCAAATGAATGCGGGCAACGAACGCGTGGTGGGTTTGCTGGTTAAGTTTCAGACGAGGCTCAGTCTGACGCTGCTGGCCGCGCTGGCGATTGGTCTTGGAATGGCGGTCTTCAGCACTCGGCGCATCCTCCACCTCGAAGCAAGCTCTCAACTCAGATACGAGGAGGTGGCTGAAGCACGCGAACAGTTGACGAACCTCTCGGCCAAGCTTGTGCAGGCACAGGAAGCCGAGCGGCGGGCTCTTTCCATCGAGTTACATGACGAAGTCGGCCAAGCTTTGTCGGCCGTTCTCATGGAATTGAGGAACCTTTCGATTCGACTGGACACGCAGTCGCCCGCGGCTTCCCGGGGCAACGTGGAAACTATCAAGAGTCTCGTCGAAGGTGCGGTGCGCGTTGTGCGCAACATGGCTCTTCTCCTGCGTCCATCCATGCTGGACGACCTCGGCCTGATTCCTGCGCTCCGTTGGCAGGCCAGAGAGATGTCGAAACGAACTTCAATCGACGTAACCGTCGCTGCCGAGTTGACCTCAGACGACCTTCCCGATCAATTTAAAACGTGTCTTTACCGGGTCGTTCAGGAAGGCCTTCACAATTGTGAGCGTCACTCCGGAGCTACCACCGTGCGCATTCGCGTTCACCAGAACGCCGACCGGTTGGTTTTGCGCATACAGGACGACGGACAGGGTTTCCGTGTCGAGCAGGTCAAAGGCCTCGGCTTGCTCGGCATCGAGGAAAGAGTCGCCCGCCTTGGTGGAACGTTCGAGGTGGACTCCGAGATCGGCGGAGGCACAATTCTGACCGTCCAATTGCCACTTCTGCAGAACGAACAAGGCCCGGCCGAGATGCCAGCCCAAGAGCGTGTGCCAAGGTGAATACAATTCGAATTCTTCTGGCCGATGACCACATAGTGATGCGGAGGGGCCTGCGATTGCTGATCGAGACGCAACCCGGCTTCGCCGTGGTTGCGGAAGCTTCGGACGGCCTTCAGGCGGTGGAGCAGGCGCAAGCAACGGCACCGGACGTAGCGGTGCTCGATATTGCCATGCCCAATCTCAACGGCGTGGGAGCAGCGCAGCGAATTCATGAAATGAACCCTGATATCGCCATCATGATTCTGAGCATGCATGCGGACGAGGGTTATGTCTTGCGAGTTCTCCGCGCCGGAGCGAGGGGCTATGTGCTGAAGGATTCGGCAGAAGGCGATCTGATCGAAGCCATCCGCAGAGTGAGTAGCGGAAAGACATTTTTCAGCCCCGAGATCAGCAGGATGCTTGCGGAAGACTACGTGCGGGAAATCCGCACCCATGGTTTCGTCGACAGTTATGAGTTGCTGACATCGCGGGAGAAGGAAATTCTGCAACTGCTTGTCCAGGGAAAGTCCAACAAGGAGATCGCCGCGCTATGGAATCTCAGTCCGTATACCGTCGAAACACACCGCAGGAATCTTCACGAGAAGCTGAATTTGCGCAACTTCGCCGATCTCGTCCTTTACGCCGTTCGCAAGGGAATCATTTCCTGAAAGCGGGCAAGCGGGCATTGCCTCGTGAAGTGTTTTTCCAATAAGACAGCGCGAGCTTGATGGATCGTGTGGCGTCCACGTCGCGGAGCGGCGTCGCCAGAACGTCGTACCCGCCTCTGGCAACGATTTCCTTCCACAAATAGTCGTCCACAACCCTGGAAGTCAGGATCACACAAGGATGAGGGACGGCCGACGCCAGAATCCGCACGGCATCCCCCCATTCGATACCCGGAACATCACGCTCACACAGTACGACTGGCGACTTCAGCCGATTGGCCGCATTCCAAGCCTCGTCGCATGTATCGGCAAAGTGGATGTCCAGATGGTCCCGAGTACCAATACCCTCCAACAATTCGCGATCATGGCCCTCTCTGATCAGCGCGACAACCGGCACGGCCGGAGACCCGTGTGAGGCGGCTTTGCCTGCATGCATCGAGATCTCAGCGAAAAATGATTGGATCGTCCTCCAAAGTGGAAGCATACAAAGTCCCTGAGAGTTCCAAATGCGAAATGCGCCCCGTGTTGGAAAGGCTCCCACAGCCGAGCTTATCGGGAGATGCTGGCATTGGGAATACCAGGGAATTGGTAGATACCGGGTGAAAAAACAGGTAGAGAATCGCCGGGGTGCTCGGCACGAGAAGCCGGTGACCTACGTAGGCTCATCTGCCATATGGTGCCACAGACCCAAGCGACTGGGAGGCCGTTTGCTTCCCTTCGCTAACCGGGTTATTCAGTGGTCGGGTTTGGCGCCAGATCCGGAGCCTCCGGTAAATTGGCTCGGCGGCAGCGCGCAACGCATGCAAAATGAGAGTGATCGACAGCGCGATCTGGAGAAACACTGCCATCAACGGCCAGTCATATTGCTCCACGACCGCAGAATACGCCAAACCTGCAAGAACCTGAATCCACGCATTACGGTAAATTCCGGCTGGATGCGCCGTAGCGATGGACCTGCATTTAAAATCTGAGACCGATTTCGAGATACAGGTCAGACCAACCGTCGGTGGTGTGCGCAGCTGGTAAATAGCCGACTGTCTGGCCATCTGTCGACGCCGCGATGAATTCAAACGTAGTCCCGACGTGAAACATTTGACTATGTCCGAAAAAGTAGCTGGCGTTACCGAGGCCATAACCACCCCAGCCGCCCCGAAATAAACACGCATAGCACTCGGAAGAATAGTATCCGCCTGACGGAACTGTTTCTGAATGATGAAGGCGGACCCCTCCGCCACCAGGGGAGAATCGGATTCGCGTCAACGGAGATGGCATGATGTAACGGCCGCCGAAGGGGATCATATACTCGTGATCTCCACCCTGCACCGGCCCGAAGCCCGTCTGCACGGCGGCCCTGTCATCGCCGGTGAGAAACGACCGCAATTCCGCCGGTTTTGTGGTTGAGCCATTGGCGGGGACGCGGTACGTACTCTACATGAGTTTCTAAAATAGCGCTTGGCAGTCACGGCGCCGAAGCGATACCATGCGACAGCGCCAAATGTTCAAGCTCTCGTCGACGGAGTGCCCGCCGCGCGCGGTGTTGCTGTTGCAGGACCTCGACACGCAGCGCGTTTCCTGGCTCAACGACCTCGTTAACGTCCCGCCCATCCAGCCCTGCGTGGCTCACTTCGGCGCGGGCAAGGTCGATAACGCCACCAAACGCCACCTCGTTGTCGAATCGGTCCCGCCGGACACCACACCCAAGCTGGTCTCCACGGTTCCTGCTCCTGCTGACGGCGTGGGAGGGTCGCCTATCGGCTGACGCGCATCGTTTCCACCGCTCCTCGGCTCTCGCTGCCGGTAATGCCCTTGCCGACGCTGCATATTCGTGTGCGCCAACTACAAAACCGGCGCTGCCTTCGTCGTCAAAACCGGCGCTTCTGCGGTTGTTTTAGATCGGCGCTAACAGGCCCCTCCGAATGCGACCTTAGAGCCCACATCTGACCGAAGGAACCGGGTAAAACGATATCCGGATCCCAGCGAGAGCGGCGGAGCGGTATTAAGATAATCAGCGGAGTTGCCCACCGGAATCGCAGGGCCAACGCCCGCGGTGGTGTGATTCCGTTGGAACTCGCCGGTCTGCGCCGAAACGAATGTCGCGAAGGAAGTACAAGCGAATACAAGAATCAGTTGTCGCATAGTGGTATCAGCATATTGCGTCTCGATTCTGATGACCATACAGTCTGTAACTGAGTTTTCCGGGCTTCAGACAGTAGCCGCCGTGTGGCCCGATTCAGAATTCGTTCCAGGCCCTGTTTTCGGACAAAACGGCAGCGACCGAAATGAAGATCGGCCTGAAATGCTGTCTGTTTGCCCCGAAAAATCCTGTGTGCATGGTATGGGCGGGTCGGCAAGCCGACTGTATCATCTGAACATATGCCAGTTATAGAGCCGGCGAAGAGCGTAAACGCAAACACGGGAGGATGCAAGACATGTCCGCTTCCAGATCACCACTTTTAACAGCGCGGCACGGATCTGCCAACCGCCAAACCAAGATCGCGCTCTTTGCGGGATTCGGGGGACTCCTCGTGCTGATGTGTGTTCTTGGCCTCAGCGCAATCTCTTTTCTGTCTCAGATCAAGGTCCGGGAAGAGAAGATCCGTCGGGATTACGTCAATCGCGACCAGGTGCTGCAGAACCTGAGATCGGACATCTACACGTCGGGCACATATGTCCGCGATTTCCTGCTCGATACAAACGATGCATTCGCTGCCGGCCACCGGGAGCAATTCCTGAAAACTCAGCGGAAGCTTCAAAACGAGGTAGCGGAATACCACCGCCTTATCGCAACCGGGGATTCAGGGCCGGTCGAGGAGTTCGCGACCGAGTTGGCGGTCTATATGAAGGCCCTCGCGCCGGTTATGACCTGGAACGCCGAGAAGCGTCGCGCGCGAGCTTATGCGTTCATGCAGGATGAGTTGTCGCCTCGGCGGATGAGCGCACTCAGCCTTGCGGACAACATTCAGCAAATCAGCGAGAAACAACTGGAACAAAACAGCGCCGCGGTGAGCGTAATGCTTTCATCTTTTCGGGCAAAACTCCTGCTGCTGCTCGTCCTGGCCGTTGCAAGCGGGCTGACCCTTGCAGGAGTTGCGCTGTGGCGGCTTCTGAGCCTGGAACGCGAATCGCAACACCGCTTTGCCGAAGTGGTCGGAACGCGTGAGGAACTGAAGCGGCTTTCCACCGAACTCGTGTCCGCACAGGAGAGCGAGCGGCGAAAAATCTCCCGCGAGCTTCACGATGAAGTCGGGCAGGTACTGTCGGCGATCATGCTTGGTCTGGGAAACCTGCGCTCCGCGCTAGGAGGCGGCAACTCCGTTGAAGCGTTTCGCCAACTCCAACTCGTCGAAGATATGACGCAACGCAACGCCAGCGTGGTGCGCAACATCGCCTTGATGCTTCGACCGACAATGCTGGACGACCTGGGTTTAATACCGGCGTTGAAATGGCTCGCCCGGGAGCTGTCCCGTACTGGCTCGATGGCGGTCGACGTAGTGGTGGAGTCTTTCGTCGACGACATTCCCGAGGAGCAGCGCACCTGCGTCTTTCGCGTCGTCCAGGAAGCTCTCCGCAATTCGGCTCGGCACTCGGGGGCAGTCGAGGCTCGTGTTTTTGTTTCCGAGGAAAATGGCTTCCTTCGGCTGTCCGTTCAGGATAACGGCAAAGGCTTCACTCCGTCGCTTGAAACTGGCCTCGGAATTTTGGGAATGCAGGAGCGCGTGCTGAGTCTTTCGGGTACGATGGAGCTGGACTCGAAGCCGGGGAGAGGAACTACCCTGACTTTCAATCTTCCTTTGCCGCCCGCGGAACGATCCGGAAGAGTTTCCTCAGGCAACACGCGCCTTCAAAAAATAAGCCCCTTCCGGACGGCGTAGAGGATAATTTCGGCCAGATTGTGAAGGTGAAGTTTCTCCAGGATATTGTTGCGGTGGGTTTGCACGGTTGCAACGGAGATGTAAAGAAGTTCCGCAATCTCCGGGTTAGTCTTCCCCGACGCAAGGAGCTGGAGGATCTCCTTCTCCCTGATGCTCAGCAGATCATAACTATCCTCGACGCCGCGCCGGCGGGCCTCGACAACGTACTCCTCAACCAGCAGCTTTGTAATGCTGGGGCTAAAGTATGCGTTTCCGGCTGCGACCGCGCGGATCGCAGCGATCACATCTGCCTCCGGGGAAGCCTTAAGAAGATACCCACGTGCTCCCGCTTTCAACGCTCTCAGAACATATGCTTCGTCGGAGTGCATGCTGAGCATGACGATTCGAACAGCAGGAAGCTTCTGGGAAATGCTCTGGGCCGCATCGGGGCCGCTCAACCGGGGCATCCCGACGTCCAGCAAAATCACGTCTGGCTTGTGCAAAACCGCCAGATCGATAGCCTCGAAACCGTCCGCCGCCTCGGCGATCACTTGAAATTCGCCATCGCGCTCCAGCAGACCGCGGAGTCCGCTGCGGACAAGCGGATGATCGTCTGCGATCATTACTCTCACCCGAGTGCTCATAATGCCAACCTCAGGATACAAAATTCGGCTTGTATCAGCGATGCCGCTCCGGCGGTACGGGCTCCCCAGCAACCGGCCGGCAAAGCCCTTCCAACCGGTCACGGTACGCGGCTGACCACAAGCTGAAAGCGTTGGGAGGCAGGTTCGGGATTGGCGCCGTCCTCTGAATTGCCGCCAGTATGCCTTCGGGCGTGCCCAAGTCACCCCATCCCGCTCCATCCATGCGAAGAACGGCCAGTCTCTCTGGACACCTGGTAAGCACCTCGCGAGAGAAGTCTCCGGCTGGCAGCGATTCGTACACTGCCGCCGCGCGCTCCGTTTCTTCCTCTCGCAGCCGCGACTCCGTAACCGGCTGGAAAGATTTCAGCACATGAGGAGTTGTGGATTCGATAATTTCTAGGAAGGTTCGCGCCCGTCCTGCGATCACGAACGTGTTCCAAAGACAGCCGCGACTCATGAGCGCCTGAGCTGTCGCCGTTGATGGCTTCTCCCAAAATCGATTCACGCGAAACACGGAGGGTGAACAACCACGATCATTGTCCATCGGCAGTCCGGGCTCAATCCATCCGTATTCAACTTCCGCCTTCTCTGCCCTTGCTCCCAGAAGAACCAGCAACTCCGGACGTTTGTGTACTGCTTTGAACGCCCCGTCCACTGCGTGCGCGAACTGCGTCTCATCGGCAAAATGATGATCCGCCGGGAAAAATGCGACTATGGGGTCTTTTTCAAGGCGGGTCAGTCTCAAAAGACTGTAAATGATTGCAGGCGTGGTCCCCCGGTTTGCCGGTTGCACAACGATCCTCGACTCGTCCACGTCGGCGAGTTCGGGCTGATAAAACTGCTCATGGTTGCTGACAACTGCGAAAATCATTCGATCCGGAGAGATTGCGGGCGCCAGCCTCCCCCGAGTGCGGGCGAGAAGCGAGCTGCTCCCGAGTAGAGAGCAAAATTGTTTGGGGCGATTGTCGCCCGAAATAAGACGGCTCACCGCTTTAAGGCGTGTACCGTCGCCGCCGGCAAGTATGACTCCCCAAGGTCTGAAGCTCATTGCGTTTTCCGCTCCCTTTTCGCGCTCACATCACGCGGTTTTCGGCTTTTCTTTCCTGGCAAGCAATGCAAAACGCTACCCACGGCAGCGCACCGAGGCGGTTCACTTCAATGGGCTGCCCACATTGCAGGCAAAGTCCATAGCTGCCGTTATCAATCCGCTCCAACGCTTCGGAGACCTGTCGGGTGAGGAATCTCGTCCAATCCAGGCGATTCGCGGCCAGATTTCTCTTGCAAAAGAGGGCGAACTCGATCGTCGAATCGCAGCCTGGCGATTCAGTGACTCGTTCCCCAGCATTGAATCCATCGCGAAGATGACCGATATTGAGACGTGCCAACACTGCTCCGAGTTTGAACCTACAGGCGTCGAGGCATTCTTCCGACAGATGGTGTGCGGTTAGAGAACGCCTCATGAGTCCCACTGTAGTGCCGGACAGCGAGTATCACCATACAGGCCTCACTGTAATTTGGGCTCTATCGCCAAAGAACCGTATCGTACAAGACTAAAATCCGCGCTGCTCGCAGGGACAGCTCGCAGGGAAGCATCACTACGCCCAGGATTGCGGAAAAATCCCCGGATAACCGTATTGGCATGGATCTGAGGTGAAGGTATCGTAAGAGTCACAACATGCCCGGTCTGATACAACGCCTGTTTGCCCCGTCACAGGATCGTGGAGACACGAAAATCATTGGAAACAATCGTTACCCACGAGTGCTGGCCGTCACGGCTGATCTCTGCTTCTATTCCGGCGTCCTGAACGCGGCCAGTTCGGCCCAGTGGCGAACGGACTGGGCACGCACATTGAATCGAGCGATCGAGATATGCCTATCAGAGACCCCGCCGATCGTGATTTACGACGGTAATCTGCCGGGCGTCGAATGGGGACAGGCATTCGACCGGCTGAGCGCTCTACCGAACCACCCGCGAATACTGCTGGCAGCCCCGTCGATTGACGAAGAACTGTGGCGGAATGTACTTCGCCGCAATGGCTACGACGTGGTCGAGCGGGCCGCGAGTTCAGAACAATTGGGGCGGGTGTTTCGATTCGCCTGGCTGTCTCTGCTCACGCCCGCGGATGTCTGAGGCGCCCGATCGCCGCGAACCAGCCAATTAGGATTAAGGCCATATTTGCCCGAAAATCCCTCTGTTTCTGTATGGTGCTGGATTCAGAACGGACCTATCCTGACGATAACCTCACGGACTGGGCTCCTGCGACGGTCTGGCGAGGCAGAAAAGGAACCATGAAATGCCACTGCCCAGGGCGATTGCCTTTCTCGTACTCATGTCGAGTTCCCCGTTGGGATTCGCCCAGGCGCCGAATCCCCTCGCGCAGTTCAACGCCTCCATCCGGGGCCTGACGCGCCGCGTTTCGCCGGCGGTCGTGGAAATAACGGTCACTGGGTATGGGGCTCCGGATGGATACGGCGCGCCTGACGATGGCCAGCGCACCTCGGAGCGAGTGTCGCGACAGCGCAGCAGCGGCTCTGGCGTAGTGGTGGACCGGGCTGGTTACATCATGACCAACGCGCATGTGATTGAGCGTGCTACAGCGCTGAAAGTAATGGTGGGAGTGGCAACCGACGGCTCGCGGGCCGGGGCGCTCGAATCTGCGCCGGTCCGCAGGTTCGATGCGCGGGTGTTGGGCGTTGACAAAGATACCGACTTAGCGCTGCTGAGGATCGATGCGACCGACCTTCCGGCGCTCGATTTCGGCGATTCGGACGCTGTGACTCAGGGCGATCTCGTGCTGGCGATTGGGAGTCCCATGCTTCTGCGCAATTCGCTGTCCATGGGAGTCGTGAGCGCTCCGGCCAGATCCATGAGTGAAGACGATCCGGTCCTCTATATTCAGACGGACGCTTCTCTCAATCCCGGCGCCAGCGGAGGGGCATTGATCGACGTCAATGGACATCTGATTGGATTGAGTACTTCCATCCTCAGTAAGTCGGGCGGCAACGAAGGCATCGGCTTCGCAATTCCGAGCAATCTGGTCCGGTCCGTGTACCAGCAGCTTCGGGCCAATGGAACCGTTGTACGCGGATCGCTCGGCGTAATGGTTGAGACCATCACCCCGGCGCTGGCGCTGGGTCTTTCGCTTCCTGTTCAACATGGAGTACTCGTTGCTGACATAGACCCGGCGGGTTCCGTATCCTCATCCGGCCTGCAGCGTAAAGACGTAATCCTCAGTCTCGACGATGGGCCAGTTCAGTCGGCGAGGCAGTTCAACGAGGTGATTTACAAGCGCAGTGCTGGGGAAAAAGTCAGACTGAAAGTTCAAAGAGGCCAGGAGATCATTTCCCTTACCGGAAAAGTCGACGGCCATTCGACGCCGGCTAATCCTCTGTCAATCGTCGGCACGCTCGAAGATAATCTGGTTTCGCGGCTTGGTATCTTCTGTGTCGAAATAGATCAGAAAGTAGCGGAAGCGATACCCGACCTCCGCACCCAGTACGGTCTGGTCGTCCTGGCACGGTCGTCGGAAAGCCAGTCAACGTTTTTGGATTTTAAGCCTGGTGATGTGATTCATGAATTGAATAATCTGCCAATTGCGACCCTCCAGGCGTTTCGTGAACGTCTTAATCAATTCCACCGCGGAGATGCCGTCGCGCTGCAGATTGAGCGCCAAGGGGTCTTTCGGTATATCGCATTCGAGATTGAATAGGCCGGAACAGGACGGGCGCCAAGGGATGAAACAACCCAACCCTCGGAGTTAGCGCCCGAACTTCCAGCAGCATGTCAGGCACCGCAATGGAGCGGGCGTTCCAAGGCGCGGTCGATTACGCCGTGCTGGCGAGGGTCTACGAGATCGATGCCTAGGGCGAAAGGACGGAGACCGCAACGCGGACTTCGGCGTGCGCCGCAGCTTCATGAATTTCGATCTCTTTGAGAATGGGTTCCAGTGTTTTCGGAGCGTCTGGCGAAATAGAGTCTCGATCTGTCCTAGCCGCTACCCCATACTTTACCCACAGCTTCACGCATTCTTCACAGGTCAAATAGGCCATGGATTTCCTCGGGACGGCCTGAATGTTAACATTCGTTTCGCGCTGTGTCTGTTCAAAAGGGATCGGTCAATAAGGACCCCGGCACGGATTTCAAACTGAGGCACTACCGAACTCCCCGCTCCTTTAAACACCAATGCCTTAGCGCATCTCCTTCGGAGCGCTGCGATCCAAGTACGGGGGTGAGGTATTCGATAACCAAAGAACTGGCGGCTCTTGATCACTTCACCCCACGACAACACCGGTATCGGCAAGCCTCCTGTGCGATTCGCGAGCGCGCAAAAATGGCGGGGGTTGCACCAGCGTTATCGGCCGGGTGTCGGCTCTGGCCCCCAAACTCGATGATATGCCGGAGGAAACTTAACGAGAATACTGTGTTCAATGGAATCGGGGGCAAATGAGCCTGTATGATCGCCAATCGGTTTCTTCAGTCTTGCATTGCGAGCCGGGATCGATGGCCTTCGGCATCGACTGGATAAATTACAGCCCTTTTCTCGCAATTATTCGGTAGCTGCTGTATTCCTCTGCCTGGAAATTCGAGTCTATGATCAAAGCGGCGACATTGAGAGTCAAAATTCTCAAACTGTGCGAAATAGCAATATCTGCGCGTCGTTGAAAAAAAGGCACGTGGCGAAAGGGTTGAACATGAGACAAAACACAGCAGATGCCGGAAACGCCCCAGTGGACGGCTCGACAGCGCAATCTGCACCGGACCCGTCCCGAAGATCTTCGGGCCACCGGCCGGAAACTCGGACAGAGCGCTCGAACGCGGTCACCATCGACAATGACCGGCGGGACTGCATCGACCCGCAGGAGATAGCCGTGGCGGCATATCTTCGGTGGGAACGGGAAGGGCAGGCACCTGCTACTGCCGATGACAATTGGTTTTGGGCAGAGCGCGAGCTCATGGCGCAGCGTGAGGTCAATGGTGGGGTGCTTACACAGCGGAAAAGAAAAAACGGAAGATCCTGAAGGTTTTACCGCGCAGCCTCCGGGGGGCCGACGGTCCTGGCCAGCGGCGTGCTTGTGGTCTGTCATGGCATCCACCATCACAGAGCCGCTGGCGACCACCATCGAAGAACCCCTGGCTCGGCTGGTGGCTTTCGAGCCCACCACGTTTCCGGTGTTGAGCGTCTACCTGAACACTCAGCCGGATCAGCACGGGCGCACGCCCGACGCCACGCCTTATCTTCATCGTGAATTCAAAGCTCTCGGCAGAACCTGGGCACCGAGTTCTCCCGAGCGTCACAGTTTCGATCGGGACGTGGAGCGGATCGTCTCATATGTCACCGACAAAATCGACTCCGCGGCAAACGGGGTCGCCATTTTCGCCTGCTGGGGCGCGGAAGAGTTCTTCGAGGCAATCCAGTTGACGACTCCTGTCAGCGACAACCGCGTCTACGCCTACAACCAACCTCACCTGTATCATCTGGCCCGTCTCGATGAGCAATACCCGCGGTACGCCGCGGTGCTTACCGATACGAACACGGCGCGCATCTTCGTCTTCGGGCTTGGCCATGTCATCGACGCCGAGGAGGTGAAAGGAAAGAAAGTTCATCGGGTTAAGGTCGGCGGGTGGTCGCAGGCCCGCTACCAGCGGCGTGTAGGGAACGCGCACCAGGAGCACGCCAAAGAGGTCATTGAACATCTTTCTCAGATCGTCCGCGAAGACCATGTGAGTCACATCATCCTTGCCGGAGACTCGGTGGTGATTCCGCTCCTTCAGGAACAACTGCCTCAGGAAATGGCCCCCATGGTGGAGGTGATGAAACTGGATATTCATGCTTCCGATCAAGATGTTATGGCAGCAACCCTCGAAAAGCTGCAGGATCAGGAAGCCAGTACTGCCGCGGAAAAGGTGGACCGGCTGATGAATCAATACCGCGCTCGGGGATTGGCTGTAGTTGGGCTGCACGAGACGCTCGAAGCCCTGGCCAACGGGCAAGTCGAAGAACTACTCATCAGCGGCGCGCTCGAATTGAGCCATCCCCAGGCGGAGGAAGTGGAAGCCATCCTCGCGCCGGAGATCCCCGATGCAGCGGGAGGAACGGAAAGCGAAGAACCGCGGCAAGCGTCGGTACCCGATCTGCTGGTGACGAAGGCCAAGCAGACCGGCGCGACCATAACGTTCATTGAAGACGCGGCGCTCCTCGAATCGACCGGCGGTGTCGGTGCATTCCTACGATGGCACACGTAAAGGGATAATTGGTTCGACACTTACAGCTTTCCGGCCGGGTACGACACAAGCTGTTAGAGCGCATCGGAAGTTCTGAGCCCTGCCCATCGTCTTTATGAGTTCCGGCTGGCTATTCCTCAACGGGATGCAGCAACTCTGCCAGCTTGCAGGCATCACCCGGATCGTCCTTGGTCGTGGCTCTGATGAATGTATGGTGCTTTTCGCGTGTTTCGACACGTGGACTTCATGCCCGCACTTTCGATAACTTCCTCATAGCAAGTCTCCTTTTGCACTTCGAGTGCGTCTCTAAATCGGAGCCTAACGCGTCCCGCCGGGAGACCGGCCTTCTCGTCCAATCTCAGGCGAGCCGTACTCTAACCAAGCGATGAATTCGTCCGGCCGAAATTGTAAACCCGGCGCGTGAGTGAACGCTCCCGCACTCAAGTCGGTTTCTTGTCCTCGGTTTCTTTGAGTGCCGCGTTAAACCGCGCCTGCAACGCCATGCCGACCAGTGTTGCGATCAGGATCGCGGGGTACAGTTGCCCGATAAGCGCTTCCGCCGTGGTCAGCGATCGCGCAATCCGATGTATCGGATACGCGTCACCGTAGGATACGGTCGTAAGGGTTTCAAAGCTGAAATAGATCAGACGACCCGGTTCGCCTGTTGCGACTTCGGCGGCCAGCGGCGCTTGGAAATGGATGGCTCCCGGAATCAGTTCCAGGAGCAGTTTGTAACCGAACGCCCAAGTCACGCCGATCAGCAGGTAGGCGGCAATACCGCCCATGACCCGATGCACGGAAACGGGGCCGGGAAGAAGAAAGGTCTGCTTAAGCGTCATGACCACGAGAATGGCCATGCAAAACACCTTGAGGGCAGTGTCCCAGCCCCTCGGGCTGAAGGACCGGTTGAATTCGACGATCAGGTCCGCCGCAAATTCCAAAATCGTCAGGGCAACGATGAGAGACACCAGCATTCGCTTGTTAACCGTGGCGATTGCGCCAGAGAGGAGCATGAGCGCGAAAGTGAGGTCTATTGCAATTCGCCCTAGGCGCGACTCGCCGACCATCGGAACGAAAATAGTCATGAGCACCAGAAAGGCGAGGAAGAAGCTTAGATGTCGATCCTCACACCAGAAACCGGGCAACCGCATATCAGCCATGTCATTGTCTCCTTTGGCATTCGGCCCGCCGCCTTTTATCTGAGGCACGAACCGGTATTCCAGAACAGTTGAACCATTTGCACCACTGGTGTGCGAGGTAACCATGATCGATGTTTCCGGCCGGGCTGCTCTCGGCGAAGGGTCCAGCGCAATACGCGATGCGATGCGCGATCTGACAACCCAAAGGCGTCGAAGCGGGATTCCGGAAGCTCCTGATGATATGTCAAACTCGGAACCAAACAAACCTGCTATGGCCACAGGGCGTTGACACCGATAATCTCAGCAGTCCCGCAACGTCAAAAGTACACGATCCGGCGCGTTCGAACTTCCGGTCCACTACTGTCCGTTTGTCAACTGCGCGTTACTGAAATTCCAACCGCCCCCGAGCGCTCGATAGAGCTGGACGATCGCGAGCCGCCGATCCCGGGAGGTTTCGGAGAGGCTGATTTCAGCGGGGTAGAGCAGTTGCTGTGCTTCCAGGACCTCGTAGTAGCTGGCAAGGCCACCGAGATAGCGGCGTCTGGCAATGGAGACGGAATCGGCAAGAGCCGCCACTTCGCGCTTCTGTTGTTCCTCAATGGCGGACAGTTTCTGCGAAGCAATCAGAGCATCGGAGACTTCCCGAAATGCCCTCAGGGCGCTCTGTGAATACTGATCTTTGGCCTGATCGAAAACGTCGACCGCTGCTCGACGCTCGTTGGTAAGCCGGCCCCCGGTAAAGACCGGACCCGAAAGGGAAGCGGCGAGGGCCCAGATGTTCGCGGTCCCACTGCTCAGGGAAGTAAGTTCCGGGCTGACGTTTCCCAATAGCGCCGTCAAACCAAAACGCGGGAAAAAATTTGCGTTCGCGATGCCGATCCGTGCAGACGCACTTCGGAGATTCTGTTCCGCCTCGCGGATGTCAGGTCGCCGTTCCAGCAACTGCGAAGGCATTCCTGCGGGAACAGTCGGTGGCGGATTCATCTCGTTGCCCGGAGTGGTTCTTTGCACCGGACCCGGATTTCTCCCGACAAGAACGCAGATCTGATTCTCCTTCTCCGAGACCTGCCGTTCAATGTCGTTGAGCGTTCCTTCCGCCGCGGACAATGCCGCTTGAGCGCGCGTGACCTGCAGGCGGGAAACGATTCCCGCTCCGTACCGTTTACTGAACAAGGTGTATGTGGATTCGAAGGCGTCCCGGCTGTCGTGAGCTACAGCCAGGCGCCCGTCCAACTCCACCAATTCCAGATACGTCTGCGCCACCTCGGTGATCAGCGCCAGCATCAATCCGCGGCGGCCTTCTTCCGTTGCCAGATACTCCGCGTTGGCCGCTTCGTTCGATCTCCGAATGCGGCCCCACAAATCAACTTCCCACGCAGTGGAAAGGCCTCCCAAAAACAGATTGCTGGTTTTCGCGTTGGTGGGAAGATCCAGTGCCGGGTCCTCCTTGAATACGCCGTGATCGCGTTGGACACCGGAGTCGAATCCCACTGTGGGAAAGTAAGCGGAACGAGCCACTCCGCGATACGCCTCGGTCTCTTTGGCCCGGGCGATAGCCGTTTTCAGGTCATAGTTATTCGTCAGCGCCTCTTTGATGAGCGCACTCAAGAACGGATCGGAGTAAATGGTCCACCAACCCTGATCCGCGAATGAGTTCGGTTCCGGCGTCGATTGCCCGCGGAACGCCACCGGGGAAGAGATCGTGGGGCGCTTGTAATCGGGCCCCAGGAGACATCCACAAAGCATGATGCTGCCGCCGAGAACAGCTGCCAGGCAGAGCTTCATGGCTCACCCTTTCGCGCGGCCATCTTGTCCTTCAAATGTTCCATGGCGTAATAGGTCACCGGGATAATGAAGATTGCCAGCAACGTGGCCGCGAGCATTCCGCCGATTACCGCCGTCCCAAGTATTTTCCTCGCCACGGCACCCGCCCCGCTGGCGATTGCCAGAGGAATGGTGCCGAAAATAAATGCGAACGCGGTCATTAAGATCGGTCTCAGACGAATACGGGCCCCCTCAAGAGCCGCGTCGAGCGCGGACTTCCCCTGCAGGCGTTCCGTTCTGGCGAACTCGACAATCAGGATAGCGTTCTTCGCCGATAAGCCAATTAACATTACCAAGCCGATTTGAGCGTACACGTTATTCTCAAAGCCCCTCATCCAAAGGGCCAGGAAAGCGCCAAATACGGCGATCGGGGTGGCTAACAATACGCTGAACGGAAGAGTCACACTCTCGTATTGTGCCGCGAGAATCAGGAACACGACGAGCAATGAAAAACCGAAGACGACGGATGGGCTAACCTGCGTCGACGCTTTCTTCTGCTGGTAGGAAAGGGCGTTCCAATCGTATCCCATCCCTTTCGGAAGCACTTGCTTAGCCACCTGCTCCAGCGCGTTCATAGCCTGCACCGTACTGTAGCCAGACGCTGGCGAACCGGTAATCTCCACTGCGCGATATTCGTTAAACCGCGAAGTAAACTCCGGCCCAGCTCTTGTCTGAAGCGAAATCACGGAAGAAAGCGGTAACATCTCCCCGTCTTTGTTCCGGACGAAGAAATTCATCACATCCTTAGCCTGAGAACGGTATCCGTCCTCGGCTGCGATGTAAACCTGCCATGCCCGGCCGAAGCGGTTGAAATAATTAACGAATAATGAGCCCATGAACGCGCGAAGGGTAGTGTATACATCTTCTATTTCCACGCCTTGTTTCAGAACTTTATCTCGATCCACCTGAACGAGCACCTGCGGGACCTGGGCATTCAATGAACTGTTAAGCCTCGTCAATTCCGGCCGCTTGCGCGCAGCCTCAAGGAATCGATCTGTGTTCTCGGCAAGATACGAGACATCTTTACCCACCCGGTCTTCGAGCATGAAACTGAAGCCGCCGGACGTTCCGACGCCGGAGATAACGGGGGGTGAAAAGGCTACTGCGCGTCCCGCAGGCATTCTGTCGAGTTTGGCGTTGACCGACTCCATGATCGACTGAATGCTTGTCTCTCTGGTCTTACGCTGATCCCAGGGCTTCAGCGCGACGAAGACGAAGGCGCTATAAGTTGCATTGGTCTGGGTCAGAAGACTGCTGCCAACAATCGTACTGTAATATTGAACGCCGTTCGTGTGTTTGAGCACAGCCTCCACTTCTTTGGTGAAAGCGTCGGTGCGCTGAAGCGAAGCCGCGTCGGGAAGTTGAATATTCAAATAAAAAAATCCCTGATCCTCGGTGGGAAGGAATCCCGAGGGCAAATGATCGCCAACGAGGAACGCGGCGCCGGCAACCACGGCAAGAAGTGTGAGACTGATGCCCATCTTCCGGATAAGCGCGCCCGAGATGCCGACATATTTGTTCGTGGCCCTTTCGAAGATGTGGTTGAATCCTCCGAATACCGTGTGCAAAAAACCCTTCGATTCATGGGCGGGCTTCAGCAGTAACGAACAGAGAGCCGGGCTCAACGACAGCGCGTTGAAGGCCGAGATCATAACGGAGATGGCAATCGTCACAGCAAACTGCTGATACAGACGGCCGGTAATGCCGGGAATGAACGCCGTTGGAACAAAAACGGCCGCAAGGATCAGAGCAATCGCAACAACAGGGCCGCCAACCTGCTCCATGGCTTTCAGCGAAGCATCCTTCGGGCTCAGGCCCCGGGCCATGTTCAACTCAACGGCCTCCACCACGACAATCGCGTCGTCAACCACCAGACCGATCGCCAGAACGAGCCCGAAAAGGGAGAGTGAGTTAATGGAAAATCCCAGCATGGGAAAAAAAATGAAAGTGCCCAGGAGAGACACT
>Ga0302320_10006462_pt1 | contig 26014 bp, 21 predicted proteins | sample Bog_T0_3_FD_202130 | JGI IMG/M metagenome (GOLD analysis project Ga0302320, IMG submission 202130) | Peat permafrost microbial communities from Stordalen Mire near Abisko, Sweden - Bog_T0_3 | ecosystem: Environmental > Terrestrial > Soil > Wetlands > Peat | place: Sweden: Abisko, Stordalen Mire... | reverse complement strand
AAGTTCCCGAATGGCTCGACAAAATGGGTGGCGGCCCGCGCGCCGCCATCGCGGCCGGCATTCTGCGGGAAATCCAAATGTGCCAGGACCCCGCCCATTTCCACAGCGAGATCATTGGCGACAGCCCGGAGGCATTCGACCGCTACGTCGAGGAACAAGTCAAAAAAGCCCCGCCCCGGAAGACCGAAATTGAGTCCGCCGCCGAAGCCTGCCGTCAAATGGACGCCGCCCTGGGCATAGGCAAGGACGGCGAAATGCCCTCCCGCATCCCCCGCCGCACCAAGCCCCATCACCATCCCCGCCACCGCGTCCGCCCGCCGTCCCACCGCGTCCACAAAGTCCACAAAGTCCACAAAGTCCACCCCGCGCCGGCCGTCGTCCCTGCGGCAGATGTAGCGTCGAGCGTCCCACTCGACCCCATGCCCTCCGCCCCGCCGCTCTCCATAATCGCCGAGGCCGCCAACCCACCCCAATCAACCCCAATCAAGCCTAATCAAGCCTAATCAAGCCATTTTTCATAATCCTGACCCCATGAACCACACATATACATCCTCGCCCGAACATGCCCCGCCCTAAAACGAGGGCTGGCGCTGCCGCCCAATTACCAACGACACTGCGTCCCCTCCCCCCTCGCTTTTGGATTGCTCTGGACGCCTTCCGCGCCAGACTGTCCCCGTCATTTTGTTTGAGAGGCCTTGCCAATGACCGAATTGCTCGAACGACAACTGGATAGCTTTGACCCCGCGCAACGACGCACCGCGCTCGCCGCCCTCTGGCGCATGGCCGGGGACGGCGCGCTGACGCTGCCCCCGCCGGGAACCGCGGTCAACCTCCACACCCACACTTTCTTCTCCTACAACGCCCGCGGCTATTCTCCCTCCAAGTTTGCCTGGCTGGCGCGCAAGGCCGGACTGGCCGTGGCCGGTATTGTTGACTTCGACGTTCTGGACGGCCTGGAGGAATTCCTGGATGCCGGACGCCTCCTCGGCCTGAAAACCTGTGTCAGCCTCGAATCGCGCGTCTTCGTCCCCGAATTTGCAACCCGCGTCATCAATTCCCCGGGCGAGCCTGGGATTGCCTATGTCATGGGCGTGGGATTCACGAGTGCGACGGCACGTCCGTTTCTGGCGCAGATGCGCCAAGCCGCCGCCGGCCGCACCCGCGACCTCCTGGCGCGCGTGAACCGCTACCTGCAACCGGTCGAACTGGATTACGAAAAGGACGTGCTTTCAATCACGCCACAGGGCAACGCCACCGAGCGCCACCTCTGCGATGCCTTCGAGCGCAAGGCCGCCGTGGTCATCCCCGATCCAGCCGCCCGCGCCGCATTTTGGAAAGACAAACTCGGCGACGCCCCACCCGAAGGCGCGAAACTCCAGAATCTCATCCGCGCCAGGACGATGAAGAAAGGCGGCGTCGGCTACGTCCAACCGGGCGAAGGCGCCTTCCCTCACTTGGCGGAAATGAACCGTTTCGTCCTCGATTCCGGCGCAATCCCCACGCTGGCGTGGCTCGACGGCACCAGCGAGGGTGAGAAGCACATCAGTACATTGTTCGCACTGGCAAAGGCCTCCGGCGTGGAAGCGCTGAATATCATCCCGGACCGCAATTACACCCCCGGCGTCTGGGACCAGAAACTCCAAAATCTTTACGATGTTGTCGCCCTGGCCGAGAAGTGGCATTTCCCGATCCTCGTCGGCACCGAGATGAACTCGCCCAGCGACAAGTTCGTGGATTCCTTCGAAACGCCGGAACTCAAGCCGCTGCTGCCGGTCTTCCTGCGCGGCGCGCATATCTTCTACGCGCACTCCGTCTTGCAGCGCCAAAGCGGTCTGGGCTACCTAAGCGGGTGGGCGTTAAAGACCTTCCGACATGGCTCCGCCAAGAACGACTTCTTTGAGGAGCTTGGACGCAAACTGACACCGGCAAAAGAGGACCAATTGCGCGGCTTGACCGCCGCCACCGCTCCCGCCGATATTATCGCCAGAATCAGATAAGAAACTCTATGCCAGCCACCCCCATTCCAAAGCCAGGGCGCTCGACATTTTCAGTAGACCAACGAGCACCGTCTCTCTTCAATCCCAAAGGGATTGAATCATCCAGCCCAGGGTTGGCCGATTCCGAGAGGCCTGCCCTGGGTAACAATATTGAAGTTGATCAAACCCTGAAAGGGTTGAATCTCCGCGCCTTATGAACGCGCAATCCATTCCTCTGAAAACTTCGAGGAACCCAAAACCATCACTCCATCACTCCATCACTCCATCCCTGTAAGAGAACTATGCCGGCCACCTCCATTCCAAAACAGCAGCGCGCCATCCAGTTAATCGGACCCGGCCAGTTGCAGATCAACGAAAACAAGGCTGTCCCCGATCCGGGACCCGATCAGGTTCTCGGTCGGGTTGAAGTCGTCGGCCTCTGCTTCTCCGACCTCAAGCTGCTCAACCAGTTCTCCGCCCACGCCCGCAAATCCTCCGTCACCGGCGGCATCGCTCCCGATTTGTTGCGGGAAATGCCCAACTATGTCCCCGGCGACAAACCGGTCGTCCCCGGCCACGAGGCCGTGCTCCGCCTGGTCAAAGTCGGTGCCAATGTCAAAGCCCACAAAGTCGGCGACCGTGTCCTGGTGCAAACCGATTACCGCTGGCTCCCCACCGCCAACTCCAATTCCGCCTTCGGCTACAACTTCGAAGGCGCGCTCCAGGAATATGTTCTTCTTGACCAGCGTGTTTTCACCTCCCCGCAGGGCCAATCCATGCTCATTCCCGTCCCCGAGGAATTTTCCGCCTCCGCCCTTGCGCTCGTGGAACCGTGGGCCTGCGTGGAAGATGCCTACGTCGAAAAGCAGCGCCAAACCCTCAAGAACGGCGGCCGCTTGCTCGTCATCGGCGAAACGCTGGTGGACAAAAACCGCCTCTGGAGTCTGCCCGGCAAGCCGAAAACCACCACGTTCACCATCGCCGACAAAATGGCCGAACTGGACAACGCCGCTTTCGACGACGTCATTTACGTCGGTTCAAACCCGGCGACGGTGGAAAAGCTCTTCCCCAAGGTCGCCCCCGGCGGCTTGCTCAACCTGGTTCAAGCCGGCGGCAAGTTTGGCCGCCCGGTCGTGTCGCAAGTCGGTCGCATTCACTACGGCGGCATCCGCGTTATCGGCACCACCGGCAGGGACCCCGCCGCTGCGTTTGCCTCCATTCCCGCCACCGCGGAAATCCGGCCCAATGACAAAATCAACATCATCGGCGCCGCCGGCCCGATGGGCGCCATGCACGTCATCCGCAACCTCTGCCAGGGTGTGAGCGGCATCACGGTCTTCGCCGGCGACCTCAGCGATGATCGTTTGGCCGCGCTGCAAAAGCTGGCCGAACCTCTGGCCGCCAAGAACAATGTCACACTCCGCTCCTACAATCCCTCCAAGGACAAACCGCCCGGCCCGTTCAATTACATCGTCCTCATGGCCCCCGTTCCCGCACTCGTTTCCCAGGCCGTCCAGGACGCCGCGCCCGGCGCCATCATCAATATTTTCGCCGGCATCCCCGCCGACAAGACCGCGGCCCTCGACCTCGACGCCTGCGTCGAAAAGCGGCTTTACTTCGTCGGCACCAGCGGCTCCGTGCTCGATGACATGCTGCGCGTCCTCGACAAAGTCGTTTCGCACCGCCTCGACACCAATCTCTCCGTCGCCGCCGTCTCCGGCCTGGACGGCGCTATTGACGGCATCCGCGCCGTGGAAAAAAATCTCATGCCCGGCAAAATTCTCGTCTATCCCTCCTGCCACGGATTGAAGCTGACCCCGCTGACCGAACTCGCAAACTCGCTTCCGCTTTCCAGCGGCCGCTGGAACAAACAGGCCGAAGAGGCCCTCCTGAAAAAATTCCCAACCCCATGAGCACAGACCTCAAAAACAAAATAGCCATCGTCACCGGCGGCGCGCAGGGTTTGGGCCGGGCCATTTCCCTCCGGCTCGTCCGCGAAGGCTGCAAGGTCGTCATTGCCGACGTCAACGAGAAGTTGCTCGCCGAAACCGCCGCCGCCATCGCCACCGAGACGGCCGGCGTCGTCCTCGGTGTCAAGGTGGACGTCACCCGCGAAGCCGATGTCCAAATGCTCTTCGACCGCGCGGCGCGCGAGTTTGGCAAAATAGACATCGTCGTGTCCAACGCCGCCATCCTGATCGCCGAACCGATTGCCGACGCCGATGCCGAAAAATGGCGCGCCGTCATGAACGTCAATCTCTTCGGCTACTTTTTGGTGACCAAGCACGCCTGCCGCCACATGAAGGCCCAGGGCGGCGGTTCCATAATCAACATCAACTCCAAGTCCGGCAAAAAAGGCAGCGCCGCCAACTCCGCCTACGCCGCCAGCAAGTTTGGCTGCGTCGGCCACACCCAGAGCGTCGCCCTCGAAATGGCCCCGTTCAACATCCGCTGCAACGCCGTCTGCCCCGGCAATTTGCTTGACTCACCCCTTTGGACCGATCCCGAAAAAGGACTGCTCTCCCAGTACCTTCGCGCCGGCAAAGTCCCCGGCGCAAAGACCCTTGCCGATGTCCGTCAAGCATACATCAACCAGGTCCCCATGAAGCGCGGCTGCACGTACGACGACGTCTGCAACGCCGTCGTCTTCCTCGCCTCCCCCCAATCCTCCTACATCACCGGCATCGCCCTCAGCGTCACCGGCGGCCAGGAAATGGACTGATAAAGGAGTGATGTCGTGCGTGCCAGGGGCGGCTGGGTGCATCTTGATACCGCCACCACGCAGCACGCCAATTCCCTCTCCCCGCGAAGCGGGGAGAGGGACAGGGAGAGGGGTTCGTTCGCTCGATGTTGGTTGTATCAAAATGCCCCCGGGGCAGCTTGGATCAGATGATTTTGCCTGGGCCGGGTGTCTGGTTCTGTCGGTCTTCGAGCAATTTCAGGAGCAGTCTGCGGTTGATGTTGCCGTGCCAATCGCAAATGGCCACGGTCATCATCCAGAAGGAATGGCAAAGTGCAAGGAGACACACGGGCCAACAAAAGGTAAACATGAAAATATTGAACGAGGAAAAAAGCTCGCCGCGCGGAGCAGGGTCGTTTTCGGTGTGGAAAAGTCGGTGAAGCACGAAAACCATTATGCAAGGGTAAAGGGCGGCGTCAAACAAACCAACGACCAGCATTATCCAGCGTGTGCGCGGCCATTCGCGCTCCTGCTTTCGCAAGCGTTCAATTTGCTTCAATTCTCGTGGCGTGAATTCCATATCATGCGCGGGTCATTGTTGAGCATTCCAAAAATACGGCAGGTTGATGCCGCGGGCAAGAAGCAACCGTCCACTTTACAGCAGCCTCGTTTGGCTGCCCGGCGCCTTCAGCCCAAGCTTCTTGTAGCTCAGTTCGGTTGCCATGCGGCCTTGCGGGGTGCGGTTGAGGTAGCCTTCCATGATCAGGAACGGCTCATAGACTTCTTCCAGCGTGTCCGGCTCCTCGCCCACCGCCACGGCCAATGAACCCAGTCCAACCGGGCCGCCGGCAAATTTGTGGACGATGGTCTCCAGAATGCGCTTGTCCATTTCGTCCAGGCCGTTTTGGTCTATCGCCAGCATGGCCAGCGCCTGATCGGCTATGGGCACGGTGATCGTGCCGTCGCCGCGCACCTGGGCGTAATCGCGCACGCGGCGGAGCAGGTTGTTGGCGATGCGCGGGGTGCCGCGACTGCGCCGGGCAATCTCCATCGCGCCTTGCGGGTCAATCGCCACTTCGAGCAGATTGGCCGAGCGCAGGACGATGCTTTGCAATTGGTCGGCGTGGTAATAATCCAGCCGCTCGCGTATGGGAAAGCGCGTCAGCAACGGCGCGGTCAGCAGCCCGCTGCGAGTCGTCGCGCCTATGAGCGTAAAGCGCGGCAGATTCAGGCGGACGCTGCGTGCGTTGGGGCCGGTGTCAATAATGATGTCCAGCTTGAAATCCTCCATTGCCGGATACAGATATTCCTCGATGGTCTTTTGCAGGCGGTGAATTTCGTCAATAAAAAGAACGTCGCGCTCCTCCAGGTTGGTCAGCAGCCCCGCGAGGTCGCCGGCTTTTTCGATGGTCGGGCCGCTGGTGCATTTGAGGCCTGCGCCCATGCTCTTGGCGATGATGTGCGCGAGGGTGGTTTTGCCCAGCCCGGGCGGCCCGCTGAAGAGGAGATGATCGAGCGCCTCGCCGCGTTGCTTGGCGGCCTGCACGGCGATTTCCAGCCGTTCCTTGACCTTGGCCTGCCCGGTGAATTCGGAAAACAGCGACGGCCGCAGCGTCATTTCCAACGCCGCGTCCGGCTTTGCCAGCACATCCGAAATCATTCGCTCCGCCATGCCTTAAGCATGGGCACTCTCCGCGAGAGCGACAAGGGAAAAGAGGTAATCATCGCCGGAGGAATTTGGCGACGGCTTCGGTGCGCGTGCGCACTTGCAGCTTCTCGTAAATGCGGCGGATGTAGGTGTGGACGGTCTCGTAGCTGATGCCCAGCTTGTCCGCGATTTCCTTGTAGAGAAAGCCCTGGCTCAGCAGGTCCAGCACTTCCTGCTCGCGCGCGGACAGGGTGTCGCCGCCGCCTTCGGCCTGCGGCGCGGGAGCGGCTTTTTGGAAGGATTGCACCACCTTCCGCGCAATGTGGGTGGTCATCGGAGAACCGCCGCGGCGGACTTCGCGGATGGCTTCCAGCAACTCGCCGCGCGGGGCGCGCTTGAGGAGATAGCCCGCCGCGCCCGCGGCCAGCGCGTTGAAGATGTTCTCGGTGTCCTCGTAGGCGGTGAGCATCACGGCAAGAATTTCCGGTGCGGCCTGCTTGAGCCGGCGGACAAATTCCACACCGTTCATGCCGGGCAGGTTGATGTCAACAAGCACGACTTCCGGGCGCTCGCCGGGGAGCGCAGCCAGCGCGCTTTCCGCGTCGGGATAATGGCTCACGCAGCGGAATCCCTCCGCGCGGTTGAGCAGGCGGGCGAGCGTGGCGCGCAGTTGGTCGTTGTCCTCGACGATGGAAACAGTGAACATTTGAATAAGTTCTTACTCTTAATCCTAATCTTAATCTTAATCCTAATCTCTATTTCTTAATTCAAGGGCGCCGTCAAACGCACGACTGTCCCGCCTTTCGCGCCGGGGGCAATTTCAAATTGGCCGCCAATGTCTTCCATTCGTTTGCGCATGTTGCGGAGGCCGCTTCGGGATTGCGCGGCCGGGCCGGTCATCCCGGCGGGGCCGCGTCCGTTGTCTTCGATCTCCAGGGTAAAGCCGCCCGGCTCCACACGCAAGCGGATGCAGGCCTCGGTGGCGCGCGCGTGTTTGACAATATTGGTGACGGATTCCTTGGCGGCGAGGAAAACATTGTGGCGCGCCTCGGGGGAAATCGCGGCGGTGGGCAGTTGGGCGGGCGCTTCCAGCCGGTAACGCAGGCCGGCCACGGCGAGGTATTCCTGGGCGTGCTTGCAAATGTAGTTGATCAATCCTTCGAGCGTGTCGTTGCGGGGATTGACGGTCCAGACGATTTCGTCCAGGGCGCGCGCGGTTTCGCGGGCGGTCTGGGTGATTTGCCCGGCGTGAGTGGCGACTTCCGCGGGGTCCTCCTTGTCGCTTTCCACCATTTCGCCCAGGAGGGAAAGTTGGGTCAGGCTGGCGCCGACCTGGTCGTGAATGTCGCGGGCGATGCGGGCGCGGTCGTTTTCCAGCGCCTGTTGCTGGCGCAAACCGGCGAGTTGACGCTGCAATCTCTGCGTGGAAATGAAATAGACCAGCGCGATAATTCCCGCCAGCAGCGCCGCTGTCACCCCCGCGCGGAACGATGCGGTCTGCCAGAAGGCCGGCAGGACGGCGACTTCCAGGCAGGCGGCGGCCGGGTTCCAAATTCCATCTTCATTGCGCGCCCTGACTTGGAACTGGTAGAAACCAGGCGGCAGTTTGCTGTACTGTACGGAGCGGCGCCGGCCCGCATCGGTCCAATTGGTGACGTATCCCCCCATGAGGTATTGGAAGCGGACTTGTTGCGGCTCATCCAAGTTGAGGCAGGTATAACGAATTTCCAGCAACTCCTTGCCGGGGGGGACGACAACGGACAGTGGCGCCCGCCCGTGCGGCCCGCCGGCCCCTTGCTCCTGGCCTTCAACAAGGACGGTTTCGATGCTGACCGGCAGCGCGTTTGACTGGATTTGGATTTGGCTTGGATCAATGGGAACCAGGCCGGCAGTGGTGGGGAACCAGAGCGTTCCATCGGCGGCGCGGCAGGCGGCAGGCTGGGAACCGGGGGTGCATTCGTCGCTCGGCAGCCCGTCGCGTTCGCCGAAGGAATGGCAGGGGATGAAATCCATCGTTCCGGCGGCGAAGGCGTTGAGATCGCTTTTTTTCACGCGCATGAGTCCGGCGTTGGACCCGAGCCAAAGGCAGCCCTGGCCGTCTTCTATGATATAGTCCACGCCGTTGGCGTTGAGTCCGTTGTCAGTCGTGTAATTGACCCAGCGGCCCGATTGGAAGCGGATGAGCCCGTTGCCAAACGTCCCCACCCAAAGCACGCCCTCCGGGTCCATATAGAGGGCCGAAATATTCTTGCTGGGGAAACCGGCGGGCTGGACGGAAGTGATGGCGCCTTCCTTGAGGCAATCCAACCCGCCGCCTTCGGTGCCAATCCAGAGCCGGCCATCCGCATCGTCGGCGAGGGCGCGGACGATGTTGGCGGAAAGGCCGTTGTTGGTGGCGAACATTTGCCAGGCATGGCCGTCCCAGCACGCAAGGCCGCGCTCCGTGCCGACCCAAAGCCGGCCGCTCCGATCCTGAAAAAGAGAATAGATGCTGCGAATATTCCGGCTGAGGTACTTGTCCGCATAACCGGTGTCAGGCCGGAATTGGTCAACCGACCAGCGGAAAAGGCCGGCGCTGAAAGTCGCCGCCCAGAGGGTCTGGTCCCGATCTGCCAGCAAGGCGCGGGAGTCGAATCCGCTCATGGGAAAAGTGGCATCGGTCTTCTTGAGCGCGCCGTCCTTCCAATACTCAATCCCACGGCTGGAGGAACTGAACCAGAGGCGGCCCTGGGCATCTTCGCAGACCGAATGGACGGTGAGGTTGGAGGCGGCATCCAGCGGACGGAAAAGCTGGCGCTGGACGCGATTCAATCCGCCGGGGTCCAGCCCCACCCAGAGGCAACCCGCATTGTCCACTTCGAGCGCCAGAACGTAATCCCCGGAAAGCCCTTTGATTTGGGTGGCCGTCTTGTCCGGGCCGTACCACCAGACGCCCGCGCCGCGCGTTCCCACGATCAGGTTGCCGTCCGCATCCTCACACGCGGCGGTGATGCCCTTGTCCTTCCACGGATACGGCCCCAAGTTGAGTTCCAAACTGTCGCCCGACCATTTTTCAACCATGCTGGTGACGCCATCCTGTCCCAGGCACCAGCGGCCTCCAGTCCGGCTGGCAAGAAGGAAATCAACATGCGACATGCCGGAGACTCTGGTCGTTGGCAGAGGCATGGAACTGCGCGCGGCGGCGGGGTCTATTTGGGCCGTACCCAGCATCACCAGACCGGATTTTTCAGCGATCAGCGTGTGACCCAGCCCGGGCCTGCCAAAGGACTCCAATTTGCCGTCGCGATATCGCGCCAGTTCTCCGTCGTCGGCGCAAAGCCAGACTGCGCCGGTGGTGTCTTCGCAAGCAGCCTGCAAACGGCCCTCGCGGCGGCCCTTGCCGAAACCGAGATCGGTAATCCGATTATTCTGGAGAAGCAGGGCGCCGGCCGTCTCGGTGCCGATCCAAAGGTTGGTCTTGCTGTCCTCAAAAAGGAACACGATCCGTCCGCTGGGCAGGCCGGGGGTGTTGTGTTCGTCGAATACCTTGAATTGCAGCCCGTCGAAACGCACCAGCCCGTTGAGAGTGCCCAGCCAGAGGTAGCCGTCGTGGGTTTGGATGATGGCGACGATCTCCTTGGCAGTCAGGCCGTCGTGAGTTCCCAACGCGTCCACATGAAACCGCTGCTCCGCCGTCGCGGGGGCCGGTGAGCCGGGGCCGAAGCCCGCTCCCAAGCCCAGACAGGCAGCCGCCAGCAACCCTGCCAGCCGCCAAGGGTTCTTGCTCATGGTGTATTGTTTGGGACAGGGAGGTCTGATGTAAAGATGAATCATTTTCGTTCCCCTTTTGGCGGCGGGAAGTGGAACTAAGTGGAATCAACTCACTTCGAGGCGAAATTCGATTTGCCGCAAACCAATGCGGCTTGCCAAAAACAAATTCTGCCGGATAATTAAACCATGAGTGCGCTTGAAATCATTGAGCAAATCATGGAACTGCCCGCGAACGAACAGATGCGGATCGCAAAGTTCATTGCGGAAAACGGCGGTTCGATGACGCACGACAAGTTTTCCGTCGGCACGGAAGGCGACGGCTTGCCCGTCATCCGCGCCAACGCCGGCCCCATCACTTCGCGGCAGGTTCACGAGATTGAAAGCCGGACGCCGTGACCCGATTGCTTGATGTCAACCTGCTCATGGCGTTGCTTTGGGAAAATCAAATGGGTGGCGACGAAGCTCAGACTCGCCCACCCAATTCCACCGTACGGGCTGCGGCGAAGAAATGGAGCCAGCGGCGGGTGAGCGGACGGGCGTAGATGCGGGAAATGGCAACGGAGTACAGGTTGAGTTGGGGACGGTATTGGCGGACCTTTGCCTCCAATTCCGGCTTCGCAAAATGGTCTGTTTTAAAGTCCAGAATCCAGATTTCGTCGGGCCTTATTACGGCAAGGTCTATGACGCCTTGGACGATTACGAATTCGCCCGACGGGGTCGTGCATATGGTGGACTTTGTGGACGCGGTGAGGGCCTCCTCTCCCCGGCCCTCTCCTCCACAAGTTTGTGGAGGCGAGGGAGGAGATGCGGACTGCAATTGGTCCAGTTCGGCTGGGGTGAAACGGGCGGTGAAGGGCAGCTCGCGGCGGATGTTGGCGCGCTCGGATTGCAGTTGGCGGCCAACTTCCGATTGCCAGAAAACGGCAAGGGCATTGAAATCCAAACTGGCGGTCTGCGCTACGGACAAGACGCCCTCGCGGTGCAAGCGGGCGGCTTCGTCGCGCAGACGGGACGCGCTGCCTGTTTGGGCCAGATTCACGCGCTCCAAAAAGGCGTGATGCGCGGAACCGATTTCGGACGGCGTCAATGTTCCGGCGCGGTGTTCGGGGAAGGAATCATGCGGGGGTGTAAATAAGAAATCAGATTCCTCGTCCTCTTCCGCCATGAGACGGCGCAGTTCGGAAACGGAGGTTTTGGCGGCGCGGCGGGTCGCTTCTTCGTGGGTGTAGCGCCATTGCGCTAACGCTTGGCTCTCGCGCAAAAGGCGCTCGTGTGTGTCAGGCGGCGGCTGGATGGGAAGAATAGGACGAATAGGACCTATGGGACCAATAGGCGGGGCGCTCTGCGGCACCGGGGCTATGGGCTGTTCTGGCAGAGTGGGCTGGTCGTCAAGGATGTTCCAGATCAGCAGGGAATTGCAGCCGGATTGGGACAGGGCTTCCTGGCCCAATGTGAGCGACAGCCACGCGCCAAGCCAGTCGAGGAAGCTGCGGCCGGCCAGAATTTCGGGCGCGCCCAGACCGCGTTCGGCCGCTTGCGGCCATTTCTCGGCGATGGTTTTGTGGCGTGCGGTGCCGCACAAAATTAGGCGGTCGGCGGCGCGGGTGAGGGCCACATAGAGCAGGCGTAATTCTTCGCCGAGTGTTTCGCGTTTCTGACGGCGTTGCGCCAGCCAATGCGGAAGGCTGGGGTAAAACTGGGAATGGCCTGGCGGCTTGACCTGCGGACAGAGACCCAGTTCCTCGTCCAATATCACCCGCCCGCGCGTGTCGTCCAAGTTGAAGCGCTTGCCCAAATCGGCCAGCACGACGATGGGAAATTCCAGGCCCTTGCTCTGGTGAATGCTCATCAGGCGCACGGCGTCTTGCAACGGCTGCCCGGCCGGCTCGACGTCCAGTTCATTTTCCTGCTGCGCCTGGACAAATTGGAGGAAGCGGTAAAGGCCCTCACCGCGAAAGCCGTCAAACTGCTGCGTCAAGTGAATCAGCCGCGCCACGTTCGCGGCTCGCTGGGCGGCGTCGGGCGCGCCGGCCATCAATTGGCCGAAGCCGGTTTCCTCGACAATCTGTTCCAGAAGCGTGGAGACGCCGGACAGGCGGGACAACTTGCGCCAGGCGCGAAAGCGGCGGAGAAAAACAGCGACGCGCTCGTGTTCCGGGTGGGCCTGTCCCCAGCAAAGCAGCGCGGTCCAGAAGCGGGCGGGCCGTTTGGCCAGCCGGATTGACGCCAGATCATCGGCGGTCAATCCCGCCAGCGGCGAGCGCAGGACGCCGAGCAGCGGGAGGTCTTGCGAGGGGTTATCAAGCACTTGGAGGAGGCTGAGCAAGTCGCGCACTTCCAGGCTTTCGTAAAAGCCGCCGCGCACCGCGGCCAGCGGCACGCCGAGACGCGCAAATTCCTTCACGTAAGCCTCGGCCTTGTTCCGGGGCGAACGCAGCAAAATCACCATGTCGCTCCAGGTTGCGCAGCGGGGCGGCTGGACGGGGAGGGGCGTGTCCTTCAATTGCATCAGGCGCCGGGCGATCAGACGGGCTTCCATCTCGGTGTCGGAAATGATCTCGGCATTTTCCGCTGGGCTGTCTTCGTCGGGGTCGCGGCCCGTGCGGCGCAGGAGAAGTTCGACGGGGGCGGGCGCTCCTTCCACGGAAGGGGGATGGGAGGAATGGGAAGAATCTTCGCGGGTTCCAAAACGGAGGCGGGCCTGGTCGTCGTATTCGATGCCGCCCAATTCGCGGCGCATGAGTACGGCGAAGACATTGTTGACAAATTCGAGGATGCCGGGCTGACTGCGAAAATTGTCCGAAAGCCAGATCACCCGCGCGCCCGGCTGCTTTTCCCAGGCACGCTGGTAATCGAGAAAGATGCGCGGGTCGGCGAGGCGGAAGCGGTAAATGCTCTGCTTGATGTCGCCCACCAGGAAACGGTTGGCCTCGGCGCCTTCGCGGCCCAGGGCGCAAAGGATCGCCTCCTGCGCGCGGTTGATGTCCTGAAATTCGTCCACGAAAATCAGCCGCAGCTTCGAGCGCCAGTGCGCGGCGACGGGGCTGGGCCGGCCGGTGGCCGGGTCGCGCAGCAGTTGGAGGGCGAACTGCTCCAGGTCGTGAAAATCAATGCCGCCGGCATCGCGTTTGGCGGCCCGGTAGGCCTGGCTGAATTGCTGCGTCAAGTCGAGCAATGCCGCCATCGCGGGCGCGCTCCATTCCCAGTCCTCCGCCAGCGGATCGGCTTTTTCCACGGCGCAGACCGAATCCAAAAAGCGCGCCTCGGCCAGGATGTTCTCCAGCGGTTTGCGCCATTTCGGCTTGGCGTCGTCCGCCGCGTGCGAAATGGCATCGAGCGCAGCGGCAAACTCCGCGCGCGAAGGATTTTGAGGCAGGCGCTCCAGGGCGGCGGCGCAGTGGCGGGAGCAGTCGTTGTCCGGCGGTTGCGCGCGGAGAAGCGGCAGCCAGGCGCGACGGCAGTTTTCCAACTCCGCCATGAGCCAGCCAAGCCAGGGGCCGGGCGGGGGTTGTTGAAATTGGGCGGTCTGAGTTGCAAACCACGCGGCCGGATCGGGCAAGGTCTGGGCGTAGTGATGCAGGCGCAGGACGAGCGAGCGCGCGGGGGCGTCGGAGTCTCCGCCGAGCGACTGGATGGTATCCTGGATGGCGCGGGCGGGGATGGTATCGCGGCTGTAATTCTGTTCCAACACCGAGTCGAGTGCCTGGCGGGCGAGCAGTTGGGCGCGTTCGTCGGGCAGGACGATCAATTGCGGGTCGAGGCCGAGGGTGTAAAAATGTTCGCGCACCAAGCGGAAACAAAAACTGTGCAGGGTGCAAATCCAGGCCGTTTCCAGAAGCGCCAACTGCTCCGCAACGCGGGGCGAGGGCTGGGCGGCCTGGATGGCTTCCAGTCCCGCGCGGAGCCGCTGGCGCATTTCCGCCGCAGCCGCCTCGGTGAAGGTGACCATTAGGATCTGGTCAATGGAACCGGGATTTTCGGCGTCCAGCAACCAGGCAAGGCAGCGGTCAACCAAAGTGCGAGTCTTGCCCGCGCCCGCGCCCGCAACGACTAGGACATCGCCGCGCGCCGTAATGGCGTCTTGCTGCTGTGGAGTCGGGCGGCTCATGGGCAGGAAACTGCCTCTCCGACGGGGGAAAGTCACGGCGAGAAGTTGCAAGGGACGCATATCCAGCGGCTTGACTCCCGGCCCAAAAACAGTTTTGCTATGGGCGGTTTATATGAGTTCGCCAAACCCAAGCCTGGATGACCTGCGCATCAAGCGCCGGCCTGAAACCGCCGGAACGTCCAAAGTGTGGCCGGCGGTCCTCCTCGTCGTCGTGGCCGTGCTGGCGGTCGCAGCGGTTTTCTGGCACGGGCGGGCACAGGCGGTGGAGGTGCGAACGGTGCCGGCCCGGGCGGTCAGCAGCGGCGGGGCGGATCGGACGGTTCTGAACGCTTCCGGATATGTCACGGCGCGACGGCAGGCGACGGTTTCAGCCAAGGTGACGGGCAAGGTGATTGAAGTGGATATTGAGGAAGGGATGAAGGTCAAGGAAGGGCAGATCCTGGCGCGGCTGGATGATTCCAATATCCGCACCAGCCTGGATGTGGCGCAGGCACAGTTGGATTCCACGCGGCTGTCCGTGGAAGAGACGCGGGCGCAACTTAAACAGGCCGACCTGGCCTTCACGCGCGAAACGGAGCTGGCCAAACAAAATATCGCATCGCAGGCCGACCTCGAAACCGCCGAGGCCAACGCCACGATGTTGCGGCAGCGGCTGCGGCGGCAGGAACTGGACATCACGACCGCCGACCGCCAGGTGACTTTGTGGAAGCAGCAGATCGAAGACATGGTGATCCGCTCGCCTTTCGACGGCATCATTACGACGAAAAACGCGCAGCCCGGCGAGATGATCTCCCCGATATCCGCTGGCGGCGGTTTCACGCGCACTGGGATTGGCACGGTGGTGGATATGAAGTCGCTGGAGATTGAACTGGACGTCAACGAAAGCTACATCAACCGTGTCGAGCCGGGCCAACCGGCGGAGGCGGCGCTCGACGCCTACCCGGATTGGAAAATACCGTGCAAGGTCATCGCCATCATCCCGACCGCAGACCGGCAGAAGGCGACGGTGAAAGTGCGCGTGGGGTTCGACAAGCTTGATCCGCGCATCCTCCCGGACATGGGAGTCAAAGTGGCTTTCCGCGAGACCGCGGGCGCTCCCGTGGCCGCAGCGCTGGCCCGCTCGGTCATTGTTCCCAAAAGCGCCTTGCAAAATCAGGATGGGCGCGATGTCCTCTTCGCGGTGGAAAATGGCTGCGCGAAACGGCGCGACGTCACCGTCAGCGAAGCGCAGGGCGATGACGCGGTGTTGAGCGCGGGCGTGAGCGCCGGCGAGAAGGTGATTATCGAGGTCCCGGCCGGCCTGAAAGACGGGACGGCGGTGAAAGAAAAGAAATCATGAGCGAAACCAAAACAACCAACGGCGCGCTGGTGCAAGTGGAGGGCGTGGACAAAATTTTCCATCGCGGCGCGGAAGACATTCATATTTTGACCGGGTTGAGTCTGCAGGTTCCGGACCGGCAATTTCTCGCCCTGATGGGGCCGTCGGGATCGGGCAAGAGCACGCTGCTGAATTTGATCGGCGGGCTGGACCGCCCGACACAAGGGACGGTGACAATCGGCGGGGAACGGATTGACCAGCTTTCGGACCGGCAATTGGCGCACTGGCGGGCGCGGCATGTCGGTTTTGTTTTTCAACTTTACAACTTGATGCCGGTGTTGAGCGCGGAACGGAACGTGGAACTGCCGCTGCTGCTCACCCATCTTTCCAAGGCCGAGCGGGCCGACCACGTCCGCACCGCGCTGGCGGTGGTCGGCTTGTCGCATCGCGCGAAGCATTATCCGCGCACGCTTTCCGGCGGGGAACAGCAGCGGGTCGGCATTGCGCGCGCCATTGTCACCGATCCGACGCTTCTTTTGTGCGACGAGCCGACGGGCGACCTGGACCGCAAGGCGGGCGACGAGATTCTGGATTTGCTGCAGGCGCTGAACCGGGAGCACGGCAAGACCATTCTGATGGTGACCCACGATCCGCACGCATCGGCTCGCGCGGCGCGGACGGTTCACCTGGACAAGGGGCAATTGAAGGAGGAGCCGGCGAAATGAGGGCGCGAGCACAGAATGGGAGAAATGCGACGAAAGAGACGGATGTGACCGATAGCGACAATCCGAAATCCGAAATCCGAAATCCGAAATTGTGAAGTTTCTTCCCCTCATTTTGAGCAATCTGAAACGCCGGAAGCTGCGGACGCTGCTGACGGTGCTTTCCATCATGGTTGCCTTTGTGCTCTTTGGCCTGATTTGCGCGATTCAACACGCGCTGGTCGGCGGCGTGGATATGGCGGGAGCGGACCGGCTGATCGTCCGGCACAAGGTGTCGCTCATTGTTTCATTGCCGGCCAGTTACCAGCAGGAAATTGACAAGGTTCCGGGCGTGGCCGGGTCCGCCCACTTGACTTGGTTTGGCGGCATTTACCAGGACGCGAAGAACTTTTTTCCACAGATGGCCGTTGTGCCGGAAGAGATTCTGGCCACTTATCCCAAGGTGATACTTCCCCCGGAGCAAAAGAAGGCGTGGCTCGACTCGCGCACGGCGGCGGTGGCGGGACGGACGACCGCAAAGCGTTTCGGCTGGAAGGTCGGGGACAGAATACCCCTCACCACCGGCATCTGGAACAGAACCGACGGCAGCCAGCTTTGGGCGTTCGATTTGGCGGGCATTTTTGACGGGGCGGACAAGGCGACGGACACCACCCCGCTGTGGTTCCGGTACGATTACTTCGACGAGGCCCGTGTGTATGACAAGGGGCACGTGGGCTGGTACGTAATCCGTGTCAAGGACCCGTCGCAGGCGGTGGACGTCGCCAAACGCATTGACGACCATTTCGCCAATTCGCCCGCCGAGACGAAGACGGAACCCGAGGGGGCCTTTGTCGCGTCCTTCGCCAAGCAAATCGGCAACATTGGACTCATTGCCGAGGGGATCATGGGCGCGGTTTTCTTCACCATTCTGCTCGTCGCTGGCAACACCATGTCTCAGTCCGTTCGCGAACGCACCGGGGAGTTGGGCGCGCTCAAGGCCATCGGATTTACCAACGGGCAGGTGCTGTGCCAGGTGATGGCGGAGTCGTGTCTGCTGGCTGGCCTGGGCGGAGTGCTCGGGCTGGGCCTGGCATGGATGTTCGTCGCGCGCGGGGACCCGACCGGCGGCCTGCTGCCGTTTTTCTATATTCCGCCGGATAATTTGTTAATCGGCCTGGGCATTTGCCTGGCTCTGGGTGTGGCCACGGGAATAGTGCCTGCGCTCCAGGCCATGCGCCTGCGCGTGGCCGACGCTTTAAGAAGGATGTAATATGACCGGCCCAATAGCATGGTTTTTGCAAGTCGCCGCCGTCACCCGGTTTGGGTTGATGAGCGTGCCGCGGCGCCTCGGCAGCGTCGCCGCCACGGTCATTGGCATCGCGGGCGTCGTGGCTGTCCTTGTCGGAATCCTTTCTATGGCAGTCGGTTTTTCGCAAGCCATGAAGGCCTCCGGTTCCGACGACAAGGCCATTATTTTGCGCAGCGGGGCGGACAGCGAAATGGTGAGCGGATTGGATCGGGAGACGGCACGGGTCCTCGCCGACGCGCCGGGCGTGGCCCGCGGCAGCAATGGGCCGCTGTCCTCGGCGGAACTGTATGTGATGATCAATGTGCCCAAACGCACCACCGGGACGGACGCGAATGTGCCGCTGCGCGGTGTGGACCCGGCAGCGCTGGAGGTGCGGGGGAACATCCGCATTCTGGAAGGCCGCATGAACGAGCCTGGAAAGGAGGAGGTCATTGCGGGCGTCGGCGCGGCCCAGGAATTTGCAGGTCTGGATATCACCAACAAAATCAAAGTGGGCCAGTTTGAATGGCCGGTGGTCGGCATTTTCTCCGCCGGCGGCGGAACTGCGGAATCGGAATTGTGGACCGATGCGCATCAGTTGCAGTCCGCCTTCAACCGGAAGGACACCTACCAATCCGTCTATGTCAAACTCACCTCCGCCGGCGCATACCAGCAATTCACGAATGCGGTGACATCCGATCCGCGTCTGAATCTGAAAGTAGCGCGGGAGTCGGAGTATTTCGCTGAGCATTCCGTAACGTTGACACAATTGATAGACACGCTGGGCATCCTGATCGCGTCGCTGATGGCGGTCGGCGCGGTGTTCGGGGCGTTGAACACGATGTACAGCGCGGTGGCGGCCCGCACGCGCGAGATCGCGACGTTGCGCGCGCTAGGTTTTGGCGGCGGGGCGATCGTGGTGTCGCTGATGCTCGAATCGCTGGCGCTGGCGCTGGCCGGGGGATGCTTGGGCGGCGGGCTGGCCTGGCTGGCCTTCAACAATTTTCACACATCCACGATGAACTGGCAGAGCTTCAGCCAGGTGGCCTTTGCCTTCCGCGTCACCCCGGAGTTGCTGCTGGAAGGGATGACGTGGGCGGGAGTGATTGGTCTTATCGGCGGACTGTTCCCGGCCATCCGCGCTGCCCGCCTCCCCATCGCGGCGGCGCTGCGGGAACTGTAAAGAGGAGGAATCTTGTTTGGAGGCTTTCTTCTCAGAGCAACCGGACAAACGGCTCATGCAGGAATCTCGACGATTTCCTCGTTGATGGGCGGGGACACCGGCTCACCATGCTTCTTGAGGCTGGCAAGATAGCCGGTCATGGCGTCCTTGATGTTGGCGAGCGCTTCGGCGCGCGTCTTGCCCTGCGAGATGCAGCCGGGCAACGCAGGGCACTCCGCCACGAACACACCGTCCTCGTCCGGCTCAATGACCACTCGGTATTTCATGCTCGCAATTTCAACGCGACTCTTTGGAAAGTCAACCGCCGCCTCGGCGAACCGGCGGCGAAGAGATCAACCTGTCGGCAGCCCCGTCGCGGCCACCAGGGCCCGCGTTTTTTCGGGAGTTTCGTGCAGGATGGCGCGCCAGCCGCGGGCCAGGCCGGCGGCCACATTTTCCTCGCGGTCGTCCAGATACAAAATCGCCGCGCCCTCGCAGCCGGTCCTCCGCTCCACGACTTCGTAGATTTTGGGGTCGGGCTTCATGGCGCCTTCCTCGCAGGAGAGAACATAGCCGTCAAAATTGGAGAAGAACGGAAAGCAGGCGCGGATGTGGCGCTCGGCCAGCGGGTTGGTGTTGGAAAAAATCCAGGTCGGAATTTTGGCGGCGCGCAACGCGGCGTGCATCGCGATCATAGGCTTGATCTCGCTGAAGATGTCCGCGAAGGCGAGGCTGAACTCCGCCAGCCCGCCGTCGTAGCCCGAGGCCGCGCAGACGCCCTGGTAAAATTGCTCCGTGGTGATCACGCCGGTTTCGTATTGACGCAGAAGTGGCGAGGTGCAAAGCAGGTCCCGCAATTCCGCGTCCGCAAGCCGGGTCCGCCGCAGGAGCCGCCGCGAGGCAATGCCATAATCGTAGTCCACGAGGACTTTTCCAAGGTCAAACATCACGACAGAAGGAGGGTTCATATTGTGTCGGCCAGATCGCGCCGGCCCTCAAGGGCGCGGGCGAGGGTGATTTCGTCGGCGAATTCCAGGCCGCTGCCCGCAGGCAAACCGTAAGCCAGACGCGAGATTTTCGCGCCCCGGCCAGCCAGGCGTTTGGCCAGATAAAAGCTGGTGGCGTCGCCTTCCACATCGGTGCTCAGGGCAAGGATGATTTCCTTCAAGCCGGAACCCAGGCGCGCTTCGAGGGCGGCGATGCGCAAATCCTCCGGCTCGACTCCGTTGAGCGGGGAAATTTTCCCGCCGAGGACGTGGTATTTGCCGCGAAAAACGCCCGCTTTTTCAAGGGAGAAAATGTCCACGGGCCGTTCGACCACGCAGATCGAAGCGGCATCGCGGCGGTCGTCGGCGCAGAGGGCGCAGGGATCGCGCTCGGTGAGGGCGCCGCAGACGGAGCAGGCGCGAATTCTTTCGCGGGCGCTGAGAAGTGCTGCGGCAAGCTGGCGCACGGCTTGGGAGTCCGTTTGGGCGAGGTGCAACGCCAGTCGCTCAGCGGAGCGGGGGCCGATGCCCGGCAAGCGGCTCAATTCGGCAATCAGGCCGGTGATGGGGTCGGGAAGGAGCATCCGCGTTACATCATCCCCGGCAGGCTGAAGCCATGGGTCGCCTTGCCCATTTCCGCGTTGGTGATTTTCCTGGCTTCCTCCAGGGCCTGGTTGACGGCTGTTAGGACCAGGTCTTCCAGCAATTGAGTCTCCGCGGGATTGACCGCCTGCGGATTGATTTTGATGGAAGCCAGCGAGCCGTCGCATTTGGCCGCGACCTTGACGGCGCCGCCGCCGCTGGTGGCTTCGACAACGCGGGAGGCGAGCTGGGCCTGGGTTTGTTCGATTTGCTGCTGCATGCGCGCAGCCTGTTTCATGATTTTACCGAGGTTGGGCATAGGCTTTGGATTGCGGATTGCGGATTGTGGATTCCTTGCAGAAGCGGATTAACGAAACGGGGTGATGGAGTGAGGGAGTGATGGGAAAACCCATTACGCCAACACTCCGTTGGGTGCTTTGAGGGAAAGCGGGCCGTTCTCATTTCACGTCAACAATTTGTCCTTTGAATACTTCGAGGGCTTTCTGAATCAGAGGATCGTTCTTAAAGTCATCCTTGCCGGCGGAAACCGGCGGCGAATTCTGCCGGGGAAGGGCGGCAGCGGCCAGGGCCGGGGCTGGAGCCCGGGCCGGCGCGGGTGCTGGCGCGGGAGCGGACGCAGGCTGCGGCTCCGGCGGGCGGATCGGCGGCGCGGAGGCTTGCACGAACTTCACCTGCATGTTCGGATGCCCCAGTTCCGACAATTTGGTTTGCAGCAGCGTATGGTTCTTTGCGTTGTCAACAAACGCGATGTGCTCGGCGAACTCAGGGTCGAAGCCGATTATCAACAAGCTTTTGGAAAGGGAAACCGGATGCGCTTCATGGAAGTAGGCGCGCACAAACGGACTGGCCCGGCCCACGACCTCCACTAGGCGGCTCCAGAGTTGCTCCAGTTCGCTGCCGCCGGCGGATGCGGGCGCTTGAGGTTCGGCCCGAGGGGCCGACGCTGCAATGGCGGACGGGGCTGGTGCGTGAACCGGGACGGACGTCGTGGCAGGCGGCGGCGCGGCGGCGGCATGTGTTTTGGAAGGCGTCGGACGCGGCACGGCGCCGCCGGCCTCGGCGCGCAATTGCTGCAATTGCCGCAATACGGCGTCAATGCCCACGGCGTGGCGCGCCTCGATCATTTTCAGCAGCGTGATTTCCAGCAGTATCTTCCGCGAAGCCGTATCGCGGAGGCGTCCTTCGCAATCGGCCAGCACGTCCATCATCCGGGTAAGGCCGTCGCTGCTGAGGCGGGCCGATTGTTTGGCGAGGACGGCGGCCTCGGCTTCCGACGCTTCGATCAGCGCGAGGTCGCCCTTGGAAACTTGGAAGAGGAGGAGGTTGCGAAAATGCTGGAGCAGCTCGGACACCAGCCGGCCCAGGTCCTTGCCTTCCTGGGCCAGTTCGCTCAGCTGGCGCAACGCTGTTTCGGTTTCCCCCGCCAGGACCGCTTCGCTCAGCGCCAGTATCTGGCCCTGCGCCGCCAAGCCGAACATGGACAGGACATCGGCCTCAACTATCTCGCCGCCGCAAAAGCTGATGAGCTGGTCCAGCGCCGATTCCGCGTCCCTCATGCCGCCATCGGCTCCGCGCGCGATGGCCTCGAGCGCGGCCTCCTCGATTTTGACGGATTCGTTTTTGGCGATCTGGCGCAATTGCTTGACAATCAAGCCGGACGGAATGCGGCGCAGATCAAACCGCTGGCAGCGGGAAAGGATGGTGGCGGGCAATTTCTCCGGCTCGGTCGTGGCGAACATGAATTTGACGTGGGCAGGCGGCTCTTCCAGGGTCTTCAACAGCGCGTTGAAGGCCTCCTTGGTCAGCATGTGGACCTCGTCAATAATGTAAATCTTGAACTGCGCGGAGGCCGGGGCGTACTTGACCGTTTCGCGCAACTCGCGCACCTCGTCAATGCCCCGGTTGCTCGCGCCGTCAATTTCCAGCACATCGAGGGCGCGGCCTTCAGTGATCTCCTGGACGCGCAGGTCCGCGGCGTCGAAATCCACCCTGGGACCGCCTTCGCAGTTGAGGCACTTGGCGAAGATGCGGGCAATAGTGGTCTTGCCGGTGCCGCGCGGCCCGACGAAGAGGTAGGCGTGGGCGATGCGCTTGCGGGCAATGGCGTTGGCTAGGGTTTGGGTGACATGCTCCTGGCCCACCACATCCTCGAACCGCTGCGGACGATACTTGCGCGCTATGACTTGATAAGACATTTGTTTTGGATTGCCGATTGCGGATTGCGGGTTGCGGATTTAAGGACAAGCAGCATGGCGCGCTTTTCGTGTTTCAATCCGCAATCTGCAATCTGCAATCCGCAATGAAAGAAAATGCCAGGGTGGCCACGGCGGATGCGGAGCAGACTGCCGTTGCTGCATTCCTGCCCTGGCGGGGTTCGTGAGTCCGCATTCCATGGGCCCTGGCAAATTCGCCCTCAAGATAAGACCCGCGCCGCATACCGGCAAGATATTGTTTTTCTTGCGTCAGCGCCTTTTCGCGGGGCCGAAGAAATAGCCTCCACGGATGCGGGCGCCGCGCACCTTGCCGGGAAAGGACGGCTTGTGCCCGGCTTTTTCCTCTTCGAAAAGCGCGGTGTATTGGTAGTCGAAACCATCGAGCTTGACCCGCCGGATCTTTTGGTTGATGAACCGTTCGATGGCATAGACATGCGGCGCGTCGCCGGCGACCATCAGCGTGAGCGCGTCGCCGCTCTGTTCCGCGCGGCCCGTGCGGCCAATGCGATGAATGTAGTCCTCCGGGTGTTGCGGCACGTCGTAGTTGATGACGTGGCTCACATCGGCGATGTCCAGGCCGCGGGAGGCGATGTCGGTGGCCACCAGCGCCTCGAAACGCCCCTGGCGGAATCCGCGCAAGGCATCCTCGCGCTCGCGTTGCGTGCGGTTGGAATGCAGGACGGCGACGGGATGGTTATTGCGCTTGAGCGCGTTGGCCACATGGTCGGCCCCGTGTTTGGTCCGGCAAAAAATGATGGCCGAATCGCACTTCAATCTCTCCAGCAGCGCGAGCAACAACTGCGACTTCTGCCCTTCCGCCACCGCGTAAATGACGTGGTTGACCGTTTCGGCCGGCGTCCGCCTCGCGCCGATTTCCACCGTCTCCGGGTTTTTCATGGCCCACTGGACCAGGGTGGCGATTTCAGGGGGGATCGTCGCCGAGAAAAGCGAGGTGTGGCGCTCGCGCGGAATTTTGAGAACGATGCGCCGCACGTCCGGAAGAAATCCCATGTCCAGCATCCGATCCGCCTCGTCCATAACCAAGTATTTGACGGCGTCCAGGCGGCAGGTGCCGCGTTCCATGTGGTCGAGGAGCCGGCCCGGCGTGGCCACGATGATGTCCGCGCCCGCCTTCAGCGCGTCCAATTGTTTGCCGTAACCGACGCCGCCGTAGAGAACGGCGGTGTGCAGGTTGGTGAAGCGGGCAAAATCGTGAATGGCGGTTTCCACCTGGGCGGCCAGTTCGCGCGTCGGCTCGAGCACCAGGCACCGGGTGGCGGGCTGATGATGGTCGAGCAGCGACAAAATGGGCAGGGCAAACGCTGCGGTCTTGCCGGTGCCGGTTTGCGCGCTGCCGATGACATCGCGCCCGTGCATGACGAGCGGAATGGTGCGCACTTGAATCGGCGTGGGAACCAGATAGCCCATCGCCTTGACCCCTTGCAGGATTGGCGCTGAAAGCCCGAATGTGGTGAATGCCATAAATTAAGGAATTATGAACCGGGAGTAACCGGGGATACGATTGCGGATTGTCCCGATGAATCGGGACGGATTGCGGATTCTGTCGCGGGCGTGACGCTGCCGGCTATGTCGGTGCTCGGTGCCGGGGCGGGTGAATTGGCGGGGTGGGCCGAAAAGCTCTCGGAGGTGACGGACGGTTTAGTTGCGGATTGTGGCGTCAGCGTGACCTCAGCGGCAACGGGTGTTTCTGCTGCCGCTTTGGCAGGCACGGCAGCCTCCGGGACGGTAACGCCGGCCTCGGCGGACGCCGGCGCTTGTGGCGGGATCGTGGATGCCGCCTCTTCACGCGGAGCGGAAGGCGCGGGTTTGGGTTCCGGTTTTGGCGGTTTGATGACGGGCTTTTTGGCGGTGTCCAATACGCCGTTGGCAAATTCAATCACATGGCCTTCGTGAATGAGCCAATGAAGATCGCCGGCCACGGCTGTTTGTTCTGGAGTGGCTTCCGGCGGTGGGGGCGGCGCTGGGGCGGCCGCAACTGCCGGGGTGGGCACGCCTTCGGACGCTACGGGAGGCGTTGCGGGGGGCGCGGATTGGGGATTAGGATTAGGAGGAGGAGCGGAGGGAGGCGCTGGCCGGGGAGCGGATGGGGCGAGGGCCTCGAACAGTTTTCGCCGTGTGCATTTGGTTGTGGCATTGATGAATTCGACGATCTGCTTCACGCCCAGTGAAACCGGCGTGGCCTCCATGTCCAGATAACGCGGACGGGCGACGGAAACATGCGTGAACGTTCTGTTGACCTTGAAAAACTGGAGGCCGCGGTTGGCGAACTGCTGGCTCAACGTTGTGGCGAGCTTCAAAGGGAACCGGCGCTGCTCCTCCCACGCGGCGCGCAGGAGGCGTTGCAGCGGCGGGGAGCGCAACAGGCGGGCGGCCGGGCCGCTCATGCTGTGGGATTCGACCAGCTTGATCAAATTGGGCAGATGCGTTTCGCGGAAGTGTTTTTCCACCGCTTCGCGGCTTCCGAGCTTGAGCGCCTCGGGCACGTTCAGGCAGGTATATTCGGTTTTGGTGCTCTGGTCTTCGATCCATTTTTTGACCACTGCCTCGTCCTTGACAATTTTCACCCGCGCCTTGAAGGCCTCGAAGGGCATCCGCGCGAATCGCTCGCTGTGCAGCTTGTGCAATTTGCTCTGGTAATCGTGGTAATTGGGCGGTCCCAGAATGATGCCGCTCATGCCGCATTGGGCGACGAATGTGTAAGTTCCCCGCGGCGGTTCGGTGGCCGTTTTCTCCGCCTTGTAGAACATGTCGAAATTCTTGCTCAGAAGATGCGCGACCGCGTCCTCTTCGGAAAGCCAGAGCGAATCATCCAGGGCGCACAGATAGAGCGGCTGCGCCGGCTTCCCCGCCGCGTCCTTGATGACGTCAAGACGCACGGTCTGCCGTTCCGGCTTGTCCAAAATCAACTGGGCAATGTCGAAAAGCGGATAAGCCCGGCCCGTCATGCGAATCTGGCGCGCCATGGAATCCAGCCCCTTTTCGTCCGGCAAGATTGTGGCCGACAATTGCGGCAGGGGGAGCGGCGCGGCTTCTCTGGGTTCGGGGCGCCGGGGTTGATCGCGCCTGCCATCTCTTTGGCCGCCGCGGTTTCCGCCGTCGCGGCCGCGCTGGGGCGGGCCGCCGCTCCGGGGGCGCTGTTCGCCGGGACGGGACTCGCCGCGCGGGGGACCGCGGCGGCCGGGACGGTCGTCGAAACTTCTCTCGCGGCGGTCATCGCCGGCAAAGGCGGCGTATTTATTGGCGGAAGGCGATTCCTGCGCCCAAGCGGGAAGGAAAAGTTTCTCCAAATCAAATTCGGTTTCAGGCGACTCGCTCATTGTAATGGTCTCTGCAAAGATGCAAAACTTCCGTCAAAACTTTATGTGCGCACAGCATGGAGTCTCCGCCGCCGGAATGCAAGCGCGCAAAGGCGGGGGCAGCGTGGATGCAGGGGTGTTCTAAAGTATGGAGTGCGGGAGCTTGCTCCCGCTTTTGGATGCGTGACTCCTCCTCAATCGGAGCAAGCTCCACTTGGAAAAGCGGCGGCAAGCCGCCGCACTCCATACTTTAGAGCGGCCCTG
>Ga0302320_10006461_pt1 | contig 26019 bp, 24 predicted proteins | sample Bog_T0_3_FD_202130 | JGI IMG/M metagenome (GOLD analysis project Ga0302320, IMG submission 202130) | Peat permafrost microbial communities from Stordalen Mire near Abisko, Sweden - Bog_T0_3 | ecosystem: Environmental > Terrestrial > Soil > Wetlands > Peat | place: Sweden: Abisko, Stordalen Mire... | reverse complement strand
GCGGCGGTCTATGACCGTCGCCTTTTATGTTCAGTCATCCTGAGCTTGTAGATTGCCTCAACAAGTAAGCATAGCTATCCTCAACCATGTCCGTAATCAGGGGAATTTTTAAATGAATCTTACCAAAAATTACCCACGCGTTATTTTTAGTGCCAGCGCAGTTAAGAAAATCGTGGCGGAATTTACGAGTATTGCGAAACAGGAAGCCAAGTGGAAGGGTAAGGTGGAATTTAATCACTTGACCATCGACAAGGGAACCGAAAGCTGGCGCTACGATACTTTTGAAGAGTTTTTGGCTGATTTGAAGGACCTGAGATATGCGTGGATGGAAGTGTAAGGGCCGGACTTGGAGCTGGAAATAAGGGTGCGGTCCATTAAGCCCTACGGAGAGCCGTCCAAGGTTTCAATATCTTCCAGTTCCCGCGAGAAAATTCTTAAACTAAGCAACGTTGTCGAAGAACTTGCCATGGAATGCTATGTTCCCCTTCCACCAGAACCGCCAACTCCAACGCCTCCACCGACTCCAAAGCCTGTTATTTTTATCGGTCATGGTGGCTCTCAACAATGGCGCGATCTTAAAGATCATCTTCATGACCTGCACGGTTATGAAATAGTGGCCTATGAAACTGGGTCGCGAGATGGGCACTCAATTCGCGATGTTGTATCCGAAATGCTAGACAAAAGTGATTTTGCTATACTGGTAATGACTGGGGAGGACAAACTCGACACTGGAGAGCTGCGAGCTCGTCAGAATGTCGTTCATGAAATAGGCTTGTTTCAGGGCAGACTTGGTTTTAGCAAAGCCATTGTGCTGAAAGAGGACGGAACTGAGGATTTTTCAAACTTGGCTGGTGTTCATCAAGAACGGTATTCCAAAAATAATATCAGAGAAACTTTCGGAGGAGTTTTGGCAGTTCTGAGACGAGAGTTTGAACGAGACTAAGAACCCGCCTAGACTGAGTGGATGCCCTTCAAGCTCCACAGCCCCTATCCGCCGCTGGGCGATCAGCCGCAGGCTATCGAGAAGCTGCTGAAGCGGCTGCGCGCCGGGGAAAAGCATTCGACGCTGCTCGGCGTCACCGGCTCGGGCAAGACGTTCACCATGGCCAACGTCATCGCGGCGCTTGACCGGCCCGTGCTCGTCCTCTCCCACAACAAAACGCTCGCGGCGCAACTCTACAGCGAATTCAAGCAATTCTTCCCAGACAACGCCGTCGAATATTTCGTCTCCTATTTCGATTACTACCAGCCCGAGGCCTACATCCCGCGCAGCGACACCTATATCGAGAAGGACTCGAGCATCAACGAGGAGATCGAGCGACTGCGCCTCGCCGCGACCAGTTCGCTCCTGACCCGGCGCGACGTCATCGTCGTCGCGAGCGTCTCGTGCATCTACGGCTTGGGTTCGCCCGAGGACTACAAGGACATGGTGTGTCCCGTCGCGAAGGGGCAATTCCTCACGCGCGAAAACTTTCTCGCGCGGCTCGTCGAAATGCAATACGAGCGCAACGATTTCCAGCTCACGCGCGGAAAATTCCGCGTTCGCGGCGACACCATCGAGCTCTGTCCCGCCTATACCGAGGACGCCGTGCGGGTCGAGTTCTTCGGCGACGAAATCGACCGGCTCACCCGCTTCGACCCGATCACCGGCGAGACCCAGGAGACGATTGAGCAGATCATCTTCTTCGCCGCGCGGCATTACGTCACGCCCGCCGACAAAATGCGCATCGCGATGGGCACGATCCGCGCGGAACTCGACGAGCGGCTCGCCGAGCTGGAGAAAAACGGCAAGCTGCTCGAGGCGCAGCGCCTGAAAATGCGCACGACGTTCGATCTCGAAATGATGGAGGAGATGGGCTTTTGCAACGGCATCGAGAATTATTCCCGCCACACCAGCGGACGCCCGCCCGGCTCGCGGCCCTACACGCTGATCGACTTTTTCCCGAGCGATTTTCTCACCATCATCGACGAGTCGCACGTCGCCGTGCCGCAGATCGGTGGGATGTACGAGGGCGACAAATCGCGCAAGACGGTGCTGGTTGAGCACGGCTTCCGGCTCCCCTCCGCGCTTGACAACCGCCCGCTCAGATTTCCCGAATTCGACGCGCTCGTCGGTCAGAGGGTCTATGTTTCCGCGACGCCCGCGAAGTACGAAGTCGAGCAATCGGGCGGCATCACCGCCGAGCAGGTCATCCGCCCCACCGGCCTGCTCGATCCCGAAATCGTCGTCAAGCCGCTCGGTGGACAGGTCGACGATTTGATCGAGCAGGCGCGGCTGCGTGTCGGCATGGGCGAGCGCGTGCTCGTCACCACGCTCACCAAGCGCACCGCCGAGGACCTCGCCGATTACCTGCGCGATCTCGGCGTGAAGGTGCGCTACATCCACTCCGAAATCGATACCATCGAGCGGGTCGAAATCCTGCGCAGCCTCCGCACCGGCGAGGTCGATGTGCTCATCGGGATCAACCTGCTGCGTGAGGGGCTCGACCTGCCCGAGGTCTCCCTCGTCGCCGTGCTCGACGCCGACAAGGAGGGATTTCTTCGCTCGCAAACATCACTGATCCAGACCGCGGGCCGCGCTGCGCGCCACCTCAATGGCCTCGTCATTCTCTACGCCGACAGGATCACTGAATCGATCAAGCAACTCATCGCCATCAGCAAGGCGCGACGCGAAAAGCAGCTCGCCTACAACAAGGAGCACGGCATCACGCCGCGCTCGGTCGTGCGCGCTGTGCAGGAGAGCCTCGGCAATGTTCTCAAGGGCCGGCAGATCGCGGCGAATGTCATCGGCGAAGGCGGGGCCGACATGGACGTCACGCAGGTGCTGCAGGAACTCGAAAACGAAATGCTCGCCGCCTCGGCCTCGATGCACTACGAGAAAGCCGCGCTGCTTCGCGACCAAATCATGGAACTCAAACAGCAGGCAGGCCTCGACAAAATCGAGCCGAAGACAAAAGTAGTCACCTACCAAAAGCCCGCGCGCGGCACCACCCGCAAGCCCGCGAAGAAGATATAACCTCGGTCATCCTGAGCTTGTCGAAGGATCAGATCCGTTTGCCTTTTTCCCTCGTTCCCAAACTCCATTTGGGAACGCAATTGTCAGCGCAATTCTATTGCCTGATGATGCATCGTGCTCTGTACCCGTTGAGATCGGCAATGGAGTTGCCTCCGCAAGAAGGGAATAACGGAATTACCAAATTTTCCAAATTAACGGAATTTTTGGAGGGTCAACGGCGGGGAATTTGAGATTCGCTTCCTGCATTGTGATGCCTAGAGTGCGAAATGGAATGGGGCCATGTCTTGCAACGGGAGACGGCATGAATAATGCAATCTGGGGCACAATCATTTTCAGCATCATTACCCTGAGTTGGGCTTCGTTGGCGGCCTATGTGGGCATGACCGCATTTCTGGCAACATTATCCCGGCAGCCAAGGCTTGGTGTGTTTATCTTCACATCAGCGACAATTCTTATCCCCACGATTACGTTTCTCTCCGATCAATATTGGTTCATCTGGCTGGACCAATTCCGTCTCGATTTCAGCGACGATCGTACCTTTGCGACCGGAAGATTCATTCTGAATGCCTGCTTTTATTCCGGAATGGTCATGAGTCTCTTGAGCGGACGGTATTTGCCGCATCCATTGAGAAGGCCTATCCGTCTTACCTGCTTGTGGGCTCTGGCCTTCGCTACGTTGTGGGCGGTGGGACCAGGCGGAATATTTATGTCGATGCTTTTTGTACCCGACAGCGATTTACTCGGCTCACGACTTATCTTTGTTGTCGCATTTTTGGCCATAAGCATGGGAGCTTTCTGGCGATTGTCCGCGATTTGCAAAACGCAGCGGAATTGATCCCGCAGCGTGCTCGACAAGAGCGGGGAGACAGCATAAAGAGATCATCTCTTGAAACCCGATCTCATTCTTTCCCTGCCCGCCCGGCCGGTGCCGTATGCTGTTTTGGGCAGTCCGGTGAATCACTCGCTCTCGCCGATGATGCAGCAGGCCGCGTTCGACCGCGCGGGTGTCGATGCCCGTTATTATCGCATCGAGGTGGACGACGCGGGTCTTGAGAATGCCGTCGCCCGGATGAAGCAGGTGCCGTTCGGCGGTTGGAACTGCACGATTCCGAACAAGGGCAGGATGTACGAGCTGTGCGACCATCGCGCCGAAACAGCCGAGCAGTTCCAAGGGGTGAATACCGTGGTCAACGAGGGGGGGGGGCTGACGGGCCACAACACCGATGGCGTGGGCTGGGTGCGCGCGTTGCGGGACGCTTTTGGGCGCGAACCGGGCGAGTTGCGCATTTTGCTTTTGGGCGCGGGCGGCGCGGGGCGGGCGATCGCGACGCAGGCGATTCTGGATAAATGTCCGGAACTGATCGTGGCGAATCGCAACGGCGTTCGGGCGCGGAGTTTGCTCAGTCACCTGAACGCGCAGTTTCCCAGCGGGCCGCTGACTCGCACGCCGCAAAATCTCCGCGTCATCGGCTGGGATGAGTCGGAACTGGAGGCGGCGATGCGCGACGTCGATCTGGTCGTGAACGCCACTTCGGCGGGACTCGATCCGAAGGTGGACGCGATCCTGCCCGCGCGGATTCTGCATCCCGGGCTGATGGTACTGGATACGATTTACGGGGCTGGCTGCGAGAAATTGCGGCGGGAGGTGGAGGCGGCGGGCGCGCGGTGGAGCGATGGGTTTGGCATGCTTCTGCACCAAGGCGCGGCGGCTTTTACGATCTGGACGGGCCGGGATGCGCCGCTGGAAGTCATGCGGCAGGCGCTGAAGAGCGCGATGGGTGGTTGAGCATTCCAGAAAGAGATTTTTTTACCGTGCGCAGCGGCGCTGATTTCGATAAGTTCTTCGCTTCCGTCCATGGATCCCTTTTTGCATAGCATTATCTACGGCTTTTTCGCCTTTGTGGTGGGCGCGTGCATCGGCTCCTTTTTGAACGTCTGCGTTTACCGCGTTCCTCTGAATCGCTCCGTCGTGAGCCCCGGCTCGCACTGTGCGGCCTGCGGCGCGCCAATTCCCTGGTACAATAATCTGCCGATCGTCACCTGGCTGGTGCTGAGGGGACGGGCGGCCTGCTGCGGCACACGCATCGATTTGCGCTACTGGCTGGTGGAAATCGGCATGGCGTTCCTGATCATGTCCGTGTGGTTGAAGTATGGGGAGACGGACCCGGTGGAGGCGGTCATTTATGCGATCATGATCAGCGGCCTGACTGCCGGGTGCCTGATCGATCTCGATCACTATATTATTCCGGACCGCTTTACCCTGGGCGGATGCGTGGTGGGGTTTGTGGCCTGCACGATTCATCCGGCGTTGATGGGACAGAAAACGGCGTTGCTCGGTTTTTCATGGAGCCTGACCGGCGCGCTCGTGGGCGCGTTTACGCTTCTGGCCGTGGCGTGGCTCGGGACGATCATTTTCAAAAAGGAGGCGATGGGCATGGGCGATGTGAAGTTGCTCGCCGCGCTTTGCGCCTTTCTCGGCGGCACCTCGGTCACCTGGATTTTGCCGATCTCCTCTGGAATCGGCTCGGTTCTCGGCCTGACGCTGATTTTCTGGCAACGCGGCGCGTGGGGCACGCGGATTCCCTACGGCCCGTTCCTGGGGCTGGCGGCGATCCTGTGGCTCTTCGGCGGCTCGACTCTCACCTTTGGTTATTGGGACCACGTCTCGCAGGGATGGAACATGTGGAAGGCGCCGATGGTCGATGTGAAGACGGTTACTGAGGGAAGATAGGGCGGGATGTTTCGCGCGAAGAGCGCGAATGGGATTTCCCTTTTGCAGCGGTAGCCGGCCTCGACTATTTTTGAGATAGCCTCTAGAACTTACCCCGTGCTTCGCCGGTATGCCTTACCCGTTCTGGCTTTTCTCTGCGTCGTTTTGGCGGCGGAGGTGGGCTATCTTTACTGGCTAGATCATCAGCCGAGGGAGAGCATTTACGATCCGCTAATCGCAAGCATCGCGCACAACGCCGGGGTCGATCCATTTCTCGTGCGGGCGCTGATCTGGCGCGAAAGCCGGTTCGATCCCAACACGCACGGCGAGGCGGATGAACACGGCCTGATGCAGGTGACGCCCGAGGTGGGGCAAATGTGGGCCAAGGCGAACAAGGTCGGGAATTTCAGGGACGATGATCTCTACGATCCGGAGACGAACATCCGCGTGGGCACCTGGTATCTCAACCGCGCCCTCAAACGGTGGAACCAGACGGACGACCCGGTCGCCTTTGCGCTGGCGGAATACAATGCCGGACGCACGAATGCGCTGAAGTGGGTCGATCCGCTCGCGCCGCTCAATCATGTGGCGTTTCTCGATCGCATCACTTTCCCCTCCACGCGGAAGTATGTGGAAATGATCATGGAAAAGCGCGACGAGTACCGGAGCGTATTCGCGAAGAATCGCTGGTACCGGGAAGATTCAGAGGGTGCCGGGCCGGTGACGCAGACGCAGTGATGCAGCTCCGATTTGAGGAGGGCTTGCACAATTCGGCGATAGAGAGCATTAAGATGTCATGTACGATTTCCTCCCCCTCACGTTGATTGTGTTCATAGTCGTGGCGGTTTTTCTGCTCTCGGGGATTCGCATCGCGCAGCAGTACGAGCGCGGCGTCATCTTCCGCTTGGGCTGGTTCGCAGGCATACGCGGGCCGGGCCTTTACTACCTAATACCTATCATCGAATGGCAGCGGAAGATCGACACCCGCACGGTGACGGTTGCTGTTGAGCAGCAGGAGACGATCACGCGCGACAGTGTGACGGTGAAAGTCAACGCGGTGCTTTGGTTCCGAGTCGTTGACCCCGCGAAGGCCGTGCTTTCCGTGGAGAACTACCATATGGCGATCTACCAGGTGGCGCTGACCGGACTGCGCAACATCATCGGCCAGCACGATCTCGATGAAGTTTTGAAAGAACGGGACAAAATCAACAGCATTCTCAAAGCTAGCTTGAACGAGCTTTCCTCGCCGTGGGGAACGACGGTCGAAATTGTCGAAATGAAGGACGTCGAAATTCCGCTGAACATGCAGCGCGTAATGGCGATGGAAGCCGAGGCGATCCGCGAAAAGCGGGCACGCATCATCAAAGCCAGCGCTGAACTCGAAGCCTCCGAGAAGCTCGCCCAAGCGGCCCAGCGCATGATGGACACGCCTGCGTCACTCGAATTGCGGCGCATGCAAATGGTTTCCGAAGTCGGCGCGGACAACAACTCCACTGTCGTCGTGATGATCCCCGCGGAATTCCAGGCGCTGGCCCGCAATCTCAACGAAAAGGTCGAGCGTCAGAATAAAAAGTACGATCCGCCGACGGTGTGACGCATCGCCTTGGCTAGGCCCTCACGAGTGCGGCTACTATCGCCTAAAAATCGGTGCCCCAGCCGTCACGTTCCGTTTTGCTCAGGACCTTGGGCAGAAGCGGCTGTCCGGCCCGGTCGCCGCGATGCGCGGTAATAAACTCGCTGGGGCCAAGCCAGCCGGAGGCACCTGCTTGAAATCCGGGCCCCACGCCCATCCCGACCGTCTGGCGTACCTCCCAATGCAAATGCGCCTGATAAGTGCCGTTGGCATTTCCGACCGTGCCGATGCGCTCGCCGCGCTTGACGAATTGCCCCGGCTTGACATCGAGGGAATTGAGCTGCGCGTACATCACCTCGACGAACGGAGGCCAGCGGTTGCCGGGCAGCCGGTAGCAGATGAAGACGGCATTGCCCCATGCGTTTTGAAAATCCTGTGCGACGGAGACCCAGCCGTCGGCGACGCTATAGACCGGCTCGCCCAGCGCGGCGTCGCCCTTCGCCGTCGTCCAGTCCTCGCCGAGATGTCCCTCTTCCATGAAGGGCAGCGAGATAACCGCGCCCGCGCCGTCGGGAGGCCGCAGCGGCGTGTCGAATTCGTCCGCCACGGGGAGGCTGGGGAGGATGTTCGCCGCGAAGAATTCGGGCCAGTCGAGCTGCGTTGTCGGCACTGCGGCGGGTGGTGAATTTTGCCGTCCCGCGAAGTCGAGTCCCCACCACAACGCGGCGATCCAGGCGGCGAGAACCACGAGATAAAAAATGCGGGAGGCCATGGCGATAATCGTCCCAGCCATATATACGACTAAGGCTTGCGTTTATCCCTGGTCAACTGGTAACGCCTGATATCGAGAACTGATATTTTGGATATATCATGCGCTGGCTCAAATTCAACACATGCAATAATATCGTGAGACTGCCGAAGCACGGCGATGGGACGACAAGTTAGATCGGGAAACTTGGTTGATGCAAAGAGTGTCAAACCAACCGCTTTATCAATTCCCAGCGATTCTCCGGCAACTTTTCCCTCGACAGGTAAAACATAGCCGCGTCCATCCTTATCCACGCCAACATAGAGTTCATCTATTTCTATCTGCCCGTGTCCTTTCATATGCGTGCGAATGTGGCTTTGCAGGTGGAAACAAGCCAGTCCTGTAAAAACATCCAGCAACCGATTATACCGGACCATGGTTAACAATCCCTGTTCATCATTAGCGAGATTCATTGCGACAATTTCAGGAACAGCGTATGGAATCGGAAAAATCTTTAATGTGGACGGCACTTCGACAATGGCTGCCTGTGTTACTTTAAGGAAGGCATACTTTCCAGAGCCTTTTGCGGCGATAATCCAATTGCCTTTTTCTGCGATATGCGCTGGGAAAGGACGACGAGAGCGATAGGTATATAAGACATCCGCCAAATTTTTGATTCGCAAGCCAAGACGCGTAGCCGTATCGATCAAATCGTCTTTGGTAAAGGTTAGTTCGTTCAGCCCCGATTTCCATTTACTCTTAAAAATGGAGACCAAGAGCTGATCGTAAGCATTGTCCTGAAGTTCAGCCATTAGGGCGTCTCCAACATTAAAACTTCTTCTCGCACGCGGACAATTTTTTGCTCTTCGTGCCCATTACGCACCTTAGTTCCCACCCGCTCCCGCCATAATTGAATTCCATTAACACGGTATCCCTCGGATTCGGCAACTTCCGCCAGCAAAGTGGCTGTTCGCACTGGTACCATTAAAAAGGAGTATTGATCGCCTACAACGTAAGCCAGTTTGGCTCCCGATTGCAGCTTGGGCTTGAGCTTTCGAAAATGCTTCTTCATCCCGCCAAAATAATGGGCCACGACTTTATGATAAAGACGTTCAAATCCACTTGTCTTATTTAACTCAAGACGCCTGTTTTCGATTTGTTCGCACACCTTCCGAATTGAATCAAATGCGGCAATTTCGTTCATGTCCTGATCCGCAACAAAAACATTCCTGGTATTGGAACGAAGCAGGCTGTGTTTGATGCCGCGCAATTCATCGCGATGAGACATGAACCGCAAGAGAACCGATTCAACCCGTGTGGTCCGGGTGTAATCCTTTTCGTTTGGATAAGGGGGCGAGGTAATGACTGAAGTAATTCCTCCGGGAATCTTAGAAAGTTCACGCGCATCATCTTCATAGACGCATGCGCGAGTTTTTCTTTCAGCCAAGCTCTTCGATGCTTCGAGATCTGAAATCATGATTTCAGTTTGCCTGGCGAAATGCCCCAGAACATCATAGTCGTGCTTTGCTTTGGTTTTGTAAATCTCCGGGCCAAACGAAAAATTGCCAGCTCCTTGAGAAATGACATGAGCCAATGCCACATAGAAAAATTCACGTACAGGCGTAGATTCCTCTTCCGTCAGTTTTTCGATCCAGTGTCTCAAAATCAATAATCGCCCCAGGGGGCGATCGCTCATGAAACCGGTCGGGATCATTTCGGTCTCATCCGGGTGCAATGAGTATCCGTTGAGTCTATGAGGAGATGGGCCTCTAAGTATTTGCGTAATGAATGACAAGGGCGGCAATCCGTGTTTATTGCAGGCTTGTTCCGCCTTGTCGCAACTCGCTTTAGCGAGTTTCCTCATCTGACCGGGATTAAGCGACCAGTTGCATTTTACGCGGGAAACCATCGCTGTAAATGGATGGGCCTCACTCCCGAGAGAGGGAATTCCCAGTATTTTGCCTTCCACCAAGGTGGTTCCGGTTCCGCAAAAGGGATCGAACAAGAGGTCGCTAGGCCCGAGGTCAAATTCCTCAGCATACTTCCGCACAAGATGAGGTGGATAAGAAAGAACAAACCGATACCACGAGTGAAAAGGAAAATCAGCCTTCAATAAGATGTTCGACTCTTGCGTTTCGGCGGCTTTCATTTTTTCAGTGCTATTGAAACGCGATAAATCAATCCAGGAAAGCTGATACTTGCTGCTACCTCCCAAACAATTTCTTCAAACCGGCTTCGCTGGCGGCGCAGACGCCTTTCTCGGTGATGAGCGCCGTGACGAGCCGCGCCGGGGTGACGTCGAAGCCGTAATTGGCGGCGGGTGAGCCGTCGGGCGTGACCTGGATTTCGGCGAGCGTGCCGGTTGCCGTTTTGCCACTCAGGTGTGTGACTTCGGCGGCGCTCCGCTCCTCGATGGGGATTTCCGCGAGGCCGTTGCCGAGGGTCCAGTCGATGGTGGAACTTGGCAGCGCGACGTAAAACGGGACGTTGTTGTCGTGCGCGGCAAGCGCCTTGAGGTAGGTGCCGATTTTGTTGGCGACATCGCCGTGGGCCGTGGTGCGGTCGGTGCCGACGATGACAAGATCGACCATGCCGTGCTGCATGAGGTGCCCGCCCGCGTTGTCGACGATCACCGTGTGCGGCACGCCGTGCTGGTTGAGTTCCCACGCGGTGAGCGACGCGCCCTGGTTGCGGGGCCGCGTTTCATCGACCCAGACATGGACGGGCAGTCCGGCGTCGTGGGCCATGAAGATCGGCGCGAGTGCGGTGCCCCAATCGACGCATGCGAGCCAGCCGGCGTTGCAATGGGTGAGGACGTTGAGGCGGGTTTCGTCGACGTGTGCGGCTTTTTTATTTTTCAGGATTTTGCGGAAGATGGCGAGTCCGTTGCGCCCGATGGCTTCGCATACCTCGACGTCCTCGTCGCATAATTCAGCGGCTTTCTGCCACGCGCGTTCGAGGCGCTTTTCGGGAGGCAGCGGCGTGACGGCGGCGAGCATCTGGTTGAGCGCCCAGAGCAGATTGACCGCCGTGGGGCGCGTGGCGAGGAGCGTTTTGTACGCGGCCTGGATCGATTCGTCGCCGGGGTTGTCGCGGATGGCGAAGCAGATGCCGTAAGCCGCCGTGGCCCCGATGAGCGGCGCGCCGCGAACTGTCATGTTGCGGATCGCCTCGGCGCAATCTTCCATGGTGCGCAAGTTAAGCGTCTTGAATTTATGTGGCAGGAGGCGCTGGTCGATGACGCCGACGGTCGTGTCGTCGTCATTGAGCCAGATCGTGCGCCAGCGTTTGCCTTGGTAGTTCATTTAGAAAATGATAGCCACAAAAGAACACAGAGAACTCAAAAAAACTGCGGGAACCAATAACGGAATTACCAAATTTCAAAATTAACGGAATTTTTTGGGGACAGAAAAAGGCGCTAAGAACACGCTGTTTTTCTCCTCAACCTCTTTGCATTCTCTGTGTTCTTTTGTGGCTAATTCAGTTTCTCCAACTCAGCTTGGATTTTCGTCGCCATCGTCGAGTTGGGCGCGAGCTTGAGGGCGCGCTGCCAGGCGTCCTTGGCCTGCGGAGTTTCCGAGGAATGTTTGAAGCTCAGGCCGGCGTAGTAATACATTCCCTGCCGCGTTTCAGGTTCGAGCGCGTAGGGCATTTTGATTTCGCCGTTGAGCTGTTTGACGAGGTAGTGGAAATCATCGTTGGCGGCCTTGCCCTTTCCGAAAAAGAAAGGGAGCTGGTAGTAATCGATGGCGCGCATGAGGCGCACGGCGGGATTGTCGGGCGCGGAGGCGACAGCGGCGTCGAGGCACTTGCCGCCGTTGCGGAGGAAGTCGAGTTTACCGGGGCCGGGCCACGCGTCGCGGCTGTCGAGCGTGTAGACGCTGCCAAGATAGGCTTCCAAGAGATAATTCGTCGGCTGTTCCTTGGTCCACTTTTCGAGGTCGGCGGTGAGCGCCTTGGTTTCCTTGGTGTCGCCGTAGACGGCTTTTTCGTGGCGGGCCTGGATTTGTTTGATGAACGGATCGCTGAAGGGATCGGGGTGCAGGGAGGCATTCGCGGCGGGTTGCGCCGTTGCGGTCGTGACGGGTTCAGGTGGAGCGGGTGCGGGGTTGGTTTGAGCGGAGAGCGACAGAACGCATCCGGTGAAAACGGTGAACAGAATTATAAGTGGGTCAGGACGGAGTCTGACCCTCCAGGTTAAAAATAATTTCATATGCGGAAAAATCCTCCGAAGCGCTGGCCCATCAGGCGCGAGCCGAGGAGCAGTCCGCCGCCGAGCAGTCCCATGGCGAGCACGCCGAGCGCGCAGGCGAGCGCGGCGGAATCGGGGCTGGGCCGGCCCATGATTTCATAGATGCCGCGGGTGATGGGAGCAAATCGGGTCTCCATGGCGAGAATCAAGCTATCGCTGACTTCGAGCATGGCAAAACAAAAGGTCAGGATGGTGCCGGCGATCAGGCTCGGTGCGATGAGCGGCAGCGTGATGCGCGTGAAGGTGCGCCAGCGTCCCGCGCCGAGGTTAAGTGAGGCTTCCTCGAGAGTGATGCTGGTCTGCTGGTAGCCCGCATAGGCGGCGCGGACGATGTAGGGCAGGCGGCGCAGGGCGTAGCTGATGACGAGCAGAAAAGTGGGATCGACGCGCGGGTTGATCCATGCCCACCAGCCGTGCAGGTTGTAGCTCATGAGCAGGGCGAAGGCGAGGACGAGTCCCGGCAGCGCGAGCGGCAGCATGGCAGTCGCGTCGAGGAGCGATTTGCCGGGGAAGATTTCGCGCGCGAGCAGGTGCGCGATGACGAGGCCGAGCCCGAGATCGAGAAACGCGCTGAGTCCCGAGTAGAGAAGCGAGTTGGTGACAAAGCTCGCATTGGTCATGTTGGTGAAGACTTCGGCGTAATATTGCGTGGAGATTTTCGTGGGCAGGATGGTGAAGAACCAGCGCTCGGCGAAGGAATTCAATACGACGCCGATGTGCGGAAGAATCGACACGAAAAGAAATGCGGCGACGACCGCCGTGGCGCATGCTCCGGCCCAGGGCGATAGCGTTTGCTCGGTCGCGGCGTGGCTGGCGCGGGCGGGCATGAGGCTGGAGGCGCTTTCGCCGAACCGGCGCACGAAAAGAAAAAAGACCATGACGATGACGAGCGTGGCGACGACGAACGCATAGCCGATCTGCTCGCTGTTGGCGTCGACGGAGGCGTTGAAGATTTGCGTCGGGACAGTAGCGGAAAAATTGAGGATGAGCGGCGTGCCGAGGTCGGTGAAGGCGCTGATGAAGACGATGCACGCGCCGGCGAAAAGTCCGGGCCGGGCGAGGGGAAGCGTGATCGTCGTGAAGCGCCGCCAAGCCGATGCGCCGAGATTCGCGGCGGCGTCGAGCAGGGAGGGATCGATGTTCACGAGGGCCGCGCTGACACTGAGAAAGAAAATCGGGAAGAGGTGCAGGACTTCGAGGATGACGATACCGGTGAAGCCGCTCGCGCCGAGCCAGTCGATGGGATGCGCGAGCGAAATGATGCCGAGCTTGGCCAGGAGGAGGTTCACCATGCCGAATCGTGCGAAGATATGCTTGATGCCCAACGCGCCGACGAAGGGCGGGAGGATCAGCGGCGCGAGCATCGCGGGGCGGAGCAGTTCGCGGCCCGGAAAACGGCAGCGGGTGAAAAGCACCGCGAGCGGAATGGAGACCAGCGCGGTGAATGTCGTGGCGAGCGTGGCGATCTCAAAGCTGTTGACGAAGGAGAGGCGATAGAGCCGGTTCTCGATGAGGAGCTGAAAAAAACTGAGAGTAAAAGTCTTATGCCCTTGCGCGTCGGTGAGGAGGAACGCGCCGCCGAGCAGCCCGATGAGCGGGTAGATGAGAAACGCGCCGAAGAACAGGGCGAGAAGAAAAAGAAGGAGGCGTTTCATGAAGGATCGCGAGAGATTGCGACGGCGCCTTCTTTCGGACGGATGGTGGAACGGGATTTTTCGGGCAACCGGGGCAGGATCGCCCGAATCAGTCTGTTCAGACGAAGGTTAGTCCAGCGCAAGTCGAAATAGGTTCGGCTATCATAAAGGAGAAGGCCGAGCGCGGTGAGAACAAGGATGGGGTCGAGAAAAGCCTCGATCGACACGTCCGAATAGCCTGTTTCGGTATGGCCGGCAAAAGTCAGGATGATTTCCTTTTTGGGCACCATCGTCAGCGCGAGCAGAATCAGCGCGGCGATATCGAGCGGCCTTTTTGTTTTTAAGACGACCAACAAGATGAGGGCGATGCTGGCATAGAGCAGCCGATAGTCGCCCCCAGCCGGAGTGCTTACCGCAAGAAACAGCAATAGCGCCATGGCGCACCTCGCGAACTGCTTTTCCAAAAGGCAGGCGTAAATCGTCAGCCCGGCGGCAAGAAGGATCATGCAACCCGCATAGCCGGCATAGGCGGTCCTGATGAAGCCGGCATCAAAACTGAAATCGACCGGCTGGATCAGGCCCATATTACCGGCGGCGATCAGGGCGATTTTGAAGGCATTCCAAGGTGAGGTGCCCTCCAGGCTGAGATTCTCATAAATCCCGGACTGGGCGTAGAAAGCGAGGTTTCGATTATAGAGTTCCCATGTCGTTTTGAGCGGAAGCGATAGTAAATATAAACTGAGAAAGGTAATGGCGACAAAGGCGAGGAGGCCGAGGATTATCTGGGCGACCTTCCGCTGCCGCAACAGAAGCACCAGGAAAAAGGCCGGATAGACCTTCAGACACATGGCCGGAACAATGCAGAGCAGGGCGGGGACATGGTTTGCGCGCGCCATGAAAAAAATCGCGGAGGCGATCAGCACGGCCAGAACGATTTCTATATTGCCGCGGTCGAAGCAAAATAAAACCGGATAAGACATCCCCATCAATAAAAGTGAATAGAGAACCCGGCGCGACGGCTTTGAAACCACGGGCCTGAGGATGGCGACCAAAAGTAAAAACAAACCTGCCAGACTGATGAAAAAGCAGCCGATCACGCTGATGGAATCGGGCAGGGGGGAAAGCAAACGCAAACAGAGCCACGCGAAAGGCGGATAAAATGCAGTGGGATCGATGTAGGGATTGGATAGACTCGAAATAGTCGTCAGGCCTGACAAGTCGGAAAAACGGATATCAGGACTGAACAGAAACGTATTATAGGGATAGTCCTTGCCCAGCACCCAGCCCTGAATGGCGGCGCAGATAAGGGCGATGAGCATTCCCGCAGCCATGATACAAAGAGCTAAAAAAAGTTTGCGCCGCCGGAAATCGACGGGAACAGAAACGCCCGCCGCGTTTTTCTTGACGGGCAAGGTTGGCGCGTTGCCGATCCTGCGTTGGGCGCGATTATTTTTCATCTGCCGCGCCTTTCTTGGAGGCCTCGGGATCGCTGGTCATCCGAAGAGCGGCTGTTAAGTCTCCCGATTGCATGTCGCCAACCCGGACAAAAACAGGGGCCTGGTCACCGGGCACAAAACAAACCGCCCATGACAAACGTTGCGGCAAAAGATTTGGTTGTATCTCAACGGTGCCATAAGCGAGCCAGTATTTATTGTCGTGGGTACGGCAACCCGAACCGCCATCAAGGATGTAATGCGACCATCGGGCCGATGGGTCGGGAAAGAGGCGCTTCGCCATGATTTCGGCGTCAATAAAGTACAAAATCGCTTCGTGCGCCTCCAGTATCCTCTGTTTTTGCTCGGAGTTGTAGGGCTTCGGAGACGATTCCATGACGGTGATCGAGATGACCACCAAGAGAAAAACCAGGCCCAATGCAATCGAGATATAAGACTGCTCTTTTTCTCTTTTCAAATGTGGCGAGGCTGGCTGAAAAAGAGGGGATTGGCGAGCTTCTTTCGGGAGCATTCCCCTTGTGTTACGCGGCCGAAACGAGCGCGGGTTTCAGCAATTCCCACTGCCAGGAACACCACCGATTTTCGGCGATGAGGCGCTCGGCGGCGGTGTCGGGCTGGCGGGCGATTTCCTGCAAGGTCGATTTCGGCGCGATGACGGTCGGGTCGATGGAGAGTTCGGCGGCGATGGCGTCGCGATGGAGGCGAATTTTTTCCATGCGGATTTCGGCACCCTTGTCGCGCGGGGGCCGTTCGCGGCGGGGCGGGCGCGGGACGGGCGGGGCGAGGCGTCCTCGTTCGATGGCCGCGATGAGCCGTTCGGATCGCGCAGGGGAACTGCGTTGAGGCCAGCGCGGCGCGCCCATGGGCGGGACACGCGGATTTGCCGCGCACCAGACGGCGAGGTCGAGGAGCAGTTCGTTGTGGAGAACTTTGAAGACGGGAAGATCGACGGCCTCGGCCTCCTTTTCGCGCCAATGCCAGAGTTCCTTGACGATGGCCAGCGCCTCGGGCGGCAGGAGCGCGGAACCGCTGATACGCCAGTCGTTTTCGGGGTCGTCCTCGCGGATGACCTGGCTGGAGGCGACGACGCGGGCGCATGATTGCTCGTGCCAGGCGCGGCGGCCTTTTTCGTCGAGCAGCGCGCCAAGCGCCTCGGCGACCGGTTCCAGATATTCGGTGTCCTGCACGGCGTAGTCGATCATGGTTTGCGAAAGAGGGCGGCGGGACCAGTCGGCCTTTTGGCTGCCTTTGTCGAGCGTGACACCGCAAAATTGCTCGACGAGCGCGCCGTAACCAAATGCCTTCAGGCCGAGCAATTGCGCGCCGAGCATGGTGTCGAAGACGGACTGCGGTTCGGGCGCGCCGGCGCGGCGGAGCATGCGCAGGTCGAAGTCGGCGCCGTGGAGAATCCATGTGTGGCGGCTGGTGGGCGGCCAGAGATCGCTGAGCGAGAAATCGCTGAGCGGGTCGATGAGAAAGTGGCGGCTGTCGTGCGTGACCTGGATCAGGCAGACGCTTTCGCGATAGTGGTGGAGACTGTCGGCTTCGGTGTCGAGGGCGATGGGAAAGTAGCCGCGCAGGTTGCTGATGAAGTGGTCGAGCGCCTGCGGCGTGTTGACCCAGAGGAACTCGACTTTGCGTTGTGACATAAGATGCAGGAAAAGATCATGCGTCTTTCGGCGAGATGGTGCCAGTGGAAATATTATTCGGTGGCCTAAGGGACATCAGCTCATGCAGCTTCTTTCAGGGCGGTTTCGATGATCCTGGAAATGTCGCCGATATTGGTCTTCAGCTCGAGATGCGTTCCAAGGACGACCTCAAAGCGGGCATCGGGGATGAAGTCGGTCCAGTAGCTGATTTGCTCGGGGCGGCGTTCATTTTCCCCCTGCCGGAGAATGATCCAGACTGATTTGGTTCCCAGATTGGCCTCGGGTTCGTAGTCGGCCATGACTTCATAATAGTGGAAATTGAGATTCGGCATCGAGGGGGCCGGCGGCGCGCCGTGAAAACGTTGGTTGAATTTCTTGACGGTCCAGCGAAGCGTTCTGTTCCAGAACTCGCTGAGCAGGCGCATGGTGCCGTAGTAATGCCGGGTCTCGATGCCTTCAGCGATCCGCTGGTAGGCGAACCGGCATTGGCGTTCGGGCAGGCCGAAGAACTTGCCCCATCGTGTTATCTGCTGGCGCAGGAGAAACAGGTAGAGATCGGGGGGATCGAGAAGAACGAGCGTCGCTACGGGCTCTCCCGCGCGGACCAATTGCTGCGCCACTTCGTACATGGCCATGGCCCCATTGCAAAAACCGCCCAGATGGTAGGGGCCCTTCGGTTGGACGGAACGGATCATTTCCACATAGTCGGCAGCTATGACTTCGAGGGAGGACGGCAGCTCTCCTCCAAAAGTGCCGTGCGGGGCCAGTGCATAGAAGGGCTGATCTGCATCAAGCCGCTCGACGATTCTCTGGCAGTAGAGTCCTCCGAAAACATAATCGCCGTGGGCAAAGAAAAAGGGCGCTTTCCCCTTGCCGGCCTGCCTGCACAGCATCAGGGAAGGCGCTGCGGCTGGAGCGGCTCCATCGCGGGTCTGGCCGAGGTGTTCCGCGAGGCTGCGGATGGTGGGAAACTGAAAGAGATCGGTGGTGCGGAGTTCGCGCTTGAGTTCGCGTTCCAACTGCCGGTGGACGGCGGTCAAGATCAGGGAATCGGCGCCCAAATCAAAAAAATTGTCATCCACGCCGATGGCGTTCTGGCGCAGCGCGGCTTTCCACAAGCCGGCCAGCATCTTTTCCAAATCGCTTTGCGGCGCGACATATTCGGAAGCGAGGTTTGGCCGCTCGGAGCCGGGGGCGGGAAGCGCCTCGCGATCGAGTTTGCCATTGACCGTCAAGGGGAGGGCGGCGAGGAAAACAAACGCTGCGGGAATCATGTAGTCGGGCAGTTTTTGAGCGAGATGAGTCCGCAAATTTTCCACGCTTGGCGGCGCGTCCGGGCCGGTCACGAGATAGGCGACAAGGCGCGGGTCGGAGCCGGGATCGACGCGGGCGACGACGGCGCAGTCCCTGACGACGGGATGCCGGGCCAGCACGGACTCGATCTCGCTGAGCTCGATGCGGAATCCCCGAATCTTGACCTGCTGATCGATTCTCCCGAGATATTCGAGATCGCCGTTTTCGCGGAACCGGGCCAGGTCGCCGCTGCGGTAAAGGCGCGGGCTTTTTGCGGGGTCGAAAGGATTTGGGACGAATCGCTCTTGCGTCAGTTCGGGCCGATTCAGATAGCCGCGCGCCACGCCGAGGCCACCCACGAGCATTTCTCCCGGCTCGCCGGTCGCGACGCTGCGTCCCTGCGGATCGACGACATAAACCTGGAGATCGGGAATCGGAATGCCGATGTTGCTGCCGGAAGGCGCGTCGAGGTCCGCAATGCTGATCGGGCGGTAGGTGACGTGTACCGTAGTTTCCGTGATGCCATACATGTTGACGCATTGCGGATGCTTGTCGCCATAGCGCTCAAACCAGGGGCGCAGGCTTTGGAACTCGAGGGCTTCGCCGCCAAAAATCACATAGCGGAGGGCCAGGTCGCCCGGCGGCAAGGCACGGTCGGCTTGGACGAGTTGCCGAAAGGCGGAGGGCGTCTGGTTGAGCACCGTGACGCGTTCGCGAATGAGCAGTTCGCGAAAAGCCGAAGCTGACCGGCTCACCATGTGGGGCACGATGACGAGCCGTCCTCCATAAAGGAGCGCGCCGAAAATTTCCCAGACTGAAAAGTCGAAGGCGCTGGAGTGAAAAAGGGTCCAGACATCCTGCGGACCGAAATGAAACCAGGGGTCAGTGGCGGTGAAAAGACGCGCCACGTTTTCGCGGGTCACGAGGCACCCCTTGGGCGTGCCGGTCGAGCCGGACGTGTAGATAATGTAGGCGAGGTGATGCGGCTCGGCTTTCGAGCGGACGTTTTCCGCGCTGCGGCTGGCGAGTCGCGCAGCTTCCTGATCGAGGCAAATGATCTTTCCGCTATAGTTGGCAAAGCGTGAGGCCAGATGCGAATCGGTCAGCAAGACACGCGCGCGGGAATCCTCCAGCATGAATCCCAATCGATCCTCCGGGCAGGCTAAATCAAGGGGCAGATAGGCACCGTCGGCCTTGAGAATGGCCCATATTCCCGCAATCAGATCGAAGGAGCGGTCGAGGTGAATGCCCACCAGCGAGTCCGGGCCGACGCCGAGCTCGCGCAAACAAGCCGCCAATTGGTTGGCGCGCGCATTGAGGTCGCCATAGGTGAGGCTTGCGCCGTCCAGCGTCAGGGCCGGGGCGTCAGGCAGAAGGGAAGCCTGGGCCTCAAATTGCGTCACGACATTCTCGAAGTTCAGCGCGAGGGGGTCGGAATTTGACATGGGGTTCCCTCTCATAAGTAGATGATGATCTAGGCCTTGGCAACAGTCCAACTCTTCTCGCGTTAGAAAGTTCTAATCTTCGGTGTGTCGCAGTCGCCTGATCGAGCGATAGATACGAGCGTTGTAAACCGGGCAAGTCCGGGTATAATGACCCCTTTCATGAGTTTTATTCCACGCATCAACAAGGTCTACAAAGGCATGACCTTCACCAATGAAGAGATTCGTCGTTACGGACGCCATCTCATCATGCCGGAGGTGACGCTCGAAGGTCAGCAGAAGCTGAAAGCCGCGCGCGTGATCGTCATCGGCACGGGCGGACTCGGCGCGCCGATCCTGGCTTATCTCGCGGCGGCGGGCGTGGGGCACATCGGCGTGGTCGATTTCGACACGGTCGATCTCTCGAACCTGCACCGGCAGATCATCCACAAGACGGGCAACGTCGGCAAAGCCAAGACGCTTTCCGCGGTGGAGATGATGCGCGACATTAATCCGAGCATCGACATCAAGACCTACGAGACGTCGATCCGCTCGGACAACGCGCTCGAATTGCTCAAGGACTACGACATCGTGATCGACGGCACCGATAATTTTCCGACCCGCTATCTGGTCAACGACGCCTGCGCGTTGCTCGACAAGCCAAACGTCTACGGCTCGATCTTCCGCTTCGAGGGTCAGGCGACCGTTTTCTGGGCCTCGCGTGGGCCGTGCTACCGCTGCCTCTATCCCGAACCGCCCGAGCCGGGCACCGTGCCGAGTTGCGCCGAGGGCGGCGTGCTGGGCGTGCTGCCGGGCGTGGTGGGGACAATCCAGGCGACCGAGGCGGTGAAGCTCATCATCGGCCAGGGCGATCCGCTCATCGGGCGGCTGCTGTTGTTCGACGCGCTGAAGATGAAGTTCCGTGAGTTGAAGCTGCGCAAGGACCCGAAGTGCCCGCTTTGCGGAACGAACAAGACGGTGACCGAGCTGATCGACTACGAGTTTTTCTGCGGAACGACCCCGGCGCAGCAACAAAAATCGGTGCATGTGGAGGAAGTCGACGTGGAGGATGTGGACGCTGCGATCAAGGCGGGAAAAATCCCGGGCGAGATCGACCTGCTCGACATCCGCGAACCGTTCGAGGCGCAGATCGCGCAGATTCCCCATTCGCGCCTGATTTCGCTGGCGGAATTCAGCAAGCGGATGCATGAACTCGATAGCGCGCGCGAAATCTGGCTATATTGTAAGGATGGCGCGCGCAGCGGGAAGGCTTGGAAATTGCTTTACGATGCCGGCTTTAGGAAAATCAAGAATGTCGCAGGTGGAATCGATGCGTGGAGTGAAGATATTGACCCCAATACGCCCCGGTATTGAAGCTGTAGCGGCGGTCTATGACCGTCGCACTCTTTCTTTTGACGCATCCCCGGCAACCCTGAAAGGGTTGCAATCATTCAGCCCAGGGTTGGCGCGCCAGCGCCTACCCTGGGTAAATCCCGAGGCGTCCAACCCTGAAAGGGTTGAATTCTATTTGAACCAATTTGCTGGAGACTTGGCTTCAACCCCTACAGGGTTGGGCTGCTCTTTGTGCTTTCCCATGGTAGCGGCGAGGGACGTGTCCCCGCCGCAACTCTCGGCTGAGTGCTCACAACCCCTTCAGGGTGGTCCGTCGCTCGGAGATCGACGGCTACCCTGCGCCGCCAAACCCGACACGCAGGCGCTTCCCGAAATCGACGTCGAGGCAAAGCTGAAGGAAGCCTTCGAGCGCGGCTGGTCCGTCATTGTCTGGAACGACCCGGTGAACCTCATGGATTATGTGGTTTATGTTTTCAAGACGGTTCTGAAAATGAACGAGCAGGATGCCTCGCGGCACATGTGGGAGGTCCATCAAAAAGGCAAGAGCATGGTGGCGCGCGAAACGCGTGAGGGGTCCGAGATGCTCGTTCATCGCTTGCGCAGCTTCGGGTTGAACGCCACCATGGAGCAGGCATGACGTGCGAACAAATTGAGCCCGGCCGCTGGCGCGTGAGTTTTACCGGGCCCGAGGCCGGTTTTATTCTCAACGTGCTGGCGCGGCTGGGGAGAAATTATCAGGAGAACATTTCGCTAATGCCGTCCGCCCTGCGCGCTTATTGGCAGGGAACAATCAGCCGTGGCGGTGGTGGCGAGAAGGATGACCTGAAGGAATCGCAGGAAGTCCTGGCCGAAGCGCGGGCCGAGCTGCGCTCCGAGCGGCTGGCGCTGGTGGAAAACTGGCTGCGCGATTATGAACTCGCCGAGGAGCGCGATCCGTGGATCGTGGAGCTTTCCAGCAGCGAGCGGGAGGAATTCGTTTCCATGCTCAACGACCGCCGGATGCTGCTGGCGGTGGAACTCGGGATCACCGAGCAGGACATGGAGTGCGACCCGCGCCAGATTCCCAACGAGGCGCGGCGCTCGACCGTTTTGGAAATTGATGTGCTCGGCCACTTCATTTTGATTATGCTGGGACCGCAAATTCACCGGCCATGATCCTTAATAAAAAAGCCCGTCATCCTGAGCTTACTGCCGTGCGCAGCACCGAAGGATCTCTAACTATTCCTGTATTCCTCCCCTTCAATCCATGATTACTTTCGACCCAACCAAATACGACGGTTTCATTTTCGATTGCGACGGCACGCTCGCCGACACGATGCCGCTCCATTACAAAGCCTGGAGCGAGACGCTGGACTTGAAGTTGGGACGGCCCTCCGATTTCACCGAGGAGATCTTCTATCGTCTTGGCGGAATGCCCGCGCGGCAAATCGTGGCGTGGCTCAACAAGGAGTTTGGTTACAACCTGCCGGTGGACGAGACGGCGCGCGACAAGGAAGCTCGCTTTCTGGAACTGCTGCCCGGCATCGGCCCGATACAGGAAGTCATCGACGTGTTGAACCGGCTCGGCCCGGATGCAAAAGTCGCGGTCGCATCGGGAGGCCTGACACCCATCGTCCGGGAAACACTGCGGTTTTTGGGCATGCCCATCGGGCCGCGGGAAAAGATCAAATTTCTGGTCGGCTCCGATCAGGTGAAGCTTGGAAAGCCTCATCCGGAACTTTTCCTGCGCGCGGCGGAACTGCTCAGCGTCGAGCCAAAGCGGTGCCTCGTTTTCGAGGACGGTGAGCCAGGCTTCGTCGCCGCGAAAGCCGCCGGGATGGACTACATCGACGTGCGGCCGTTTCGTGCGACGGGTCTTCACGAAGCCGCTAAATATTGATAGCCATCCCGAAGGAGACCTCTGCGACGGAACTTCAGTTTCTGAAATCCCGGCGATAAATCCCCGGGCTTCTCCCATATATCCCTCCGGGATAAATCACACCGGCACGGCGGGCAGCTTCCAGATTTCCTGCGCGTATTCGTGAATGGTGCGGTCGCTGGAAAACTTGCCGACGCGCGCGGTGTTCATGATCGCCATGCGTGCCCAGTGCGACTTGTTGCGATAAGCGGCGTCGACCTTCTCTTGAGCGTCGCTGTAGGCCTTGAAGTCGGCCAGGCAGAGGAAGGGGTCGCCGCCATCGAGGAAGCTGTGCTTGAGAGAGGCCAGCGCGCCGGGTTCGTCGGGCGTGAAGTAATTCGAGCCGATCCAGTCGACGACCGCTCGCAGCTCTTCGTTGGCGAGATAATAATCGTAGGGGTGATAGCCCTTTGCCCAGAGCACCTCGACCTCATCCACGGTGAGTCCGAAGATGAAGATGTTGTCCTTGCCGACTTCCTCGAGAATTTCGACATTCGCGCCATCAAGCGTGCCGATGGTGAGCGCGCCGTTGAGCGCGAGCTTCATGTTGCCGGTGCCGGAGGCTTCCTTGCCCGCGGTGGAAATCTGCTCGGAGATGTCGGCCGCCGGGATGATCCGCTGGGCGAGCGAGACACGATAGTTCGGCAGGAAGACGACCTTGAGTTTGTCGCCCACGCGCGAATCGTTGTTGATCTTTTCGCCGACGGCATTGATCGCCTTGATGATGCACTTGGCCAGCTCGTAGCCGGGCGCGGCCTTCGCCCCGAAAATAAAGACGCGCGGCTGCACGTCGAGTTGCGGATTTTGCAGGATGCGGCGATAGAGCGCGAGGATGTGGAGCAGGTTCAAATGCTGGCGCTTGTACTCGTGGAGGCGCTTGATCTGCACGTCGAATAACGCGGCGGGATTGACCACGATTCCGCAGTCTTCGAGGATGATCTCGGCCAGACGGATTTTGTTGTCGTGCTTCACCTTCATGAAGTCGTTCTGAAAAGCGGGATCGTCGGCCCATTGCTCCAGCTTGCGGAGATCATCAAGATTCCTCACCCACGAGTCGCCGATTTTTGAGGTGATCAGTTCGGAGAGTTGCGGATTGGCGGCGAGGAGCCAGCGGCGCGGCGTTATGCCGTTGGTTTTGTTGTTGAAACGTCCCGGATAAAATGTGTTGAAGTCGGAGAAGAGGTGCTTCTTGAGCAGTTCAGTGTGGAGCGCCGCGACGCCGTTGACCGAGTGGCTGCCGACGACGGCAACGTGCGCCATGCGCACCATCTGCACATTGCCTTCCTCGATGAGCGACATGCTCCGCTTCTTTTCCGAATCGCCGGGATAGGCGGCCTCGATGGTCTCGATCAGGCGCTTGTTGATCTCGAAAATCAGTTGCAGATGACGGGGCAGGACTTTCTGGAAAAGCGGAACGCTCCATTTCTCCAGCGCTTCGGGCAGAAGCGTGTGGTTGGTGTAAGCCATCGTCTTGGTGACGATGCCCCAGGCTTCGTCCCACGGCAGCTCGTTCTCGTCATGCAGAATGCGCAGAAGCTCCACCACCGCCAGCGCGGGGTGGGTGTCGTTAAGCTGGATGGCCACCTTGTCGGAAAAATCGCTCCAGGCGCGGGGCACGCGATGAAAACGGCGGATGATATCTCGCAGCGAACACGAAACGAAGAAGTACTGCTGGATCAGGCGCAGTTCCTTGCCGGCTTCTGTTTTGTCATTCGGATAGAGCACCTTCGAGACGGTTTCACTCTGGGTTTTCTCGGCCAGCGCCTCGCTGTAACCGCCGCGATTGAACGCCTCGAGATTGATCTTCTCCGCGGGCCGCGCTTCCCACAGCCGGAGAAAATTCACCGTGTTGGTTCCGTAACCGGGAATGGGAATATCATAGGGAACGCCGATAATTTTTTTGGTGTTCACCCAGCGCGGGACGTAGTTGCCCTTGTCGTCAAAAACATTTTCCACATGGCCGAAAAGCTCGACCTTCTGGGTGAATTCGGGCCGCACGATTTCCCATGGCGTGCCGTACCGGATCCAGTCATCGGGCAATTCGATCTGGCGTCCGTGGCTGAACTCCTGCCGGAACAGGCCGAACTCATAGTGAATGCCATAGCCGATCGCGGGATAATCGAGCGTCGCGAGAGAATCGAGGAAGCAGGCCGCGAGACGGCCCAGGCCACCGTTGCCCAGCCCCATGTCGTATTCCTCGCCGCGCAAATCCTCGAGGTTGAGCCCCAGTTCGTGGAGCGCCTGCTCGGTTTCCTTGTGGAGGCCGACGCTGTAGATGGCATTGTTGAAGAGGCGCCCCATCAGGAATTCGAGCGAGAGGTAATAGACGCGCCGGACGTCCTGGCGGTTATGCACGGCCATTGTGGCGATCATCCGCTCCAGGATGCGATCCTGAATCGCCTTCGACGCGGCCAGCCACCAGTCCCGTTTCGTCGCTGTTTGGATATCGTGCGCGAGACTGTATTTCAGATGGTAAAGGATCGATTCTTTTACTGATTGGGAAGTTGTCTCAAAAGTGCTGCTAAACCTGGGTTCGGTAGTCATGGAGTGTATGGGCAGGTTATCGGATGGATGCGGCAAAAAAATGACCCGTAAACGAGGCGGAGTCGAGATTAAGTTGAGAAACGAGACAAAAAGTCATTTTTTTTTGAGCAAGAAGCCTGCCAGCGGTAATCCTGCCAACGGCAGTATTTGTTTTGCGAAGCTTCAGCCCCCTGCGCAAGAGCCCCCGGAAGTCTATTTTCAGGAAAAGACTTGAACCCTCCCCACGGCTTGGTTAGTTTCCTTTCCTTGCCAACATGCGGGTGTAACTCAGTTGGTAGAGTGCAACCTTGCCAAGGTTGATGTCGCGAGTTCGAGTCTCGTCACCCGCTCCATCTCCTTATTATTCAAGGAGATGGCTAGGAAAGAAAGACCCAAACAGAGGCCTACTAACAACAAAACTAACAACAAATTTGCTGAAGTTCGGGGTTGTTTTGGCGTGTTTACGGACAACCCTGACCACCCCGGTCCCCATCGG
>Ga0302320_10006459_pt1 | contig 26028 bp, 23 predicted proteins | sample Bog_T0_3_FD_202130 | JGI IMG/M metagenome (GOLD analysis project Ga0302320, IMG submission 202130) | Peat permafrost microbial communities from Stordalen Mire near Abisko, Sweden - Bog_T0_3 | ecosystem: Environmental > Terrestrial > Soil > Wetlands > Peat | place: Sweden: Abisko, Stordalen Mire... | reverse complement strand
ATCCCTTGAGTTCTTACAATCACTTCACCATCTTGATGGGTGTGGCAGCAGGTTTCGCCTCCAGCTTCGCCCTCGATGAAGGCCGCACGCCACGCTCTCTGCTTACCATTGGCGCCGCTGCCGGGGCTCTCTCGTTTCTCTGCATTGCCTGCAAGCAGACGATTGGTCTCGCTATAACCGTCGCGCTGCCCATCATCATTGGAGCCTGCCTGCTTCGCTTGGAACGTCCTTGCAAAACTATGGCGTTTCTCGGCGGATTTTTCGCCGCATGGCTCGCGGCTATGGCCCTGCTCTTCTCATGGTTCGTTCACATGGGACTGCTGCGAATCTTCCTCCGGCAGATTTTGATCACCGGTCCCGCCGCAAAAGCCTCGCATCCAGGCGATTTTCTTACGCGTGCCATCTACGTAATGCGCGACATGCGCTGGGAGGCCGCTCTCGGCCTTATCGGCTTCCTGATCTGCTGTGGAGCTGTGTACCGAGTCGGCAAGAAAAATGAAGTGCCGCAGGAGCGAACGCGCGCCTCCTGCATCCAGATTCTCGGAATTCTCTTTCTCGGGTCCACAGCAATCGCGCTTTCTTTCAAACTTCCACGCCATCTTCTGGATGTCTATCTGATCCAGTCGCCCCTTGGCATGGTACTGAATACCTACATCATCGTTCGTTCTCTCATCTACCTGGCTCTCTTCGGCAGTGCTTTCCTCGGACTCTTTTATTTCTTTCTCTACACTCGCAAACAGGGGCTCTCCCGCCGACAGTCGCAGTTCTTGCTCTTTGCCGCTGTCTCATTTTCTGTCGCCTTCATGCTCTCGCTCTCCTATCCGGCATTTGAGGCAATGACCGTTCCCGGCCTCGCCCTTTTTCTTGCCGCAATGCTGGAAGACAATGCTGGCTGGCGAAAGTGGGGTATCTATGTCGCCTGCACTGCACTGCTAGTGGTTGAAATCCAGGCCAAACTCGATTTGCCCTTTGGATTCGCGGGCTGGATCGAACCTCCTGTCGCTCTCGCCAATCAGACTTCCACTCTGCCGGAGCTGAAAGGTATGCGTCTTCCGGCGACCACCGTGAATTTCGTCGACAAAACTGTCCGCATTATCCAGCAGAACTCTTCTCCCACTGACACCATCTTCATCTACCCGGAGTTTGCCTTCCTTTACGGAGCCTCCCACCGTCGCCCCGCAACATTTTCCCCATCGCACAATATCGATGTTGCTCCTGACTCATTCTGTCGCGAAGAGGCAGCCCGACTGCTCCTCAATCCTCCCGCAGTCATTGTCTATGGCGTTGAGTCTGACCCCTTCCTCATTGGCCAGGAGATGCTATGGCGAAATGGCTTGCCCAGTGGGCAGCGCGACATCATCGCCGCCGTTAAAACCCTTACTGCGCAATATAAGTTGGCAGCCACGTTCAGGCCCTACGCGCATGACGGACTCATTTTCGTCTACGTCCGCCCCGCGTCCTGGCGCACCTCTGCAAACAGAATGCAGAAGACCTTCTAACCCGCCGGCAACCCTGCACGCCATCCGCGCTATCATGAACCTGTGACGCGCCAGAGCACCACCGCTCGTTCCGGAGGTTTCACCCATGCCCATCACCACTCTTTTTCTTGATCTCGGCGGAGTTCTTCTCACCAACGGATGGGATCGTCACTCCCGCGAGCTTGCGGCCAGCACTTTCAACCTTGACCGCAAGGAGATGGACGAGCGCCATCATCTCACCTTTGATACATATGAGGTCGGCAAGCTCACTCTCGAGCAGTATCTCAGTCGCGTTGTTTTTTATGAGGAAAGAAGGTTTACCCGGCAGCAGTTTCGCGACTTCATGTTCGCCCAGTCCGAAAGCTTTCCTCAGATGATCGAACTCATCCGCGACCTCAAGGCTAGGTACAAACTGAAAGTCGCCGTCGTCAACAATGAAGGCCGCGAACTCAACGAGCATCGCATCGAAAGATTCAATCTTGACGCCTTCGTCGATTTCTTCATCTCATCCTGCTTCGTCCACGTCCGCAAGCCCGATGAAGACATCTACCGCATCGCCCTCGACATCGCCCACGTCCAGCCTCAGAACGTCGCCTATCTCGATGACCGCCTCATGTTCGTTCAGATCGCCCAGGGCCTCGGCATCCAGGGTATCCACCACACTGATTACAACTCAACCTGCGCCCAACTTGCCGCCCTCGGACTCAAGCTCTAACCACTTAGGACTTCGCTTTTTTCGAAGGCTTCGACTTGCCGGAACTGTTCAGCGTGATCGCCTCGCGAACCAGCGCCTTGAACGCCGACTCGTCAACTGCTTCTCCTTCGTGGATGTCAATCGCGCGGCGCACGTTTCCGTCCAGACTAGAGTTGAACAGACACGCCGGATCCGTCAATGACGCGCCCTTCGCGAAGGTAAGTTTCACCACATTCTTGTAGGATTCGCCCGTGCAGATTATGCCGTCGCGCGACCAAACCGGAGTGCCCATCCACTTCCACTCCTCCACCACCTCCGGATCTGCTTCCGTGATGAGCTTGCGCATTCTGCTCAGGGTTTCTCCGCGCCAGTCCCCAAGTTCGGCGATTCTTTTCGAGATAAGCTCCCGTGCCGATTGGCCTTCGCTCGCGTCCGGCTTTTTCATGTCCTAATCCCGTCTAAGCTTTCAGTCCAAGCTTCCCTGCTCCACAACCACATTTTCCCGGACGATCAACCGGTGTGCCGCCATCTCTTTCAGCTTCGGCAGCACCCGCTGAATATGTTCGTCCGTATCCACAAACGTCACCACCACCGGAAGCTTTCCTCCGCCGTCCACCAGCGTTGCCGTCTTCAATCGCATGCGTCCCAGAAAACCGGCCACCGCGTGATACGCCACGGCGCCGTAAACATTCTCCTCGCGCAAATACCGCAACACTTCCAAATGCAGCGCGCGATGATGCCACTGATCGTCCTCTTGCAGATACATCGTGACCTGTACCGCCATATCAGATCTTTCCCTGCGGCATCGGGCGCTCGCAGATCACCATCCATGACGTGCCGAACCGGTCTCTCATCATTCCAAAGCGCAGCGCAAAAAACGTTTCCTGAATCGGCATGAAGACCTCGCCGCCCTCCGTCAGCAGCCCATAAATCCGCTCCGTCTCTTCCACGCTCTCCACCGCCAGTGCAAGGTAAGCGCTGCGCATCGGCTGAAAGCGTCCCGGAGGCATATCGGCGGCCATAATCTCCGTCTCGCCAAGGTGCAGAGTCGCGTGAAGAATCAGATTCTCAGAGCCAGGCGGCACGTTTTTCGGGTCCGGCTGATCCTTGTACCTCATCATCATCAAAATCTTCCCGCCCAAATGCTTTTCGTAGAAGCGGAAAGCCTCTTCGCAGTTCCCACCGTAGTTCAAATATGTATTTAGCTTCATGCCCTCGCTCCTATTCGGCTCCGTCGCACATTATATGCTGCGCGCAATCATTGCGCCCGCCAGAACTCCCGCCAGACACAGCACGTTGTTCGCCAGTACATTGGACGCAAACAACACATAATTTCCCTGCTCAAACAGCGCGAAACTTTCAAACGCATAGCTTGAAAACGTCGTGTATGAGCCGCAGAATCCAATCGCAATCAGCAAACGCCATCGCGGATCGGGCAGCGCCCGCTCCGTGCTCCATACCAGGAACAGCCCCAGAATGAAGCTTCCCGTAATGTTGATCAGCAGTGTGCCGTAAGGAAATGAGGCCGTCACCACCTTGGCCACAAAGCGGCTAACAAAGTACCGTGCGCTGGCGCCTACAACCGCGCCAATGGATATCCACAAGTAAGCAAGCACCGGTCGAGTTCTCCTGAGTTCAGCTCGTAGGAGTCATCAGCCGCACTCACCTTCTCGCAAGCGCAACGGTTAAGGCGAACTCCATCGCCGTTGGTATTCTAGCAACTCGTCCACTCTCAGTGCAGCGTTTTCCTCCCAATGTACATCATAGAAGTGTCTCTGACCGAGGTGTCCCCATGCGTCCTGGAATCGCCTGCCTTCTCGCTCTCACGCTGCTTGCGCCCACCAGCCTCTTTGCTGATTTCCAGTACACCGAAACCACCAAGATCTCCGGTGGCTCCATGATGAGCATGATGAAACTCGCCGGAACCTTCAGCAAGCAGGCCCGTCAGATCGGCGAACCCGCCATCTCCAGCGTCTACGTCAGCGGAAATCGCATGGCCCGCAACTTCCCTGATCATTCTGAGATCGTCGATCTCGACCGTGAGACCGTCACTCACATCGATCATCAGAAGAAGCAGTTCTACACCATCACCTTTCAGCAGATGAAGGAGCAGCTTGAAGCCGCCCAGCGTGAGGCCGCCGCGCATCCGCAGCCTCAGCAGCCAGCCGCCAAGCCTGATCCCGCACCCAACACCACGGACATGAAATTTGACGTCGCCGTGCGCAACACCGGAGCACAGAAGGAATTCAGCGGCCTCCAGACCTCCGAATCCATTCTCACTCTCACCGTCCAAGCCACCGATCAGCAGACCGGACAAAGCGGCAACATCGCCATGACCAACGACCTCTGGCTCGCCCCTGAAATTCCCGGCTACCAGGAGGTCCGCGACTTCAACCTGCGCTACGCCCAGAAGCTCGGCATAATCTACGGCAGCATCACCGCGCCCATCACCGCCTCCATGCGCTCCCAGATGAAACCCGGCTCAACCCAGGGCTGGGGAGAGATGGCAAAAGAAGTTTCCAAGCTCAAGGGAGTGCCCATCTATACCGTCATGCGCATGGGCAGCACCACTGACGGCAAACCGCTTCCCGCCGCCTCCGAAGCGCCGCTTCCCGCCGGCGATCAGAACGCCGAGCTTCCCTCCAAGGGAGACCTCGCCAAGCAGGGAGCCAGCAACGCCGCCACCAGCGCCATCGCCAGCAAACTCGGAGGCTTCGGCAGCATGATGGGCGGCTTCGGCCACAAAAAGAAAGACACCGCCCCGCAGCCCGCCGACGATCCGTCCGCCGCCGCGCAGCCCCAACCCACCAGCCTTGTCCTCATGGAGTCCACCACCGAGGTAAGCGGTTTCTCCCGCAATCCCGTTGATCCATCCCACTTCCGCCCGCCGGACGGCTACCAGCAAGTCACCGTCCCCGACTATCAACATCATGCGCAGTGACCGTGCCGGGTGGCCCATTCAAGCCATGGCTTGAGTGGGGCTGCAGTGGATCTAGCTCCCGGTGCCCCATTTCTGCCGAAGCGCCCGCCGCGTCCGGAGCGGCATCTGTTGCCGCGTACCCGGCTGCGAAGCGCAGTCAGCAGAAGTGTGCCCGTTGCCCTTGCCTTTACTCTTAACCTGCGTAACCTTGCAACCTGCGTAACCTGCGCAACCTCACCCTACCACCGCGCCCGCTCATACTGCTTCGGCCACTCCACGTTCTGCTTCAGCGCCGCCGCCGCCCGCAGCGGCCAATGCGGATCGCGCAGCAGTTCCCGCGCCAGCAGCACAAGATCCGCCTGTCCCGTCCCGATAACGTGTTGCGCCTGCTCCGGCGACGTAATCATGCCAACCGCTCCCGCCAGGATTCCGGCCTCTTTCCGAATCCGCTCGGCAAACGGCGTCTGATATCCCGGCCCCAGCGGAATCTTCGCCGTCGGCACAATTCCACCCGAGGACGCATCGATCAGATCGACTCCCAGCCCCTTCACCACTCGAGCCAGCGCCACCGAATCCTCAATCGTCCAGCCACCCTCGGTCCAGTCCGAGGCCGAGATGCGCAGCCACAACGGCAGCCGCTCCGGCCATACCTTCCGCACCGCTTCCACAATCTGCCGCACCAGCCGCGTCCGATTCTCAAAGCTCCCGCCGTACTCATCCGTGCGAGTATTCACCAGCGGTGACAGAAACTGATGCACCAGGTACCCGTGCGCACCGTGAATCTCCACCAGCTCGAATCCCGCCTCCAGACTGCGGACGGCACCATCGGAAAACGCCTTGATCACGCGCGAAATACCTTCCACCGTCAGCGCCTCCGGCTGAATCGATTCCGCCGTGAAGCCCTTGGAAGTAGACGAGTACACCGGACGCCAGCCGCCGTCTTCCACCGCAACCGGCTTGCCGTGATTCGCCCAGGGCGCACCCGTGGAAGCCTTGAATCCGGCGTGCGCCAGCTGCGTTCCCGATACCGCTCCGTGCCCGCGCAAGAAGCGCACAATGCCCCCCAGCTTCTCAATGTGCGCATCTTTCCAGATGCCCAAATCATTAGGACTGATGCGGCCTTCCGGAACCACCGCAATCGCTTCGGTCAGCACCGCTCCCGCTCCGCCCACCGCCCGCGCCCCCAGGTGAACGAAATGCCACTCATTGGCAAAGCCGTCTTCCGACGAGTACTCACACATCGGAGACACCGCAACACGGTTGCGAAATGTAATATCGCGAATTTTGATTGAGTCAAACAGGTTCATAAGTTATGGATGATACCAGAGAGCGATTCGGTGCAGAGCCGTGTGGGCCGCTGTGCGGCGGGTGGCCCATTCAAGCCCGCTGTTGGCTTGAATGGGGCTGCTTTGCACTTGTTTTCCCCTCTGTTTCAGGCTTGCGAGCTCTACGAACTTGCCGGAGCTTCACCCTTTTCCATATCCTTCAACTGCTGCCGTGCCGCGCCCAGCTCTGCATATTTCTTGTATGTCTTTTCCGCAACCTGCATGATCTGCTCCCATCCATTCGGCAGATCTTCTGACAGATCGTGCAGATCCAATTTCAGTTGGCTCGCCTCAAAACTCAGCCGCTTGATCCTGGATTTCAGTTCGTCAATCGTCGTCGATTCACTCACCCCTGCATCTCCTCCCCGAACTTACTTCTCCGCTTCCACCTCAAGTTCCAGTTGCCTGATCCCAATCACCCGCACTCCCGCTCCCTTGTGAATCGGCTGCATTGCCCGAGCGTCCCATAGTTCGCCGTGAACAAAAATCTTCCCTGCCGGAGCCAGGTCCGTACACGCCACGCCCACTTCGCCCACCAGTCCCTGCGCCCCCGTCACAACTTTATTCCTCCGCGCGCGCCACGCAATTGACATCAGGAACGCCGTGATCAACCCAAACGGCAGGCTCACCGCCAGCGCCACAATCAGCTTCACCCGCATCTCCGGAATCGGCCCATCCACCAGCAGCAGCCCGCCCAGCGTCAGTGAAACAATGCCTCCAATCGTCAGAATTCCATGCGACATAAACTTCGCTTCCAGCGCAAACAGAACGAACGCCAGTGCAATCAACCAAAGCGAAGCGTAGCGCGTCGGCAGCAGATTCAGCGCGAACAGCGTCAGCAGAATAAAGATCACGCCCACAACGCCGGGAATAATCGCTCCCGGATGGTTGAACTCCGCATACAGAGACAGCGCGCCAATCGCCAGCACTAGGAACGCAATGTTCGGATCCATCAGCCAGCCCAGCACCCTCTGCCGCAGCGTCGCCGGAAGCTCTTCCACCGGCTGTCCCGCCGTGTGCAGCACAACCGAAGAGCCGTCAAAGCGATGAATCGTGCGCCCATCCAGCAGCTTCAGCAGATCGGCCTCGTCGTTCGCCGTCAGGTCGATCAGCTTCAGCCCCAGCGCTTCCTTTTCCGTCCATGAGATCGACTGCCGCACCGCTTTTTCCGCCTCTTCCACGTTGCGTCCCCGGCGTGAAACGTAGGAGCGCAGTGATGCCGCCGTATCGTTCTCAATCTTCGCCTTCATCACGTCGTCCAGCTTGCCGCCGCCGATCGTCACCGGATGCGCCGCTCCCGTGTTGGTGCCATTCGCCATCGCCGCAACGTCGGCAGATTCCAGAATGAAAAATCCCGCCGATGCCGCGCGCGCTCCGCTCGGCCCCACAAAAACAATCACCGGAACCGATGAGGATTCGATCTTCGCAACAATCTCCCGCGTCGAATCCAGCAGTCCGCCCGGAGTGTTGATCTCAATCAGCAGCGCCGCCGCATGGCGAGCCTCGGCTGCATCCACCGCGCGCGCAACCTGCTCCGCCACAATCGGATGAATCGTTCCATCAATATGTAAGCGGAGGATCTCCGCAGCCGCCGGCAGCGCCGCCATCAACAAAAGAAACGCAGCAATCATCCCAGGAAAGCGTTTCATCTTTGACCCCTCCAGCTTCTGGTGCCCCATTTCTGCCCGTCTTTGGCAGAAGTGGGGTAGTTGACCTTGCTCTTGATCTTGACTCTAACCTGCGAAACCTTGAAACCTTTGAAACCTGCCCTTAAGATGCGCCTCACCGCTCCGGTTCCGCTCCAGACGTTCTGCTTTGAATCTCCTCGCCCACCTTCCGCGCGTCGTCGTTCGCCGGCTCCAGCGCAAGCGCCTGCTGCAGATTCTGTTGCGCGCCGGTCACATCATCCTCATGCAGATAAGCGCGGGCTAGCACCAGGTACGCTTCCGCGTTGGGCTTCAGTCCCAGCGATGCATTAGCCGCCCGTCGAGCTTCCGCAAACCTGTTTTGCAAAACCAGCGCGTGTGCCAGTCCCGCCAGCGCCGCCGGATTCGCCGGTTCATGCGTAAGCGCCTCGCGAAACTGACTCTCTGCCTCGCCGTTCGCGCCGCCGGAGAGAAATTCCCGCGCGCGCTCAATATGCAGCGCCGCCCGGTCTGCCGGCTTGGCCTTGTCCACCGACGCCTCAATCGCGTTCTGTAGCTCAACCGCAAGCTGACGGTATGAGCTTTCGTCGTAGTTGCTCTTGATCCGCGTAAACGGCACTGCCACCGTGGCGTGCGTGGCAACGCTCGCCGTGACCGCATCCTGGAACTGACGTGCCTCGGCATCCGCCGCCCGGCGGCTCAACGTCTCCCGAAGCTGTCGCTGCGCCGCCGCCACGTCGCCGCGCCGGTACAGCGCAATTGCCAGGTTGAAATGATAATCCGCGTCTGCCGGATCGGCCCCCACTGCCTTCTGGAAGTAGCTGACCACATCCTTACGCCCGCGCCGGTTCTCCGCCACTCCTATGTTATTCAGAACCTCGGTCAGCGGAACCCGCTCCGCCGTCGTCTGAAAAGCTGCCGAAGCCTTGTCGAAGTGCCCAAGGTGATACTCGCTCAATCCCAAAAAGAAGTTCGCCTCAGACGAAGCGGCATCGTCCGCCGGAACTCTCCCAAACCACAGCGCGCTCGGCTCGTACTCGTGAGCGGAATAATACGTCTTCGCCAGCAGCAGAATCGCCTGCGTGTACTTGGGATCCACCCCGATAGCAGCCTTCAGATACCGAATCTTGTCCTTGTTGGCGCTGGCCACCACTCCTCGTATGAAGTTCTCAAACGCATCCAGCCGGATCGCCGGAGCATGTTGCAGAAAAGACTCGCGCGCTTCCAGCGAACTCGGAAGAATCTGCCGCAACACATCCCACGCCAGCGCCGTGTGAATATTGATCAGCCCTTCCAGCGCTCCACTCTCAACCATGTCGTTAGAAAGGCTCAGCGCCTTCATGTCAAGAACCTGCGCCCGCGCCGTAAACACCTGCCCCTCGTAGGAGTAGCTCCCCAGCACGATATAGTCCGCATCCAACTGCGCCGCAATCCGGTAGAGCGTGGCGCGTGACGCATGAAGATTCACCGGAATCCCCATCCGGTCAAAAGCGTACTGACGGTCCTCCCGGCTGATCACGTAGAGCGATTGCCCGCTCAAACGCCGCCCCAGCACCTCGGGAAACGCCTCGCTGATCCACTCCAGCCCAGGCTGGTGAGTCGAATTGTCAAAAGGAAGGATCAGGACCGTCTTCGTGACCGCCGCTGACTGGGCAAACGCCCCATTGCCAGGCAGCGCGAAGAGCACACAAACCAGCGCGCAAGTGAGGAACTGCCAATAAGATTTCAAAGCTCCACCATTATATCGGCAGAGCCGCCGACGAAACCGCAGACGCCCGTTAATAGGAATCCTGAGGGTGCCCCATCAACCTTCTGTTGGTTAGGGTGGGGATTTTGCTTTTGGTTGGATTTTGCTTTGGTTAGCGCGGAGATTTTGCTTTTGGTCAGCGCGGTCTGTTGACTCTGCTCTTGTTCTTGCTCTTGCCCTTAACTTTGAAACCTGTGAAACTTTGCCCCTTTTCACTTCCCTTTGTATTCCACAAACAGCTCCGGGAACTGCTTTCTAAGCGCCTCCACCTTCGGACGGTCACAGACCTGGATATAGGGGTCTTCGGGATGATGCAGCGCATAGTCCTGATGGTAGGCCTCGGCCTTGTAGAAGCCCTTCAGCGGCGAAACCTCCGTCACAATCGGTTTGCCGAAAACCCGCGCCGCATCGAGTTGCGCGATGTAGGCCTGCGCGATCCGCCGCTGCTCATCATTGGAGTAGAAGATGGCCGAGCGGTAGGAGGTGCCCACGTCGTTGCCCTGTCGGTTGAGTTGCGTGGGGTCGTGCGCCACGGAGAAGAACACGCGCAGCAGCTCTCCATAGGTGATGCGTGAGGGGTCGTAGGTGATTTCGACGGATTCAGCGTGCCCGGTGCTCTCGCTGCTCACCTGGTCATAGCTGGGGTTGGCAGAGGAGCCTCCGGAGTATCCGGCGTTCGTGGCCACCACGCCATTCACCCGTTCGAAAACAGCCTGCGTTCCCCAGAAGCAGCCTCCTGCGAAGACCGCCTTCTGCTGCCCTGATGAGGCGGCCAACCGAGCATCCACCTTGGCGGCCGGAATCGGACCATTCGGCGCGGCTGCCGCCTGACAGGCAATCAGCGAGAGGGCGGTTCCCAGCGTGAACAGAGTTCGAAGCAGACGCACGAGCATAGAGGAACCTCCCGGTACGTCTATCAGACGCGCAGTGCAGAGAAAAGTTACACCCTCGAACTCCCTCGCTTTGACAGGTTGATTTTATGTGAAACGGCACCTCGCGACTTCGGCGGAAGGTGCCGCACTTCCTCTTAGATCGCCCGCTCAATCTGCGCGACAATCGCCCGTGCCGCCGCCAGCGGATCGTCGGAAGCCGTAATCGGACGCCCCACCACCAGGTAGTTGACGCCCGCGCGGATCGCATCCTCCGGAGTCACCACCCGAGCCTGGTCTCCGGCCACGCCTCCTGCCGGACGTATCCCCGGAGTCACCAGCGTAAACCCCGCGCCCAGCGACTGCCGCAGCCGCGCGGCTTCCTGCGCGGAGGCCACAATTCCGCCGCATCCCGCGTTCAGCGCCAGCCCTGCCAGCCGCAGCACCTGCGCCTCTACGTCCCCGTTCACTCCCACCTGCTCCAGATCCTCTCCGTTCAGCGAGGTCAACACGGTCACCGCCAGCACCGTCGGCCGTCCCGTGGATTGCGCCGCCGCGTCAGCCGCCGCCTTCAACATCTTGGAGCCGCCCGACGCGTGAACCGTCAGCAGTGAAACTCCCAGCGACGCCGCCGTCCTCACCGCTCCCGCCACCGTGTTAGGAATGTCGTGGAACTTGAGATCCAGAAAGACCTTTTTCCCCCCGGAAACAAGCTCGCGCACAATCCCCGGCCCAACTGCGGTGAACAGCTCCTTGCCAACCTTATAGAAGCCCACGCTGGCGCCGAGCGTCTGCACCAGTGCGCGCGCTTTGTCTTCATGGGGCACGTCGAGAGCAACAATCAAACGGTCTCTTGCAGAGGTCATGCAAACAGGATAGCGCAGCTTGACCCGCACCCAAAAGTAAAGGCTCCAGGCGGGGGTTTGCCATAGAGCCGTAGAAGTTTCTGGTGGCCCATATCTGCCGAAGTTGGCAGATGTGGGGCTTTTGATCTTGATTGTTCCTGGCCTTTAACCTGCGTAACCTGTGAAACCTGCTCCTACCGCATCGATGGCTGTTTTGCCATCGCCATCTCCGCCGTCTGCGGTTCCACTAGGTCGATCCGAACCTTTTGCAGCCCCTTCTGATGCATATCGAGGCTGCGCGCCGCGCTATAAGACAGGTCAATAATTCGTCCTGGAGAGACCGGGCCACGGTCGTTGATGCGAACGATGACAGACTTCATATTCTTCAGGTTTGTAACTTTCACGAACGTGCCCAGCGGCAGTTCGCGATGAGCGGCTGTGAAGTCGAACATATCGTAACCTTCGCCGCTCGCTGTGGCCTTCCCCTGAAACAGACCGCCGTACCAGGAGGCCTTGCCAACTTCAAACGGCTTGGCGGTAGGCTCCATCGGTAAAGGTTTCTGCACCGCTACGGGCAGAAACGCAGGCGGACTAAGAGGGGCCGATGTGATGTGGCCGGGTGCCGCTCCCATGGTGCCGCCGAGCAAAAGCATTGCAAAGACGGAATGGGTCAGTACTCGTCGCAATCAAACACCTCGCTGATTTGGTATTCCCCCAACACTACAACGCCCGGGCGTTAACCCCAGGCGATGTCCAATTGTATGAATCCTGCCCTCTAAGGTCAATGTCTCTAAAAATAAATCCACTTTCTCACTTGCCAACCAATAGTATTCATGGTAAATGCACCCGATTCGGGAACCTGCAGGGTGCCTGGTGCCCCATATCTGCCGAAGTTAGCAGATGTGGGTCTGTTGACCTCGCCTCTGATTCTGCCTTTGCTCTCGCCTTTGCCTTTGCCTGTAACCTGCGCAACTGCCCACCCTGCCCTTACGCGCTGTCCAACCCCATCGGTCCCTTGCCCCGCCCAATCCCCGGAGCACGCGAAATCGCCCGGCCCACAAACGCCTTCGCCGAAGTCACCGCGATCGGAACGCTCTGCCCGCGTGCCAGCCCGCACGCGATCGCCGTCGAAAACGCGCACCCGGTCCCATGCGTAGCCGCAGAGCGAATTCGCGGAGCCGACAGCGTCTCCACGCACTCCATGGATTGCAGCGAGTAGGCCAGCACGTCACGCGAACATTCCGCATCTTCTCCATCGCTCGCGTCTCCGCCCGTCACCACCACGGCCGCAGCTCCCAACCGCCGCAGCGCCTGCGCAAGGCCCTCGGAATCCGCGTCACCCACCTCCGCAAGAATCGCCGCCTCCGCCCGATTCGGAGTAACCACCGACGCCAGCGGCAGCAGCCTGCTGCGCAAAAGCCTCACGCCATCCGGATCAAGCAGCTCCGCCCCCGACGAAGAACGGAGGATCGGATCAAGCACAACCCGACACCTCCTCGCCGCCATCGCCTCCAGAAAACCAGCCACCGCATCGACGATTTCAGCGTTCGCCAGCATCCCTATTTTTATTGCACTTGGATTGAAATCATCAAGCAACACTTGAAGTGTGTCACGCACCGTCTTGGCCGCAATGGCCTCAACCCGAAGCACGCCCAGCGTGTTCTGCACTGTCAGCGCAGTAACGCAGGAAACCCCATAGCAGCCCAGCGCTGAGATTGTCTTGATATCGGCTGTCACGCCCGCGCCCGAACCCGGATCAAAGCCCGCAATCGTCCATACCACCGCAGGAGTGCTCATCTTCAGCAAGTTAGCACCCTGCTCGCAAAGCGTCCAGCACTTGATCTGGTCTTTGCTCTTAACCTGTGAAACCTTGAAACCTGTGAAACCTGGCCTTTAGTCCGGAATCACCGGCAGCAGAGGCGTATCGTCCTCCGGCCTCGGAGTCGTGGTAGGAACCGGCTGATACTGCGGCTGAACCGGTTGTTGAACCGGCGCCTGAACCTGTGGCTGAACCTGCGTCTGCTGACTCAGTGTGCGCTGTTGCGCCGGAGCCGTCTGCGTGTTTCCCGGAGCCTGATTCGCCCGCTTCGCTGGCTGCTGAGCGGCAACTGCCTTCGGCCTCTCCGGAGGAGGATTATCCTCGGCCACCACGCGCACCGGAATTTCCGGCTCGGGAACCGGTGGTGTCGCCGGCTCGCGCACAAAGGCATTGTTCCGCGTCCGCAGCGGCAGCGGCGGAACCCCCGAGGCGCGGATCGCTGCAAGCTGTCTGTCCAGCGCCGCCTGTACCGCTTCCCCGTTCTGATCCGCTACCGCGCCAAGCTTCTGTCCTTCAAACTGCTTTCGGGTGGCCAGTGTCACGCGGACGTCGTTATGATTCGCCGCGCGCGCCTTTTCATAATAGAAGTCGGCGCTCTCCCGGTCGCCCTGCAACTCCGCGATGTATCCCATGTTATTCAGGCAAAATGCGTTGCCCGGATCAAGCCGGTAGGCCTCCTGGAAAAACCTGAGCGCCTGCCCCTTCTGGTTGCGATTCAGCGCTGAAACCCCGCGCAAATTCAGCCGTGCAACCTTGGCCTCAGACGATCCTTCCGCGCTCAGCTCGCGCCGCGCCGCCGTCGCGTTACGGCTTGCAATCTCCGTGATCGGACGCCCGCGCCAGCTCCGGTTCAGCGCCACCACCACTTTCTCGTTTGACCCGCCTGCCGCCGCCTGCGTGTAGAAGCGCACGGCTTGCTCCAGCTCGCCTTCTTTTTCCAGCGCATAGCCCAGGTTATTCAGCGTAAACGGATTCTGCGGATCCAGCGCCAGTGCCCGGCGCAGAGTCACCTCGGCCTCGGATGCGCGGTCTTTCATCATCAGCCCCATCGCCGCAACGTTCAGCCGGTTCACCTGCATCGGAGCGCTCACCGCGTTTCCCGCCACCTGCGATACATGCCGGCCCTCCAGCTCAGGATTGCTGGAAAGCGCAACCGTAGCGTCGGAGCTGTTCGCCGCCGCCAGCTCGTAGAATTTCTGTGCCCGCTCAATCTCTCCGTCAAGCTCGGCCACATAACCCAGGTTGTTCAGCGTAAACGGATCGTCGGGATCCAGCAGATAAGCCTTGTAAAATACGCGCTTGGCACCGGTGATGTCATTCTTCACCAAGTACTTCACGCCTTGCTGGTTAAGTTGCTGCACCGGCGTAGGTTTGGTGCGTCTCGGAATCTTGAGTTGAAGATCGCCTGCCGCCGCACTCGCCACCAGCAGAATCAAGGCCAGCAACGCGCCGCCCGCAAGCCCCACGGACTTCGCTAGGACCGGAACCCCGCGCCGTTTCGAGCCAGAATCCGCCGCTGCCAATCTCGTCCTCATCCGCACCCCGCTCTGCACCATTAGATGGGAGCAGCTCAGAATGCGTTGCAGCCCTAAGCGAAAGCTCCAGAATCATTTTTGAGGTTCTCTTTCCGCAGTCAGTCCTAAAGCCCTCCCTCTTGCTCCTGCCCTCGCTCTTGCTCCTGCTCTTGCTCTTGCTCCTGCCCTCGCTCCTGCTCCTGCTCTTGCTCTTGTTTTGAGGGGTCATTCTGAGCAGCGCGAAGAATCCACGTAACGCTCAAATCTCCCGCACCGTCTCAACCTCCCCACCAGCAATCGATTCGCGCTCCGCCCCGAACTTGAATCACCGCAAAGAAGTAGATGCGAAGCCGCACTTCTGCATCTAATTCCCCGAGAGAGACTCTGGTCGATGACAAAATTCCTAACCGCTTTTCTGCTGATCAGCACCATAGCAACTGCCACAGCGTCCGCGACCGGAGCGGCATCCGTTGCCGCGTTCCCGCCGGCGTCCGCGACCGGAGCGGCATCCGTTGCCGCGTTCCCGCCGACGTCCGCCGCCCAGGCGCCCACCGCCGATACCACGGCCCAGGCCGCGCCCACGCCCGCGCTGCTCGAACCCGCCGGCAACGGAACCCCGCATACCGAGATGCTCGACCCCTCCAAGACTGACACGCATGACCCTTTGCTCGAGCCCAGGCCCCTTCCGCCCGCCAATCTGTCTCTCATCGGAGGAATCGTCCGCAAGGTGGACGCCGTGCGCAGCCGCATCATTGTGCAGCCCTTCGGCGGCGGCAACCGCTATCAGATTTACCTCGACGAGCGCACCCGAATCCTCAGCGCCGGCCGTGAAACCACCGTACTCGCCATCCATCCCGGTGACCGCATCTACGTTGACACCCAGGCCGTCGGAGCACAGGTTTTTGCCAAGTCCATCCAGGTGCGCACCGTCAACGGCCCCGCCAGCGCCAGCGGACAGATCATCGAAGTCCTCGGCGCAACCGTGAAAATGCTCGATCGTTCCAGCGGAGAAACCGTCCGCTTTGCCGTCAACGACCGCACCAGAATCGAATCCCAGCGAGGCCCCACAACCTCCGCTTCGCTCCACACCGGATCGCTGATTGACGTGACCTTCACCTCCGCCGGACACCGTGGCGAGGCCCAGAGCATCATCATCCACGCCACCCCCGGAGAGTCCTACGTCTTTACCGGAATACTGACCGACGTGAATATACGGGAAGGCGTCCTCGCCCTCGACAATCAGGTCGATGGCAACAATTACGAGCTCTACTTTGACCCCTTGCAGGAGAAAAACCTCACCGCCCAGCTCGTCGCCGGAACTCCCATCTGGGTCAGCGCAAACTTCGATGGCAAGCGCTACCGAGCCACCTCAATCAAGATCACCGAACCCGCCGTTCAGCCCTGAACGTAGCGGCCCACATCCCCGGAGCGCCCGCCGCCCTTGCCCTCGCTCTCGATTGGCTCTTGCTCTTGATTGGATTTTGGTGGAAGTGCCATCCTGAGCATCGCGAAGGACCCACGCACCGCCCAAGTCTCCCGCACCGCCCCAAGCTTCTCCACCGCAAACGATTTTCCCCGCTAACCCTCAACTCACCACGAGTTCTAAACCGACGCATTTCCGCTCCCGCTGTGAACGTCCACAATCCCCGTCTGCGTCTGGTCGATTGCCATCAGCGAATCTTCCTGCTCCGTGTCCAGCGTGTGCTGGTCAATGCTGGAACGCATCGCCCCTGAGCAACATTGCTCAGACAAGGCGGCGGCCGCGACCCTACCATACTCTCTGACCGTCGCAATAAAGGGAGAGTCAAATGAAATCCACGAAGCTATCAGCCGCCATCGCAGGCGCGCTTGTTGCCCTTGCCATTTCCGTGCCCGCAGTGGCACAGAGCACCCAGCAATCCGCCACTTTGCCGGATTCACAGCCAGCCGCGTCTCAGACCACAACCACAACCACCACCACACAGAGCTCCACCACGCCTGCCACCATCATGCCTCCCGCTGAGGACGCAAACGTTCCCCCTGCAATGGCCCAGGACTCCGCCGTCCAACAGACCGACTCTCCCATGACCAAGGGTGAGATGAAAGATCAGAAGAGGCAGCAGAAGCAGCAGGAAAAAGCCGCGAACGCGGATGCTGCCGCCGAGAGAGCTCACGCCAACGCCATGAAAGCCGATGCAAAGGCTCTCAAAGAAGAACACAAATCGACCGATGCCACAGAAAAGGCCAACGCTCCTCAGTAGTCACATTTGTGCAATCTCGGCCAGGGCGCAGCGACCCTCTTGGAATTGATGAGCGCGGCCCAACCTGTCGCAAGCAGTGCTGACAGGCTAGGCCGCCGTACCCGGCACTCACCAGACCAATCCGCCTCCTCTGGCGGAAATATGCCGACCCCGCGGACATCCTCCCATATTGAGAAAACCTTCTAACGGCTGCCTCAAGCTGCACAGATTCTTTGTGCAACCAGGGTGCTACCTAGAAAGTCGGAGGGTTTCACGATGTCTGCTGTCACTTGGTTCAACCAACTACCGCCGTGTCGGTTTGCAACGGCGCTTCGCAGGCTAACCTCGATCTTTGCCATCACGTTCGTCGTCTTCGGTGTGGGACTTCTCGATTCCCAAGCCGAGGCCCAACCGTTATCTTGCTCACAGCTTCTTGCTGTGAAGATCCCCGCCTACGCCATCGGTCTGCCCACCACCGGCGCGGTCGTCACCGCCACCCAATCGGTTGCGGCAAGTGGAACTGGAACCAGCGCGGTAGGAGCATACTGCCTGGTCTCGGGCAGCATCATGCCCATTGACCCCACCGCGCCCAATATCGATTTCCAACTCGCACTCCCCGCCGCATGGAATCACAAGGTCATGATGTTCGGCGGCGGCGGCTTTGATGGCAGCATCCCCTCAGTAACCGGCAACACTCCCAGCGCTGCCCTCAACGCACCCTCCCCCTTGGGCCGTGGATATGCCGTATTCGCCAGCGACTCCGGGCATCAGGACCCGACCGGAACCGGCGCATTTACCGTGAACCATGAAGCCCTTTTGAACTTCATGGGAGAGGCGCTGAAGAAAACCCGCGATAGCTCACTCTTCCTCGTGCGGGCGTTTTATGCCGTGGATCGTCCCCGGAAATCCTATTTCGCCGGCGGATCCACCGGCGGGCGCGAATCCCTCACCGTGATCCAACGGTGGCCCGAAGACTGGGATGGTGCGATTGCTTTCTATCCAGCTTGGGATTTCGCCGCTCTCACCCTTGGACAGCTTCACATTGCCGAAGCCTTTGCCGCCCCCGATGCCTGGCCCGACTCTGCCAAGCGCGGCGTCCTGTTTAACGCAGCCCTGGCTGCCTGCGACGCGCTCGACGGCGCAAGTGATGGCGTGATCAGCAATGTGCGCGAATGTCTGAGGATTTTCAATCCGGCAACCGCCCTGCTGAACGGCACTCCCATCCGCTGCCCAGGCGGAGCCGATACCGGTGACACCTGTCTCTCCGATGCTCAACTTGCTGCCCTCAAGAGCGTCGAAGATCCAGTTCCGTTCTACTATCAGTTGCCAAGCGGAGAGACGAAGTACCTCGGCAATAACGTCTACATCGCCGACAACGGAATCCCAAACCCAAGCCCATATGAACCGATTGTCACCGAGCTCGCCCTGGGTTCCGCTCCGCCCGCGTTTCCGGTGACTTCCAGCATGTTGTTTGACGCTCAAATTTCAGACGGCTGGATCCGGTACACGGTGGTGGACAACGTCAATTTTGATTCGCTCACCTTTAACGTATCCAATCCTGGGCCATACACGCATCGGGTGCAATACCTGTCTTCTCTTGACGCGATTGATTACAATCTGTCGCGCTTCGCAGACAAGGGTGGAAAGCTCCTGTTGATGCACGGCACGGCGGACATGACGGTCACCACCCGTGGAACCGAATATTACTATTCACGAATGCAGGAAACCATGGGAGACGAGAGGGTCCATAATTTCTCGCGCTTCTATCTGATCCCAGGGTTCCAGCATGCATTCAGCACCGTGTTCAATCCAGCGTGGGACAATCTCACCGAGCTCGAGCAATGGGTTGAGCAGGGCGTCGCCCCACGGAACCTGGTCGTCGAGGACACAGTAGGTGTGTTTGGAAGGACCAGACCGCTCTGCGAGTATCCCGCATGGCCAAAATATAATGGCTCCGGCGATATAAACTCCGCCGCATCATTTACTTGTGCCGGCTCAGACGACCGCGGAGAACGTTAGGCTTCGTGATCGAGAATCGATAAACGGGTGCCCTACCCTTCCGCCCAAGCGCCAGCAGCCGGAGCGGCATTTGTTGCCGCGTACCCGGCTGCGAAAGCGTCTCTTGGGCGGAGGGTGGGGCAGTTGACCTTGATTGTGTTTGGAAGTCCTGTTCTCGATCTTGATTGGAACTGATGTTCTTGTTCCTAATCGAAGTCTCGCTCTTGATCTCGATTAGATTTTGATTAGATCTTCGTTGAAGTGTCATCCTGAGCGCCGCGAAGGACCACTAACCCCGCTCCGCACGGCCCCAAGCTTCTCCACCGCGATCAATTTTCGTAACGCTCACCACGAGCTGTAAACCGACCCATCCGTAGATGGACTTCCGCTCCCGCTGTGGACGTCCACAATCCCCGGCTGCGTCTGATCGATGGCCATCAGCGAATCTTCCTGCTCCGTCACCCAGTCCGCATTGTTCGTAATCGGATCCTTCGGAATCATCTTGATATACCCGGCGCTTACCAGGTCGTCCAGAGACTGCGGAGCCTTCTGCTTGTCCAGCGTGTACTGGTCAATACTGGAACGCATCGTGAACAGGTCATTGCGCAACACCGCCTCGCGCGCCCGCCAAACCGAATGCTGGTAGTTCCCCGCCGCAATCGATGCCAGAATCGCGATGATCGAGATCACAATGATCAACTCGATCAACGTAAATCCCCGCGCCTGCCGGAGCGCCTGCGCCTGCGCCCGGAGCGCCTGCGCTTGGCCCGTACCCGACTCTGCAGCGGATTCCTCACGGCTGCCCCGTTGCCCGTTTTTCCTGCGCCTTACAATCATTCCCATCCCGTGCTGACCTTACCCGCTCCCGTGACTAGCCACCCTTTGGGCCGCCCTTTTGCTCTTACCAATCCGAGTACTTCGTTCCGTCCAGTGCCGTTCCCGTAGATTTCGAGTACACGTCGAACACGCCCTGGCCGCCCCACGAATCCGCCGTCGGATCGTCCTGCATAGAACGCATCCCCCACTCCGTCGAGCGCGTCATCGGATCCCGTGGTATATGGCGCAGGAAGCGAAGTTTCTTGTCGGTAACGTCCACGCCCTTCACCAGCGTTTCTAGGTCCGGAGGATATCCCTCGCTGCCCAGCTTGATCTGGAATGCGCCCCGGTCCGCCGCATCCTTATATCGGTCAATCGCGTCCCGCATCTGCCATAGCGCCGCCCGCAGCTCTTTTTCCCGCTCGCGTTTCACAATCGTCCGCGAGATCGGCAAAACTCCCGTCGCAAGGATCGCCATGATGGCAATTGCCACAACCAGCTCTACCAGCGTCATTCCTGACTGCCGCTTCTGCTTCACCCTGTGTTTCTTCTCCTACCGAACGTTTACGATTGCTTGCGAGCCGCTTGCCGGGATTGCTCCCATGCTCGGATCTTTCAGCGTGGACGGTCCAACCGTAACCGTTCCCTGTCCTGCCGCCTTCGCCACAAACATCATGGTGAACAGCGCACCTTGAGGATTGATCCCAGTCGATCCCGGAGGCCGCATCAATGAAACCTGCAGCGTTCCCTTCTCTTCGTCGTTCCGATGCACCAGTGCCACCGCTGCGCCGTCTTTGCTAAGCCCGCCTGCATTGGATACATCCACAAACCGCAGCACCTTCGGATCGTAGCTCACCTGCACCGGAACCGAGAACACGTTCTTCCCGCCGTTCAAAACCATGTTGATCGCAAACGTCGCGCCCATGGCCTGGTTCACCATCGGCGGATCAAGGCTCAGCACCGCCATCGGTCCCGCCGCCGAACTTACTTCCGGCGTCGCATTCCCCGCCGCAGTCACATTCGCCGTAGCAGGGTTTTCCACCCCAGCCGGAGCCAGCATCTGACCCTGTCCTCCGCCCGGAGTTGGCGCCGGAGCCACAGTCGGCGAACCGCTCGGAACCGACGTCGCCGCCGGAACCGCCGGACCCGGTGCCTTCTGCGCATGATGCACTTCCACTACGTTTTGCGTCCCAATATCCACTGGCCTGATGTTCAGGTCTTCAATATCCAGCCGCCGAACCACATGCGGCATCAGCGCAAATACTGTCTCGTTGTCGGTCTTTGATTTCTGTCCCTGTCCAAACAGGTACTTCAGCACCGGAATCTGCGCCAGCCACGGCAGCCCGCTCATGTTCTGAACGTCGTCGTGTTCCATCATGCCGCCGATCAGGCTCACCTCGCCGTCGCGCATGCGGATCTCATGGTCGATCTTGCGCTGTCCAATCACCGGCTCGGTCAGTCCGCCAATCGTCTGGTAGCTATCGATGGCGGAAACTTCCAGTGAAATCTTCATGCTCACTTCGCTGGTGCCGTGGATGTGCGGCGTCATTTCAATATTCACGCCCACATCCTGGTACTGGAACTGCGTCTGCGTCAGTGCCGTCGCCGTCAGCGTCGAGCTTGACGTGCCCACCGCAATCGGAACTCTTTCGCCGATCTTCAGCGTCGCCTTCTGTCCGTCCACCGACCGCAACTGCGGCCGCTGCAGCACCGTAGTATTGCTGTCCGTCATGAGAAATGCCACGCTCGACGAAGGAATCGAAATCGCAAAGTCCGTCGCATTCAGGCTCGCCAGGCTGTTCAAGGTCAACCCACTCGAACTCGTCGTCGTTCCCGTCGTGGTCGTGCTCGTCGTCGAGGTCGCCGACGTCGGACTCTGGAATGAAATCGAAGGATTCGACGAACCGCCCTGGAACGGATACTGGATGCCAAGCTGTTTCAGCTTGGTCTTGCTAACCTGCATCACCACAATGTCCACTACGACCTCGGGCTTTGCCTTGTCCAGATTGTTGATCAGCAGCTCTGCCAGCGCCACCTGGTCTGGAGTGCCGCGCATCACAATCACGTTCTGTGACGGAAACTGCTGTACTCTCTCCACTCGCAGAATCGTGCGGATCAGGTTGGCCACGTCCTGCAGTTCGCTGACCGTCGAAAAATTGTTCAGGTAGAACGTGCGTAGAACCTGCTGCTCCACGTCATTCCGCTTCTGCTGCGTGTCCTGCGCAATGTAGATCGTATTCGCCGTCACCGGACGCCAGAATGTGCGCGACTGCAGCGCAACTATTTTCAGCGCCTGGTCCAGTGAAACTCCGTTCAGTTCAACCCTGATCCGCCGCGATGTGTAGTCCGGATCAAACAGTACGTTGATTCCCGCCAGCTTGCCGATCGTCTCGTAGATCGTCTTGGAATCTTCCGCCAGCTTCAGCGTAATCGGCGTCTGTGAAATCGGGGCCAGTTGCACCGGCCCCGACATATTCTGCGCTGATTCGCTCAGCCCTTCGTGCGGCGTTCGCGCTGTCGGAGTACCTGCCGGCTGCTGTGCTTTATCAATCAGACGTTGCGTCCGCCTGATCTCCTGCTGCGCAATTGCACTCGACGAATCGATCATCACTGCCAGTTGGAACTCTTTCATCGCCTCGTCCAGCTTGCCGTCGTCCCGCAACATCTGCCCGCGATGAACGTGATCCGCCGCCGCTAGAAATTTCGTCCGCTCAAAGGCCGAGCGGTACTCCGTCAACTCCGGATGTTTATCATAGGCCTGCTTGAAGTACTTGTAGGCTTCTTCGTAGTGCTGCCGCTCTTCGGCCTTCTGTCCTTTGGCGTACAGTGCCCTCGCACTCTCCGCGCCCGCCGCAAGTGTGCTGGCAAAAGCTATCAGCAGGACCATGCAAACCCATCGGAACCGTTTCATTGCAGTCCTTTACGAAAGAAAATTCGCCCCGCGCGTCGAGACTAAAAATCAGCCACACGCCGCGGAAACAGCGGATACGTTAACGCGCCGATTATAGCATCCGGAACCGGACCTTACTCCAGACCCGGCGATCCCTTTGTGTTACGATACGGAATTCGCAACAACGCGCAAGTTCGCCCTGAATTTCAACCAGTTACCAGCCCCGTAGGATTCCCCGTCATGGCCCGGAACCAGACTCAACTGACGCAGCCCAACAAGCCGAAGAACGTCAAGCGTGACCCCGTCGCCAGCGGTGAGCGCGACGCCTGCGTCAACCGCGCCGCATCCCATGACTTTTTCCTCATGGATCGCTACGAAACCGGAATCGCCCTCCGCGGAACCGAAGTGAAATCCATCCGCGAAGGCCAGGCCAATCTCAAGGACTCCTACGGACTCGTCAAAGATGGAGAGCTCTTCCTCCTCAACGCCCACATCGGAGCCTACGCCCCCGGCGCGCAGTTCAATCATGACACTCTGCGCACCCGCAAGCTCCTCGTCCACCACGCCCAGATACTCAAACTCCACGCCGCCATCCAGCAAAAGGGACTCACCATCATCCCCACCCGCATGTACTTCAAGAATGGCCGCGTCAAAGTCGAAGTAGCCGTAGCCAAAGGAAAGCAGCTCTGGGATAAACGCGAAACCGAGCGCCGCCGCACCGCCGACAAAGAAGCCCGCGACGCCATCGCCCGCAGCCGCAAATCCTGATCCATTGCCAGCAAACTTCAGGGTGCCCCTCGCGTTTTCCGGTTAGGGTGGGGTCGTTGACCTTGCAGTTGACTTTGCGGGCACCCTCCCCTTCCGCCCCGCTTGGGCGGAAGGTGGAGCGTGACTTTGCCCACTGCTCTTCCACCCCCATGTCGTACTATGATTGACTGAATAGAGAGGTCCGAATGAAGATCGCCATTTCCCCAGCTGCACCCTCCGCCATTGAAACCCCACTCCTCGTCGTTCCCGTTGCTGACAACGGAGACAAAACGCCGCTCCCCCAGCTTCTCTCCACCGATCCTGCTCTCCAGTCGCTGGCTTCCCCGCTCATCGCCGCCGCTGACCTCACCGGCAAATTCGTCGAGGCCGTCTGGCAGCTCTCGCCCACGGGAGTCAAAGCTCAGCGCGTCCTCTTCCTCGGCGCAGGCAATCTCGATAAATTCTGCCTCTCTGAAATTCGCAAGTTCGCCGGAGCCGCCGCCCGCCTTGCCAAGGCCAGGAACATCAAGTCCTTTGTCCTCGTCCTGCCCACCGTCGTCGATCTCGCCGCCGCCGCTCAGGCCGCTACCGAAGGCGTCGTCACCGGAGACTTCGACGTAGACACCTATCGCAGTGACCGCAAAGATCAGCTCCTCACCGAAGTCACCTTCTCCGTTCCCGAATCCGCCGACGCCAAGCCCGTCTACCTCGCCGTCGCCGAAGGCGCAATCCTCGCCGAATCCCAGAATCTCACTCGCGAGCTTGCTCTCGAGCCCAGCAATCTCATGACTCCCAGCATCCTCGCTGACCGTGCCCGCGCCATGTGTGAAGAGGCCGGACTCGCCTGCGAGGTCCACGGCCCTGACAAGCTCAAAGAACTAAAAATGGGAGCCTTCCTCAGCGTCGCCCAAGGTGCAGGAGAAGAGCCGCGCTTGGTCGTCATGCGTTACGAACCCGCCGGCGCTCCTGCCTCGCCCGTCCTCGCCCTCGTCGGCAAAGGAATCACCTTTGATACCGGAGGCATCAGCATCAAGCCCGCCGATGGCATGGAGAAAATGAAGTACGACATGTGCGGCGCCGCCACCATGATCGGAGCCATGCGCGCCATCGCCATGCTCAAGCCCAACGTGCGCGTCATCTCCATCCTCTGTTGCAGTGAGAACATGCCTGACGGCAACTCCCAAAAGCCCGGAGACGTCCAGTTCGCCATGAACGGCAAGTCCATCGAGGTCATCAACACGGATGCCGAAGGCCGTCTCGTCCTCGCCGATGGACTCTGCTACGCCCGTCAGCTCGGAGCCACTCACCTCATCGACGCCGCCACCCTCACCGGAGCCGTCGTCGTCGCCCTCGGCTATCACAACGTAGGAGTCTTCTCCAACGACGAAGACTTCGCCGAAACCTTCATCGACTCCACTCTCCGTACCGGAGAAAAAATGTGGCGCATGCCCGTCGATCAGGATTACTTCGAGCACATCCGCTCAGAGATCGCCGACATCAAGAACACCGGAGGCCGCTGGGGCGGAGCCGTAACCGCCGCCATGTTCCTCAAGGAGTTCGTCGAAGACAAGCCCTGGATTCACCTCGACATCGCCGGAACCGCATGGCTCGAAGAAAACAAAGCCTGGATGCCCAAAGGCCCCAGCGGCGTAGCCGTCCGAACCCTCGTCGACTTCGCCCGCCACCTCGCCCCACCCGCAAAGTAGCAACGTTTTTGCTGGTGACCCATATGGGTAGTGGACCTTGCTGCTCGGGCTCTTGCCTCTGGTGCCCCATCTTCGACGCGCCGCTGTTGCGCGGCTAAGGTGGGGTCTTTGACTTTGCCTGGCGACCCACATCTGCCGCAGTCAGCAGGGCGCCCCGGCTTTAACAGTTCAGTCTCGGAGGATTTCTGTCAAGAATCCGTGTACAACGGTTGAGGCGCGCACGTACACTCGTGTGCATGGAGTAGAGATGTCCGTTCCCTGCGTGAGCCAAGATGATTTTGACAGCCTTTGATGTTGAATCATTATCAAGATCTCTATCCCATTGGGAATTGGGAGAATACATTTCAGAGGCACTCGTAATCATCGCCTGTGCCGGAGAACTTGTCGCGGATTTAGAGGCAAGTTGGCTTACGGAAGAACGCAAGAAACACATCCAAAGACGCTCAACAATCCTGCTTGTGGCAGCGTTGGCAGCATCGCTTGTCTGCCTTGTCCGAACCAATGAGCTGTCTGGGAACGTTATCGGCTCTCTTGGCGATAAAGCAAAAACGGCTGGTATCAAAGCACAGTCAGCGATTGATAAATCATCTCTTGCGGAAAACAAAGCTGGCGATGCGATCGCTTCCGCCGAAGGCGCAACCGGGGCTTCATCTCGCGCGCAAGGGGTTGCTGATGCGGCTAGGGACACTCTGATTAAGTTCTCTGCTTTCCACAGTGTCATTGTGTAGATTGAGTTGAGAGACTCTGAAGACAATGAGACAGCGGACACTAGCGATGACAACTGGATTTGAGCGG
>Ga0302320_10006458_pt1 | contig 26028 bp, 19 predicted proteins | sample Bog_T0_3_FD_202130 | JGI IMG/M metagenome (GOLD analysis project Ga0302320, IMG submission 202130) | Peat permafrost microbial communities from Stordalen Mire near Abisko, Sweden - Bog_T0_3 | ecosystem: Environmental > Terrestrial > Soil > Wetlands > Peat | place: Sweden: Abisko, Stordalen Mire... | reverse complement strand
ATCGCTCAACCGCCCAAGGCGGCCTTCGTCACGAGGCTTCGATCCAGCCAGTTGCCCGGCCAAAACGCTCGTCAGCGACCAGAGCAATCGACAATTCTCTGGGTGGATACTCCCTCCACCGGATACAACGCGCCATCGGGGCGCACCACAAAATCCTTTCATTTCAATGACCGGTCGTATCCTGGGGCCTATCTGGATCATCGGCCTTTCGCAGAACGGCCAGGTCGGGGAGATCGGAAGCGGTCCATCCGCCGCCCAGTGCCTTGATCAGCAGCACGCCCGCCTCCATCTGTCGGCGCCGTATCTCGGTCTGGTTGCGTTGATTGCTCAGGGTTATGGTCTGCGCGGTGACAACCTGCAAATAGGTATCCCGGCCGCCGAGATAGCGGTTATTGAAAAGCTGGAGCGAATTCTTCGCCGAGGCCACCGCCTCGTCCTGTTGCTGCGCCTCCAAGGCCAGGATGCGCAGCACCGACAGATTGTCCTCCACCGCCTGGAAGGCGGAGAGAGCGGTCTGCCGATAGTTGGCGACGGTGGCGTCATAGGCGGCCCGCGCCGCCTCTGACGCGGCGGCCCGTCGTCCGCCGTCGAACAGGGTCTGGCCGACGGACAGGCCCACCGCCCAGAACAGGCTCGGCCAGTCGAACCAGTTGATCGCCGAGGTCCCCTCGAAACCCGACGAGGCGCTCAGTACCAGAGACGGGTAATAGGCCGCCTGGGCGATGCCGATCTGCTCGTTCGCCGCGGCGACCCGGCGTTCCGCCGCCGCAATGTCGGGACGGCGCTGCAACAATTCCGAGGGAAGGCCCACCGGGACAATCGGCAGATGCAATGTCAGCGCCGTCGGCGCCAGATGAAACGCGGCCGGCGGTTGGCCGGTCAGAACCGCGATGGCATGTTCGTACTGTGCCCGCTGCACGGCGATGTCGGTCGCCTGCACCTGGGTCATGTTGAGTTGGGTCTGCGCCTGGGCCACGTCGGATTCCGGAGCGGCACCGCCGGCCGCACGGTTTTCGGTCAGCTTCAGGGCGTCGGCATAGGCTTTTACCGAATCGTCGAGAAGCTGCTTTTGCGAATCGGCGCTGCGCAGATTGATGTAGTCCAGCGCCATCTCGGCATGAAGGCTGAGGCTGATGGTCTCCAGGTCGGCCGCCGTCGCCTGCGTGGTCTCGCCCGCGGCGGTCACGGTCCGGCCGATCCGGCCCCAGAGATCCACCTCATAAGAAGCGTCGAGGGGCAGGACGAAGTCGCCGGTGGTGCTGGTATGGCTGAGGTAGGGCCGGTTGTTGGAATAGCGCAGGGACTCGATGCCGGGAGCAACCGAGAGCAAGGGAAATTCCGCGGCCCGAACCGTGCCGATCATGGCGCGCGCTTCCCTAAAGCGTGCCGCCGCCGCCTTCAGGTCCTGGTTCGAAACGGTGACCTGCTGCTCAAGGCTGTTGAGTTGCGCATCACCGAAAACCTCCCACCACTTGGTACGAAGGTTCCCGTCGGCGGGCTGCGCCGGCTTCCAGGTGCCGGCATCGGCCACGGCAGCGGGCGGAAGCTCGCCATAGGTCGGGGTTTCGGGCACGGCAGGTTTGACGTAATCGGGACCGACGGTACAGCCTGCGATCAGCGCCAGTCCCCACACCGGCGACAGCGGACCCGGCCGCCTCATTGGGCCGAGCCAATCCGTTGAGGCGCCGTGACTTCAACGGCGGTGCCGCTGATCAGCGAATCCGAGGGATCGAGAATGACACTGTCACTGGCCTGAAGGCCGGAGACGACCTCGACCCGGCTGCCATAGTCACGACCGATGGTGACCGGCACCAGTTGCGCCCGCCCGTCCCGGAGCACGGCGACCCGGAGCCCCTCTTTGCGGAAGATCAGCGTGTTCGAAGGTACCGTGACCGACCGGGTCTCGTTGGGCAGGCTCAGATGGACGGTGACATAGGCACCGGGCAACAGCCGGTTGCCGGCGTTGTCGACATCGACCTCGGCCAGCAAGGTCAGTGAGGTGGGATTGATGGCGTTGGCGGTCCGAACCAGCGAGCCTTGAAACACCTCGCCGGGAAACTCCTCCAGCGTGACCCCCACCTTGGCGCCGGGTCGGGTGGCGCGGGACCAGGCTTCGGGAACCGCCACGAAGATACGGAGTTTGTCGGTTGCCGACAGGTGAAACAGCTCGCGCGCAGCCGAATTGGCGCCGGCGTCGATCAGCGCCCCGATATCGGTATTGCGGGCGGTAATGGTGCCGTCAAAGGGCGCGTAAATTTTCTCGTAGGATTGCAGCCGTTCGAGCCGCGCCACGTCGGCCTGATTCGACGCGACGATGGCCTTGTCGGCGGCATAGGCGCCAACCGCGTTGTCCCGGTCCTGGGTCGCAACCGAGCGGGTCTTCAACAGGTCTTCATTGCGTTGCGCGGTGATCCCGGCCAGTTTGAGATTGGCCTCGGCGGTCGCGAGGTCGGCACGCGCCTTGAGCAGTTGCTCGTCCACTTCCGGGGTATCGATCTCGGCCAGCAGATCGCCTCGCCTGACACGGGCGCCGATGTCAAAGTACCAACGCCGGAGATAGCCGCTGGTGCGCGCATAGATCGGGGTGTCGGTGAAGGGCTGGGTGCTTCCGGGCAGGACAAGTTGCTCCTCCGGGGCACCGGACTGGGGCTGGATCACAGCCACGAACGGCACCGCCGACATGTTCGTGACGTGGCTCAGGGTGACTTCGGCCGCCGCCCGCTCGCGGATGCCGCCATAGATGCCGATGCCAAGGGCGATGACGGCGACGATCGAGATCGCCAGGCCAAGCCGAGGCCGCCGCCGTACCGGCGGATTTTCCGGGAGCACGGCAGCCTCTTCGGCACCGGTCGGCCAGGTTTCATCGTAGGACGTCATCGTTTGGCTCCCATGCTGTCGTCGTTTCTCCAACGATACCGGCGGATATGGTGAATGCCCCCTCCCCCCCGACGGAGGCTTCGGCCCCTTTATGCCCGCCGGCATGAAGTGGCCGTCGTCAGGCCGGATTGCGAATCCCGGGCCTGCTGTGGCGATGCAACAGGCTGAACACCGAAGGCACAAAGACCAGTGTGGCCACCGTCGCCAAAAGCAAACCGCCAATAACGGCGCGGCCAAGCGGCGCGTTCTCCTCGCCGCCATCGCCCAGGCCCAGCGCCATCGGGATCATTCCCATGATCATGGCCAGGGCGGTCATCAGCACCGGACGCAGCCGCGTGAATCCGGCCTCGATCGCGGCTCTCACCGCCTCGCCATGCTCGGCCAGCCGCTCGCGGGCGAACGACACCACCAGAATGCTGTTCGCCGTCGCCACGCCCATGCACATGATCGCGCCCATCAGCGCCGGAACACTCAGCGTCGTGTGGGTAAGGAACAGCAGCAACACGATCCCGGCCAGGGCACCGGGAAGCGCCGTGACGATGATGAAGGGATCGAGCCAGGACTGAAAGTTGACGACGATGAGCAGGTAGACCAGGACGATGGAGAAGACCAGACCGCCGAGCAGGTTGATGTAGGAATTGTGCATGGTTTCGATCTGACCGCGTACCGTGATGAAACTGCCGCGCGGCAGCAGCGCGCGACTGGCCTCGACGATCCGCGCGATATCGCTGCCCACCGAGCCCAGGTCACGGTCCTGGACCGCGGCGTAGAGATCCACAACGCGGCGGATATTGTAATGCGAAATCACCTGCATCTCGTTCGCCCGTTTGATCGTGGCCAGATCGCCGAGAATCTGGTGCGCCCCGCCACCGGCACTGATCGGAATGTTCTGAAGGTCCTGAAGCGACTGGATCTCGTATTGCGGCGTCTGTGCCACCAGACTGTAGTTCACGCCGTTTTCCCAGTTGAGGAAGAACATCGGGGTGATCTGGCCGCTGCCGCTCAGGATATTCAAGACGCTGTTGGCCACATCGCGCTCGGCCAGACCGCTCTGGGCGGCCTTGGTGCGGTCGACCGCAACCTCGAAGGTCGGGTAGTCGAAGCTCTGCTGGATGTGCGCGTCGGCGATGCCCGGGACATGGCGTATTTCGCCAAGAATCCGGTCGGCGATGTCCCGGCTGGCCTCCAGATTCGATCCATCGATCTGGATGTCGACCGGCGCCGGAATGCCGAAATTCAAGATCTGGGTTACGATATCAGCCGGTAGAAAATAGAATATTGTCCCGGGAAACACCCGTGGCAGTTCGGCGCGCAGGGTCCGCATGTAGTCGGCCGTGGGCTGATGGCCGGGCTTCAGCGAAACCAGGATGTCGGCGTCGCCGGCCCCGATCAGGCCCGAGGTGGCGTGCATGAAGTTGATGGTGCTGTAAGGCAGGCCGATGTTGTCGAGAATCCCTTCCGTTTCCGCGACCGGAATCTTGCCCCGGACAAACGTCTCAACCTGATCGACCAGCTTCGCGGTTTCCTCGATGCGGGTTCCCGACTTGGCGCGTAGGTGGAGAATCATCTGGCCGCTGTCGGTACTGGGGAAGAAGTCCTGGCCCAGCCAGGGCACCAAGCCGAAGGCCCCAAGACAGGCCACGAAAAACGCCGGAATGAAGATCAGCCGCCGGGCGATCAGCACCGCCAGCAGGTCCCGGTACCAGGTTCGGAAAGCCTCGAAACCGCGTTCGAATGCCTGCTGCGCCAACGCCAGGGGATTGCGCGACCGCCGGTTCAGATGCGTCTTCGGCTTCAGCAGGTACATGGCCAGCGTCGCCACCAGGGTCCGCGACAACAGGTACGACCACAGCATGGCGAAGACCACGGCTTCGGCCAGCGGCACGAAAAGATACTTGGCGACGCCGTTCAGGAAGAACATCGGCAGGAAGACGACGCAAATGCACAAAGTGGCGACGAGCGACGGCACCGCGATCTGTGCCGCGCCATTCACGATGGCCGCGTTCAGTTCATGACCTTCTTCCAGATGACGTTCGATATTTTCTATCGTGACGGTGGCGTTGTCAACCAACACCCCGACCGCCAGCGCCAGCCCGCCCAGGGTCATGATATTGATGGTCTCGCCAAGAAAGCCGAGAACGATCACCGCCCCCAGGATCGATAGCGGAATTGATACCGCGATGATGATCGTGCTGCGCCAGCTGCCCAGAAAGATCAGGATCATCAGCGCCGTCAGGGCGGTGGCGATGATCGCCTCCCGAATGACGCCGCTGACCGCGGAACTGACGAACACCGACTGGTCGGCGAGCAGCGCGATTCGCAACTCCGGCGGCAGCGTCTGGACGACGCGCAGCAGCGAGGCCCGGATTCCCTTCACCACATCGATGGTGGACGCGGTGCCGGCCTTCAGGACACTGAGCAACACGCCGCGCTGACCATCCTGCCGGACGACGTTGGTCTGCGGCGTGAAACCGTCGCTGACGGTGGCCACGTCGCGCAGATAGATCGTCGAGCCTGCCACCACCTTCACCGGCAGCGCGTTGAGTTCTTCCACCGTCCGCGGGGCGCCATTCAAGCGGGCGTCGTATTCGAACTGGCCGATTTTCGCGGTTCCCGACGGCAGCACCAGATTCTGGCTGGTCACGGCATTCAGCACGTCGGTCGGTGCCAGACCCTTGGCCTCGAGCAGGCGGGCGCTCAGGTTGATCATCACCTGCCGCTGCTTGCCGCCGAACGGATAGGGAACAACCGCCCCCGGAACCGTAACCAACTGGGTGCGCACGAAATTCACGGCCAGATCGTTGAGCTGCTGCTCGGACAGGCCCTTGCCCGAAAGGCCAAGCTGGAGAATCGGCACGCTCGAGGCGCTGTAGTTGATGATCAGCGGCGGCAGGGTCCCGGCCGGCATGTTGCGCAACTGGGTCTGGGATATCGCCGTGATCTGCGCGTTGGCGGTGTCGAGACTGGCGGTCGGCTGAAGGAAAACCTTGATGACCGCGGAACCGTTGATGGTGGTGGATTCAATGTGCTCGATGTTGTCGACGGTGGTGGTCAGACTGCGTTCGAAGACCGAGGTCAGCCGGCCCTCCATCTCCTCCGGGTTCAGCCCGGTGTAGGTCCAGGCCACCGCAATGACCGGAATGTTGATGTTCGGAAAAATGTCCGTCGGCGTCCGAAGAATGACAATCGGGCTGACGATAAAAATCAGCAACGCCAGCACAACAAAGGTGTAAGGCCGGCTCAGGGCGACACGGACAAGCCACACGGTGTGAATGCTCCTTAGGGGTTGTCTGCCGGCAAAATCAGTGGCTTGATGGCGATTATGGGCCGACCTCGCCGCGACAGTGCGTCGCAGCAACGCCGATTGGCCCGGGGCGTAAGATAGGGGGTACCGTTGGCCTGCTCCAGCTTCGCCAGGCGTCGGTATGTCTGTAATGCAGGACTCATAAGTTTCGTAAGTATTTTGGGCGTGCGCCGTAGCAGCGGTTCGCCCGTCGTGGTGAGGCGCCGCACCCGAAATCCGCTCGGGAAGATGATTTTCCGACCCGGGGCCAGACGACGCTGCTTTCCCCGACCTCTGTGACGGCCGCGTCGTGGGTCAGGGTATCGCCGGTATACGCAGGGCTGCCCGGCGCGGTTGGCCGGCGCCAGATCGCGATGTCCGGCCCGGCACCCAAGGCCGAAAATGGCTGAACCGGGCCGTTTCGGCCCGCCCCTACAGGGGCCGGTCGTCCCTGGGGCGCCGCGCGGAATCGCCGATCGCACCCTTCCGATTAATACCGAGGTTGTAAAACGGCTGCGGCGCTGGCGCTAATCCCGAAGCATAGGCATGCGAAATCCGCATTGACCGGACCGAGACGCGCTCGATATTCACGGCTGTTACGGAAAGGGAGCGGTCATAAAGCACAACCGCCCTTTTGGAGGTGATGAAGATGATGCTACGCTTTTTTGTACTCCTGCTGGCGCTCGCGGTTGTCGGTTGCCAGAGCGCGAATACCTTGGGCCCGCAATCCATGAACAGCCCGGCGGCCGGTCCCCAGGTCGGCATGGACCCCGGAGCCCTCAACGACCTGACCCATCTGGACGAGCACGGCGGCGGCTAACCACCTCCGCAGACCCGCGGGATCAGCGGGCGCCCCCCCTGATCCCGCGCACCGGCCGGTTCCACCATCTTGATTGGCTTGATTGGCTTGATTGGCTTGAACGATCTGGCCTCATGGTTGTTTCAGCCTGCGGTGGCCCGCCGCCGGACCCGAACCACGTCACGGTTCAGTTCGCCTTGACAGTCTGGGTCAGCTGGCCCGAACCCATCTGCTGGTTGGGAGCGCCGGTGCTGGCCGGGCCGGCGGCGACGCCGCTGTGGGTGTGGCTGTTGAACAGGGTGACCAGGGCGTCGGTGACCAACTGATGCACCTGCTGCCCAAGGTTGCCGATATCGAGTTCGATGCCACTGTTGATCGAAATCCTGCCGTCGTTGGTCAGCTTGAGGAAGGCCCCGGTCTGATGGACCAGCCAGAATTCGCCCGAGTGCACCGCCAGCGGCGGCGCCTGGTTGGAGTAGGCGCGCAGGCCGATGGTTCCCGTGCCCTGATTGTCCTCCTGAAACTGGACCAGGACCTGATCGCCCTGGGTCGGCGGGCAGAACAGGCCCCAGCCTTTGCCGCGCCACGGGGTCAGCACCGGCAGCCAGCCCGAGAGTTTGTTTTCGGGCTGGAACCTGACCCGGGCGGCGTACTGGCTGGCGTCATAGCTGTCGATGATGGCAAGGCGGGTGACGGCGCGATCGGCCATTTCTTCGTTGGCGTCGCGGCGAATCTTGTTGAAGGTTTTCATGAACGCATTCCTCCGTCGGGACCGGAAAAGGGAGGGGCTCGCCGGTCCTCAGTTTGAAACCGACCGGGGCGAGGTGTTGGCGGCTTCGACCTCCATGGAAAATCCCTCGGCGAAGCTCATGCGCCGCCGGATGTGATTGACGACGTAGAGCTGGTCCCAGGCGGTTCCGGTTCCTTGCAGCCGGACCTGGCTGCGTGCGGTCAACGTCAGGTTGGCGGGCTCGGTCCAGCGGATCACCCGTTCCTGTTTGGTGATCTCCAGCACCTTCTGCCCGGCCAGTTGCTGCGCCTGTTCCTGGGTCAGGCCCGGCTCGCGAAAGGTGTAGGTTCGCGGCGGGCCGCCAGCGGTGCCGGTCCCGGCCGCGCGGGCCTGGGCGGTGACGGTTCGTTCGGACTGGGCGTTCCAGGACAGGACCGTGACGGTGATGTCCGAGGCCAGATGCAGCGACCGGTCGCAGTGCAGGGACAGGACATTGCCCGACGCCATCCGCCCGGTCGCCGAGGGGCGGTAAGAGATCAGCGTCGGCTGGACGCTGAGCGCCGCCGGGGGTTGGAAGTAAACCGTGTTGCCCGAGACGAACAAATCAAAACCTTCATGTTCGGCCAGATAGGTGAGCAGCGACCACTCGGTCTCGCCATTGGCGAGCTGGGCATTGTCCCGCGGATAATAATACTGCCCGACCCGCTTGGCGGTCCGCGTGACCTGGGACGCGAGGTTGTGACTGGCGGCCAGTTCGCTGACGATCTCGCTCGCGAGGTGATCCTGGAACTTGTCGGTGGTTCGCGCCTCCAGGAACACCGCGGTCCGGTCCCGGCCCGTAAGGTGAACCTCGCCGGCGACGGCGTCGATCACCACCCGATCGGCGTCGCCCAGGATCAGGCTGGTGGCGGGCGGACCGTTCAGCCCGGCAAAAATCTGCACGGTGACCGGCACCTGGCTGGCCCAGAACCCGAGGCCAAGGCCCTTGGGCATGCCGGCCAGCGCCAGCGAGCACTCCCAGGTGTCGGCGGCGAAGTGGTTGTTGCTTTCCACCTCGAACGACAGCACCGGCACCGGCGTTCCGTTGACGGTGGCGACGCAGCTCGGGCGCCGGATCGGCGGGTACGCGACCCGGTTTCCGGTCGGTAACGGGCGCAGAGGGATCATGGGCAAGGTTCCTTACCAGCGAAGACCGCGGGGATCGTAGGTGCTGACATACTGGCGGCTCATCCGGCCGTCGAAGCCGGAACGGCCGGTGGCCGGGCGGTCCGACAGGTCGTTGAGGCGGTCCAATACCGCCCGGGTGATGACCGTCAGTTCCTGACGGCTGAACTGTCTCGGCTCCGCCGCCTGTTCCCGCAGCGCCTCCCGCACCGCCTCCCGGGCGATCGCCCGAACCTCGTCCACGGTGAAGGTGGTGGGCCGGTCGGTGGGCGGCGGCGGCTCCGGCGGCGTCGCGGCCTGAAGCGCCTCCAGCCGCTCGGCCTGGGTCAGCAGTCTGGGGTGCTGGACCGCCGGGCCGTTAAAGAACGTCGCGGTGTAGCCCTTGCCCACGATCCGGGTCTCCGTCAGGGCCGGCGGCCCGTCGGCGGCGGAACCCGGCGTCGGCGCGGCCCCGGCCGGCGGCAGGGTCGGGGCCGATGGCGAGGAGGACGCAAGGGGGGCGGCGGACTCCGTTGGGGACAGGATCGGGGTGGAGGAGGAGGGCGGCGCAAAAGGAGGGGTGGTATCCGCCGCAACCTTGGCCTTGCTGGTCACCGAAACCGTCTTCCCGGTGGCGCCGGCCGGTGCCGCCATCCGGGCCGCCGCGTGCCCGGTGGTGGCCACCGGGACCGCTTGGCTGTCCTGGTGGGTGGCCTCGGGTGGCTCCGGGCTCGCTTGCCGGTCCAGAGGCGCCGCGCCAGCATTGCCGCCGGCCGGGTTCGCGGCTGCCACCTGGCTTTGGGCCGGACCCGGGAGTTCACTCCGGTTGCCCGGCGGCCCATCGGTCCCGGCCGGATTGGCCTGGGGCACAGGGGGCGGCGCCACGGTTGGGGCCGGGGCCGGTGGACTTTCCGCCCCATTGAGCCTTTCAGCCCGGATCCCGCTCAGCCAGCACGACGTCTGTTCGTCGGCGTAGATCACCTCTCCATTGGGAAAGCCGTCCACATCCGGCAAGGGACGACACTTCAACCACTTTCCGTCAAAGACCTGATAGGACCACCCCTCGATCAGGTCCGGCGACAGGGTCTGGTCGTCGGTCGAAGCCGGGGCCGGAGCGGGGCCGGCGGCCGAAGCCCTCGCCTGACGATCTGCCGCCTTCTTCAGCCTCAACGCCCGGATTCCGTTCAGCTGGCACGCCATCTTTTCATCGGCAACCCGCACCGTCCGCGTATCGGGAGACCACGGTCCCCCGGTCGGAGAGCTTCCAGCATCCGGCGGGCTGCGCATCCACCACTGTCCGCAATAGGGCTGATAGCTCCATCCCTCAATCTCGTCGGGCGACGCGTTCGGGTCGGTACTCGGATCGACAATGTCCGGGTTCGAAGGGTCGCTACAGGCGTAGACCCATTGGGACATCTCCGCCGGTACCGGGCAACGGCCCAGCATGCGCCTAATCATGTCGCTCTCAACGGTCTGGCTGTTGCCATCCATGGTGTAACCGGCCCCCCGATACAGGTTGGCGCCGGACATTTCCTGAAGTTGCGACGTCGTCAAATAGTTGCCAATCTCCGAAGAAAGGCAGGCGGCCCGCAAAACCGCAACCACGAAGTCCACACAATTCTGGCCGAGAGCGAAGTAAATGGGATGGGACTGTCTCGCTCGGTCAATATAGTCCTTGGCATCCTGGTATTGCTTCTGAGTCAGGGGGATTGGCTTGGAGGATTCGGATTTATGGCTGTCGAGATAGGGAGGAACACGTTGACCATCGGCATATTCAATGTAACCGGGCTGCGGAAGTGGATTTCCCCCGGTTTGTTTTGGCATCAAGCCGGCAACAACCCAATCCCCGTTGGCATCACGCAATTCAACGTAATAGTGACCGACGAAATTTCTTTCATCCGTATTTGGCGATTCTGTGTGTATGATCAATACCGGTGTCTTTAGCTCAGCCATCTTAGACTCCATCGATCTTAGGTGTCATATGTCATCATGGTTTCGGCATTTTGATAAATTGCCAAATGATCTGTCCCTGTTCATTTTCGAAGTCTATGACAACCATATCGGGATACTCATCAAAGCTCGTATTACATTTCGCTTCATAGTATAAGTGAACATAGTGTCCTATTGATTCGTAATGAATATTTTCAAGTTCATAAGCATCTTCCCGGCTTGGAAGGTACTTGCAGGGGTGGCTGACAGCATCAATGGCCGCCACCAGTGCTTTGGGGTCCATAAGCAAGAACATATTTGCGATAGACACCACGCACTGCCCAATCTTTCCCTTCGGGCAATCATCGACTTCAAACTGTACATCACTAATACTCAGGCAAATAAACAGCGGTAGCTCTTGCCCCCTGTTGCCTTTGCACGACGGCTGAACCATCTCAGGAGTCCTCTCCATAAACCACCCCCAATCATTGGCCGGTCCGATGATATCCGCGGCAATGTCTACCGCCTGGGCCAGCATGGAAGACGATGCCCGCTTGCCGCCAAACTTATAGAGCACTCCCGGATGGAATATAAATTGCCATTCAATCCTTCCCTGTTCATTTTCGAAACGAAGGACCGCCATATCAGGAAATTCCGCGGGGCTGGTGTCGCACTTCGCCTCCTGGTAGAGTCTGATGTAGTTCAGCGCCGTCTCCAAATTCACCTCTTCGAGACTATCGGTGGTGCCCCGCCGGGAAAGGTACTTGCAGGGGTGGCTGACGCCCTCAATGACCGCGCCCAGGAGTTCGGGATTGCGAAGCAGGAGAGTCCGGGCGGTGAACACCCGGCACGGCCCGACCGCGCCCTTCGGACAATCCAACCGTTCGATCTCGCCGGGACCGATGCTCAGGCAATCAAACAACGAAAGGGCCTGTCCCTTGCCGTCCTGGCACGATGGCTGCCGCAGTTCCGGCGTCTTCGCCATCGCCGCCCCCCAGTCATTGGCCGGAGAAATGACGCCTTCGGCAATCTCCGTCGCCACGGTCAGGGCCAAAGACGATGCCCGCCGGCCATCGCCATAGGACTCCCCCGGATGAAGTATCGAAAGGACCAGAAGCGCCAGGTACCACCGGCTGCTCAGACTGCGTGCCTTCCTCTTCATAACCATAACTCCTGCTCACGGATTGTCTCCGGCCGAAACATCGCTGTCGCCATCGGTTTCGATCGCGCCCGGGACCGGCGTCGTCACGTCGCTATCATCACTCATGGTTTCGTCTCTTTTTTCAACGGCCAGCGCCGGGACCAGCATCACCATCAGCAAGGATAACAGCAGACGACACATGACTAAGATTCTTTTCCTGTTCGAGCCCCGTCAGGTCGGATGCTGTCCCCGGCCGACCGATCCGGGAGGGCATGCCCCGGTCCTGGTCAACCATCAGCCCTGGTACCGGCCATCAACACCGATACATACCATGATATAACGCGGTGCGTAATGCGCTATGTTGCCATTATGTTCTAGCACAAGGTCGCGGACGTGTCGACCCCTTTTTCACTCTGAGCGGCAAAAAAAGGTATTCCCCTTCCCAGTGGCGTCGGGACAGTTGCGGGACTATGATCCCGTCCCCGCCCTCCGTTCCCATCACGGCGGCCCAGGATGTGCGCAATCAGGTCGCTTTGAACGGTGGGGCTGTTACCATCGATGGTATAGCGAGGCCCGCGAACAGGTTGGCGCCGGACATCTCCTGAAGCTGCGACGTCGTCGAACAGTTGCCAGTCTCGGAGGACAGGCGGGGCGCCCGCAAAACTGCAACCACGAAGCCAACATAATTCTGGTTAAGAGCAAAATATGTGGGATGCGAGTGCCGAGCGCGGTCGATATAACCTTTGACACCCCGGTATTGATTCTGAATCAGGGGGATCGGCTTGAAAGATTCAGATCGGTGGCTGTCCAGACAGTCAGGAACGCCATCATTCTCTGACTTTGCCGCAGGTTCGTCCATGGCCACCGAGGAACCCGATCGGCACGAATGCGGCTCAGAGTAGTTCCAAGGGGCCGGCACCGAGGGGCGCAAGAGCCCGTTGAATATGGCCGGCGGCCGCATAATGCCTTCCGTCGTCGCAATAAAAAAATGGGTCATCACTAACGCTCATCAAAATGGCGCCATCGGGTAGTGATTCGATTTCGATGCCTTCCCGACCGGCCATCCGGCCCGCAAGCGATTGGTCCAGATAGATCATCCAACCGCCGCGATAGGGCGGGGAAAGCGGTTTGTGGGGTTGGAAAGGCTGTCTCCCGTAACCACGGGTATCAGCCACGATCCAAGCCGCGTCCCATGCGGCGGCGAGAGCCAGCATAATCGGCCGGGAGGCCCGGCACAGGCTCCATGGGTCATTGTCCGACAGGTCGATACGGAGGGAGACTTTATTACCGTAATTCATTGCCGCATCGGCCCGCATCAAACGCACTCTCAGCGAAGCATTGGGCTTTTCCTTGTCCGGTGTACCGGCGGATGCGCTGTAGCCTTCGAGGTGTTTGCGACCATCGTCGGTCACGAAAAATGGATTTTCCTTAATCCAATCGCACAGTTCCGGGACGATCGGCGGGAGGGTGATGTGCAACGGAACGATCGAGCGATAGCGCATCCCGTACCTTTGCCAGCGGCCGAAAACAGGATCTATCTCGGCAAGGCTCGTCAGGAATCGGGCCAGACGCCCGGCGAGATCATCGGGTTCCTCCATACGCGATCCCCAGATGCCCTCTATGCTGAGAGAACGACTCATGGCATGACTCCATCCATTGGAAAGCTGCCCCGGCCAATCGGATGGCGGCAATATACAATCCATGATCGATCGAATGCGAGGGGCGCCGTGTCAGACAATGTTATGATCGTCACCACAAGCGACCCGCTGGCCATGCCGCCGGAGGAGCGTCGGATCGCGGCTTTCAACCTGCTGTGCGAACTCCGACCCGAGGGGTGGAATGAGGAACTCCTTGTGTCGGACACGCCAGTCTTCTTCTCCGGTGTAGAAGCCGCCGGTTCGGTGTACTGCCCGTTTTGCGGCACGGAGATCGACGATTGGCTAAGCCGTGAGCTGTGCCGGTTGGAAGAAAGCGACCCTTCCATGCTGACGACCGTGACCCCGTGTTGCAACCGTCAGACTTCTCTCAACGATCTCGACTATGACGGAGAGCAGGGCTTCGGCTGCGTCGCCATTGAGCTCTGGAATCCCGGCGACGATCTCGAACCGGCCGAACTGCAACAACTCGAAGCGGCATTAGGCGTTCCCGTCCGAGTGATCTGGCAACGCATCTGACCGGCCTGCAAGCTGGTGCAACCTCCATTGCAGTCAGTAAGGGCGGTGCGATTCAGATGGCACCATGCCTTGTACTACAGTTGCACTTAGCATTTTGGTGTACGCCCATGCCCATAAAGGCGGCTACCGGATCGCTGGGCTGGGCCGGTTTCCCAAGGGAATCCGTACCCGATGCGTACAGCGGGCGGGGCGCTCCCACCCCATTTTGCGGAAGTGCAACTGTAGTACTAATTATTGCTGAGTGAAAAAGATTAGCGCGACTATCCATAAGAAATCGATGCCTTCCGATGCCGGCATGTATTAAAAAAAGATAAAACCTGGCGTGCTTAGGGTCCGGCCGACCGGCTCGTGGTGAACGACGAGGTAACCGCGGCTGCGACAATCAAGTCATCCCGCCCTTTTATTATTTTTTTACGTCAGCCCACGCCCTTTGCCCTCGATCCTTAACGGGCGATCGTCGAGAATGTGATGGGTTGGTCCGACCGGAATGTCCATCGTGACCTGTTCAAGCCGAAGGGAGGCAAACATACGCGCTGTATTTGGCCGCTCCGGTCCGCTTCACCGCTTCTGGCGCGGCTATCCAGGATTCCTGCGCCGACACCATCGCGCCGGGCACATGGGCGCGCCCGGCAGTCACAGCAAGCGGAGGGCCGATCCGCAGTTTGTTACGCCGCTGTCGGCGGAACGCCCCGACCGGCCCGAACCCGAGCCCATCTTTTTGCCGTTCCGACGACTCCTGCGGAACGTGCTGCCGACGTTCACGGCTCTGATCGCCCGTCTCCATCACAGCGCATCAGCCGGCAACGGCCATCGGGGCCTTACAATGTTACAGCGTCGGCGCCACGGTACGGTCGCGTCGGTCCCTACCGCCGAGCCAGTGATCGGCATCGGTCGGGTGCCGCTGGTTCGCGTCTGGGCAGAGGACGAGCAGCACTGGCGCGTCCAATGGGACCGATCCGAGTGGGAGCCGGGGGTTTTTCCAAATCTGACCCTGGCTCTCGCCTTCGCCAACAGTGCCTGCGGTGGCCGCCCGGCCACCATCGAATTCCGAATCGGGTCCTTCTACGCCGTCGTTCAACAGGAACAGGGCTGGCCCAAGCCCATACTATAAGTTGGGCTTGCCAATCAGACCGCCAAAGCGACGGACGATATCCGGCCTCCCGCCACCGACCATCATCCCACGGAATGCCGAAGACCAACAGTGGCCTAAGCCTCCAGCGCCTTCAACCGGCCCCGGGCCGCGATCAACCGGGCGTAGAGATCATGGGCGCGTTGCGCCACCTCGGGAATCCGCTCCCAGCCGATGGGCAGGTCCTCGGACAGGTCATGCAGGTCCATCTTGGCCTGGGTCGCCTGGGCGTTCAGCTTCTTGATCTCGGCCTTGACGGCGTCCACGTCACTCATCGTCGGTTCGTCTCCCTGGTCTTGATGGCGCCGGTAGCCGGTCAGTATCAGTACATGAACATCGGCTTGCCCAGCGGATCGCGGATGCGCGGCCGGTAGTCGTCGGGATCGTAGAGCGAAGCGACATCGACCCGTTTCTTGCCCTTGATGCAGGTGTCCACCGGCACCGTGGTATAGGACCCGTTCTGCAAGGCCGCCATCACCCCGGAATGGCCGAGTTCCAACTGCCGGACCGCGACATTGGCGAACGAATTGGCGGCCATCCGGTCCAGCGAATCGGGAGCGCCGGCCCGCATCAGGTAGGCCAGTTGCTGGTTGATGATGTCGACACCGGTCAGGGCCTTGAGCGCCTCGCCGGTGATCTGGCCGATGCCGCCCAGCTTCTTATGGCCATAGGCATCTTCCTGTCCGTACTCCACCACCTGGCCGCCGAGCAGGGAGGCGCCTTCGGAAATCACCACCACGGCATAATTGCTGGGATTACGTTTGCGGTCCTCCATCAGCAGGCGCGCCAGATGCTCGACGTTGCACGGAACCTCGCTGATCACAGCGCGGTCGGCGTCGGCCAGATAGGCTGAAACCAGCGCGGTCTCGCCGCTGTTGCGGCCGAACAGCTCAATCACCGCAATCCGCTCGTGGCTGCCGGTGGGGGTGCGGAGCGCGTGAATGAATTCGACGCTCCGGGTCACCGCGGTACTGAAGCCGATGCAGTAGTCGGTGCCGAAGACGTCGTTATCCATGGTCTTGGGGATCGAGACCACCCGCACCCCTTCCTGATGCAGGCGGACGCCATAGGACAAAGTGTCATCGCCACCGATCGGAATCATGGCCTCGATGCCCAGCCGCTCCAGCACCTTGAGCACATGCCGGGTACAGTCCACCGTCCTGGCCTCCGGCTCCGCGGCGGCCGGAGCGGCGTCCTTAAGGAACGCCGGCAGGTCCTGGGGCCGGACCCGCCCGGGATTGGTCCGCGAGGTGTGCAGAAAGGTGCCGCCGGCGCGGTCGATGGTCCGAACCCGATCCCGGCTGAGCGGCAGGACGCAGGCATGATTCTCTTCGACGGAAGCATCAAGATTGTAATGAAGCAGTCCGGCCCAACCGCGCCGGATGCCCACCACATCCCAGCCGCTCTCGGCCGCCCGGGAAACCACGGTCTTGATACAAGGATTGAGCCCGGGGACATCGCCGCCGCCAGTCAGGATCCCGATACGCATACGTTGTCCCCCTCGGTTGATCGGCCCTCAGGCTCAGGAAGGCTCAGAGTGTGACAAACAAACGGGTCAGCCGTCGAGCAGGTTGCGGGTGCCGACGGGCAGGCTGACCACCAGACCGTCCAACTCCTCGGTCATCCGGATCTGGCAACCGAGGCGCGAGGTCTTCGCCAGGCCGAAGGCGAGGTCAAGCATGTCCTCTTCATCTTCGGAGGCGTCGGGCAGCAACTCGTACCAGTCGGGAGCAACGATGACGTGGCAGGTGGAGCAGGCCAGCGACCCCTCACAGGCGCCTTCCAGCTCGACGCCGTGACGGTGGGCGATCTCCATCACCGACAGCCCCAGCGGGGCGTCCACCTCCCGTCGGGTGCCGTCGTTTTCGATGAAGGTCATCTTAGGCATGGAACAAACTCTCCGTGATTTCGTGCGGGGCCGGGCGGGCGGGCGTCGGATTGTAGGGCGACCCGCGGCTGAGTGCCAGCCCCGAAGTGCCCCGAGGTGCTTCGGGGCTACGGATGCCCGCCCGAAGCGGCCAGCGCCAGCCAGTCCGCTTCGCTCAGAATCGTCACCCCAAGCTCCCGGGCCTTGGTCGCCTTGCTGCCGGAATCGGCACCCGTCACCACAAAGCTGGTCTTACCCGTGACCGAACCGGTGACCTTGGCCCCCAACGCCTCGGCCCGGGCCTTGGCCTCGCTGCGGCTCATGTCGGTCAGGGTACCGGTGAACACCACGGTCTTGCCCGCCAGCGGCGAGACCACCGCCGGCGCCGGCGGCTCGTAGTCGATGATGGTGACCTCGCGGGCCAGATCGTCAAGGACCTCGAGATTATGGGGTTCGGCAAAGAAGTCCAGCAGGTCGGCGGCCACCGCCGGGCCGATCTGGTCGATGCCGGTCAGCTCCTGCCAGGCCGGCCCCTCGCGGTCGGCAGCCGCCGCCATCGCGGCACGCCAGTTGTCACAGGACAGGTAGTTGCGGGCCAGCAGGCGCGCGGTGGCCTGACCGATCTGGCGGATGCCCAGGGCATGGATCACCCGGTCCAGCGGCATCCGACGCCGCGCCTCGATGGCCTCGAACAGGTTTTGCGCCGACCTGTCACCCCAGCCCGGCCGCCGGCGCAACGGGGTCAGGCGATCCCGGTCCCGCGCCGCCAGTCGGAAGATGTCGCCGGGACGGCGGATCATCTCGTCGGCCCAGAATTCGGCGATGATCTTTTCTCCCAACCCCTCGATATCGAAGGCGTCCCGGGAGACGAAATGGCGCAGCCGCTCCATGGCCTGGGCCGGGCAGATCAGGCCGCCGGTGCAGCGGCGCACCACCTCCCCCGCCTCCCGTACCGCGAGGCTGCCGCACTCCGGGCAGTGTTCGGGAGGAAGGTAGGGCTCGCTGCCGGCCGGACGCAGCGCCGTCACCACCCGCACCACCTGGGGAATCACGTCTCCGGCCCGCTGAACCACCACGGTATCGCCCGCCCGGACATCCTTGCGGGCGATCTCGTCCTCGTTGTGCAGGGTGGCGCGCGACACCATCACCCCGCCGACATTGACCGGCTCCAACTCGGCCACCGGGGTCAAGGCGCCGGTGCGGCCGACCTGAACCAGGATCGCCTTCAGCCGGGTGCGGGCCTGTTCGGCGGGAAACTTGTGGGCGATGGCCCAACGCGGCGCCCGGCTGACGAAGCCCAGGCGCTCCCGCAGATCGTAGCGGTCGACCTTGTAGACCACGCCGTCGATGTCATAGGGCAGTTCGGGCCGCGCCGCCTCGATCTCCCGGTAATAGTCCAGCAACGCCCCGGCGTCGGCACACGGCCGCGCCGGCTCGTTCAACCGGAAGCCCCACCCCGCCAGCCGCGCCCGCACCTGCTGATGGCTGGCCGCCACCGGCGCCGAAACCTCGCCCAGGGCATAGCCGAAAAAGTGCAGCGGCCGGGACGCGGTAATCGCCGGATTGAGCTGGCGCACGGCACCGGCCGCAGCATTGCGCGGGTTGGCGAAGGTCTCGCCGCCCAAGGCCGCCCGCTGCCGGTTCATCTCCAGGAACTCGGGCCGGGTCATATAGACCTCGCCGCGCACCTCAAGAATCCCGGGCACCTCCGCCGCCGGCAACCGCCGGGGAATGTCGGCGATGGTCAGAATGTTGCGGGTCACGTCCTCGCCCTCGGCGCCGTCGCCCCGGGTGGCGGCCTGAACCAGCCGCCCGTCCTGGTAGCGGAGCGAGCACGACAGGCCGTCGATCTTGGGCTCGGCCACGAACACCAGCGGCTCGTCGTCGGCCAGACTCAGGAAACGCCGGAGCCTCGTCACGAAGTCGGTCACGTCCTCGGGGCTGAAGGCATTGGCCAGGGACAGCATCGGCAGGGCGTGGGCAACCTTGCGAAAGCCCGCCGCCGGGGCTGCGCCCACCCGCAGCGACGGGCTGTCGGGGCGACGCAGTTCCGGGAATCGTGCCTCGATAGCCTGGTTGCGCCGGAGCAGCGCATCAAAGGCGGCATCGTCGATCTCCGGCCGGTCCTGCTGGTGATACAGCCGGTCGTGATGAGCGATCAACGCCGCCAGCCGCTCCAGTTCGGCCGCGGCCTGCCCGGCGTCCAGGGCCTCGACCGCAACAGTATCGGACATGATCGGGCCTCTTTTTTCGTCCCACAGGAAGCGCCACCTGCCGGGGGAGCGCCCCCCCCGGACCCCCACGCCAAAGGCCGGAGGCCCTTGGAACCCGGGACTTCAGGCCGCCAGATTTCTCAGGACATACGGCAAAATCCCGCCATGCCGATAATACTCGATCTCGTCAAGGGTATCGATGCGGCACAGCAGTTCCACCTCGCGGAGGGAGCCATCGGCGCCGGTCACCGTCAGGGTCAGCGGCTGGCCTGGCGTCAGCCCGGCTTCGAGGCCGGTAATATCAAAATACTCGCTGCCGTCAAGGGCCAGATCATGGCGGGTCAGGCCGTCCTGGAACTGGAGCGGCAGGATGCCCATGCCCACCAGATTGGAGCGGTGGATGCGCTCGAAGCTTTCGGCGATCACCGCCCTGATCCCCAACAGCCGGGGACCCTTGGCCGCCCAGTCGCGGGACGAGCCGGTGCCGTACTCCTTGCCGGCGAACACCACCAGCGGCACCCCATCGGCCTGATAACGCATGGCCGCGGTGTAGACCGGCAACTTCTCTCCGGTCGGAATGTACCGGGTGTCGCCACCCTCGACCCCACCCAGCAATTCGTTGCGGATGCGGATGTTGGCAAAGGTGCCGCGGACCATCACCTCGTGGTTCCCGCGGCGGGCGCCATAGGAGTTGAAATCCTGGGGCTTGATCCCGTGGGCGATCAGGTATTCGCCGGCCGGGCTGGTCTTCTTGATGGAACCGGCGGGAGAGATGTGGTCGGTGGTGATGCTGTCGCCAAGCACCAGCAGCGCGCGTGCGCCCCTGACATCCCGCAGCGGCACCGGAGTCATGGTCAGGCCGTCGAACAGGGTCGGAAGCTTGACGTAGGTCGAGTCCGGCTGCCAGTCATAGGTCAGCCCCTCGGCAATGGCGATCTGCTGCCATTGGACCGGACCGGTGAATACCTCGGCGTAGCGGCTGCGGAACATCTCGGGGGTCAGTGCCTTGAGGGTTTCGGCGATCTCCCGGTTATCGGGCCAGAGCTCCCGGAGATAAACCGGCTGGCCGTCGCGGCCGATGCCGATCGGGTCCCGACTGAGGTCCAGGGCCACCGTGCCGGCCAGGGCATAGGCGACGCACAGCGGCGGCGAGGCCAGATAGTTGGCGCGGGTATGAGGGTTGATCCGGCCCTCGAAGTTGCGGTTACCCGACAGCACCGCCGCCACCACCAGATCCCCGTCCTCCACCGCCGCGGCAATGGCCTCGGGCAATGGCCCGGAATTGCCGATACAGGTGGTGCAGCCATAGCCGACCAGATTGAAGCCCAGTTGTTCCAGGTAGGGAGTAAGACCGGCCGCCAACAGGTAGTCGGTGACGACCTGGGAGCCCGGGGCCAGCGACGTCTTGACCCAGGGTTTGGTGGTCAGCCCCCGCTCCACCGCCTTTTTGGCCAGCAGCCCGGCGGCGATCAGCACGCTGGGGTTCGAGGTGTTGGTGCAGGAGGTGATCGCGGCGATCACCACCGCGCCGTGCCCCAGGGCGTAACCACGGCCCTCCACCGCAACCGTCCGGGTCCGGGCCTCGGCCGGGACCTTGAAGCCCTGGTCCAGTTCACGGGCAAACGCCGGGGCCATGTCGCTCAGAATGACCCGGTCCTGGGGCCGGCGCGGACCGGCCAGGGACGTCTCAACCGTCCCCATGTCCAGTTCCAGGGTGTCGGTGAACACCGGCTCGGGCGACCCCCGATCGCGCCACATCCCCTGCGCCCGGGCGTAGGCTTCCACCAGCGCCACCCGCTCGGGGTCGCGGCCGGTGAAGCGCAGGTAATTGATGGTCTCGGCGTCAATGGGGAAGATGCCGCAGGTGGCACCGTATTCCGGGGCCATGTTGGCAATGGTGGCACGATCCGGCAACGCCAGATGGTCCAGGCCCGGACCGAAGAACTCGACGAATTTGCCGACCACGCCCTTCTTGCGCAGCGTCTGGGTCACGATCAGCACCAGATCGGTGGCGGTGGCGCCTTCGGGCAGCCGGCCGGTGAGCCGAAAGCCGACCACCTCGGGAACCAGCATCGAGATCGGCTGGCCCAGCATCGCCGCCTCGGCTTCGATGCCGCCGACGCCCCAGCCCAGCACCGCCAGACCGTTGACCATGGTGGTATGGCTGTCGGTGCCGACCAGGGTGTCGGGATAAACCACCAGCGGCCCGCCGACGCCGTCGGCGTCGCTCCACACCACCTGCGCCAGGTACTCGATATTGACCTGATGGCAGATGCCGGTGCCGGGCGGCACCACCCGGAACGAATCGAAAGCCTTCTGACCCCAGCGCAGAAAAGCATAACGCTCGCCATTGCGCGCGAATTCCAGCGCGACATTGGCCTGGAAAGCGTCGGCGGTCCCGAAATGATCGACCGTCACCGAATGGTCGATCACCAGATCGCACGGGGTCAGCGGGTTGATCTTGCGCGGGTCACCGCCCAGCGCGACCATGGCCTCGCGCATCGCCGCCAGATCCGCCACCGCCGGCACGCCGGTAAAGTCCTGCATCAGCACCCGGGCCGGACGGAAGGCGATCTCGCGGTCGCTGGTGCGGGTCTCGGGCCAGGCGGTAATCGCGGCCACGTCGGCCACCGTCACCGACCGGCCATCCTCGAAGCGCAGCAGGTTCTCCAACAGAACCTTGAGCGAGAACGGCAGCCGCGCCAGATCGCCGGGACCGGCCGCCGCCAGACTGAAATACTCGTAACTCCGGGTCCCCACCGTCAGCGTGCGACGGGTCTTCAGACTGTCCTGTCCGGTGAACGTGGTCACGGCGGCGTCTCCATGGCTGGCCTCCCGACAAGCGGGACGCTCTTTGATGTGGTGGCGACCCGACAGCGGTGACAGGGCCAAATCCCGGGTTCCAGGGGGCACCGGCCCTTGGCGAGTGGGTGCGGGGAAGCGGCGCACCCCCGGTTACGGGCTCCCGACCACCGGCGGCGCATGGCGATAATCACCGGTCCGGCAGCCCCGCCAGGGTCTTGAGCGGCTGACCACCGCACCCGGATCGGCGATATTGGCAAAGACGCTTTCGCCCTCGCAATCGACGCGCCGTTTGCCGGTTTCGACGATGGCCAGTTGGATTTGCCAACCCCATTTACCATGGTCGAGGGCGTTGGCGACCACCGCCGGCGGCACCCCGAGGGCCGCGGCGGTCTCTTCCCGGGACAGCAGACGGCCATCGGGACACTCCCGGAGCCGGGTGCGGTGCTTTCTGCGACGGAGGCCATGGCGATCGTCCGGCTTTTTCAGGGAACGGGGGGTAAGATCCGGCCCGGCGGCGGCATCCGGTTATGGCGAGGAAGATGGAACCGGTCGGCGCCATGGCCAGGGTCGGACCGCGCGAAGCCGGCACGCGGCAGTCGGCAGCGCACCCCTTATAAATTGTTACCCTGATTTTGATCAATCGGTTACGGTCGGGCTGAGATAAGCTTCGACCGATCCGCCGCCTGGGCTTGTGAGGTAGCCTCGGAATCCCGGACAGGGGGGCTACAGTTCCGCCAGCGTGAACACCTCGACCGGTTCCTTCAGTCCCCGCACCGGCTGAAAGCCGCAGGACAGCAATGGCCGGGCACAACTTTGGGCGAACTCCCTCGAGGTCAGCACCCGACGGTCCAGGCGTTTGCACAGACCCTCGATGCGTGTGACCAGATTCACCGCACGGCCGATCACGGTAAAGTCGAGCCGGTCCGGTGCCCCGATATTGCCGTACATCACATCGCCCAGGTGCAGCGCGATGCCGCACTGCATGGTCGGCTGCCCCCAGGCGGCCCGCTCGGCATTCAGACCGGCCATGCCCCGCACCGCGTCCACCGCGGCGGCCAGCGCCAGATCGGCGGCGGCCCGGTCGATCACCGGTTCGGCCCCGGCCCCACCATCACTCAAGGGGAAGATGGCCAGCATGGCATCGCCGATGAATTTCAGGATTTCCCCGCCATGGGACTGAACGGCGTTGCCCATCACCTCGAAATAGGCGTTGAGCAGGGCAACGATTTCCTCTCGCAGCAAGCGGTCGGCCAGAGAAGTAAATCCGCGGAGGTCGCAGTACCACAGCACCGCACGCAGCCCGGCATTGGTCCCCCGCCGGATATCGCCCGACAGGATGCGGGCGCCGGCGTGGCGGCCAACATAGATGTCGAGCAGGCTGGCGGCCAACCGCTGGAACTCCAGCTTTTCCAGCAACAGGCCAAGAGCCGGCAACACCCCGTCAAACAAGGCCAGATCCGCCACCGCGAAGCCGCCCGGCCGGCGGGTGGCAAAGGTTGCGCAGGTCCGCCGGCCGCCGGAAAACCGAACCGGCATCGCCGCGTAGTCGGTGGCGCCGGCGGCCTTGAGTTCCGCGAGAATACCGTAAGGCCAAGGCGGCCCTGCCAGTTCCAGGCGATGGCGCAGGCCCTCGACGCCGTCCTCGATCACCGCCCGCACCGGACTCGCCCGATAATCTTCGGTGTTTTCGGTACCGTGGGGACGTTCCACCACCGCCACTTCCGGCCGGTCGCAGTGCCAGATCAGCGTGGTGCCGCGCAACTGGGGGTGCAGCATCAGAATCTGCCAGTTGACCCGCCACACCGGCGCCCCGGCGGCCAGCAGGCGGCGGCAAAAGGCATCCATCAATGCCGGAGTTCCCTGAATCTCCCGGGCCTCGGTCATCACCCAGTCGGTCAGCGTCGCCGCGAGGCGTTCGGCATCGAGAGTCATCGGGTCTCCGCTCGCGCATCGTGCCTCTTTGCAGGACTTCCGGCCCGCGGGTGGAACCGCGCCGCTGCGCACGCGACCACCGTCGCCTGCGATGCCCTTGCGGACCCTTCCCCTTATACACCCTTTCGGTGCGCCGGTATCCCACCCGCATTGCCCCCGGAGGACATTTGCCCCCACAAAAGCTGTGCTTGATCGCCGCGCCGATTTTGCCCACTTTTGCTGTCAACCGCCAGTGCCGGCGGGGCCGTGGAGAGTCCGCCATGTTCATCCAGACCGAAGAAACCCCGAATCCCGCAACCCTCAAATTCCTGCCCGGCTGCCCGGTGACCGGCGGAACCCCGGTGGATTTCACCAGCCCCGAAGCCGCGCTGCGGTCACCCCTGGCCCGCGCCCTGTTCGCCGTGAACGGGGTGTCGGCCGTGTTCCTCGGCAGCGACTTCATCACCGTGACCAACGACGGCGCCAGGACCTGGGCAACGCTGAAGCCGGCCCTGCTGGGCGCCATCATGGAACACTTCCTTAACGGCCGGCCGGTCCTCGACCCGCCTGCCGCCGGCACCCCCGAAGGCACCCCGGAAGAGGCCGAAGATGACGAGATCGTCCTTCAGATCAAGGAGTTGCTCGATCAGCGGGTCCGCCCGGTGGTGGCCCGCGACGGCGGCGACATCACCTTCCACGGCTTCAGCAAGGGCGTGGTCTATCTTCATATGAAGGGTTCGTGCTCCGGCTGCCCAAGCTCGACCGCCACCCTCAAGTCGGGCATCGAGAACCTGCTCTGTCACTACATCCCCGAGGTGGTGGAGGTCCGCGCGGTACGCTGAGGACTCCGGGACCGTGCCGGTCCACCCCGGCCGGTTCGCCCCGGCCGGTCCGCCCGATGGCCCCGACCCAACCAACACCCATTTTCACCGCCCGGTCGACCTGCTATGACACGAACAGGTCGTGGGAGTGACGCTGCGAACTGCCGGTACGCTGTGCCACATATTCGTTGGGGGTGGTTGTCGTGAACCTTACCTTGAAGACCAAGAAACTGTCCTTGAAGACCAAGATGCTGGGGACGGTGCTGCTGCTGGCGGTCCTCTCCATCGCGCTGGCCGGAATCGGGGCCGTCGAGCTGTCTGAGGTTGAAAATGAGAATGCGTCGATCGCACTCGCAACTAAAAAGCAGTTGCTGACCAGCGACGCCCGCTATCAGATGAAGTCCTGGTTCAGGGCTATCGAATTTCATGCCAATGGCAGCCTGACACCTCAACTTCTGGCGCAGATCCGGGAACGGGCCAGCAGCACCTCCAGCCAGGTCGAGGAGGACCTCGGAACACTGGTGCCGTTGCTGATCTACCAGGACTCCCGCCAGCGCGTCGACCGCATCCGGGAACTGATCGGCGATTACCGCAAAATCGACGCCCAGGCCCGCAGCCTTTACGACCAAAAGAAATTCGACGACGTAGAGCAACTGTTAATCAGTGCCCTGCCGCTCACCGAGGATGTCGAAAGCCTTCTTGGCGAGATTCTCGAAACCAACAACAAGCTGGAGGACGCGGCGTTCGCCGACAGCGCCCGCGATATCCACGAGGGCCGGATCCGGCTGCTGTGGGTCTCGCTGGCCGGAATTTTTGCCTTCGTCGGCATGGCCTTGTGGGTGATCCTGCTCGGGGTCATCCGTCCGCTGGGCGGCATCACCGGGGCCATCCATCGGGTGGCCGAAGGCAACCTTGATACCGATATTCCGGGAGTCGGTCGGGGCGATGAAATTGGAGGACTGGCGGCGGCGCTGGAGACATTCAAGCGTAACGGGTACGAACGCCGGGAGATGATCGCCAGCCAGGAGCGCCAGCAAAAGGCGGCGGTGGAAGAGAAGCGGCGGACCATGAACCAACTGGCCGACGGCTTCGAAAGCTCGGTCCGGGCGGTGGTCGAGGCGCTGTCCCAGGCGGTGACCCAGCTTCAGGCCGATGCCCAGGGGCTTTCGGCGACCGCGGACCAGACCAACCGGCAGGCGGTGGCGG
>Ga0302320_10006454_pt1 | contig 26033 bp, 27 predicted proteins | sample Bog_T0_3_FD_202130 | JGI IMG/M metagenome (GOLD analysis project Ga0302320, IMG submission 202130) | Peat permafrost microbial communities from Stordalen Mire near Abisko, Sweden - Bog_T0_3 | ecosystem: Environmental > Terrestrial > Soil > Wetlands > Peat | place: Sweden: Abisko, Stordalen Mire... | reverse complement strand
TCATCGCCGCAGCCGCGGAGTGGACGGAGATCCCAAGCGGACCGGCGTATTTCGACCGGCCCATGTGACTCGTGTAGGCCGGGTTCACCTCGACCACGCGCACGCCGAAGCGCGCCGCGCGGGAATGCCTGCGTGCAGGCGCGCCTCGCCGCCGCAGAAGCGGCCCTGCCGCCTGGGCGCGGCCCGGAATCCTGGCGTGGCGGCCTCGCCGCCGCTGCCTGACAAGCGCGCGTGACGTCCGCCGCTGTCGGCGCCGCTGGCCAGCGGCTTCCGCGCCAGGTTCCGGCCGTTCCCGAGGCGTCCCGCATGGCGTCCCGCCTGGCGTTCCCGCCGCCCGGCCGTCCGGCGATTTCCTTGCAGCAGCCAATGATCTTCTGAATTTGCGCCGCGCGGTTCCGGCTTCCTGGCGGCAGTGCCTGCATGATAGCCTGGATCCGGTACCCAGGCACGAAGTCCGGGGACAGGCAGGCGGAGACGCTCATGCAACGCGAAGCGGCTGCATGCGGGCAGGCTGACGCTGGACGGTTCTGGAAGGTGGCATCCCGGATTGCCGGGTCACCGGCTTTCATGCGGCTGCGGCGGATAACGTTCCTTGGCATCCTGTCTCCGGCATTCAAGGATTTGCCCGGGTTCCCGGTCACCTGCCGCGGACAGGCGGCGTCTGCGGACGGGACGAGGGCGGACCACAGCTTCGCCGTGGCGCTGCTCGCGCATGGAATTGCAGTCAGGCTTGGCCTGTCCGGCGCCGCTGCGGACCATGCGGCTGCATGGGGCCTGCTCCATGACATTGCGGCATGGCCGCTGTCGCACACGGGCGAGGCGGCATTCTCCGCCTCAACCGGGACGGACGCGCGCGGCCTGAGGCGCATGATGGTCCTTGGCTCGGACAGCCTTCCTCCGGAGCTGTCGCTCCATGCTTCCCTGAAAGCCGCCGGGATCGACACGGCACACTGCTTGCGCTGTTCGCCAAGCGCGCGGACGGACTGTGCCAGGATCTTGCTGAACTCCACAGGGTCATCCACTCGGTCCTCTCGCCGGACGCGCTGGATGGCATGCACCGCACGGGGCGGCTGGTGGGTGTCGCGGTGCCGTCCCCGTGGCTGTTCACAGGCGCGCTGGAGCGCGATCCGTCCGCTGGCACATGCCTGATGCCAGCCGCCTCCGCGCTCGCCTTCCGTTTCTGGCGCGCGAAGGCGGCAATCTACGCCGATCACATCAACACGCCGGAGGCCATCGGGTTTGAGTCGATGTGGTCGCGTGCCATCCAGGACAGCTTTGCGCACTGCGGGCTGGTTGAATCGCTCGGCCTGCCGGAGCGGGAAATCGTCCGCCGCGCGGCCAGTGCCATCGGGAAATGCCCTTCCGGCTTGCTCCGTTACAAACATCCGATGCGCCATGTCATCGCTGAAGCCTGGCGTGACCGCTTTGAGTTTGCCAGGCCAATGCCGCTGGGCGCACTGTCGGAAGTGTTCCTTTCCGAGCCCATGGCTTTGGCGGCGGAGGCCATGCCACCCGCGGTTTTGCCGTAAATGGGTAACCCCATCACTGACCTGGAATCCGACCGTTGTCATGCGGAGACATGGCTTGGATGTGGCCTTTGGCCACGCGGTAGCTGCCAGCCCGTCCTCGTTTTCCTTGCGTGCGCCAGAGCGGTGACGCCAGGGTCAGTGAAAGGGGCACCAATTTTGCCATAAGCCGGTCCGCCGTTTCGCGCGCGGCCGGCCGTCTCAGGCGGCGGATTGGTCCCGGGCCGCAAGGCGGCGCCTTGCGGCGTCAGCCGCTGCCGCGAGTTCCCTCCTGTAAGCCCGACGTCCGAGGCGGATCAGGTTGAGGACGGTGCCCGTCACGGACACAGCGGTCATCCCGCCGAGCAGCAGGATCAGTCCATTGGCGGACGCGATGTGAATCCCGCACATTCTCCATCTCCGTGCTTCCGGCCGCCGCTGGCGGCCGATTCAACAGTATCGGCCGCGGCCAGGCCAGGCAACGGTTGCCCGTGGTCGGGCGCGTTGTAGGATGGTCCCGGCAACTGTACGGGGCGGGCACCGCGTTGCCAAGTGCGGAAGCAATCGAAGGGCGGCGCGCGCGTGCCATTGCCGCCGGAAAGGCGCCATGGGCGTGCGACAGGCGGACCTTCCCGTTTGTGATGTCATTCGATTCCTGCGGCGGGCCGCTTGTCGAAATGAAACGGCGTGACCAGTTTCCGCCACAGGCATTCACGGATGGCCTGATCCGCGGCCTTGGGCCGCCCTGGCTTCCGGGATTTCCGGTGTCTGCTGACAGGCGGGCGGGTGCACTGGACGCCGGCGGCCCTCAAGGACCGGCGACCCCGGTGGGATCTGCCCTGGATGCTGACGCGCGAACACCTGGTGCCGCGCAAGGGCAGGGGAGGCCGATCCGCGGGTCCTTGCGCCTGGCAACGTCTTTCCTTCCGCGTGTTTCGCGAACGCCCTGTTCGGATGCATGCCGTTCGCCGTCAAGCTCTGGATGCGCGACATCCTGGCCGCGGACTGCCTCGACCGCGAATCGATGACGGAGGCGGCGGCGCTGGAATTCGTCCGCGCGAAGATGCGGGCCGAAGACCCGTGGCGGTTCCGCGGCAAGCTGCCGTGGCAGCCGCAGGTCTATGACGGCGTGCGGGAGCGCGCGGCGGCCAGCGAGTTCACCGCGGCCCTGCGCCCGCTTGAGGATGTGTTCCTGGGAATGCGGCTGCCCGACCAGAGGCTTTGGGCGGAGCGCCCGGCAGCTTTCGATGTTCCGGCCGCGTTCAGGCGCATCCTGGGCAGCCCGGATGCGCCCGGTGGATAGCCTTATGGCCGCGGGCCGGGGACGGAAGCCGCCCGGTCAAGCATGTCGCCCGCCCACCCGGCACTCTCGTCGAGCAGCTCGTTCCACACGCTGGCAGGGGTGGGCACGGGGATGCGGACACCGGAAACGAGTTCGCCCTCGTCCGCGTGCGTATGGTGCGCGACCGCGCCTGCAATGCGGCCAATCGGCGTGTTGCCGCGCAGATAGCGGATGCAGATGTCGGCGAGCCACTGGTTGCGCGCCGACTGCAGCACGCGCCTGGTCAGTTCGGTGGCGATGTGGCGGTGCTGCCAGCCCGGCTCGACGGTAAGGGAGAGTTCACCCCCGGATCCGGCCACGGCCACCTCCGCGACGCCGCGCAGTTCGCCGCCTTCGAATGCGCCGATGACGATGGCGTGCGCCCAGTCGATCCGCCTCACGTAACCGTCGACCGCCTCGTCGCTGTAGCGGCAAAAGAAGCGGGTTGCGCGGGCGTCGTCCGGCAGCCGCTTCAGGTGATCCGCCAGCGCGCCGGCCTCAACCGGCAGCACGTGCCTGTAAGAGATCATGGGGAGCCCTCTGAATCCTGTGCTGAAACATACCGTCCCCCGCAGCATGGAACGCATGAATGATTCCACGCGGCCATGGTTCGTGGTGCGCGCAATTCCTGCTTGCGCAGCCCGGGGCCGGCGACCCGTAGCGGCGGCCGTGGACTTGGATCAATTTGAGTAATTCCATGTTTTGAGTGTTGACAAACACAGTGGGAGGGATATTGTCCCCGTGCAACACCACATCAAGGACTGCAGCCCATGACTGACCAGCCCACCGACATCCTGAAGCTGTCGGCAAACATCGTGGCCGCCTACCTGGCCAACAATACGGCGGCGCCCGAGGCGATCCCGGCCATCATCAGCACCGTCCACGCCACGCTGGCAAGTCTCGCGTCCGGCCAGCCCGTGGCCACCCAGGCGCCCGCGGCGGCCGCCGTGCCCGCCGTTCCCGTGAAGAAGTCGGTGACGGACGACTACATCGTCTGCCTCGAGGACGGCAAGAAGCTGCGGATGCTGAAGCGCCATCTCCGGGTCTCCTTCGGCCTGACCCCTGCCGCGTACCGCGCGAAGTGGGGCCTGCCGCCAGAGTATCCGATGACGGCGCCGTCGTACGCCGCTGTCCGCTCCCGGCTGGCGCGCGAGATCAACCTTGGCCAGCACCGCTCCCGGGCGGCCGCCTCCGCGCGCGCCCTGCGGGCTGCGTAGGCCGCGGGCCACAGGCATGGTGAGGGGGCGCTGCCGGGGGCAGCGCCCCCTTTCCTGTCGCTTGAGGCCGGCCGTCCCATCGTTGGCCCATGCAGCCGGGGAATCCTCCCTGCTGACGCAGTTCGGCTTAGTAATCCTTCCGATTTGCAGCGTGCCAACGGAAATCTTATTGACAAATTCTTTGATGGCCTTAGGGTGCGCTCCATTGAATGGAGCCATCCCATGCACACCGCCCGGATCCGGCCAGGCACTGCCAGCCCTCTCCAGTCCTTTGCAGCAGTCCAGGGGGGAGGTTGCGAAGGCCCCTCCGGGGATTGCGGCACGCGCAGGCGCCTGGCCCGCGAGGAGCTTGCCCGCTGGCGTTTCCCGGTGCCCTATTCGATCGCCCGCCTGCTGTCCGAGATGCAGTGCGGCGACGTCCGCAATCCGATGGAGTCCGTGGCCGGCTGGCTGCGCCTCAACTGCGCGGGAAGCTGGCGGCACGTCATCGTGCCGGGCGGCGACGGTTTCTTCTGCATGGACGACCCGGAATGCGCCCGCATCTTCAGGGCCAAGTTCGGCAAGCTGGCCTGACCGTCCGGCCTTCCGCACGGATGCCGCACATGGGGAAGCAGCCCGGCGGCCTGAGCATCAGCTGGTTGATCGCGTATCCGCCGCCATGGCGCTCAGGGGATTTGCGGGGAGGATACGTTTTTCGGCGGTGGCGGCATTTCGGAGGCGCTGGCCCGCGAACTGGCTGGCCGCTTCGATACGGTTGTCTTCGCGAGCCGGCAGGGTGCGCGCCATCCTCGAGCGGATCGCGGCCAGGCTGGAGCGGGATGCCGGGGGCCTTTGTCATGATCGCGACCGCGCGTCGCGATAGCGCGCACCACATGTGCCAGGCCCGTGCTCGCGCGCGACAGGCTCGTCATTCCCCGTGCAGGATCGGTCAGCCTTGGCTTGGCGGACTGTTGCCTCGGGTATCGGGTGTCACCTGCGCCGGCGGGAACGGACGGCAAGCCGCCGCAGGCCGTGACGCGCTGTTGCGGGCATCGGCGGCTCCGTCGTAACCTGCCGACACGGTGGAAGGCGGCTTGCCGCTGCAGGGCAAACGGAGCGGTCCGTGGACGAGGAAAAGAAACTGGGAGTGGTCCAGCCTGCCGTCGGAGAGGTTTTGCCGTCCGTCGAGGCTGGCCGTCTTGTCCGCCGCCTGCGTGAGCAGGTCGGCCTCACCCAGGCGGAGCTGGCCGTGCGCCTGGGTGAGCGGCAGTCCATCGTCAGCGCGATCGAGAACTGCGACGGCACTGAGGGGCCGAGCTATGCGCTCGTGAAGCGCATAGCGGCAGCCTGCGGCGCTGACTGGCCAGCCCTGGCCGCGGCCGTTCCGTCAGATACCGTCAGAGTGATCCTGGTGATGGACGGTGACGCCGTTGAGGCCGACATCGCTTCGGCACAGGGCCGGACTGTCACGCGCCATGCGTTCGACTACGATCCGGAGCGTGGTGCAATGGTCGCGAAGGTCGTGATCGGCACGCGGTGACTGTTCGCCTGGTCTGTCTTGCCACTGGCGGCCAAAAGATGGCCTGCAGCCAGTGGACAGGAGCGCGGAATGGCACTTTCGGACGTGATGGCCGGCTATCAGGCCAAGGTCGCCAGCCACCTCCAGATCCGTCAGGAGGTCGCTGACGCCGAGGCGCGGCTCGCCCGCATCAGGGCCAGGGCCGAAGATGCGCGTCCTGCGTGGCCCGAGGACTTCGCCAGGCCGTTTGGCGAGTGGGTGCGCAGCGAGCTTGGTTACGGCTGCGTCGAGGTTTCCCCACTGCTCGGGCTTGCGAGTCGGGTCCGCGTGACCGTCTATCCGGCGGACCTGTCTGACAGCGCGGATGGCCTGGGTGGCGGCTGCATGGATCCGCGCGTCGTGGACATCACGCTCGAGCCCGGCGTCGCGCGCGGTCCGGAGGAGGGATTCGGAATTGTCGACTTCTCGCGGGAAGCCCGCAGCTATCCCCCGAACAGCGTCGGCCGCATGAACGGCCTGCAATACGACAGCATTGCCATCACGCCGGAAATGGGGATCGGCGACGTGCTCGCCATCGCCGGCAGGCCGGAACTTGCTCCTCTCGCCGCGCCCGGGCTGTCCCGCTGACGGCCCCGCAAGGCTGGCGGCTACGCCGCCACCGCCTGGACCGCCCGGCCGGCCAGGCTCCGGACCCGGCGGTCCAGGACTGAACAGACCACGCGCAACCGCTCGATTTCATCGATGTCGAGAGCCTCGAACGCGCGGTCTAGCGCTGTCTCCGCAGCCTCCCAGTGGTGCCGTGCCTCAGCGGCCGACAGCATCTCGGCGGCTTCGGTGATGTGTTTGCTCATGCCAGGGGAATGCATGCGTGGTCCCCGTTCTCCGCGATCCGGTTCCGGTTTGTGCGCGCCAGGAGGCCACCTGTCCACACGCCACCGCTAACATGTTCGTGATTTCAGGTTGCCGGGAATTCGTTAACGGACGGTTAACGGATGGCGTCAGGCCACCGGAGGTTCCGGAGGCGAGGCTGGCAAGGATAAAACCAACGGGCCAACCGCGCGCCTTCGCGCGAATCCATGCGCAGTATTGACATAAATCGCGGCGCTTGCTATTTCTTCCTCGCGCCGGATTGCGGCGCAAGCCAGAGTGGGAGGGGATTCCGATGCAGACGCAGTTGCAGCGGCCGCTTGCCGCCGCCAGGGCAGACACCGATGCCGGGCTGCGCGCGCACCTGCTCAATGTCTACGGACTGGTGGCGCTCGGCATCGCCATCAGCGGCGCGGTTGCCCTCGGCGTCGGGCGCTCCGGCGCGCTCGATCTGTTCTACCATGTCAACAGCAGCGGCAAGGGGGTCAGCTATACGGGCCTTGGCATCCTGGCCATCGTCGTGACATTCGGTTCGCTCATTGCCGCCGCCGTCGGCCGCTGGGCGGACGTGGCGTTCCCCGCCGTGGTCATGCACGCCATTTACTGGATTTTCACATCCAGCATCGGCGTCACCATCTCCGTCCTGCTGGCCAATCCATCGGCCGACATTGTGACTCCGATGCTGGCGACGGCCATCGCCTTCAGCGGACTCTGCATTTTCGGCCACGCCACCAGGCTCGATCTCACCGGCCTTGGATCGTGCTGCATCATGGGGCTGTGGGGGCTCGTGGGCGTCGGCCTCATCGGCATGTTCACCGGGTTCCGCCTGCCGGTCATGGCCGAAAGCGCCGCAGGCATCCTCGTTTTCACCGGCCTCACGGCGTATGATGCCCAGAAGATCAAGCTCGACTTCATCGAAAGCCGCGACGGCTCGGCCGGCGCCGCTGTCTGGGACGCGATGGGCCTCTATCTCGACGCCATCAACATCTTCATCAGGCTGTTTATGCTGCTGAACTCTTCCAGCGACGACTGACCGCCGATGCCGGTGCGGACAGGACGGGCCGGAGCGGTGCGCTCCGGCCCGTCCTGTTATGGTGCCAGCAGCCGCTGGCATGCCACGGAATGCCCCCGGTCAAACCGCTGGCATGCCAGCGGCATCCCGGGAATCCGGCAGGCGGGTGTGGCCCGGGGGCGGCTTGGCCTTGCTTGGCCTTGACAGGATCGCTGGCAGCGGTTGAATACGTTGTGCAATCAGCAGGAGTTACCGCCTCTGCGCTCACACCCGCCCCTTGGCGTTACGCAGCTGGCCATCCTTGCGCGCGTGCGCCCGGAGCCAAAGACTGTCCGCCAGCTCGCCGAAGCCTTGAACCTGGCTGAGGCGGGAATCCGCGCCAAGCTGAGAAAGCTGGTTGGGTATGGCCTGATCGAGCACATAGGGGGTGACGGGTCAGAGGCCCGTTACGCCAGCAAGGAGGCGCCAGCCGAAGCGCCTGCGCCTGCGCGGAGGCCACGCCGGACGGCGTCCGGGGCTTGAAGGTCTGGAATCCCGCGGGGCAGGCCGCGGGCCGGTCTGGCGCATGGATTTTGCCGCCTTCCGGTCAGTTTGCCATGCCCGGCTGCTCACGCGCCCTGAGCACGCCCTCGGCCAGGCGCGCGAGCTTGCGGATGGAACCGCCCTGCCAGTGCCCGACAAGCGCGTCAAGCTCGTTCCCCGTGAGCCGTTCGACCCACCGCTCGTCCAGGCCACGATCGAGTGTCAGGCGGCGGATGATGGCGTTCGCCAGCGGCTCGATATGCGCGGATTTCGGCTCCGGGAACGGTATGACGCGGCAGCGGTCGCGGATTTCCTTGGGAAGTCCGCTGAGCGAATTGGCGGTGCCGATCCAAAGCACGGACGAGATGTCGACCGGGGCGGCGACGTAGGGATCAAGCCAACGCCGCGCCGATTCCGGCTCCAGCATGCCGAGCAGCACGTCGAGCGCGTTGCCGTTCGGGCTGCCCGTCCCGACACGGTGAATCTCATCCAGGACGATTCCGGGGGCGGCTGTGCGGAACAGGCGCACCAGGCTGACCGGCAGCGAGGGAGCGCAGGTCGACCACTTGCGCGCGCAGCCGCCGATGCCGTTGTCGGCAATGCCGCCGCACGGGAAAATCTGGCTCCGCACGCCGAGAAGGTCGAACAGGCGAGGCGCGAAAGTGGTCTTGCCACAGCCCGGTTCGCCCACCAGGACGGTTGGCCGCATCCGCACGTGGGGCTGGCCGCACAGGCCGTCCAGGATGGTGCCGACCGCCTGTTCGGCATGCGGGAATTCAGCGCACAGCAATCGGCGCACGGACACCAGGTCAGGAACTGGCGGCAGCGGCAGCGCGGTGCCCGCCAGATGCGCCAGCGAAAGCATGATATCCCGCCCTTCGTGGGTGTCAGGGTCTCCAATCTCGCCGATGACGACCATCGACGGCACGTCCCTGGCCGCCTGCTCGCGGAAACCTGCGATCGCGGGCTGCCGCGAGCCGTTCTGGCCATGCCCAACACCGGCGCCGGACGCCGGCCTGGCTTTCCCGCCGCCGAACATCGCATCCAGCGACGAATCCAGCGCCTGCAGGCTTTCAGCGGCAATCCCGGCAACCGATTCCCCGTCCGTCGGGGGCTTCCCGGATTTGGCCCGGCCCCGACGGCAGGATTCCGCAGCGGAGACGCCCCGGTCCCCATCCTCGCACGGGTCCGCCGCGGGCACGGACGGCCGTGGCGTCGGCGGGCGGGCTGGCACCGCGCATTCCTGTCCGGCCAGCGCGGCGTCCCCGTCCTCCCAATCGCCAAGTGTCCACCAGGAGGCGGCCTCCGCCTTCCTGGCAGATGGCGCGGGCATCATCATCAGCGCGTCAGGTCCGGTGGTCGCGGGGACCGTGCGCAGGGGTTCGAACGCCCCGCGGTGCAACCGAAGCCGGGCGGGCGGCAGGCAGAGCATGTCGCCCGCCCGCATCGTGCGGGCGAGCGCCGAGGCGCGCCTGGAAAGCCCCGGCTCGCCGCCGAGGCCCCCGCCCACGAGCACCGCCTCCGCGTCGGGCGCTGTGCGCCCCAGCGAGCAGGCGCCTTGCGCCACCTCCAGGCCATTGTCGGCAGCGAGCGCCGACAGCGCGGCGGCGGAGCCTTCCCCTTCGAGGCCGTCGATTGCCAGCGCCATCGCGGGCCATCCCCCGGCCACGGTCTCGGCAATGGCGAGGCCGATCTGCCGGGCGGCCACACGGGCCGCCAGCGCGAGCGCGGCCGGGCGCATGAGCAGCGGATCCAGCCGGAGCAGAAGGATGCGCTGGTTGCAGAGGACTTCGCCGAGATCGGCGCTGGCGCGGGCGTCATCAGGCCCGAATGCCTCCTCCATCAGCGCGTAGGCCTGGCACAGCCGCATCTCGACAGCGCGGTGCCATGTCAGCAGGGCCTCGCCCGGGCCATGCTCCGTCACGTGCTCCGGCAGCAGTGACAGGTAGCCACGGATGGCGTGCCTGACGGCCCGATCGGGGCGGTTGCGGCTGGACAGCACATCGCAAAGCCGGCGCAGGGACGAGGCGCTGCGCAGGCTTCCGATCCCGTGATCGAGGCAGCCAAGCCGGATCTGCTCGTGGAGGCTGCGGACCGCCACCGACGCGAGGGCCGACACCCGTCCATCCGTGTCGTCCGCAGCCATGCATTCGATCGCCGCCCGCACCGCGGCCAGCGTGTCTTCGGGAGCGCCCCGCCGACCGATGGGCGTGAACCGGTGGGGCGAGGGGCCACCCCCCATCGCAACCAGCAGCACGTCGTCGCCCCTGTCCAGCGCGCGGGCCGCCTGGAGCATGCGCCCCGATATCCCGGCGCCGCGTCCGGCATCCAGCAGGATCAGGCCGCTTCCGGCAGCGATGGCCTGCGTGGCCCAGGCGGCCACCGCTTCCTGCCGCCCGCCGCCGTCGCGGCCGACAAACAATGCGCTTGCCGCCCGCGGCGGCGCAGGTGGCGCCGCGAGGCGCAGCAGTGAACGGAATGGCATGGCTGGTCACCAGTCTGAGACGCCAAGGATTTCCGCACACGCCGCGCCGCATGTCAAGTTATTTGCCGGGATGTCCTTGGCAATCCTTTCCGGGCATTAGGGATCATCCCCTGCCACCGGATGTCGGCCAGGCATCATGCCCCGCTCGGTGCAGACCGCGGTGCCGTAGACGGTCACAAGCAGATCCTGCCCGATCCCGGCATACGCCATGCGGAAGCAGATGATGCCGCTGGCGCCCATTTCCACCGCCTTCTGCGCCAGCGCGGCGAGCGCCTCCCCGCGGCCGTCCTCGAGCGGCTGGCGGCAGGCGTTCGCCCGGACCGCGGGAGGGATGGCAGGCAGGGACTGCAGGCCGTGCGCGGAGACCTGCACGCGCGCGTCGGCCGCGACCTGGCCGATGACGGATGTAATGGTCTGGCCCGGAATTGTTTCGCCGCCAGTAACCAGCATGGCTGTAACATCAAGAAATGACAACGGCTTCCAACCTGCCGCGCTGTGTTTGCCAACAATGCTGCGGCGGCAGGCGCGGATGGGTGTCCTGGCCCGGCAAGCATGGCTGCTGGCCTGCGGATCACTGATTGGCGGCCTTGCCGGGCGGAAACCGCATGCCTACTGTGCGGAGCGTAACGGTTCGGGGGGCACAGTCATGCGTGGATGCGGAGAAGCCATTGTCAGGGCCGTTTTTGGCATCGGCTGGCTGGCCGTGTGCGCCGTGGCGCTGCCGTTCGCGGCCGGCGCGGACGGTGGCGGCGGGGCTGCCGACTTTTCGGAGCCGGTGTTCACCAGGAGGCATGCGCCCCTTTGTGACAGCCGGGAGGACCTCGCGAGCCTTGTTGCCATGCTGCGGGCTCACCAGGCCGATCTGGCCGCGCATGCCTCGGGATGCACCGCAGCGTCGGATGACGGTCTCCGGGTGGTTGTCCTGGACAGGAACGCGCCGCCAGATGGATGGGTCAGGGTCCGCTTCATAAAGGACGGTGATTTGCAGCGTGCCTTTTGGACCGTTGGCTGGATGCTCAGGAACGCCGCCGGGTCCGGGTCCCCGCTTCCGCAGCCGCTCCAGGCGGTCCCGCCTGTCCTGCCAGACCGCCCGGAAGCGGGCCATGCAGGCTCCGCCCAGCCGGCGCAGCCTGTTCCGGCTGGCGCGGCGGAGCCGGCTGCCGGAAGGGTCAAAGTCTGCCTCACCAGGGCTGCGGAAGACCCTGCCATTCCCGTCATGTTCGTGGTCCCTGGCCTGTCCGTGTTCCAGGACGGCGGCAAGCGCGCGGGCGATCTCAGGAATCCGTGGACCAGGGAATCCTACCGCGCGGACACGGTCAATCCGGCTGCCGCGCTCGTGACGACCGGTGACCTGCGGCTTTCGCGGGACAATCCGTGCGCGGAAGTGGGCGCGCGCATGTGGGCCGCGGGCACCGGCTCCGTTGCGGCATGGCCCGCGTCGGAAGACCATGTCTGGGATTTCAGCCATGTCCTTGGGTATCCCACCGAAAGGCTCCAGCAGCCCAACAACCTGGAGTCCCTCAGGGGCATGCTGGCTCTCCGGGCGGCGGTGGTCGCGGACGTCGGCAACCCCCTGGTGGTGAGCGACGATGACGCGGCCCGGCTGGACCCGTCGAATCCGCTCGGCCGGATTTCCGGCGATGCGGTCCTGGCCCGGTCGGTGCCGCCGGACGGGCCGGACGGAAAGGGCAACTTCAGGATTTGCGCCCCGAATGACTTTGGCGGCGCGGGCTACGGCACCCTGACCGTTCCTGCCGGACTGCTGTTCGAGTCATCCGCAGGTACCACCGCAGAGGATTGGCGTGCCACACAGGCCGCCGCCGGCGCCACGGGTAGCGCGGGCGTGCCGTTTGCCGTCGCCACCAAAAAGGCTGTGACGCTGACGAAGGAAAATCCCTGCGCCCTCACGTCCGCCAATTCCGTCCTGTCAGGGGACTGGCGGTGGCCGTTCCCTCTGGTAAGACTGGGCGACGGCCTTCAGTTCCATGCGCTGGAGATGGCTGGAGGGAAGGCCGATCTGCCGGGCCACCTTGGCGATGCCATCCAGAGGGGCATGCTGAAGGGGACGCCGGTGGCCGACATAGGCAGCCCGGTCACGTTGGGGTCCCGATAGCGCGCGCAGGCCGGCTATCCAGGAAAAATGTCCGCCGTCTTGCGCGTCAGGCCTCCGGCGTTGCATGACGAAGCCTTGACTTTCGGAACAAGGGCGCCGATGCTCCCCTGCCGTGATGATATCCTTTTGCATGCACCGCAGTCACATGGCGGCATGCAGCCGCCTTCGGCATCCAGCCGGTCAAGCCGTCCCTGGCCACAGGTTTTGGCGGCCATCCTGCCCGCGCTCCTGGCACTGCCTGCCCGTCAGTGGACGGCCCGTCAGGCTCCGCGCGTGACGGCGGCTGAAGCTGAGCGGAAAGGGACTGGCAGCGCCGGTCGGCTGCAGATCATCCTTCTGGCGGGTCTCCTTGGCCTCGCCGGGGTTGCTGGGTGCGGGGCATTCCTTGCCGGGCAGCGGTCCGGCGCGACGCACCGGACGCCCGACGGTCCGGCATGGATGGTTGCGGGCGGCATGGCCGGCGGCATTCTGTCGGGGCTGCTGCTGGCCGCCACCATTGTTTCGCAGAACAGGAGGTTGCGCGATGCCGAGGGCCGCCGGCGGGTTTCGCTGGCGCTGGACGCCGCGGATGTCGGCTGGTGGGCGCGGGACGAGAGCGATATCCTCACCGCGTCGCCAAAAGCATTCGAGATGTGCGGCCTGCCGCCATCAAACCGGATGACTGTCAGGGAATGGGCGAGTGCCATCCATCCTGACGACAGGAAGGCGGTTGCGGAAACCATCGCCGCCGCCAGGAAGTCGACGGAGGTCGTACGTTACCAGTTCCGCGTCAACCATCCGGGGAAGGGTCTCCGTATGATTGTTTCGGTGGGCCGTCCGATCATGTCCGCAGGCCGCCTGGTGGGCGCGCACGGCATCATGTTCGACGACACCGACCGCCACGGACTTCAGGAGGAATTGCGGCAGTCACGGGACACCGCGCGCCGCGCGGTTCTGGCAAAATCAAGGATGCTCGCGGCGGTCAGCCACGATCTCGGCCAGCCGCTGCAGTCCATGATGATGTTTGCCGCGCTCCTCGAAGACGAGGTGGACCGGGAGAGGATGGCCCAGACGCTGTCGCGGCTCAGGATCGGCATGTCGACGCTCAAGTCCATGCTTGACAGCATTGTCGAGGCAGCCAGGACGGACAGCGGCGCCGTCAAGGTCAATATGTGTGATTTTTGTCTCGATCCGGTGCTCGACGAGCTTGAGTCCTACTATGGGCCGCGTGCGGAAAAGAAGGGGCTCGCCTTCCGGGTCGTGCGGACCAGCCAGCAAGTCCGGTCCGATCCAGTCCTTCTGGGGCGCATGATCCGCAATCTTGTCGAGAACGCCATGCGCTACACAGTCAAGGGCGAGGTCACGGTTCTCGTGGCCGGATGCGGCGGACGCGTCAGCGTGACGGTCTGCGACACCGGTCCTGGGATTGCCCCGGACCAGCAGGACCTTGTCTGGGAGGAGTTCAACCGGGGCGGCAGCGCGGCGCCCGGACAGCCGAAGGGGCTCGGACTGGGCCTGGCCATCGTGCGCAACCTGGCCAGGCTGCTCGGGCATGAGGTCGGCATGTCATCGGCCCCGGGCAGCGGATCCGTCTTCTGGGTCAACATTGAACCGCCGCCGCGACACTAGGTTCTCACGGGCGGTCAGGCGGCTCTCCCGTTCGTGACTGATGCCTAGAGGTCGGTTCCACCAAACAGGAACCGGGTGAACACTGACGCCAGGACGATCAGCAGCACGGCCGCCGCCCCGATGCCCAGAACGATGGTGTCTGCCGCCGGAATCGCGGGAATGATGGACGGCACGGCGCTTCTCCTTTCAGCGGTTTTGGTCAGCGGATGGTGAACGCCAGCGCGATGAAAACCACGGCGCAGGCGGCGGCCAGGGCCGTTCCGATGATCCGGACGGCCGGCGTCGGCCCGGATGTGCCAGGAGCGCAGGAGATGGCGGCGGCGGCAACCGCGGCAGGGTTGATCGGGTCAGCGGGCGGCATGTGGCGCCTATGGCAGGGAGAAGGATCTTCACATCGGCAGTTGGCTGCCCGGAGAGCAAGGATACCAAGGACTTCACCGCCATGTCAACATATAATCCTTGCGCCGCCGCCATCCCGTGGTTGTGGCGGGAGGTCCGGGATGGATGGGCAGCGGGGGCACCCGCACCACGGCGCGTCGATATTGACAGATTTCGCGAAGTTCCAATAGTAGGCTGCATGCGGCACGAAGGAATCCTGTGATGGTGCGTACCATGAGCGGCGTGGCGGTGGCTGTCTGTGCGGTGTGGATAACGAACGTGGAGGGAGCCGATTTGAAGGGGCGCCTGGCTGACATGCAGGCGGCCGACCCGGGCTCCGATTATGGCTGGAGCCTCCCGCAAGGGACCGAGGCATACAGCGCCGACGCTCTCAAGCGTGATGGCGTGGTCGGGATCTACAAGGCACCAAAGGGCGACCGGACCGGAGTGCTCTGCGCGGACAGGTGACTGCCGCGCCGCCGGAGGCAGTCAGCGGCGCCTTGCCGACGCGCGTTGCAACGGGAGCGTGGCGGCAGGGAAGGCCGAAGCGCGGTGGCCCGGTTTGGGGGACCACGCGCTCTGGCTGCGCTGCGCTATGAGGCCGAATGTGCTGAGGGGACGGGGGCCAGGTCCTGCCGCTGGATCGGCTTGCCGATGCGGGGTCGGTGAGGGCCGCCTGCAATGGCCGGATCGTCTGGAATGTGCGCGCAAAGGCCGCAGGTGGGTGGGTGGGACGGGCAGCGCCTTCCTGCTGACGAGCCGATCCCTGACGAAATCGTCGCGGCGGTCCATGCTTCGCTGGGGCGGCAGCGTGCGGAGCGTGACAGGTTCATCGGTCTTGCGCCTGACCGGCGCCGCGCGGCGGATGACGGCGCGCTGGGGTCACTGATAGGCGCCCGCCCTTAGAGGCGGAGCGGCAGCTCCATAACGCCGTCGCAAGCCTTCGTGCGCACTCTCGGGAGGCGGCCGCCTATGGCCCGTGATCTGTTTTCCAGACCGCGTTGAAGCCGTCCGAGAGCCGCAGCCAGGGGTGGGCTGCTGGCCCCCGCTGCGGGGAGCCAGCATCGGCATGATCAGTGCCGCCGGCGACGGCGGACAATCCCGAGGCCCAGCAGTCCAGTGCCAAGCACAGCCATGGAAGCCGGCTCCGGGGCCGCCACGTAGCCAACGGTATGGTTGTCCGATTCAAAGCCGCCGTAGCTCGGGGTCTCCGAGAATGCGATATTGTTGAAGCTCCCGTCCGTGTCGAGGACGTTGACGAATACGAACGCCTGGGTGCTGTCGCCGCCCCCATTGGGGTTGCCGTAGTATGCACCGCTCGTGCCGACAGCCGCGCTAAGCGAGAATACATCAGTCAGGCCGTTGTAGAACGTTACCTGGTTGCCGCTGTCGAGCGCCGAGAGCCAGAAACCGAAATAGTTGATCGGGCTGTTGTTGCTGGTCGACAAGGCAATGGAATAGGTGCTGTTCATCGCCACCGCATAGTTGCCCGTGCCGCCAGCGCCGCCGTACTGGTCGGCCGGGATTATCTGAACCCCTGTGTAGGTGCCGGAGATGGTGACCGGGCCGCTGCCCGTCCCGTAGGTCGTGGTGAAGGTCTGGCCTGATCCGGTCGCCTGCCTGTCGAACGTCTCCACGCCGGAGTAGGCAAACTGCATGGTCGAGTTCTGGACGCCGGATGTCTCGTAGGTGACGCTGAAAAGGTCGGCGCGGGCGGGGCTGGACAGTACGGCCGCCGCGGCTATGGCCGCAACGGCGGGAAGATAGCGCATGGATCGCTCCTCGAGGTGAAAGCCGCGCAGGCTCCTGCGCTCGGGGCGGAAACATGCCACGCCATTACAGAGCCGTCAAACAATTTGTTGCTACATGCGACTGTATACGCCGCGCTGGCAAAGCGGCGGCCGCCTGCCGGGCGTGTGCCATGGCCGGCAGCCGATGAGGCCGATGGCGAGCATGGCGGCGCCAAGCACGGCCAGCGGCACCGGGTCAGGTGTGGGCATGGCGGATGCGGGATGTCCCGCCACGCCGCTGTCCGGCTGGGAGGCCGGGGGGCCTCCGGCGGGAATGGCAACGGGAATGCCTTCCACGCCGCAGCCGGTGTCCGGGAATGCGCCGCCGGCGCCGGGGCATGCCGTGGCAACGGCATACATAATGTCGGCGGGATCGAATGGCCGCGTGACTGCGGAATCCACGGCAGGCTCCGCCACTCCGGCCAGCCAGGGCACCGGCATCAGCAAGCCGGAGGGGCTGTCGGGAGCCCTGCCGCTGTCCGCCATCAGGGGAGGATAGCCTGTGAGGGCGAACGGCACCGCATAGCTTCGCGCCGCCACGGCGCCCGCATGGCCCGTCGCGCCGGACAGCACGCCCTTGGCGCTGGCGTCCTGGCTGGCCAGTGCCAAGGCAACGCCCGTGGCGATGAGGAAGGAACGATGGCGCATGGCTGGCTCCCGCGGAAATCCGTGCGCGACAACATGCCATCCGTCCGGCCGCAGATCAAAGGATTTCTTCAGAAAATCCTTTAGGGGTCACCGCTTCGATCCATGGGCAGCAGGATTCCCGACGCCCGCATGGCGCTGTCCGCGTGGCGGCCGGGTTGTGGTTGCAGCCGCAGGCATGGCGGGAAGCGGGCCAATCCGGCGGGCACGCTCGCGGCGGCTGGCATGATCGCTTCCGGCTGCGGACGGGAGCGGTGCCATTGCCCCGCCGCGGCGCCCGCCGGCGGGCAATGGCACCGGCATTCAGTCGAAGTCCGGCCGCCGCGCCCTGACGTCGGCAAGCGCAAGGATAAGAACGTCGCTGCCGGAGCTCCCGACGCCAGCGTCCCACACCGTCACATTGCCGACCACGACCTGTCCCCTGTGGACGGCGAGCACGTCACCGCACGCGAACCGGCGCCCCCATTCACCACGGGAAATCCCGGACTTCCATTCGACGGCCATGCCGGCCGTGACGGTGTCCTCGTAGTGGGCGCCGAGGATTGACTTTGCAACCCGGACCAGTTCGATGGGCAGCAGCACGGAATCTGCGTTGCCTGACGATGCCAGGCTGTAGGCGCGGAGCATGAGCGCGACCGGCTCCGTGCCCGCTCTGTCCAGATCGTCCGTCACCGCAAGGCCGTCGAACGGCTGGACGGCTCCGGCGGCCACCGCTGACGCGGCGGCCTGGCAGCGTTCGGCGCGGCTGGCCAGGATGCCGGCGACAGTTTTCCGCAGTTCCCGGAGCGTCGCCCCCGCTGCCTGCGGCGTGGTGTGGCCAACCTCGGAGGGCTGGCGCCGCCACAGTGAATCAAGCGCCAGGTGTGGCGGAAGCTGGACAGCCATGACACGGAACCTCCAGGACAGGGCGCCTGCTTGGGCGCTATCGGGTTAGCTCACTGAGCCACTAGGGCTAGTGGTAGGCCCGATTTCATGGCCGCCTCACGGCGGTCGGTTAACCGGTACCGGGCGAACCCGGCGTGTTTGTCACAGACGCGAGTCCGTGGACCAGAGGGCAGGTTTCCGGCGTGCATGGAGCGCACGGCGGTCGGCAGCCGAAGATGCTTTCCCCTGCGCTTGGCCATTCACTTCCGTAACGTGTCCGGCGTGCCGTTGTCAACAGGCGAATCTTTGGTGGCGATGGACGCCATCGGCCAAGGACCTGACTCGGCCCTGACGTGCCCGGGTTGCGGTCCTTGTTAGGCCAACGGGCCTGGCCGGTTGGCCGGCCCCCGGACGCCTGCGTCAACGCCGGAGCGGGTCGCCGGAAGGGACAGGCCGGGTCGCGGCGGAGGTGGCCGCGGCATCCCCTCTCCGGCCATGACGGGCCTGGCATTGCCGCCGCCTTCCGCCAACGCCTGCCCCGGCTGGCAGAGGGAGCGTGGTGGTCATCGCGGCCTCATGCGCTCAGGGCGCTCGGTGCATGCGCTTCCGTCTCGGCTGGCTTGGCTGCTGCCCTGCGGAACGGCAGCCGCAGGGTGGCCGTGCGTCCGGCGTCCCTGGCCGGCGCCGGGGATGCCTCCGGGCAGCCCTCCGATGGAGGCTCAGGGGACGCCTCCGGACGTCTGGCCGATGGATGCGGCGCCGTCCGCCCGAGAACGCTGTCCTCGTGGCGGACTATGCGCCGGGCAAGTTTGAGCGCCTGATAGCCCTCATCGGCGTCGGCGCAGGCGATTGCGCGGTCGAGCATGTCGCGGGCGAGCGCCGAGGTGGTGGCGTCCTTGAAAGCGGCAATCAGGTGCCGCGCTGAGGTCAGGCCCTCGGACCGCTCGCCGTCGGTGCCTATATAAGCTGTCTGAAGGGCGAAATAGATGCGCCGCGCCGGACTGTCCGCCTGCTCCAGCAGCATGATCTGCTTGCCAAACAGAAACCGCGCCTTCGCGGTCAGCTCGATCCGCGACTTGGTGCGGAACCGGATCGGTGCGCCATTGATGATCATCTCATCACCCTGCCGCAGCTCGAGAACCAGATTCGACAATGCCCCATCCCTTTCCGCCCGCACGCCAGCGCCGCCAAAACCTGGCATGCTGTGCGCTTGGGCCATTTCCTCATGCCGCCGGACGTCGCTGCTGCTGGCCATGGTGCCTTTGCCCTGCCTTCCGTCTCGCGGCCAAAGATCGCCCCCGTTTTGCGGGCGTGACAGCCATCCTGGAGCATCTTGGTTAACCGCCGGTGACTGGCGCGCGGCTTTGGCGGGCACCGGACCAAAATCGTTCATGCGCCCGTTAACCGCCGGGTAAGTTGTGCCCTGGAAAATGCGGGGCAGCGGCAGGACGCCGCGGGAAGCGTATCCGATGCCCGGTGAATCCCCTTGAGCACGAACACAATGGCGATGAGCGCCCTGGCCGGCGGCCTGAAGGCGCTGGGTCCGGCGCGGCTGGCGGCGATGGCTGCGGTCGGCCTTGGCACGATGGGGCTGCTGGCACTGCTTGTGCTGCGCGGCGGCAGCGAGCCGATGGCGCTGCTTTACGGCGACCTCGATCTGCGGGACTCGGCGCAGGTGGTGGAGCAGCTGTCGCGCCGCCATGTCCCGTACCGCATCGCTGCGGGGGGCGCCGAGATACTTGTGCCGGCCGACCAGGTGCCGGAGGCGCGGCTGCTGCTGGCGAAGGACGGCCTGCCTGCCGGCGGCTCGGTGGGCTATGAGATTTTCGACCGCGGGGACGGGTTCGCCGCGACCGAGTTCCAGCAGAAGGTCAACGAGACGCGCGCGCTGGAGGGCGAGCTTGCCCGCACGATCCGCGCGGTGCACGGCGTGCGTGCGGTGCGCGTGCATCTCGTGCTTCCCAGGCGGGAGCCGTTTGCCCGCGAGCAGCAGGACGCCCAGGCGAGCGTCCTGCTGACCATGACGGGCGCGGCGAGGCTCGACCGGGAAGGCGTCCAGGCAATCCTGAATCTGATTGCTTCCGCGGTGCCGGGCCTGCGGCCGCAGAATATCGCCATTGTCGATTCGCGTGGCGACCTGCTGGCGCGCGCTGGCGAGCCGGCGGGTCCGGCAGGGGCGGCGGTCTCGGGCGAGGAAGTGAAGCGGGCCACCGAGCTCCGGCTGTCGCACGCGGTCGAAGAGATGCTGGAGCGCACTCTCGGGCCTGGCCATGTGCGTGCGGAGGCCGCCGTGCGCATGAACTTCGACCGCGTGAACGAGACCCAGGAACGCTTCGATCCGGACGGCCAGGTTCCGCGCAGCACGCAGAGCGTGACGACCAGCAGCAAGAGCACCGAAGCCGCCAGCACCGTCTCGGCGCAGAACAACCTGCCCAATGCCGATGCCGGCGGGGGCGGGTCGGCCGGCACGCAGGAGGGCAGGCAGGAGGAGACCACGAATTTTGAGATCGGCAAGACGGTGCGGACGCTGATCCGTGAGCAGCCGCAGATCGACCGCATCAGCCTGGCTGTGATGGTGGACGGGACCGAGGCGCCGGGACCTGACGGAAAGGCAGCATGGCAGCCCCGTTCCGACGAAGACCTGGCGCGCATCGCGAGCCTGGTGAAAAGCGCTGTCGGCTACGATGAAAAGCGTGGCGATCATGTCGAGGTGGTCAGCATGCGGTTTGCCGGCAGCGAGCCCCAGGCCGAACCCGCGGCCAGCGGCTGGCTGCCGTTGCAGATGGAGCGGCCGGACCTGCTGCACCTTGCGCAAACGGCCCTGTTCGGCGTGATAGGCGTGCTGGCACTGCTGCTGGTGCTGCGCCCGATGGTTCTGCGAATAACATCGTTTGCGCCTGGAGGTGCCATGGCTGGCGCCCTTGAGGCCGGGGGCGCCCTGGCGCCGGCGGGCGCGCTGCTTTCCTCCAGCGCAGCGCGGGCATTGGCGGCACCGGGTCAGCCAGCCCTTGCGCATCAGGCGCCTGCGGCGCTGCTCGAGGACGAAAGCATGGTGAACATTGCCCAGATCGAAGGCCAGATGCGTGCTTCCTCGCTGCGGCAGATAGCCAGTATCGTCGAGAAGCACCCGGAGGAGACCATTTCGATCATGCGGGGCTGGCTCGCACAGGAAAGCAAGTGAGATGCTGAGGTCAAACAGTTGGCGGGTGTTCGTCGGCGCGCAGAAGGCGGCGATTATAGTCATGGCGCTGGAAGGGGGGCGCTGCACGCAGCTGTTCGCGCTGATGGCGGACGAAGAGGTTCGGGCGATAGGATCCGCAATGGCGCGGCTCGGCGCCGTCTGCGCCGAACAGGCTGAGCGCCTGTGCGCCGACTTCGCGGCCAGTGTCGGGGGCGGCGGTCGCCTTTTCGGAGCCGCCCGAAACCTGTTCGGCAACCTTGACGCCGTGGAGCACCTGCTGATGGCGACGCTGCCTGAGGACCGCTCGGCGCGGATACTGGAGGCGATCCGCGGTCCCGCCGACCGCTCGATGTGGTCGAAGCTCGACAATGTCGAGGAATCCGCGCTTGCGGACTACCTGAAGAACCAGGCACCCCAGGCCGTCGCGGCGGCGCTGTCGTCGGTGCGGCCGGACCATGTCACGCGGGTCCTGGCCAGGCTGCCCGGCTCCTTCGCAATGGATGTCGCGATGCGCATGGAGGGTGTCCAGCAGGACGTTCTGGAAAGCGTGGAACGGACAATCCGCGGCGCGGAAGCGCTGGCGGACGCCATCAGCGGCGCCGCGCCGCAGCCTCCGCCGCTGACCACCTTCGACGACCTGGCGTGCCTCGCGCCGCGGTCGGTGGAGGCGCTGGCCCACGCTGTCGGCAAGGAAAAGCTGCCGATGGCGCTGAGGGGCGCGTCGGACAGAATCAAGGAAATGTTTCTTGGAAACCTATCCGGGCGCGCTGCTGAGGACCTGCGGGCATCCCTCGATGGCGATGGCGCGGTGCGCCTGCGTGAGGTCGATGAGGCACAGGCCGACATCGTGCGGCTCGCCCGGCAGATGGTGGAACAGGGCCAGATCGAACTCGTTGGCCGGTAATCCAGCGGACGGTCCGGCTGGCCGCTGTCCTTTTTTCTTGCGTCACCGGATTTTTGGGGCAAATTCCGGGTGTTTATGGTGGACCGAGATGAGGGCGCTGGATAGTCCGTTACCCAGGCTCATCTGCCAAGGGCTCACCCGTGCGGTGGGCCTTTTGCATATGTGATGGCCGTCAAGTTATGACAACATTCTTGGGCTCGCCCTGCCGGACCGCGGAACAGCAACCTGGCGGCGGCGCGGCCATTCCGCACGACCTGCCGATCGGCCCGCGGAAAATCTGCCGCCCCGCTGCATAGCAGGAACGCTGCGGTTTTGCCTCCATGCACAGTAAGCTGGCAGGCAGCCATGCTTCCGGCTCGCGGAGCGGGGGATTCCGATGCCCACTGACGAGACACTGCCATCCGTGTCCCAATCGGCCGATTCGTGGACCGCCGAGCTAGCGGGCGGCGGCGAGGCCTTCCGCCTCAGCGGGTCTTGGGACGACGTTCAGGCCGGGCTGCTTGGCAAGATGTCAGCCGGATGCCCGGCCGCTGAGCTGGCTGGCTGGCGCCAGATCAGCGGGGCCAGGCCGGTGAGCGGCTGGCTTGCCGCGGCCTCCGCACGCTGGCGGCTGTCACTGCTGCGCGACGGGGCTGTGTTTGGAGGAATGGCGGATGGCTGAGCGGATCCCTCCCATGCCGCTGCGCAGCACGCCTGAACCGCGCATGGCCAGGCGGGTCAGGCCGCTGAGCGGGGACGGCATGCCGGATCCGCTCAGCGGCCTCATGTCGCGGCGGCCGCGGCTGCGGGTAATGATCGCCGAGGACAACGGCTGGCTCCTGGAAGGGATGGCCGATATCCTGTCGTTCCGGGGCGCAGCCGTCCGCAAGGTTGCTGACCCGGGTGACATCCTCCGGATGCTTTCGGGCTTCCGCCCGCACGTGCTTGTGCTCGCGGACTGGTTTGCGCGCAAGCGGGTCGGCCTGGAGGCCGTCATTCCGGACGTGGCATCGCGCTTCCCGGGCGTGCGCGTCATTGTCACCGTCGTTGATCCGTCGCATGGCGCGCCCGGCGTCCGCGAGGCACGCGTCTGGGGGGCGGCCGGCATCCTGCCCAAAGACTCTGTGCTGGCCGGGGACTGGCTCCGGCGGGCCGTGGCGGATGCGGTGCAGCGCGGCCTCTGAGCGCATCCGGGCGCGGCTCGCATGCCAGCGCGGGCGGCATTATGGGGAAACAGGGGAGCGCGGCGTGATGGGATATGTGGTCACAGAGAACTGGGCGCACATTTTCGACGACAGGCGGGGCGAGGAGCTCGTGCGCTTCGTCTATGACAGCGGCTCCAACGCCATCGTGGCCATGGACTTCCGGTCCTCGGTGAACCGCCCCTGGCGGCCAGCCACGCCGGGGGAGGTCGCTGATGTGATGGAGGAGATCGACACGACAGGCAACCTCGACTGCGCGCTCATGGATGGCGAGGCCGAGGAAACCGACGCGGTGCCTGACTGGGCGGCCGGACGCGTCCAGCCCGCCGCCCCCAGGACCCCCTGAGCGCCGGGCGGCCGCGTTTCCTCGGGATCCATGATCCCCCGTTGCTGCGGGGCCAAAGACTTCGGCGGCAGGCTGCTTTGTCGGCGGTGGCGCGGCAAAGCATATCTTCTCGCCTGAGGACAATGGTGGATTTGCGGCGACGCACCATTCCTGCGGTTGCAGATGTGGCCTTGGATGCCCGCAGGAAAAGCGGCTTGCTGGCAGGATAAATGGTTGCACCCGGGGCGGTAAGCCCGTAAGTCGGCTGGCTTGGCTGGACTTGGGCGGCGCGCCCGGCCTCGCGGCGAGGATGCCAGGTCCCGCGGCGCGGGGCAAAGGCCCATAGGGTGTGACTGATGAAAAGCCTGTTGGCGCGGCTGCTGCTGATCGTCTCCGCCGCCATGGTGCCCGCCATGGTGTTCCATGCCTACACCGAGAACGATGCGCGGCGGACGAGACAGCAGCTGGTCGAGGACGAGGCGCTCAGGCTCGTCAGCCTCGTCAGTTCCGAGCAGCAGCAGATCGCCGAAGGCGCGGACCAGGTCCTGAACGTCATCGGCGGCTCGCCGGCCGTTCAGGATCAGCGGTTCCGGGAATGCGAGCGCATGCTTGGCAACCTGCTGCAGCAGTCGCCGCGCTACGTCGTCGCCGCTGTCATCGGGATCGACGGCCGCCTCCTCTGCGCGCCTGGCCCGTCAGACCCGAATATGAACCTGTCGGACCGCCAGCATTTCCAGCGCGCCCTGCAGACCGGAGGATTTGTTGTCGGCGAATACACCGTGGGACGGTGGTCAAAGCTGCCGACAATCCACATGGCAAAGCCGTTCATGGATGCCGACGGGAAAGTGGCTGGCGTGGTTGACGTGTCGCTCAGCCTCGACTGGCTGGGTGAGCAGCTTAAGCGCGTGCCGCTGCCGCCCGGCGCCACCGCGTCGATTGCGGACCGCAATGGCACGGTCCTGGCCAGCTACCCCCATGGAGCGCGTTTTGTCGGCCAGCCGTTGCCGGCGGACAGCCGCTTCAGCCTCGAAGGTGATGAGGTCAGGGTCGTGGAGATGCGCGGGCTGGACGGCCATAAGCGGATAACCGCCTATTCGCCGCCCGGCGCCGGGCGGCGTGGCCTGCGCATCGCTGTGGGTCTCGACGAGGACATCACGTTTCCGGGCGCCACCGAGGCGGACCGCAATGGCATGGTCCTGATCGCCGCCGGGGCGGTGCTGGCCCTGGCCGTGACGGCCGTCGCAGGGATGCGGGTGATCCGCCGCCCGCTCCAGCGGATGGTCAGCGCCGCCGACCGGTGGGGCCAGGGCGATTTGTCCGCCCGCACAGGCGTTCCGGCGGACAGCAGCGAGTTCGGCCGCCTGGGCAGCGCCTTCGATGGCATGGCGGTGGCGCTGGGCGCCCGCGACCGGGCGCTGCACGCCGCGCTGGAAAGCACGACGGACAGCGTGATCGTCCTGGATCGCGCCTGGCGGTACACTTTTCTCAACGAGCGCGCGAAGGCGCAGATTGCGCCAGGCCGCGATCTGCTCGGGAAAGTCATCTGGGACGTGTTCCCGGAGGCTGACGGCAGTCCGTTTATGGATGCGTGCCGGGCTGCCGTGGCGCACGGCACGCCGACCCACGTTGACGGCTACTTCGCGCCGCTCGGCATCCATTTCGACGCGCATGCGTATCCGTCGGAAGACTGCCTGACCGTGTTCTTCCGGGATGTGACCGAAGAGCGCCGGGTGGCGGCCGCCCTGCGGCAGACCGAGGAGCGTTTCCGCGCGACCTTCGAGCAGGCGGCAGTCGGCATGGCGCAGGTTGGCCTGGACGGCACCTGGCTGCGCGTCAACGGCAAGATGTGCGAGATCGCCGGATGTGCGCGTGAAGACCTGCTCGGGCGCAGGTTTGTGGACATCATCCACCCAAGCGACCTGGCGGGGCCAATGCCCGACGGGGCGGGCGCGGCGGCATGCGCCATGGAAAAACGCCACATGAGGAAGGATGGCAGCACCGTCTGGCTCAACCGCACGGCCTCGCCACTCCTGGACGGGGATGGCCGGCCGGAGTGTTTCATCTCCATCATCGAGGACATCACCGACCGCAAGCGCGTCGAGGAGGCATTGAGGGAAAGCGAGACGCGCCTGCAGCTTGCCCGGGAGGCGGCTGGCTTCGGCGTCTGGGACTGGGACATCGTCAGCGGCGCGCGCATCTGGTCGGACGAGCAGTGGCACCTGCACGGGCACACCCCGCTGCGCGGCACGCCGGACCTGCACACCTGGCACGAAAGCATCCATCCCGGCGACCGCGACCGGGTGCTCACCGAGAAACTTGCCGCAATCGCGGATCCGGGACGGCCGCTGGACACCGGATACCGCGTCCTTTGCGGGGATGGGTCGGTCCGGTGGCTGCTTATGAAGGCGAAAGTGGTCCGGGAAACGTGTGGCCGCGCCGTGCGCATGGTCGGCCTCAGCCTTGACGTCACGGCGAGCCGGGAGACGGAGGGGGCGCTCCGGCGCCTGGGCAGTGAGCTGGAGGCGCGTGTCCGGGACGAGGTCGCGGCGCGGGAAGCGGCGCAGGCGCGCGCCGCCCACGCCGAGCGGATGCACGCGCTTGGCCAGCTTGCGGGCGG
>Ga0302320_10006452_pt1 | contig 26034 bp, 29 predicted proteins | sample Bog_T0_3_FD_202130 | JGI IMG/M metagenome (GOLD analysis project Ga0302320, IMG submission 202130) | Peat permafrost microbial communities from Stordalen Mire near Abisko, Sweden - Bog_T0_3 | ecosystem: Environmental > Terrestrial > Soil > Wetlands > Peat | place: Sweden: Abisko, Stordalen Mire... | reverse complement strand
AGACCACCAGATCGACGGCCTCGGCAATCAACTGCTGCTGAGGTGCGCTGGTCGCTTCCGCGACCAGGCTTTCGAGTCGAATCAATCCGCTGAGAGCATCGTTGGCGTGGACCGTCGCAGCACCACCGGGATGTCCGGTATTCCACGCCTTCAACATCGTGTGGGCTTCAGCGCCGCGCACTTCGCCGACAACGATTCGGCTCGGCTTCAGGCGCATGCAGGCGCGAAGGCAATCGAGCATGGTTACGCTTCCGACGGCCCGCAAGTCCACGTAGTTCGCGACTGAGCACTGGAGTTCGGTTGTGTCCTCTATCGAGATCACGCGATCATGTGGCGAAATCGTTGCGATGCCATCGAGAATCGCATTCGTAAAGGTCGTCTTTCCCGAGCCCGTGGAGCCCGCCGTGAGAATGTTCTTTTTCGCAGCGATAGCGGCGCGGATGACATCGGCGTGCGACAGCCCGGCCAGTTGATCGGCGAAGTTCTCTCGTCTGCGCAATCGATTCAGTGGATCGGTTTTGCCAGTGAGAATGCCCGCCTGGCAGTACTGGTCGAGCGTGAATATTCGGCGCGGACGGCGCCGAATCGCGAAGACCGGGTGCCGCACGACCGGCGGAATCAATCCTTCAAAACGGCTTCCATCGAGCGGGAGTTCGGTCTCCAGCACCGGCCTTTCGTAGTTCAGGACCATGGACCTCATCGACGCGATGGTGTTCATCGCGCACACGGCCTGACTGCCGGACATCTGCCCAACGCGCGCGAACCCGGAACCCATTTGTTTGACCCAGAGGGTGGCATCAGGGTTGAGTACGATGTCCTCAACGGCGTCGTCATCAAGCAGGCTGAGAATGGTGTCTCCCAGTTCGCGTCTGAGCTTCACTTCGAGCCGCTGGCTCTGCTCGTTTTGTACGATCGCTAACTCCGGCATCTCAAACGTGGCCCTTTTTCGAAGGTTTTAATGCGAATGGCTGCGACCCCAATGGGACATATCGCCTTTCACGCGCCTTATACATATAAGGGCTGTGAACAGGATTTTTGGACATAATTCATCGAAAAATATTTTTGAGGATTTGCTATGGCCGTAATTACAATTCCGTTTGACTACGATCTGCAGAGGGATGGCGGATCGGTTATTCCGATCTACCTCAACGACACTGACGACAATGGCGAAACGATCTTCTTCGGATGGATCGAAGCCGTCATTCCCGTTCAGGACAAGCTGAGGGCTGTTTCGAGGAGGGTGCTGGGGGACGTTTGGCGCGTGTCGGAACTGACCGACCTCACGATCCACCATCTATGGCAGAAGTACAGGGAGAACGTCGGTTGTAACCCAAGCTTTCGCATCATCGCGACTGCGAAAAGAACGGCGCATAGTCTCGAAGATCCGGGCGCGCGCGTGCATCTCGCGCTCAATATTTCGCTGGACACGCTTGAAGAATATCGGGACTACGCCCTGATCCGCGATACTGCCGATACCGAGAGCGCGTACGGTACGAACCTCGATCTTCGTCGATTCGAAGCGAAGCTCAAGGAACTGGGAAGGAAAAACGACTTTGAGGTATACAGGATGCTCAAGGCTGGTTATTATTGGTATGAAATTGGTCAGCGTCTCGGGAGGCACCCGAATACCCTTCACCGCCGGTTCCGTAGACTCCTCCGGAGGATCGCCGGCCATGTGTAACGCGTTGTGTTGCGACAGAGTTCTTGATCGATGAACGAATCTCCCGAAGAAAAGTACGGTCGTCTGCAAGGCGAGATTCAACGCGCGATACTTCGGAGCTATCCGAATCCGGACAGGCAGGGTTGCCCTGTTGAAGAGACAGTTCGCAACTTCGCTGCGAATCCGGACACCATAAAGGCTGAGGATGAGACGGACGAGCATGGCGAGTGGTATCACATCACGCACTGCTCCCCCTGCTACGCGAGATTCCTGGAATTGCGTAACGCCGGACGCGACCATCGGCGCAAGACAGAGATCGGCAGGTGACACCCTATTAAATTCGATGCTGGAACTTTCGGGTCGCCACTTCGCCGTTACTCGCGGACGTGGGCGTTCGACGCCAGATATCAGCAATGCGCGTTTCTGGTCAAGTTAATGTGAAAAGACCTCACCGTCGTAGTGGCCAAGGACAGCTAATACCACCCCGGTCTCCTGATAGCCGGCAGCACGGCCAAAGTCTCGTGATCGATTAAGCGATGAGGGTGGCGGCCATCATGACCGCGGGCCGGTCCAGTCGCCGTACTTCTTCGCATCCGCGAACAAGGTGCAAAATAGCCGAACCTTCAGTTGTAATTTACAGAGCAAGATGACACTTTACGAATGGCCGCCGCCCCCACAGGAATATTTTTCACAGGACGGTCTGAAACCGTACAGTAATATGGAGTTCACCCGTAAGCGGAAAACGGGCGGTATGGGGTTGGCGTCGTGTGGAGCGTGTCCGCAGTTGCTCCGTAGAGGCGGATTCAAGTGGCTCAGGCCCCCGCTGATTTAGGTCGCCATGGTATGAAAATGCCTGGCGTACCATACGACCATCCTCAAAACAGGAAACTGTCCGGGGATCTCGCGGCGCCAAACACCCAGCCATAAGAGCGCTCGGGATGCGATCATTCGAAGACCATTTTTCGGACGAAGCGATAATCCAGGAATTGTGCCGGGCGCGAATAACCCTGGCGACAACCCGGCATGATGCCGCGTTTTTCCACAACATCAGTGAATCGGCTACGCCCGCACATGAAATCCCGCCACGGGACTGGGGAAAGATCTCCGCAGATATTTTTCCGCCGAGGCGCGTATGGCATCGCTTTCGACCGAAGGATCGCGCCGGCCTTCAGTCTGCCGACACCAGTTATCAGGCTCTCTGCCGTGCCGTGCTCGAATTGCGAAAGCAGACGCCGCCTCCGGTATGGGCGGCGAAGTTGCAAAAGGTAATCGACGGAATACGCGGGCGAGTTGTGTCGGCGAGGCCTTTCCTCTTGAAGGCACCAACCGTCATTCCGGTACGAAAGGAGCCGAAGGGTCACCACTACCGGCCGCTTGCAATCTACCCGCTCGCCGATAAGATCATCGAAGGGCTGACCGCGCGCTATCTGCGGACGAATCTCGACTCCGCGCTCTTGGGTTCTTGTATGGCGTTCCGGTGCGGCACGAGGCATCGGCCACCGCCGACGACGCACGATGCCCTTTCGGAAATCCTCGGGATGCGATCACGCTATCCCGGACGGGACCTCTACGTGGCGGAATGCGACATCAAGGGCTTCTTCGATTGTGTCGGCCATGCAGTCGCGCGGCAGGCGCTCACCAATCTCACAGCCGACTCCAATAATGGCTTCCGGCCTCATCCGCGCGCCGTTGACATCTTCAATGCCTATCTGCAGAGTTACTCGTTCCTACTGACCGTCAGAGGGACGGCTCAGAAGCAACTCCAGAAACATGACCCGCAAGGCGTCTTCAAATGGCACGAGGCGGACCTCCAAAAGCTGTATGGCCGTCGCACACTGCCCCCCATAGGAGTACCCCAGGGTGGAGCATTATCATGCCTAATAGCGAACGCTGTTCTGCATGAGGCTGACAAGGTGGTCGCCCGTCTGCAGGAAGAGGCCAAAGGCGAGCTTTTGTATCTGCGCTACTGCGATGACATGATCCTGATCTCGCCCGACCGCAAGGTCTGTACGGCCGCATTTGCTGCCTATCGCAATGTGTTGGAGACACTCCTGCTTCCCGCCCACGACCCGGTACGCATCGTCAAATACGTGAAGGAGTTTTGGGAGGGGAAATCGAAGCATTCTTATCGCTGGGCTGCGGGCGGGGTTCCTTGGATTCAGTTCGTGGGGTACCAGATTCGACACGACGGAACTGTTCGAATCCGCGCCAAGTCCATCAGGAAGCATTTCGACTCGGTCACCGAGCTAACCAACCGATTGCTCTCCACGCTTCGCAACGCAACTAAGCGTGGCGGCGTCAGACGCACCGCCAGCGAGATACTGCATCGATTCCGGCAGAGGCTTATCTCCATGGCGGTCGGCCGCATCACGCTCGGCAAAGACCGCAAAGGGCCGCAGCCCCTCTCGTGGGCTGCCGGTTTTCGAGGCCTCGATGGGCTCTCCGTCTTCCGGAACCATCTGAAGGTGCTTGACCGACATCGTGAACGCCAGATAAAACGGGTGAGCCGCGGCATCAGTAAGCTTCCACTGCCATCCCCGCGAAAAGGCCGAAAATCGGCAGACGCCCACAAATACTACGGGCGGCCATTCAGTTACTGGGCACAGTTTCGTTGAGTATTCTGAGATTGCCACATGGGTGACCTTTACACGTACGATATTGAAGACGAAGTCACTCATCCCGATGAGGCCATCTTGCGCGATGTCCGCGCTTTGCTGACATCTGGCGTTCGCGAAGGCCCTTTGATCGACTACAAGGCCGATATTTCGGAAAAAGATAATTGGCCCGACACCGTCGCAGCCTTTGCAAACAGCTTCGGAGGCCTGATTGTCTTTGGCGTGACTGGACAAGGAGATCAGCCTGTTTCGCTGGCCGGTTTCGATCCAAAAAACGCCGAGACCAAGACCCGCCTAGCGAACACGATTCTCTCCCGAATCCGACCACGACCGGACTTCGCGATTCGGGTGGTAAACCTCGACACGGATACATCGAGAGAGGTGGCCATCCTTCGCGTCGCCGAAGGGAACATCCCGCCCTACATGCACTCGAAGGGTGATGAGCACCGAATCTATCTGCGCGTCTCCGCGAGAAAGACGGAGGCGGACTACTTGCAGCTCACCAGCCTGCTGGATAAACGCAACAAGATGGCGTCGCGCGCGGTCATTTCCCCTGCGAGCCTGTTCGACAATTCACAGCTCCACGTCTATGACCCTCCGGCGTCAAATCAGATAAGCCCGGAGACATGCCGTTTTGTCATCGCGCCGATCAATCCCCCAAGCGGACCGCGCCTTAATTTTGAAACCGAGGATTCCTTTCGCAGTTGCATTGGGGATTTGGTGCGCCCACAGAGAACGTGGCCCCTCATTCGCTCAAAAAACGCCACGCTGTTTCGAATGGGGGCTGACGTTTACATTGAACACCGTTTCGGGATCGCGGCCGGAGGCGGAATCGGCTTCGTAGCGCCACCGTGCATCAAAACAGACAATGGGCGTTTTTTTGTCCCCGCGCATTTTTGCCGACACCTGCTGAATTTCCTCGGTGTGTCGCTCCTGTTCCATGAACGCGCCATGAAGTTCTATGGTCCCTGCTTGCTCCACGTCAACCTCACGACCGCCAACGAGACGGCCCTTTTTGACGGGGTTCCCGCACCGCAGACCCAGGGACTCGAAGGCAGCGGTTTGTTTGATCCGCCTTTGCTTTCGATGGCTGGCCTCAACGCGGGAACGCAGATTGAAGTAAACTTGCAGCCGCCAACATCGGATCGGCTCCAGGAATATCTCGAAACGGTGCTGCTGGATTTGGTGCGCCCGATAGGCTATGTCCTTAGCCCCCAGTTCAGGGTGATGACGGAGCTGCTTGTGGGTGAATTCCTTGATCGCCTGCGGCGGGTAAGGACATAAGGGCGTGTCATGACCGTCCCCTGGATTTAGCGGGTATTTTCGGGCGTAGACTTGTTTCACCTTAGCCCAAGCGGACGGGTAAGCTGCCGCCCGTGCTTGACAGTTGATCGAACTGCGAGGATTTCGTGCCCGTTAGTATCGAGGCGGGGTTTTATTAATTCACCTTGACGGTTTGTCGGCATTCCGGTGATTGGCGCTGATTGCGGTTCCAGACAGTCCGCACAAGAGAGCAACGCACGTTTTCCGTAAATGTAATTGCTTCCGTAGCGACGCCCATTCCGACTATCCCTCTGGCTCCAGAGCCGCCAGTCGGAGAGCGTCACGCTGAATGCCTGCGAGCATACCGCGGAAGACGACGCCATGAAGCGGCAGCACGGCGTACCAGTACATTAATCCGAACAACCCCCGCGGCTCAAAGAGGGCGGTCTGTCGCAGCGTGCAATTCTGCGCACCATTCGCTCCAATCCTGAAATCGAGCAGGGCCTGACCGGGCAGACGCATTTCTGCCCGCAAGGAAAGGGAGCGATCCCTGTCCAAACCGACTACTCGCCAGAAATCGAGAGCGTCGCCGTACCTAAGTGTGTCGGGATCCCGCCGGCCACGGCGCAGCCCTGGGCCGCCCGCCAGTCGATCCAGCCCGCCGCGAATCTCCCAGAGCCAGTCCGTATACCACCCATGTCCGCCGCCTAAGCGACATACAGCACGAAACACGGCTCCTGCAGGGGCGGCAATGCCTACTTCGCGCTCATCGCGAAACACTGTGCCTCCCGACCAGTCCGAATCGCCTGGCATGGGGCCGGCCATCGTCCAGTTCGTTTCCACCAGGTGCGACTCCACCTGGCTCAGAGCGGCATGGATCGCCTCACGCACGTTCAGCAATTTCTGAGGAATGATCCTGGTGATCCGATTCTCGCGGCAGACCACTTCGTTTCTCAACCCTTCTGCCAGAGGCCTCGCGATTTTGTTGCTCAGAGGCGTCACCAGGTGAATCCAATACGAACTCAGGCGGGGGGTGAGGACCGGCACCGCGATGATCCGGCGGCGCGGAAGTCCGAGTTCCTCAGCCATGATGCGCATGATGTCGCGGTAGCAAAGTGTCTCACTCCCGCCGATGTCAAAAACACCGCCGGTGGTTTCCGGGGCTGACAAGACGCCAACCAGGTAATTGAGCACATTCTCGACGGCGATGGGCTGGCAGCGGGTTGTGACCCACTTTGGCGTGATCATCACTGGCAAACGTTGAACCAGATAGCGAAGAATCTCGAAAGACGCCGAACCCGAGCCAATGATCATCGCCGCACGCAGGACTGTAACCGGCACTCCGGCAGAACCGAGCGCCGACTCCACATCCCGGCGCGAAGAGAGATGTTCGCTAAGACCGAAACCCGTCTCTCCAAGCCCGCCCAGATAAATGATGCGGCGCACTCCCGCGTCGAGCGCGGATCTCGCGAATGTCAAAGCAAGATCGAGGTCCCGCCGTGCATACTCGCGGTCTGCCGACATCATCGAGTGCACCAGATAGAACACCGCCTCACATCCCCGGAGTTCATCCGTGAGCGCTGTTTGGTCGGTGAGATCGGCTTTCCGGATCTCCACTCGGGAATCTGAGGCCCACTCTCGACCCTCTAACTTGCGCGGGGATCGCGCGAGGCAGCGGAGCGCGTAACCGGCACTGAGAAGGCGAGGCACCAGCCGGCCTCCGATATAGCCCGTGGATCCTGCAATCGCAATGCGCTCCAATTGGCTCCCTGGGGGGCAAGCGGCCCATCTTGAGTGTAGCGTTTTGGAGGGCAGGCTGTGGTTCCTGCCCGGGTTGGGTGGAACTCTTCAGCGGAGGAAAATGCAGGGTCGTCGCCTTCTCTCTCATATGGCTTCGGTGGAAGGGGTTGCATCCGGATGAAGACTTCGCGGACAGAATCTAAGACGGACTTCAGCGAGAGGGGCGTTTCCCGTCAAAGTGGACGAAGCGACCTTGTACAAAGGGTCCTTTTAGAACTGCTGCCCAATCGCTTCGAGGCGCGTCTTCAAAATAGTCAACTGTGCATCAATCGCTTGCCGTTGGTCTGCGTTCGGGCTCAGCTTTTCCAATAAATGCAATACGGTGTCGTATGCCGTGCGGGCGTTAGTATGATTTCGGCGTGTCGTTTCCTCAGTGCGCGAGGCGTCCGCAACATCCATGAACGTCATCGCAAGGTCGAGATCGGTGAGTAGGAACGACACACCGCTTTGGTTCAGGTCCGAAAAATTCTCCTGCCAATTCCTCATACCTCATTCTCGAACAAGAGGCCCAGCCGTTTATTGCGCCAGTCTGAGAGCTTTAAACTTAGTCCTCCTTGAACTTCGGATGGTCGGACAGTTGGCTGAATGACATGTTGTATTCGCCACAGTCCCCCTCGCATTGAACACTGATACCGAATGCTAACAGCCGAGGTCCGGCTAGAGTCGCAGGTGTTGCTCCGCACAAATGGCGTTCGAGGAGATCACGCGCCTGCGCTTCCTCCAACGGACTGGGTCCCGCGCCGCGTGGGTTCACTTCTGCGGCTCGGGCGTCATGCGTCAAAGTGCCTGACCAAGATTACTCGCTGCGGGGATCGCCTTTGTCGTTCGCTGAAGTCGTTTTGCCAGTCGCTCTCGGACCTTATCGCGGGATTCGATTACGTTTTCGCTGGTCGGTGCGTAGTGTGCAAAAGAAATACCGACGATCCGTTCCCACAAGATGCGCCGATCTCGCTGGGCGGTGTTTCCCTTCCGAGAGGCGAATCGCAAAGTCGTCGGATCTCCAACGCTGAGCACGCCCGTCACCGGCCAGCAGAGCGTGTGGCCGGGGCCATACGCGGACGAAAGCTTTTCTCCTCGCGCCTCGATTCGGCACGAGAGTCTGTCGCCAGCAGTCAAATCATCAAGATGTTGGCCCAGGCTTGCGGCTCCGGGATCAGCCAGCAGATGATCGCGCAGCACCTGCGTCCACCCTTCCCTCAGCGATTCGACGATGAGACTTGCGTCAATGACTTCGCAGCCATCAAGTGCCTTTACGATACGCCGAACGACGAAGAGTTCATCGTGGAGGAAGCGGCCCCGCGACCAGCAATTCTCATGCATCGTCACTGCGGCGACGTTTCTAAGAGCGGTGTCGCCAGACCATTGGAGATCGCCGCTCGGGCTCGCGGTTACGGTCGCAATTTCACGACCCCGCTGGAAGCTCACAGGCATAATCGTGACTCTCGACTCCAATCGTTCCGGCTAACTTCCACACAGCGCTCATCGAGATGATCGTACCCCGTGGCAAGTCCTTCCGAACTGTCGCGAGGTTTCTTCACGGCGCGGCAGGGCCAGTGAACTTTAGGGCAACGACGAACAGAAGAGCGTTGACCAACTGCTGAAACAGGTCTGCGTACTGTGATGGCGTTGCGAAAATGTCATCCCACACTAAATTGTGCCCGGTCGTATTCCGAAGCTTTGCGGCGGTGGCGAATGCTGTTTCGACTGATGAGCTACCCTGAATGGCCGCGTGGATCTCGGCTAAGGAGCCAGCGTTCCCTGCGATGCCCCCCGGTACCGCGAAGTCAGTTTTGAATCCCACGGTGTACTGCAGGATGCCGCCTAGTGTCTTGTTCTGCTGCCCCTGATCGTTCACTGGGTAGCAGTATTTCAGAAGCGATTCGAATAGAAGCCCACCGGTGAAAAGGTGAACAGTAAAGGGTTGGTTCGATCCCCCCGTTGAACCCTGCCGTAGCGACAACTCTTGCCAGCGGTCCCGAGACTCCAACAAGAAAACATACATCGCGGAAATGAGAGTTCTCTGATTCTGATCTGCCAGAAGCTGGCGAACGAACGGCCCCCACGAAGCTTGAATGTCTAATGGCGCGAGATTCGATATCCCGTTGAATCGAGTCAGCTCAGCTTGCAACACACTCCGCACCGCATCTATGGTTCTCAGCGCTGCCTGCCCTTCAGGGTCGAGAAGAAGCGACCTGGCGCCGGGATTGTCTCTCCACCCGGCGGGGTCTTTACGAACATCCTCAGAGATGGACGCGTCGAGGAAAAAGAGAGCCTTCTCATAATTCCGAAGGTCAAAGGCGAGCCACGAAATGTAGTAAAAGGGCGTCCCTTTGTGCATGCGTTGATACTTCGCCGGGTCGGCCCCCATCAATCGCCGCAGCAACTCTTCGTAGTCGCTGAATCTTTCAAAAGGGCGGTCGAAAACCGGTACTGTATTCCCCGGCGCAAACAAGCCCCAGAATTGGTCGCCTTCTTCGGGCCGAGTGAAATCCCTGGCGTTGAAGTAGGCGATTGCGTATTCCACAAGCCGCTCCTGAAAAAAGTACATGTTCAAAATGATCGCGCAGCCCGGCAGCCGGCCGATTTACATCCTCCGGTTGCCCTACAAACTCAGCGGTGCGCCTGGCCTCTTCGGTTCGGTGCAGCGTGCCATACGTATGTCAGGTTCCAGTTGGGAGGCTTTGCCAACGTCGAAGTACCAATCGAACGGATCGCCGACGTACTGGAAACAAGGTCGCGTGAGCTTCCCACGGTCCACCTGTCTGGCCGCCTTCAATTCGTCACACCGAAGACGAACTGGGTCTTCTTTCCGGAGTCGCCCTCAGATTCGGACCTGCTCGGATTCGGTCGCCTTGCGTCTCGTGAGTCACCCATCTCCGAAAATGCTACTTTTCTGATGACTGGAAATCCGCGTCATATCCGCTGGTCGAACCGGGAGAACGTGGCGGACCGCGAATTTTTTATGATCTCGATGGGCGTTACCTGACGAACCGGACACAGATCCTGACATGCCCACAACGGTGAGCGACTTTTTATTCGGCAGGCGTTACCGGTACGCGATTATGCACGATAAATTCGTTGTCGTGGATGGGGAGACTGTGGAGACTGGGTTGTTCAACTCCACCATAGCCGCTGAAAAACACAATGCCGTCATCGTGCTGCACGATTCCATGGGCGAGAGCGAGGATCTGTCGGCGCATTATTAGCCACCAACAGGAATATATTGACCTTTCTCGTTTAGGAAGGGCATGAACTCAGACGGAAAGTCGCTCTTGAGTCGGTGCCTGACAAGGCACTTCATCAGGCACAGCCACTTGCCAATTTCTCTGAGATCGAGGTCATCGTCCGCCGAAAGGGTCATATCACCCGAATCGAGCACGGCATGCGCAATTCGGTCTCGGACCGGACGAAAGTAATCGTCGATGATATGGTTGAATTTTTTCCCACGGGCTTCAGGGACAAAGATGCTTTGTAGCGCGATGAAATCCCAAGGGCGCCCAACACCATATATCGCGTTGAGCCAGGGAACGAATTCAGCCTCGTCCTCAGGAACGACCTGCAATGGGGGTCTCGGGATTGGCTGGCCGGCAGTCTTTGCGTCGGCGATGAGTTTCTCGCGCCGTTTCTTGATGCCCTCAAGGATTTTGTAGTAGCAGAGAAACTGGAAGGCCGTGGTGTTGCTGTTAAGCGCCTCCCGGTACAGGGCGGCGAGGCTTCGAAATTCCTTCGACATTGCGGTATTTGCCGCGATCTGCAATGGGCGCTCAAGGTGGGGGCAAAGGACGCTGAGGAATCGATTGCCGGTCGTCAATTCGACCATGTCGGACTGGTAAACCGAGAAGGGCATGTCGAGTTGAACGGCAATGTTGCTGAGAGATGACGCGAGCGCGCGGTATACCTTCGTCCGGGCATCCTGCGCGTCTGCCGCGTGAATCGATTCAACGGTAACTTGGCCGAGAAAGCCGCGCTCATTCGGTTTTCCAATGAGGGAAAAAATGCCGTCCTCAGTCTGCGCCTGCAGTATCACAGCCGTGACGCCGTCACCCGGGGCAATTCCCGGATCGCGGTAGGCGGGCTCGGCAATAGCAAGATGAGAATCGCCCCGCATGTTTTCGTAGGACGTGAGTTGCGCTTCCGGCCTGAGAGGCTGCCCTGGTCTCGCGAGGGTCAGGACGACTTTATATAGGCCGGGCGCCCCGCCAGTGACCTGTGCATAAGGTTTTTCGGGCGGCCGCGGCATCGCGACGAAACCGACATAATGGAGCATTCCCGGCATCCCAGAGGGAAACTTCGCAGACATTGTATTTTGCGTTGATTGCTGCACTGGTCCTCCGTGGCACTTCTTGAGCTTCCTCCCGCTTCCGCATGGGCAGGGATCGTTGCGGCCGGCTTTCTTCATGGCCTCGGCAGGGGTTTCTCTGAGAGTAAATCACGAACGCGACTCCGCTTCGCCACGCCTGACGGCCCTCCGCGCGTCGTTTTGTTGTCCGCCCAGGCGCTGACCTGATTGAGCCGTATCTTGTGTTCTGTTGGATTGCGCAGCACGGCGACGAGGAATTCGGTAAACGGCTCGGGCTTCTTCGGAAGAAGCGGGTCATCGCGGAAATCTGCGACTGCGAGCGCCACGGCCTCGTAGAGGGATTCTGCCTCGACCTCCGCCGAATGGTCCACCATTTCGGAATCCGTGAACGTCACTCTGCATCGCGCCATGCCCAGATTGTACCGCGCGGATATTCGCCTTTTATTCGCTATGTGCTGACGATGCCCGTGTAACTGAGCTCCCCGACAGAAGACTCTGCTGCACCGGCATACTATCGTGATGAGCACCCACCAGACGTGAAGAAACGCGGCAATACAAGTGAGACGCAAATCGTAGAGGGCTGGACGCCCGGAATCCTTAGGACTTTGGCGAGGTAACTTGCGGCATGCGGTCGACTAGCGCCCGCACGAAACTCTGCCGCGGCGTCGTCATTTGCTGCGGAGCTCAATCTCCGGATAGCGCGTGATCCGACCACAGCGCCGCTTCGACGGGGATGCATCAACGCTATCAACTCGCCTTGATTCCCGGCGGCGGCAGGCGGGAAAGCTGTTCGCCCAGGCGCTTGAAATATTCCGCGCCATCAGCCGACCCGAAGAACTCAATCTGGCGAGCCCATAAACCCTCACTGCCGGGGCGAGAGCTTTCCTCGGCGCTCATGATCGCTTCGAGTCGTTCCTGCGTGAGCCAATCATTGAGCTGGGGGCGGGACTGCTGGAACCAAACTCGCGTGGTCTGGATGATTCCGTTAACCCGCGCAAATTCAGGCGGGTGACTCAGTCCGTAGAGGGTCTTTGCATCGAGGGAATGCCCGGATTTTGCGGAGAAAAAACTGAACGCGGAAAGCAGCAGCGCCGATAGCAGGATGGCGTCCGCGTCAGGCGGCAAGTGGTGCCCCAGCATTTCCAGAACCTGTTTACCTTGCGGCCCATCGATCAGCGAGTCGAGCGAGAGATAAACGGCGTAACTGTCGGCGACGTTCTCCTCCGCCTGTTGTTCCAATGACCCGTTTCCGCCGGTATACTCGACGCCGTTCCAACTCTCCGGCCTGAAATCTGATGCGTGACCCCACAAGTGATGCCCGAATTCGTGCGCAGTAATGAAGAGAAGTTTGATGGTGAGTATTCCGCCGATCGCATTGTGCCGATTCGCGTAGCCAGCGGGAATGCTGAGCAAAGCGACGACTTGCTCGGTCCTCAGGAGACGTTCGGCGGAATCCCTTAACCGCTCGATCATAGGGATGGAGATGCCGATAAAGTGATAGCCCTCGGATTCAAAAGCGTGGGCACATTCCTCGCGGGAATCCAGATAATCCAGATATGGCCTCAAAGGGCGTCCCAGTTCCGCCATCGGGGCTTCCGCGAGGGTGAAAGAGTGATTGAAGGCCTTCTGGGTATCCCCGAGAAACGTCCGGACGTCCGCCGGGAGCAATTCGAGATCCTGCCGTCCCTTAATATGGTCGAGTCCCCGCGGGCGCGGAACCGTTTGGAAATATCGGTAAAAAGTAACGTCTGGCGGCTGCATCGAGGCAGATTCCCCGCCTCACTGTAGCAATTGGCGAGAAGCGTTGCGGAATGCGCTGCGCGGACGCTACAACTGATTGATACCCAGAATAATTAAGGTGGAACGATGGGACCGCTGCTGCCGGACGAGTTTAACCCTGAAACATTTCCGATGCTCCGCGTGCTGCCAGGTCTGGTCGTGCGGACCCTGAGGAAGCACTTTTACGCTGGCGTGAAGGAAGCGGAGGTGCGCTTCAGGTACCACCGGGCGGATGAGGATGCCGTCACCGGCGCGCTGGGCGAACGACTTATCGAGCCTGAGCCCATAACCATCCAGGTGGGGCCGAGAGCTTACCTGTGGCGCACGGCCTCCTACAAGCTGCGTGGACGAGGTGCCCATGCCCCCGAGAAGGAGCTCGGCGCCGACGGCATCTTCCAGATTGAGGTTTTGGACCTCAACGGCAAGTTCATTGTTCGGAAGGGTCTGTTGTTCCAGTCGAAAATCGGATGGACGGGCCGCGATGGACGGCTGTTCGAGCAAGCCCGGAACCTTCTCGGGCAGTCAGAGTCGGCCATCGTGATTGACTACTCCCCGGACGGATACAAGGCCATCCCCGCACGGGATGTCATTATCGCGGAGGGAAACCGCGAACGGATACGGCCTGAGGATGACAAATCGCTCGCTGAGGTTCTGGGAGATGAATTTGTTGGCTGCCGGCGGGGCGACCGAGGCATGTACTGGGAACCGGAAGCCGAACGCTTGGTGGTGCATGACGAGGAGACATCGGATTTACTGCCGGAACAACTCATTTTGAACAGAATTGAACGCCTGCAATAGCAAATGGATCCAACCGAGGTCGATATGAGCCATCGCCAACTAACGCTCGGAGGCGGCCTCGTTCCTTCGGTGGCATCTGATGCGGTCGTCGAACTAGCCGGTCTTAAAGGCCCGGCGACCTTGTAAAAACTGAGGATGATGCCGGACGGCATTGCTTTCGTGCTGACGAGATCGAAAGAGCGTGGCGGGTTTTTCTTGCAACATTCGATAATGGCTCAATGGGGCCGCCGATCAGGCAAGAAGCCGAGCCGCGAAGGCATCACTATGTGCCGCAATGTTGGCTGGCCGGGTTTACGGAGACCGGCGAGAATGATGGCAGGCTTTGGGTCACCGATTTTTCGCGACAGCAGCAATGGCCAACGACTCCGGCTAATGCCGGTCACATCAGAGACTTCTACCGGCTCGCCGATCCGGCTCCAGACCCTGTCGCCGTCGAGCGTTTTTTCTCCCAGCTGGAAGGGATATACAGCAGCTTCTCCTGGAACTCGGCGGCAGCCACACCGTTTTCTATCATGAGAGCGCAAACCGATTTCTGCCACAGCACACGATTAACGCGAGTGTTCGTTTATTCGAGTGCTCAGGCAGCGCCCGTTGGACTTTCCTGGATGTATATGAAGATGGGCCAGCCCACGCCGTCGGCATTCGCCCTGGCGATGCCTTAATCGCAGTGGACCGCGTTGCCTGCCAGCCATCTGTGATGCCCCGATTCCTGTTGGGGCAAACATACAGGCTGACTTTGTCTACACCGGGCGGTGACAATTGCCGGGACGTTGAGGTTGCCGTGCCCGCCAGAAAAGGCACGAAGGAGAGGCCGCCTATTGTTGAGCCGAAGAGCCTGGCTCACTCGATGATCTCGCCCAACATTGGGGTCCTCAGGATCGCTTACTTTTCGGGCTCTCTCGGGATTAGGTTTACTCGCGCTTTGGACGCTGCCATCAAAGACCTTAAGGATCGTGGCGCCGATCGCCTTATCGTCGATCTGCGTGGCAATATCGGCGGTAGCCTCGGTTTCGCACGGCTGGCGAGCTACATGTGCCCCGGAAAGATTCCGATTGGGAACAGTTTGACGCCGAAGCGGCTGCGTAGCGGATATAACCGGGAGAGCCTTCCGCAGGTTCCAATGCCGGGAAACAAAATCGAGGCCGTAATGACGCTCGGACGCTTCGCTTTCAGGGACAAGTCCGTTGTGCTTATGACGCAGGGCCTGGGGCCGCAGCCACCCGCAACCGGGCTCACTTGTCGCTGCGGACCGAGCTCAGACCCTAGCACCAGCTCCAGCGTCACGCTCAGGACATTCACTCCGAGGTTTGCCTCTCGACAAAAGTCGCCAGTGGTGGCACCAACCGTTTTTCCGGGTGGAAATGCCCGCTGTGTGGATTCCCATTGCGCCACTCGATCAAAACAGCCGTTACCAAGGTCCGCCAGCAGACCCGAAAGGCAGAACTGGACATCTTGGGCCTTGAGCATCTTCAAAAACGGCCCGGGAAGTTCGCTGGGAATTCCGGGATGGTGCTGAACAAGTCTCCGCATAGCCCCAACCGTGCTACTCCAGGCGAGCCAATTCAGTACTTGGCCGCCGTCGGGAATGCCATCCCACTCGAGCCGCGGTCTACTTCGAGTTGTTTCCCGCCAGATCTGAGACCACCAACTGTGGTGACTCGCATCGGCGTGAAGGTTCAACTGTTCTGCAAAAGAAGCCCAGCGAGTGCGAGTTTCTTCAAACAGCTCAAGAAGGCCCTCCTCCCAAATGCGCGCTAGAGACTCAGCAATTCGTCGATTCTCAGGATTGCTTAAGGCAAGGCGCTGTCGGCCAGCATCCGGTTTAAACGGGGCGTTCACCGCCCACCGAAGCTCGGAACGCTCTGCAGTGGGAACGGTGATCCACAATCCAGTGAGTTCGGGCGGCAGCTGGGAGATTCCAGTTGACGTTAGCTGAAAGAGAACAGCGGCGGGATGCTGATCGAACGGGAGACGACATCTGAAGCAAAGAAAGCCCTGACTTCCAACCCGGGCATGGGTCACTCGGGCACTCACCGTAAGGAATACCTCCATGTTCGCCCACGCTGTCACGGTCCCGTCATACTGGAATATGACGGTACGGATCTGTCTGGAAAACACAGCGAGCAAGACAGCGAAACGTGAGAACGTGTCGATCGAGTCCACCAGCTCTCGGGCCGCTGATTGTTCTGCCCATGTAAGTCGGATAATCCCAACAGTTTGATCGCGTCTTCGATATCCGGGAAGTACTTGCGAAGCGTTGGAAAGCCAGAATGTGTGCTGACCCACTCCGGTAATGCCCGGATTCCAGCGAGACCGTCTTGTGCCGGATCGAGCAAGCGATGAAGATGCGCCTCTAGCCCCTCGACCGTGATCACGTCTTGCGGTGCAATGCTTCCGCCGAGGGATAGTGGGAGCCACTTGGTGCTTTTTAGTGTTTGCCCAATACCACGCGCAACCTGATCACCATGCCTTAACGCTTCCATGATGAGCGGTGCGCGCGTGCTCGGATCGAGTATCGCAAGAGAACGCCGAACTACGTAGTTCCAGTCGAGCTCTGCAACGTACTGCGTGTTGTCAGCGTTGGGCCGTTCAAACAAATACTTCTGGACAGTAGACGCGAGGTCGTTCTCTGGCAGGCGCTCGATCACCTTTGTGGCCACGAGGAAGGACTGCCACAGAGCGAGCAGAGCGTTTGGGAGCTCCTGTTCGAAAATTGCTTTGTCGAGAACAAAATGTTCGTCGAGCGCACCGCCTGGGTCTGCGATTGAAACTCGATCATTCTGCCCCCCGCGCTGCGTGTGCAGTTTGAGCTTCCGGAGCACTGTCAATACCCGATGACGTCGGTTCTGGCCAGCCTCGAACAGTCCCTTCAGTAAAGTGGACACATCCCGGGAGGACCACTCCTCGGGAGAGAACGACAGTGTCCCAACATCGCCCGAGCCATTCGACAGCTCGTTCCAGGCACCCTCTGCATCAACAGTGTAGATTCGGAGTGTCTCTTGAATGTGTGGGCTCAGTTCCGCTCCCCATTCGGCATTCAAGAGACGCCAGGAGTGTTCCCCGGCTTCGGCTTTCAGAACCTGCCCGATCAACCTACTCCAGATGTGCTGTCCGTGTTGAGGAGACTGAACAAACAGGCTTTGGTCACTGCGAGCATTTTGCGGGTTCGCATGCATCAAATAACGCATCGCGGCGGTCACCTCAGCACTCGGTAAGGACTGTTGCCCGAGAGCTCTGACCAGAGCGGAGCGTGCCATAAAGTCTCCGAGCGTGGTTTGTGTCAGTGCGGCCGCGGCAGCGGCTTCGGCATCCAGAGTGGGGCGGATGAGAGGCTCGAACCAGCTTGGGGCGGCGTGGCTGGACGGTACAACGCAGGACCACTGTGGAAGCGCGTCGCAGGCAATAGAGAGCCAAGGCTCCTTGGTGACTTCGTGAACGAAGAGCCGTCCGTTGGCGCTGAAAGAAATCCACTCCCGAACACTGATCCGCCGCGAACATCTAACTCTAGCGTCTGTCACGGAGAGGAGAGGCAGGCCGACGATATTGTCGCGAATCGTTGGAGTGAGGGAGCGCGATTTCCAGAGATCGTCCAGGAATACATTTATCCAGGTTGCTGTGTCGTCATCAAGTGGCGAATCGGGCTGGATGCTTCTAAACAACCGAAGGACCAAATCTTCGGGCCAACGGCCGTACTCGTCGACATAGAGACCCGGCGCGCGGTCGTCACCTCGCACTGCTAAAAAGCGCTCTTCCCCAAGCGATCTGAGCGCCGGAATGCTGTCCAGAAGCGATTGCGGTTCCGTCGGAAGGGGTATTCCCAGCACATCGGCGGACGCAGAGATGCACTGCCAGGATTCCAGACCATCGCGCCAGCGTGGGCGCCAAATGTCAGAACGGCATATTTCCTTCTGGAATGTTGACCACACCCATGTTTTCCGTATGGCGTCCGCGAGTTCCGTACATTCGCCGGAACTGAGGGACTCGTACCTCGCGAACACGGCGAACGATCTCGGTAAAGAAAGCAGCGTGCCATGGGTCGCTATGAGCCGGTTCCATTCAAGGCATGATTTACTGGAAGTCGCTCCATTGGGGTTAAAAGCAGTTTCCAAGCCGTCGATCCTCAGGCGTTCCGAATCAAGAAAAAAGAAACCATGCAAGTTGGCTACTATGTGGCGATGGTTTCTGGCTAGATTCACCTTGCATAGACCTGGTTGCAGACCGACAGGGAAGGAGACACACCAACGGAGCTCGAATGATCCGTTTCGTTCGTCGGCATCTGTTGGGCTGGACGTAACCAAAGCGGCATAGTGCGGCTTCCCCTTTGCTTTGCAGCCTGCCATGCTCCGACCTTGAGTGCGTTTGACAACGCGTGGCCAGTCCTGCGCCTCTTCTAGGTGTGATACGGAAGCTGCTGGTAACCTTCCTGCCAGACCGATGTATCGATAGCGTCGTTCTTTGCCTGCACCGTGACGCAAGAGAGCTTCACCTTCGACAGGAAACCGCCCTTCGGGGCCGTCGGGTTCAGGAATTCGGTGGCTAGAGTCCGGCATACGCCAATCGACTAATGGACTACCTACAGAGGCCCCGTCGGCCATGGTGATCTGCTTCAAGTGGCGGAGGGTTACCAACGATGGCGCTAAGTGGCCCAGCGCGTTGGCAAGAGCCGGCATAAATTCCGCATCTTCGCCTGGCAACTTTTCGCTACCCTCGAAGATCCATTCAACTTCACCTTCTTCGTCACACCTATGGGAACCGTGTCGCAGCGGGAACCAAAAGGCTAGCCACGGAGCGCTATCAGGGTAGAGAGCTGAAACAAAACTCTTCGCCCGCGCTGCAATCGCGGGAAATTCTTGGCGGAACTCTTCTTCCCAGTTTGCGTGCCGCCAGCCGTGCCACGGATTGAAGAGGTCAGTGATCGACGGTGCTGGCCAGCCAAGCGCCGCATCTGTCTGGGCGGTAATGAAGAAAGCCTCACACCAAGCAAAAACGCTCTTGAGTCCCTTCCCGAAACGGCCGATAGCTCTGTCATCGGTTCCCTTGGTTCCCAGATTAATGCGGAAAATAGCTCGGCGGTGCTCATCGGTGAAGGGGCCATCGTTAACTACTAAGAGGCCCGGTGTACGCGCCAATGAGTTTCGGGAAGATTGCTCCAGCGGCAGGTAGATGAAGTCGAGTCGAGATGCCTCCGCATCTTCGGCGTTCTGAATTAGCTCCTTGATAATGCTTCCGTGCGAACCGTAACCGCGAAGCAGGTCACGGATGGTCTCGATATCCGCCTCGGCGAGGTGTTCGACGCCGCGCGAAACATTCGCATTGAACGATAGAGCGTTTGTCGTCATGCCTCTCGTACTCCGTCAATAGCCACAGGTTCGCGCCCTCAGGCGGCAGACCAAACCGTCGGTAGATATGATAAACTACAAACATATTGCGAATAGCCCACCAACATCCGCCTGACCAAATCGTTCGGCTGACAACCGCCCATCCGCTCGTCCGATCAAGCGACTTGGAAGCCCGGGGAATTCCGCGTCAATACCTTCTTAGTATGTATCGGCAGGGCCTGCTGCGCCGGGCGGCGAGAGGAGTATACGCTCTGGTTGACGCGCCGGTGAGCGAGCACCTCTCGCTTGCTATCGTGGCCAAGATCGCTCCGCACTGCGTGATTTGCCTCCTTTCCGCGCTCCGGTTTCATGGCCTCACGACCCAGGACCCACACCAGATCTGGATCGCGATAGACAATAAGGCACGCCGTCCATCTCTGAAATCGCCATCCCTCCGCGTCGTTCGTTTTTCCGGAAAAGCGCTCACCGAGGGGATCGTTACGCACACGGTTGAAGGTGTTCCTGTCCGAATCTACAGCGCCGCGAAGACGATTGCCGACTGTTTCAAGTACCGTCACAAGATCGGCATTGATGTCGCCGTCGAAGCGCTGAAGGACGCGCTGAGGCACAAGCGCACGACCATCGATGAAATCCACCAATTCGCGAAAGTGTGTCGCGTCGACCGGGTCATGCGACCGTATCTCGAAGCGATCATATGAAACCGAAGACTCCCAGGAACATTGCGGCATCGTATCGGGCAAAACTGTTGAACCTCGCTCAGGAACGTGGCGAAGGCTTCCAATTTTTCCTGGGCCGATGGGTATCAGAGCGGTTTCTTTTTCGACTGGGGCGGTCAGAGCATCGCGATCAATTCATACTGAAAGGCGCGATGATGTTTGTGGCTTGGAACGGGAAGCTGCACAGGCCGACGCAGGATGTCGATCTTCTCGGTTACGGCAATCCCGAAGTCGGCGAGGTCGCTCAGCGAATCCGGGAGATCTGCGCGGAACCGGTTGACGATGGTATCGTCTTCGATCTTGAAGGCATCAGGAGCGAGAAAATCCGCGAGGACGCTGAATACGAAGGCGTCCGGGTCCGCGTGCCCGCCAGCCTCGATGGCGCCCGTGTGTTGCTGCAGATTGACATCGGATTCGGCGACCTTGTTGAGCCAGCGCCGGCACGCCTCACGTTCCCGGTTCTCCTTCCCCTCGATCCGCCTATCGTACGCGGATACCCGCCCGAGACTGTCATCGCCGAGAAGTTCCAAGCGATGGTAATGTTGGGAATCGGTAACAGCCGAATGAAGGATTTCTTCGACATCTGGACGCTGGCCAGAACCCACAATTTCAGTCTCCAGTCGCTCGGACGTTCCGTTCGTCAAACCTTCGAACGTCGCCGGACGCCGCTTCCATCCACAACGCCGGTGGCGCTTTCGGAAGGCTTTCTGCTCGATGAAAACAAGCAGACGCAATGGAAGGCTTTCGGAAACCGCTCCGGGCTGGACCTGCCAACGCTGCAGTCCGTCGGAGCGGCAATCGAGGAGTTCGTAATGCCTGTGCTCGGGGCAGAAGATGCGCCGGATCTGGTTTGGACCGCGCCGGGACCGTGGAGATGAAATGCAAATTTGACTTTGCATCTGACTTTGCAACTTTTTTGTCTTTTGGTGGCTCTCGGTGGCTTCTCGTAAAGCTCTAAGTTACTGAAAACAGGACATCGCGGTGTACTGAGAAGTAGCCGATTTGCACTTTTAATGCGGTGGTCGCGGGTTCGAGCCCCGCCCGGCTCACCATAGTATCTATGGTGTTTTCCGTTAGTTAGCACGGTCGCTCCGTTCGTGTCGCCGTTATGTCGCTGCCATCCGCTGGCGCGTACCCTCCGTTTGCCCCGTCGCCGCGCAGCAACTCGGCCTGCGCGATCGGATCCTTCCTCCAGGCTTCCGTGACGTCCTCTTCGGCCTGCTTCTGACGCGCCTTAACCCAAGGCGCGTAATGGCGCTCGGTGACCCGGATCGACTTGTGCCCGAGCAGTACCGAGACTCGCTCAATTGGAACACCTGCAAGGAGCAACTCTACCGCGAACGTGTCGCGGAGCCGATGGGGATGGCCATCGGGCACGTCGGCGATTTCGCAAAGCCGGCGGAACGTTCGCCGCCAGTTGCCCGCCAGCGTTTCCTTCGAACCGACGCCCGTCCAGAACCAGTACTTCTCGCTTTTCCGCGGACATGCATTGAGAGCGTCGACGACAAAGGACGGCAGCGGAATGAACACCCGCACGCGGGTCTTCTGCATATAGATCAAGAGCCGGTTTCCAACGAGGTCGTCTGTCGGGCAACTCGCCGCATCGCCGAGGCGAAGTCCGGAGTACCGCCCGAACAGGACGAATGCCCGCAGCCGGTGCGCGTTCTCCTGGCCAGTGCGGCCGCGGCGGTCTTTGAACTGATTGCAGCCGGAAAGCAACGCGGTCATGTCGCCTAGCTCGAACGGCATGGTCGGCGGTCCGGTCACCTTCGGCGGCTTCAGTTTGATCGCCAGGTTTTCTTTCCACAGGCCACGATCCATCAGGAAGCGGCCAAACCCGCGCAGACGTTCCAGCTTTTTCCCTCCGGAAATGGCCTTGTCTTTCCACTGGCCGCGAAAACGAGTGATCTCCGGCAACAGAAGTTGCGTAGTGAACTGGATGCCAGTCTCGGCACAGAATTCCGTAAGCGATGGCGAATACTTTTCGCGATCCTTCGGCTTGCGAATGTTGACGAGGAGAACCTTGTATTTTTTCAGCGTCGAATTGGAAAGGTGGCGCGCCTCGAGGTCGGCCATAAATGCATCGCGCGCATCGCAAACTGTCATCCCCGCGGTGGGTTTTGGAGACTTGCAGCCCGCGATCTCCCAATCGCGAGTGATTTCACTGGCGCGAGTCCAGTCCCGAATTTTCAGGCTTTCATTGACGCGCTTGCCTGCGAGATACCCATCGACCCAGACCGGACAGCGGCATTTGTTTTCCTTGCGATTGCCGTTGGTACTCTTGCCCGTCCAGAATTTGCAGCCTTTTTTGTGGCGCCTGTATAAATTGAGCATAGGGTGTGAATGTTACGCTATTCGCAGCCGTTTGTGAACGCGATCGTGCCAGTCGCCCTGGACCGGGTTAGTTTAAGGGTGTAGTTTTCTTTCCACCATCCGCGATCCGCCAGGAAACGGCCGAATGCACGGAGACGCTCCAGCTTCTTCCCGCTGGAGAGAACGCTGTCTTTTTTCCATTGGCCACAAAAAAGAGTGATCTGGTGCGGGAGGATCTGACTCGTGAACTCAATGCCCGACTCGGCGCAGAACTCAATCAGAGATAGTGAGTGTTTCCCGCCGGTCCGCGGCTTGCGCTGATCTACAAGGAGGGCCACGTACTTCTTCAGACTGGCTTCGGAAAGTACTCGCGCCGCGACGTCGGCGATGAAGCTGTCACAAGCCTCACGGACGGGCATTCCGCGGCGTGCCTGATCCCCGATACTGCCGGAAATCTCCCAGTTACAAACGATTTTTGTGGCCTGGGTCCAGTCGCGGGTACCGAGGGTTCGCCTGACTCGCACCCCTTTCCGATATCCGTCGACCCAGATCGGACACCGGCAATTTTTGTTCAGACGGTTTCCATTGGTACCCTTACTAATCCAGAATCGGCAGCCCTTTATATGACGTCTGTAGAGATTAAGCATAGATGTGAACGTTACTCCTTTCGCAGCCGTTTGAGAACGCGATCGAGGACACTTTGCGGTATCCGGATGGTCGTGTAGCGGCGTCTTACCGTCTTTGCCGGACCCGGCAACGCGAAGATTCCCGGCTCGTTATAAAACAGGCGCCTGATGGCCTCGGCGCTCAGTCGCAGGGACTCGGCCACTTCGGCGGGCGTATAGTGGCGCTCGAGTGGGCTGGTCGACTCCGGATCAGGATGCGTTAATGGGCCGGGCGGTGTCATTTGGATTACCTAAAAAGTCGCTTCGACGGGCGTTCTTCTCGTTGCGTCTGCCGGCTCACTCATCTCTGTCGGCTGATAGCCCCCTTCAGCCAGCCACTGGGCCGCCCAGCGCACATCGATCCGCCGCCGGCCGCCGACCCGCACAGAGGGAATGAGACCGTCGGAGACCAGTTGAAGACAGAGGCGGTATGTCAAACCTGTCGCCTTGGCAAACTTGGGAATCGTTATCAGTTTCGTCATAACGCTAAATCCTGGAAAGGCTGATGCTCGTGGCGGAGCAAATACGCGATGTAGTCGCCCGGGTGACTCGTGATCAGCTGAGTACTACGACAGCCGGCATTCATTGGCCTGGTCCGGCCCGATCGCGGCAGCAAACGGAGCCGCCCGCGTTTAGCCCCGCCTGTGCGGAGATCCGAAACGCCAGCCACGACGTGGAGAATTCTACGGCGGCATCCCCGATGTTGATTTCCCGTCGCGTTTGGATTCGCCGCCAGGGCGATGACAACGTCGAGATCCTTGATATCGAACGGCATTGTTGGGAACTCCTCACGCGCAGCTCCCCGGATGACCGCGAGGAGAAAGCAAAGCCAAAACGCAGCTTCTCCGCGGGATCGACCTGTTTGGGCAGCGATCCCGACACACTCGGTCTCATATTTCGAAGTGTCAGGCTTTCGGTTGATGACTATGGCCACGAGAGATGATGCGCTGATAGTTCCCCATATTGATGACGAAAGCGGAGTCGGAGCACCGGTGGCAAGTGCTCTCGATCAGCGCAAGAAGGACAGCGAGAAGGTGCTGGGACCATTGGCGCATCCGCGCAGGCGCGAGGCGTCAGCTTGGCCGGATTGTACGGACCGAAGGTTGTTCACTAACCGCGAGACGGGACGGAAACCGCTCCCGATATCTGCGCATATCGCCGCCGGTCTACGGCGCGATTACAGTGCCGTCAGGCGCCCGATCTGTTCCATACGCGCCTCCATTGCGAGCTTCTGTTAGCGGATATTTCGCCGCCATTTCCTCATTGATGTCGATACCCAACCCCGGACGCAGGCTGCCGTACATATACCCCTTTCGGATCTCTGCCGTTCCCGGCAGCATTTCGTGCACCAGCGCCGGAAAATGATTCTCTTCCTGTATTCCGAACGCCGTACTCGACATATCGACGTGGTAAGCCGCCAGTTGATTCACCGGATCGTTCTCACCGCCTTCCTGAAAAGCCGTCTTCACCCCGAACGCTTCGCACAGACCGGCCAGTTTCTTCGCCGGCGTGATTCCACCAATCGCAGTCACGCGCGTGCGAATGAAATTGATGACGCGTTCGGCGATGAGCGGGTAATACTCGGCTGAATTCGTGAACAGTTCGCCCACCGCCTGGGGAGTCGCACACACCTGGCGCACTTCCTTATACCAGGCGACTTGTTCCGGGGGCAACAGATCCTCGACGAAAAACATGTGAACCGGCTCCATTTTCTTCGAAAACAATAGCGCGTTCGATCCACTTAGTTTTGAGTGAACGTCGTGTATTAGTTTGGGCTCGAGCCCCACCTTCGACCGGACATATTCAAAGACCGGCGGTATCGTTTCGACGTACAGATCGTCGTCGAACGCCTGCCCCTGGTAACCTCCGTCCGCGCGATTGCCCTGATTGGCGGGAATAAAGCCGCCGCCACCGTACCCACCCTCCCCATACTGCAGCCGAATGTGCCGGAATCCGTTCGCCATCGATTTCGCGACTGCGTCCGCCGCCTGTTCTTTCGTACGCCCACTAACGTGGTCGTAGCAGGCGACCGCGTCGTGTGCGCGGCCGCCCAGCATCTCGTAAACCGGCATGCCCGCGCGTTTGCCCTTTATGTCCCACAAAGCTTCGTCCATGGCGGCGATCACCTTGTTATTGAGAGGACCGCCTCGCCAGTACGTGCGATAGTTGGCGGCCTGCCATAGATCTTCGATGCGGTCAGGGTCCTTGCCGATCAGCCAGGGTTTCAGGTGCTTTTCGAGCGCGGTGGCGACCGCGAAAGTCTGGTAGTTATCGTTGGCCGAGCCAATGCCGTAAAGCCCATCCTCGCTGGTGATGATCTTCAGGAAGACCCATCGGTAGTTGCCACCGCCGTTGGTGGTAATCACTCTAACGTCCTTGATCGTGAGAGGAGGCAGTCCCTTCACGCGGTCATTGAAATCGTCGGCGACGGCAAGCGAAACCGCCGGTGCGGCCAGAAGACTCTTGAAAAACGTTCTGCGTTGCATTCAGACCTCGATGCTGTTTCGGTTCCTTGTGGCCGCTGATCTAACTAACCTGCTCTTGACCCCGCGCACAACACTATTGATAATAAGCGACAATTAGAGGCCCGAACGATTGCACTGAGCGATGGACACCCATCCCCGGAATCGTTACCGACATTGGTAGATATCGCGTCGCTTTGGACTGGCCCCCTGTTTTGAGACAAACGGTTAAGACTCAAAATCCATTGAATGGAGAATTGAGTCATGGGAGCAATACGCAGGCAGTTCACGCAGGAGTTTAAGCTGGCCGCGGTCCGGCGGCTG
>Ga0302320_10006451_pt1 | contig 26034 bp, 16 predicted proteins | sample Bog_T0_3_FD_202130 | JGI IMG/M metagenome (GOLD analysis project Ga0302320, IMG submission 202130) | Peat permafrost microbial communities from Stordalen Mire near Abisko, Sweden - Bog_T0_3 | ecosystem: Environmental > Terrestrial > Soil > Wetlands > Peat | place: Sweden: Abisko, Stordalen Mire... | reverse complement strand
GCCAATTTTCCTCATTTCTTCGTCACGCGTCGCTAGAAGATAGCCCATATTCGTCGCTCCTCACTCCTCGAACTGAGAAAAATTGGCTCCCAGCGCCGCCCGCGGGAAAGTTCATAACAGGCTCTAGGCTGACAACTCACGAATCTCCCGTTCGTCCGCGAGATCTTCGCGGAGCCGGAGCACCCCTCGGGATTTGCGCGTGTAGGAAGTCATCTGAGCTTCGGCGCGGGACGAAGATCTCTCTCCGGGCTAACTCAGACAGCGCACTCCGTATTGTTTGCTCTCTTCGAGCGAGCGGCGCGCCAGTCAGTGATCGCGAAGAGCTGCCCAACCCCTGAGCTTGGGGTGGAAAAATCAGTCCTTCATCCCCGCGTCGCTAAGATCGCAAAGCAAAGATGGGCGGCTCACGCCGAGGTATTGCATTACTCGGAGGAGGGAAATGTCACATCCACTTCCATCTTGACGGTGCCCTTTCCAGAGTTGAACTGCCAGCGGCGCACGGCACTCTCCGCGGCAAGCGCCAGGATACTGTTTCCGCTGATCGCCTTGACATCGAGGACATTCCCTTGGGCGTCAACGGTCGTTTCCACTCTCACCGTGCCGGAGGTTTTCATGTGCCCGGCCAGCTTGGTATACGCGGGGGTTACACGCAATTGAATCCCGCGCTCTTGGGCGGCTATGACTGGAACCGCCAGCGCAACCAACAACGCCAGCACGGCCGTTTGCATGACCCTTAAAAAAACACGCGGCGCACGAATATAGGTAAGGCAAGAATCGATGAATTCCATAACTTCTCCCGGTATCTCGGACCCATCCTCGCTATCGGTTTTTGCAGCAAATCATTAGAGAGTACCGAAGACTGAGCCCCGCAACGATGACCCAAACTAAAGTTCAACATCCTCGCCCGCTCCCACATTCGCCCACTGACGGCAGTGGGTGGGCAGTGAGTTTCCTCATTCTGAGTGACTGTTCTCTTGAGTGGACGCGCTGAAAGGCTGATGCAAGTTCTCAATCTGCGCTGCTAAGCTAGCCCTACATGATTCTCCCGTTCGTCCGCGAAATCTTCGCGGAGCTGGAGCACTCTTCGGGATTTGAGCGCGTACGAAGGCATCTGAGCCTCGGTGCGGGGCGAAGGCGTGTCTCCGGACTCACCAATACAGCCCGCTCCGTCTATATTCCTCTCTTCGTGCGGGCGGCGCGCCAGCCGGTGATCGTGGTGGTGGCCGACAACAAGGCCGCCGAGGCGCTCGAGCCGATGCTGCGCGCGGGTTGCGAGCTGACCGGTACGGTGGACCCGGCGCAAGTGGTGCGGCTGCCGGCCCACGATGTGCTTCCCTTCGAGAATCTCTCTCCTCACCCGGATGTGCAGGAGCAGCGGGCGGCGGCCTTGTGGAAGCTGGCCACAGGAGCGGTCTCCATCCTGATTGCACCGGTTGAATCGGCGGCGCTCCGGCTCTTCGACCGCGACTACTACGCCGGTCTGGCCTTGACGCTCAAGCGCGGCGAAGAGGTCGACGTCGAGGTACTTACCGGCCACCTGGCCTCGGTCGGCTACACCCAGATGGATCTGGTCGAAATGCCGGGCCAGTTCACGCGGCGGGGCGGAATTCTCGACGTATATTCCCCCGAGTCGGACCGGCCGGTGCGCATCGAGTTCTTCGGCGACGAGATAGAGACCATTCGCAAATTCGACCCTGAGACGCAGCGTTCGCAGTCGGGCCTCGACGAGGCGCAGTTGCTGCCGCTGACTGAGACGCCTGTCACCGAGCACCTGCTGGCCGCCGTGCATGGCCGGCTCAACCGCCAGCGGGTCGAGTTGGAAGGCGCGGAGCAGGACTCAGACGAAAATCAGGAGATGGCCGCCGAGTTGGCCGCTGCCGGAGGAGTCAGCGTCTTTCCCGGCTGGGAGTTCTTTTCATCTGTAGCCGGGGCTGATAAGTCGCTGCTGACTCTCGTGCCTAAGTGCGCGCTCTTCGTCGAGGAGCCGGCGATGGTGCGCAACCAGATCGATCGCTGGTGGAACAAGGTCGAGCAGCGCCACGAAAGATCCGGGATCGGCTCCCTGATCCGGCCCGAAGATATCTATCTGCGCCCCGAAGTGTTACAAGCCCAGTTAGACACGCACATGGGCCTGGATTTGGATCAACTGGGCGTGGTGGATCTGCTCGACGAGGACAACACGCTGGGCGAAATCGAGCTGAACACGCGGCCGACGCTCAGGTTTCATGGCTCCATTCCTGCGTTGACCGAACAACTGCGCACCCTGATGTCTGCGGAGACGCGCACGGTGCTGGCCGCGCCGCACCAGGGCGATGTCGAGAGACTCGCAACAGTCCTGCGCGAGTACCAGATTCCTTATCGCATCGGCAGCCGCAATCCGCACCCCGGCGAGGCGATGCTGGACGAGGCAAGTTACCTGGCCGGCGACCTGCGCGTGCCGGTGATTGTACGTTCGCCCGTGGCCGCGGGAGTCAGCTTTCTCGACTCGAATCTCATCCTCTTTGGCGCCAACGATCTCTCCGATGAAGCGGACGTCGCGGCGCGGCCCGAGCCGAGGCGGTCGAAGACGGCGGCCTTTGTCTCCGACTTCCGCGACCTTGCCGTCGGCGATTACGTAGTGCACGTGGAGCACGGCATCGCGCAATACCAGGGCCTCAAGGAGATTGTGCAGGACGGACTCTCGGTCGAGTTCATGATCCTTGAATTCGCTGAAGCCGCCAAGTTATATGTCCCGCTCACCCGGCTCGATCTGATTCAGAAGTACCGTTCGACCGACGCGGGACCTGCGCCGGTCTTGAACAGACTCGGCTCGCAGCAGTGGACCAAGACCAAGGCGCGGGTCCGCAAGGCCATGCAGGATATGACCGGCGAGTTATTGAAGTTATACGCCGAGAGAACCACCGCGCAGGGAACCTCTTTCTCCAAAGACAATGAGTTTCAGCGGGAGTTTGAAGACTCATTCGACTATACCGAGACCGACGACCAGTTATCGGCGATTCGAGCCATAAAGTACGACATGGAATCGACCACGCCGATGGACCGCCTGCTCTGCGGCGATGTAGGCTACGGCAAGACCGAGGTAGCCATGCGCGCGGCCTTCAAAGCCGTGCAGGACGGCAAGCAGGTGGCCGTTCTGACGCCGACCACGATTCTGAGCTTCCAGCACTTCGAGACATTCAAAAAGAGATTCTCCCAGTTTCCCATCAACGTCGAGATGATCTCGCGCTTCAGAACTCCAAAGGAACAGAAGACGATCGTCGAGCGCGTGGAGATGGGCAAGATCGATATTCTGATCGGCACGCACCGGCTGTTGTCAAAGGACATCAAGTTTCAGGACCTGGGCCTCTTAGTCGTAGATGAGGAGCAGCGCTTCGGTGTGCGTCACAAGGAGCGGCTGAAGCAGATGCGCAAGGAGATCGACGTGCTGGCCATGAGCGCCACGCCGATCCCGCGCACGCTTCACATGTCACTTGTGGGCCTGCGCGACATGAGCGTGATCGAGACGCCGCCCAAAGACCGCATGGCGATTCAGACCGTGGTGGCCAAGTTCGACGAAAAGATCATCCGCTCGGCGGTCGAGGTCGAGTTGGAGCGCGGCGGGCAGGTCTATTTTGTGCATAACCGCGTCGAGTCGATCTACGAAATCGCCGCGCGGATTCAGGAGTTGGTGCCCGCCGCCCGCGTTGCTGTGGGTCACGGGCAGATGGGCGAAACGGAGCTTGAGCGGGTAATGCTTGCCTTCATGCGCCACGAGTACGATGTGCTGGTCGCGACCACGATCATCGAGAACGGCCTCGACATTCCTCTGGCAAATACCATGCTCATCAATCGCGCCGACCGGCACGGGTTAAGCGAGTTATATCAACTTAGAGGTCGCGTGGGCCGCTCCAATCGCCGCGCCTATGCCTACTTGCTGATTCCCCCGGAGCAGGAACTGACAGAGATTGCGCGCCGGCGTCTCGCGGCTCTCAAGGAGTTCAGCGATCTCGGAGCAGGCTTCAAGATTGCTGCGCTGGATCTCGAGCTGCGCGGCGCGGGTAACATGCTCGGCGGCGAGCAGAGCGGCCACATCGAAGCGGTTGGATTCGAGTTATACACCTCGATGCTTGAGGCCGCGGTCAAGGAGATGAAGGGCGAGACGAGCGAGGAGCGGCCGGCTACGCAGCTCAATCTCGGTATCGCCCTGCGCATCGACGAGAGCTATGTGCCGGAAGAGAATCAGCGCTTGCGGCTCTACAAGAAGATTGCCGGGGCCGCGAGCGAGGCGGCTGTCGCAGAGGTGCGCGCGGAGATGGAAGATCGCTATGGCGCGCCGCCGGATGCAACCGTTTATCTGTTGGAAGCATCGCTGATCCGTCTCGAATGCGAACGGATCGGCATTGCGCAGGTGGATCGCAAGCGAGCCGAACTGCACATTCGCTTTACCGAGAATGCGGCCGTCGATCCGCAGCATCTAATGAAAATGGTGGCGCGGAATGCAAAGCGCGGAGCGCAGTTCACACCGCAGGGTCTGTTGAAGTATCCTTTGGCAGCGACGCGCTCCGACGAGATTCTACTCGAGATTCACGAACTGATTGGCAATCTGGCCCCGGAGCCCGTGAGTCCATAAAAGATGCAAGTCAATATTCGGAGGAAATATGAAGAAATTCGTTGTTGAGCTTGCGATAGGAGTTCTCATGGCTGCCCCGATAACTTCACCTGCACAGAAAGAGACCTGGAAGCATCAGTTTGAAAAGGTCTCGGACGAGTACTTCGACCAGGTGTACTTCCTTTATGCGCCCACCCAGGGTACGCTTGTGGGCTATCACCAGTACGATCCTCAGTTGGAAGATTACTCGCGCAAGAATATCGACGCCGAGATTGCCGCCTTGAAGGTATTCGAAAAGCGCATCGAAGCAATTCATCCCGATGCTGGCGCGACAGATTTTGTTCCGCGGACCGACCGCGAGATGGTGCTATCGACGATTCGCTCGGAGTTGCTGACCCTCGAGACGATTCGCCCGTGGGAGAAGAATGCCGACAATTATTCGGGCACGTGCGCAAATGGGGCCTTCACGCTGATGGAACGTAAATTTGCGTCGCCCGACGAGCGATTGCGTTCGCTGGTCGCGCGCGAAAAGCAGATGCCCGCGCTTCTCGATAATGCTCGCGTGAACCTGAAGAATCCGCCGCGTGTCTTCACCGAGATCGCCATCGAACAGTTGCCGGACATTGTGAGCTTCTTCCAAAACGATGTCCCGCTGGCATTTTCCGAAGCTAAAGACCCGGCGTTGAAGGCCGAGTTTGCCGAGACCAATGCGGCCGTGATCGCGGCGCTCAATAGCTATCTCGGCTGGCTGAAGACTGACCTGCTTCCGAAATCCAACGGCGACTTCCGCATTGGCGCGGAGACTTTCTCGAAGAAACTTCAGTATGACGAAATGGTGGACCTGCCGCTGGATAAGCTGCTTGAAATCGGCTGGGCCGATCTGCGCAAGAATCAAGCGCACTTCAAGCAGGTTGCGAAGGAGCTTGAGCCGGACAAGACGCCGGCCGCGGTACTCGAGGAGTTAGGCCAGAATCATCCCGCTCCCGATCATCTTCTCGATGCATTTCGCGCCACCTTCGACGGGCTGGTGAGTTTCATCCGCGCGCACCACATCGTGACCATCCCCTCTGATGTGCGGCCCATCGTGGAAGAGACGCCGCCCTTCATGCGCGCCACGACCTTTGCCTCGATGGACACGCCGGGGCCCTTCGAGACGCATGCGACTGAAGCATACTTCAACGTAACTCTTCCCGACCCCAAGATGAAGCCCGAGGAGGTCGAGGGCTACATGCATTCGTTCAATGTCGGCACGGTGATCTCAACAGCGGTGCATGAGGCCTATCCGGGCCATTACATCCAGTTCCTCTGGTTGCCGCAGGCGCCGAGCAGAGTGCGCAAACTGCTGGGTGCAAACACCGACGTCGAAGGCTGGGCGCACTATTGCGAGCAGATGATGCTCGACGAGGGTTATGGTCAGCCGGGTGCCGGAGCCAAGGACGAGCGCGAAGCGAAGTTTCTGCGCCTCGGCCAGCTTCAAGATGCGCTCTTACGCAATGCGCGCTTTATCGTTGGCATTCAAATGCACTCGGGCAAGATGAGCTTCGACGAGGCGGTCGAGTTCTTCCAGAAGGAAGGCTACCAGTCGAAAGAGACGGCCATGGTGGAGACCAAGCGCGGAACCAGCGATGCGACCTATCTTTACTACACGCTGGGCAAGCTCGAAATCATGAAACTGCGCGAGGATCTGAAAAAGAAGCAAGGTGCGGCCTTCTCTCTGGAAAAGTTTCACGACGAGTTCTTGCAGCAGGGATTCCCGCCGATCAAGATCGTACGGCAGGCGATGCTGGGCGACGATTCGCCAACGTTATAAGGCAGCGGTTTCACGGTGACGGTAATCAATCCGGGGGGCACTTGGTTTGCAGGGTTTGGATTTTCAAGGCTGAGAAAAAGCCTCCAAAGTTATGTGACGTGTCAGGGCACGACTTCAGTCGTGCCGCAAGTGGCTGAACAATCGCGAGGGCTTTAGCCCCCGAGGGCCCTGGCAAAGTGACCCACTGCAGAGAAGGTTTATGGAATCCGACATGAGGAAGAAGCAATGAGCAAGCGGGTACGGAAGGCGGTCTTTCCGGCGGGCGGGCTGGGCACGCGATTTTTGCCGGCCACAAAGGTCATCCCAAAGGAGATGCTGGCGCTGGTCGACAAGCCCATCATCCAGTACGGCGTCGAAGAAGCGATCGCCTCGGGGATCGAGCACATCATCATCGTCACCGGCCGTGGCAAGGGCACGATCGAGGACCACTTCGACCATAGCTTCGAACTGGATGCAACTTTGAAGAGTCGCGGCAAGCATGAACTGCTGGCCGTTTCTCAGGGTGTCTCGGCGCTGGCTCGAATAAGTTATGTCCGGCAGAAGGAGCCGCTCGGTTTGGGGCATGCCGTCTTGTGCGCCAAGGACCTCGTAGGCGATGAGCCCTTCGCTGTCATATTACCCGACGACGTGATTGATGCCGAGGTGCCGTGCCTTAAGCAAATGCTGGCCGTGTTTGAAGAGAAAGGCGGCTCGGTGCTGGCCACGCAAACAGTCGAGGGACCGGGAATCAGCGCCTACGGCGTGCTGGCCGGCTCGCAGGATACCGTCAACCCACGGATCTTCAACTGTACGGGCATGGTGGAGAAGCCGAAGTTTGAAGATGCACCTACCAAACAGGCCATCATCGGCCGCTATGTGCTTTCGCCGCGCATCTTCGAGCTTCTTGAACAAACAAAACCCGGCGCTGGCGGCGAGATTCAACTTACCGACGGCCTCAAAGCCCTGCTCACAAAAGAGAAGATCTTTGGCTACACCTTTGAGGGTAAGCGCTATGACGCCGGCGACAAGTTGGGAATGTTACAAGCGACCGTCGAGTTTGCGCTCAAGCGTGCGGATCTGGGTCCGCAGCTCCGCGAGTATCTGAAAGGGCTGCAATTATAAAGCGGGCGAGCGGAGTTAGCTTGCGCCCCAATACTAACTCCGCTAACTGGGCTAACTCCGCTGCCTTAAGCCTTCCACTTGATATTGCAGCCGATCGAGGGCCGCTGGTCCTTCAGCGGGGGCTTGCCGGAAAGCGCCGTGTCGATGGCGGCGCGCAGATCTTCACCTGTAACTGCGATGCCGTTGCCGGGGCGGCTGCGGTCGAATTGCCCGCGATAGACCAGCCGGAGATCGGCGTCGAAGAGAAAGAGATCCGGCGTGCAGGCGGCTTTGTAGGCGTGAGCCACGGCCTGCATTTCATCGTATAAGTAGGGAAAGACGAAGCCGTGAGTCTTGGCTTGCTGCTTGAGTCCGGCGGGGCTGTCGTCGGGATGAGTGATTGCATCGTTGCTGCTGATGGCGACGATGCTCACCGGCTTGCCTTCGTAGTCCTTGCCCAGGGCCGCGAGACCCTTCTCGACGTGCTTCACATAGGGGCAATGAGCGCAAATAAACATCACCAACAAAGCCTTCGATCCGCGAACGTCATCGCGGCGAACGGTCTTGCCGGTCATAACATCAGTAAGCGCAAAGTCGGGGGCCGTTGTGCCCAGTTCCAGCATGGTGGATTCAGTAAGTGCCATTACAATAACTCCTTGAAAGATGTCGTCAACTTGTTGTGCTCACCGGCGCCGCTGACTTGCTGACTAACTGACTCGCTAAAACAGCGGCGTCTGTCTCCCCGGCATGGTCAAGCCGAAGTGCTCGTAAGCCAATCGCGTGGCCACGCGGCCTCGCGGAGTGCGATCGAGAAATCCGATCTGTATCAAGAATGGCTCATAGACCTCTTCCAGGGCATCCTGTTCTTCAGCCAGAGTCGCGGCCAGCGTGCTCAGGCCGACCGGCCCACCGTCGTATTTCTGAATGATGGCCAGCAGCAGCCGGCGGTCGATCTCGTCGAAGCCATGAGCGTCCACTTCAAGCAGGGTAAGAGCGGCGTTGGCCGTCGGGCGGTCGATCATGCCCGAGCCGCGCACCTGGGCAAAATCGCGCACGCGGCGCAGCAGCCGGTTCGCTATCCTCGGAGTTCCGCGGGAGCGCAGTGCAATCTCGGCCGCCCCGTCCTCGTCGATGGGAATCTGCATGACTTCGGCGGACCGCGTGACGATGAAGCGCAGTTCCTCATCTGTATAGAACTCGAGGCGCAGCAAAATGCCGAAGCGCGACCTCAGCGGTGAAGACAGCAGGCCAGGCCTCGTCGTTGCGCCAATAAACGTAAAGGGCCGGATCTCCATTACATGCGTCCGCGCCGCCGGACCTTGGCCGATAATGATGTCCAGTTTGTAGTCCTCAAGCGCGGTATAGAGCTTCTCTTCCAGCACCGGCTGCATGCGATGGATTTCGTCGAGAAAGAGCACCTGGCGTTCGCGCAGGTTGGTGAGGATCGCCGTCAGGTCGCCTTGAATCTGGAGGGCCGGGCCTGAGGTCTGCTGGAAGCCGACATCCAGCTCATTGGCGATGATGGTAGCCAGAGTGGTTTTGCCCAGCCCCGGAGGGCCGTAAAGAAGGACGTGATCCAGCGCCTCGCCGCGGGATTTGGCGGCCTCCAAAGCGATGGCAAGCTGTTCTTTTGCCTTCGATTGGCCGATAAATTCACCCAGCCAGCGGGGACGCAGTTTCAGCTCAAAGCCCTGCTCTTCATCGGCGCGCGAGGCGCTGACCAGCCGTTCTCCACCCCGGCCACGAGAATCTGTGGTCGGGGACCCCGGTTCCCCACCCCGCCGACGAGAATCTGTCGTCGGGGGCCCCGGTTCCGGAGTGTTGTCGCGTGCGATGGCCATGCTGTCCAGAAGTGTAGCCTTTGCCGGGCGATGGGGGCAAAGTGCCTGGGTCGGCAAAGGAGAATTCATTGACTGTCTTGATTCCGCATGAACCGGCGGAATTTCAGCGGCCGAGCAGGTTTGGTTTCCGAGGGTTTATAGTCTAATGTGGAAAAGAATGACCGGCGTCGCCGTATTCTGTCGGAGCCGGGGCTGTTGGAGTTGCCAGGAGACTCAAATGTTCAATCGCTTCTGCTTCGGAGCGCTTCTGCTCGTCGGCCTCGCGGGGCTGATCACCGGTTGCAGCACTACTTCTTCACCTACTGATCTCACCACAATCGTTATCAGTCCCGGTAGTTCCAGCGGTTCCACCAGTTCCGGCGGGGTTACCTTTCAGTTGGCGCCCCAGGGCATTGCGCAGGGTCACGCTCAGTTCACAGCGATCGGGTATTACGGCCACGCAGGCCACCAGATCACCAAGGATATAACCGATTCGGTTACCTGGACATCCAGCCAAACCCAGATTGTAGGGATTTGCTCGAATGGTTCTTCCGCTCCTTGCACTCCAGCGATGGATGGTCTAGCCACGGTGACCGGCTTCACCACGAACTCCGCAGGCACCGTCGCGTGGTATGGAAGCTCCAATATCACCGCCAGCGCTCCTGGGTTCAATGGCACGATTGTTAGCAATACCGCTGTGTTTAACGTGACCGCATGCACACTCTGCGGTGGCGGCAATACGGATATTACCGCGATCTCGGTCGTACCGGCTACGCAGACGGTTTCGTCATCGGGTGTTCCCGTTCAATATGAAGCGATTGGAACAGACGCCAGCGGCAGCACTCTCGCGCTGACCAGTGGGTACGCGCAGGCCACCAACTCCTCGATTCAATGGGTTTCCAGCAACCCAACGGTTGCATCTTTCGCAGACCCGACGAACGGGACGGCTGTGACGGGCGTGGCTGGCACAACGACGATTTCAGAAACCTGGATTAATCAGGACGGCACTGCGGCGTTAGGCAGCGGATTGCTCACTGTGACATCAACGACAGGGTCCAAAGAGCCGATTGTCTCCGTCAGCGTCCAGCCCGGCGCGCAGACAGTGATGTCGATCGGTGCGGTATCCGATTTCCTCGCGATTGCCACCACGAATACAGGCACATCGGTCGATCTGACAAACACAACCGCCACCGTCGGTGGCTATACGATTCCCGCCGCCGTTTGGAAGTCCAGCAATTCATCGGTTGTCATGATCGACCAGGCAACCGGAGTTGCCACGTCGAAAGGAGCGGGCGCAGCCGTGATCACGGCGGAAGTAACCAATCCCACAGACGGAAGCTTGGTGTACGGACAAGCCAACTACACTGTGACGGTGTCAGGAACCTCCTCGTCGGAGCCTGTCGTTTCGCTCGCAGTCCTGCCGGCTACGCAGACATCGCTGGCGAGCGGTCAAAACATCAACTTCCTCGCCATTGCCAACACAGGATCGGGCAGTTCGGTCAATGTGACCAGCTCGGCTGTGACAGTGAATGGCCAGACATACAACCCGGTTGTGTGGAGTTCCAGCAATCCGTTAGTGGCCTCAGTCGGGCAAAACACCGGCATAGCTGTCTCTGGCGTCGCCGGGGCAACCGCGATCACCGCGATTTACACCAATCCCGACTTCACCGTGGTGACGGCGAGCGCGCTCCTTACGGTGACGGTTCCCACTACGACGGAGCCTTATGTCTCGCTGTCCATCGTGCCGGCTGCTCAGACACTCAACGCCAAGGGTCAAACGGCCAAGTTCCTTGCCATCGGTACAACGGGCACGGGCGCTACGGCGGATCTGACCAGTTATGCAACGTGGAGTACCAGCAATAGTTCTGTGGCCACCATCGTTCCAACCGCTGGGAATGCGACCGCTGGGATTGCCACCGCGGCCGGCAACGGCGTCACTGCCATCACCGCCACCGTCCTGAATTCCGCAATCAACAAAATTACCACCGACACGACTTCGGTGACGGCAAGCGCAGCCCTCACGGTCAACATCACTGCCGGCAGCTCTGAGCCTCTGCTCTCGATTGCGATCGTGCCCGGCTCTCAATCGGTGGCGGTGCCGGGTCAATCCAGCCAACTGCTCGCCATCGGCACCTTCTCGGCTGTACCCACCACGCAGGATGTGACTGCGGGCATAGCCTCCTACCCGATCACAACCACTTGGAGCTCCAGCGATACGTCGGTTGCCACGGTGACGACTACTTGTCCCGCCGCCGCCAGCACCACCGCGCTATCCTGCACCATCTCCTTGTGTCCCAGCGGTTCCACCGGTGCAACCTGCACCACTTGTCCTACGGGCATGGTCGCTGCCGGCGCGTCCTGCGCGACCGTCAATCCTACGACTCCGCCAGGACTGGTCACTGGCGTAAGCCAGGGCGCGGCCGCCATTTTGGCGGTTTCTTCAAACTCCGACAATACGCTGGTGACCGCCACGGCGTCCTTCACAGTGGTGGGTGGATCGGCCGAGACCTACACAGCTCTCCAGATCATCCCGGCTACCCTGGGAGTTACGTCGCCGGCTCAACAGAACCAATTCGTTGCGCTGGCCACCGACGCAAGCGGCCTCCAGTTCGACGTGACCGGCAGCGTTGTCTGGAAATCCGAGACTCCATCGGTCGCCACGATTTGCACCAATGGTTCTTCCCTGCCTTGCACGCCTGCGACGGATGGTCTGGCGACGGCTGGGAACGCAGGTGCGACCCTCATCACTGCGACCTTGAAACAAGGCCTGACCGAGCTAGTGGCGCAAGCGAACTACACTTTGACCGTCGGGACATCGCCGGAGCCTCTGATTGGCCTTAACGTTGTGCCGGGCGCTGTCACGGTTACGAATAAGGGCATGACTCAGCAGTACCTTGCCTTCGGAACTTACACGACCATTCCAACCCTTCGCGATATCACCGACCAGGTCACCTGGATCAGCCTCGATCCAAATGTCGCCTCCATCAACACGAACGGAACACCTGGCGAGGTCGCTGGCCTTGCTACGGCTCAGGGTTATGAAGGTCTGGCTGTCATCTATGCGGAGGGGACAAACCCTGACACCACCGTAGTCGTCTCCAATCCTGTTACCTTTACCTGCCAGGTGCCCGGCGTCACGCCCCCCATATGCAGTCAAGCGGTGGCCCCATCGTTGCTGGCGACGCTGACCGTCTTTAACGCAGGCAGCAACGACACTAACTGGCTGATTACGGCTCCCTCTGGCAGCCAAATAGCCGACAACATAACAACCTGCACCGCTGCGACTGGTTGCCTGATCCATTGCGGTCCAGGCTCGGTAACCGCCGGATATGGGAACTCGGTTTGCACGGGAACCTATGCAGCTGGCACGAACGTGACGATCATTGCGTCGTTGGCTGGAAGTGCGCTCGATGCTACATTTGGCGGATGGACGGCGAACTGCGATACAACGGTGGACGTGCCGGATATGACCGACGCTTGCACGTTGCCGACACCTTCAAAACCGATAGGAACTGGTTATACAACGGCCGCAGGCTTGTCCACCTCGACAACCGGCGTGGGAAGTGGTGCTGTGATTTCGATTACCGGCTTGGCGGGCAATCTGACATCCTGCACCGCAACGACTCCGGGCAGTGGTTACTTTGTCGGCGACTTGGTCTATCCGATCCAGGCCGGGGCCACGGGCAGTTCTTGCCTGGTGGAGGCAGTGAGCGGAGCAGGCGGCGTATTGACGATGACTGCCACTATGGAGACTGGAGGCGATCCCTCAGGACTCGTCGGCAACCAATCCGTTGGCGCTCTCTTCTACGGTCTGACTCTGAGCTGCTCCGCGGTGACGAGCGGCACCCAGAACGTGGCCTTCAACAGCGGCGCGCTGACAGCGAGCGGCGGCACGACTCCCTACACCTTCTCGGTGTTGGTGCCGGGCACGCTTCCGGCAGGGCTAACCGTGAACGCAGCGACGGGCGCGGTATCGGGCACGCCGACGGCCCCCGGTTCCTTCTCTCTCACGGCAACGGACGCGCACGGCATCAACGCCGCAACGTCCTGCGCGATCACAATCAACCCAGCCCCCTAAACCAGGCAGGCTCGATCCCACCAGCGAAAAGCCGCCCTTCGGGGCGGCTTTTCCGTTTGCAGCGAACGTGCGCAGGCGCAAGAATGCGTAGAGATAGCCGCTCGGGCAAGCGCAGCCGTTTAGACTGGTAAGGTTCCTCTGAGCATGACGACCCACCGGTTTGCCCGTCTTCGCCGCTTTCGCTTCAATCTGCCGCAGCGCATCGCGGCGGGACTGCTGGCGGTGTTTCTCATCCAGGGACTGTGGCTCACCGGCCGCCAGGCGCTCACCGATCGCGACTACCAATATGCGCGCTGCGGACGCGAGATGTGGGAGCGGCCCTCGCAGTTGGCCGGCTACTTCACTAGTTGCGGCAACATTCACGACGGGATCCTGGCCTACCGCCTGGCCGGGCTGCCTCTGACTCTGAATCTGCTCGCCGAGCGGGGCCTCGACCACTTTCGCAAGCCCGAGGACCGCGTTGTTCAAGTCGGGGGCGAACTTTCGGCATGGGAACTTCGCCACCAGCTCACGCACACCCTGCTTCTGCTGCGGTTGCCGTTTCTCGGCGCAGGATGCCTGCTGGGCGCTGGCCTTTGGTGGGTGACGCGGCGGCTCTACGGCAACCGGGGCGGCTACACGGCGCTGGCGCTCTACTGCTTTTCTCCCGCGGTGCTGCGGGCCTGCGTTGCCCCCAACCCCGAGGTACTCTGCGCGCTGGGAGTCTATGGCGGGGTCTACACCTGCATCGGCGTGGCTCATGCCATGCAGGGGCCGGTCGCCAAGTGGCGTCCGCGCATCGTGTTGCTGACGGCGGCCTTTGGCCTGGCGGCGGCCTCGCACATTGCAGCGCTGCCCGTCGTGGCCCTGCTTGGCCTGGCGGCCATGTTGTGGGTGGCCGAGGGGCGCCGCTCTCAAGTACTCCCAGTCGTGCTGGCGGCTGTGGCGGGGGCGTTCCTGCTTGTCTTCGCCTGTTACGGCTTCTCGCCGGATGCCTTCAGCTACCTCTTTCGTTCAGCCGCTGGCTTTCTCTGGCTCTCGCTCGACCCGGCCCGGCGCTTCTTCTCCACGCTTTCAAATGCCGGCATTACGGTGGCCTCTGTTGCCGCGCTGGCGCTCTTCCTGAGCCTTCGCCGCTCGCGCTACTTCGGGAACTCCGTTCCTCTGATCTGCGCATCGGTCCTCCTGCCTCTGACAATGACCGGCGCTCCCGGAGCACCGTGGCTGTGGGCGCTTCCGTTTCTGCTGACGTTGGTAGGCGGAGTCTTTGCCGACGCCTTCGAGAGCCCGCATAGCCGCCTGGCGATGAGTGCCGCCGGAGCCATTCTGATCTTGCAAGCGGTCTTTTGCGTGCTGAGCCTGCCGGGGCTGTTGTAGGGGCGAACTCACATCGCGCTTCGCAGGATTCAACCGACCCCAGCCAGGAATCAGAGCCGAAAAACCGGCCCTGAGTTGCTCTCAAATTCAGCCCCAAATCCCGACGCGCAGTCTGAGGATGCGCAGGCTCTGCGAAGCGCATTCAATATGGCTCATAAATTCAACCAAAATAAGGACTTATTTGTCGATATTCGCCTTGCTAAAACCACCGTTGAACGGGTAAAATAGAAGCATAGCCCGCGGACTCCGGCCCCGCCTCTTCCGGACCGTTTCTGCCGCCTTCCGCTGGGCCTGAAATGACCTCTATGGCAGACGATCAGAATCCTCTTCTCCCTCTCGAAGGCGGGACTCCGCCCAATAGCGGCACCAACCTCATTCCCATCAATATCGAAGAGGAGATGCGCCGCAGCTATCTCGACTACTCGATGAGCGTCATCATCGGGCGCGCGCTCCCCGATGCCCGCGACGGCCTGAAGCCCGTGCATCGCCGCGTACTTTACACGCTCAACGAGATGGGCCTCCAGCACAACAAGAAGTACACCAAGTGCGCCAAGGTTGTTGGCCAGGCGATGGGCGTCTATCATCCCCACGGCGACTCGGCCATCTATGACACCCTGGTCCGCATGGCCCAGCCCTTCAGCCTGCGTTATCCGCTGGTAGACGGCCAGGGGAACTTCGGCTCGGTCGATGGCGACCCGCCCGCGGCCATGCGCTACACCGAGTGCCGCATGATGCGCATTGCCGGCGAGTTGCTGGCCGACATCGATATGGAGACGGTCGACTTCACGCCCAACTACGACGAGTCCACCTTCGAGCCCACCGTCCTGCCCACGCGCATTCCCAACCTCATCGTCAACGGTTCAAGCGGCATCGCGGTCGGCATGGCCACGAACATCCCGCCGCACAACCTTACAGAAGTTTTGAACGCGGCCATCGAGCTGGTAAACGAGCCGGCGCATAACCGTGAGGCGGCACTGGCCATCGTGCTCAAGCACGTGCAAGGCCCGGACTTCCCCACCGGCGGCTTCCTTTACGGCAAGTCCGGCATTCCCCAGGCCTACAGGACCGGCCGCGGCCGCTTCATGATGCGCGCCAAGGTGGCCACTGAAAACCTGACCAAGGAAAAGCTGGCGATCATCGTCACCGAAATTCCCTACCAGGTCAACAAGTCCAAGCTCATCGAGCGCATCGCCGAACTGGTCACCGACAAGATCGTCGACGACATCAGCGACGTGCGCGACGAGAGCGACCGCGACGGCATGAGGATCGTCATCGAGCTCAAGCGCGGCGCGCAGCCTGAGATTGTGCTCAACCAGCTCTACAAGCACACCCAGATGCAAGAGAGCTTCTCCATGATCTTCCTCGCAGTGCTCAACGGGCAGCCGCGAGAACTGGGGCTCGACCAGGCCATTCGCTGCTTCCTCGATCACCGCATCGATGTCGTGCAGCGCCGCACCGTCTTCCTCTTGAAAAAGGACCGAGCCCGCGAGCACATCCTCGAGGGCTTGAAGATCGCGCTCGATAACCTCGACACAGTCATTCGCGTCATCCGCGCCTCCGGTTCACGCGTCGAGGCTCGCGAAAATTTGTATGCCTGGGGCAAAGGCAAAGAGATCATTCTCAACCTTGACCGCGAGCGCCTGCCGCACGAGGAAAAGGGCCTCACCCTGCGTCAGATCGACGCCATCCTCGAACTGCAACTCTACCGCCTCACGCAACTCTCCATCGACGAGCTTCTCAAAGAATTGAAGGAAGTTCGCGTCCGCATCGCCGAATACGAAGCGATCCTGGCCAGCGAAGCGAAGCTGCGCGCCGTGATCGTCAAGGAGCTCGAAGAGGCCCGCGACAAGTACGGCGATGCGCGGCGCACGATCATTATCGATGAGTCTGCCGAATTGCAACTCGAAGACTTGATCGCCGACGAGCAGGTCGCCGTGACGGTCAGCCATCAGGGCTATCTCAAGCGGACACCCATCAGCATCTATCGCCAGCAGCGCCGCGGCGGCACCGGGCGCATGGGCATGAAGACGCGGGAGGAAGATTTCGTTGCCCAGTTGATCGTCGACTCGACGCATGCCTTCCTGCTGTGCTTCACCAACACCGGCCGCGTCTACTGGCTCAAGGTCTACGAGATTCCCGACGTGGGCGCCGCGGGCAAGGGCAAGTCGATGCAGAGCCTGCTCGACCTGCAAGCCGGAGAAAACGTCCGCGCAATTCTGCCCGTCCGCGACCTTGAAGAAGAGGGCAAGTTCATCTTCTTCACCACACAAAAAGGCACGGTCAAGAAGACGCCGCTCAAGGACTTCTCCAACGTCATGGCCCGCGGCATCATTGCGATTGGAATCGACAAGGACGATGAACTGGTCAAGGCCTGCATCACCGACGGCAGCCAGATCGTCTTTCTCGCCACTCATCTCGGGATGGCCATCCGCTTCGACGAAAACGATGTCCGCTCCATGGGCCGCCCGGCCTACGGCGTGCGCGGCATCGACCTGGCCAAGAACGATTACGTCGTCGGCGTGGCCATCACGCCCAAGGAGCATGAGCCGGGCGAATACCGCATTCTCGCCATCACTGAAAACGGCTTTGGCAAGCGCACCGATGTCGAGATGTACCGCCTGCAAACCCGTGGCGGCAAGGGCGTCAAGAACATGGCCGTCACCCCGCGCATCGGCCGCGTCAGCAGCATTCAACTCGTCGAGGACACCTCGGAGCTGATGGTCATCAGCCAGTTCGGCAAAATCATCCGCATCGACACCAAGACCATCCGCGCCGCCGGCCGCGCCACCCAAGGCGTCCGCCTCTTGAACTTGGAGTCGGATGACAAGGTAGCCGCCGCCGTCATCATCCCACCCGATGAACTAAACGGCAACCACGACGACGAGCCGACGCTCTTGCAGTAAGGACTGCGCATCGCCGTGAGATGGGAACAGGAGAAAAGCAAATGATCCAGCCATTGTCACTCGATGTGGTTCTTGAGGAATTCTCTGAGAAGTATAAGGCTTGGGTAATTCAAGGGAAGAACGGAAAATACCTTGTAATCCCTGACAATCGCTTTCCTGGCCGAAGGCCAATCAGGTTTTTCATGAGTAAATTGGACGCTGCACGGGTTGTGGATGCGGTTCTGCAAGTGAAGCCAGAATTAAAAGCACAGAAACTCGTTGCGACTGAAGTGAATCTTAGGCAAGCGCTTCGCGGAGTCGCAGCCGATAACGACCCCAGCCACGCTGACAGTTTTGTGGTTCATTCACCTAACGAGGTCTATGAGTTTGTTAGCCAACTCAAGCCTCCAACAATCAACTAATAAGGTATACTTCGCGACATTGAACCACCGGACGCCCTCGATTTTGAGACTTGGGATCAACGCAGGACAGCCGTTTATCTTCGGATTGGCCCAATACACCCCGTGTCAGGGCACGACTTTAGTCGTGCCGCTCAGCCACCTCTAACTCCCGGGCTTTAGCCCCTGCGTGCTTTCGCATCTTCAAATAAACCGACCCAAACGGATACTCCTCCGCCGACTTCGCCGGGTGCCCCATCCTTTCCGCGTCTTTCTGCGGAAAGGATGGGGGTACATAAACCCAAACTCGCGGATTTTACAAACCACAAAAACTCAAGACGGAGGGAGACGGGGGTTTTAACCCTCGTAAACAATCAACCGATTCATAGCGGGCTTCAGCCCCGGAGAAATCTCTTCCGGATCGTGTTCTATACCGTCCAATCCTCTACCGCTAGCCCCTTCACTCTCCCGAACTCCCGCGTGTTCGCCGTCACCAGAACCAGGTTCCTGCAAAACGCCTGCCCGGCGATCAGCGTGTCGTACTCGCCGATGCGCTGGCCCTGGCCTTCAAGCTCGGCGCGAATCTCCCCGGCTGCTAGCGCATCCTGCTCGGTGAAGTCCAGCACAGCAACAGCGCTCGTCAGAAATGCATTCAGCCGGTTCGCGTTCTGGGCAACGCGGTTGCTCTTGGCCACGCCATACCAGAGTTCATGCGCAACGATCGTAGAGGTTTGAGGGATGATCTTCTGGGCTGTCGCCTGGAAGTAACGCCGTCGAGCCAAGCTCGAGCTTCCGTTGATCAGCGCGATGCAAACGTTGGTGTCGAGCAGGTAGTTCACTTGAAATACTCACGAATGGGCGCGAGGTTCTGTTTGCGGCCCTCCGGAAAGATCGGATCACCGCCCATGGCATCCATCCGCGCAAACAGCTCTTCTGGCGATTCCTTCACGACCACCGCAACAGGCTCAAGCAAAATGCCGGCGCCCATCCGGGATACACGCACCTGGTCACCCTCAAAGCGAAACTCCTTGGGCAGGCGCACAGCTTGGCTGCGGCCATTCCAAAACAGCTTGGCATTCGTCGGCTTTTGACTCGTATCTGCGTCAGTGGCCATCGTGCCCTCCAGAAAGTATCTATCAAGAGTATATACTAATTGCACCACTCCATCTTGCAGAGAATTACGATCCTTCGGCGCACCCTACCTATTGGGAGAAACCCCCATGACCCCAAAATCCAAATCGAAGCCCGCCTTGGTCGAGGCCGTCCCTCTCACCGGCGCACAACCCCAACCCCAATCAATCCCGTGCCGCGATCCGGCGCCCAAGGCCGCGCCCGCCTCCCTGAATTACTATCCGAAACCGCGAAAAATCGTCTACCCCCACCCCCTCCCCCTGTGGAAATCATCTTTTTGGCCCATCCTTTACTCGCAACTTGCAACAAATCAACTGTTTGTAATTCTTACCCAGTTACTGATCGGTAACTGCAAACCCCCGATTTTGCCCGTTCTTTGCCCAAAAACAGCACTTTTGACCCCCAAAAACCGCTTTTTCGCTGAATCCGGAAGGCAGTGGCCCCGTCACGGTCAAGATTCCCCCCAAGGAATCGATGGGTGACGAACCGTCGCTTTTGCAGTAATGTTGGTGCATAGCTTCCCAGGTCTTAACCCCAAGGCCTTGGAAGTCAACACGATCCATGCTCAAGATGGCTCGATCGATGTTGTAGGCCACCGCAGGCAAAGCAGGAGGGCAGCCACGAATGATCCAACCGCAGTCGCTTGATGTGCTGCTCGGGGAATACTCTGAGCAGCAAAGGGTTTGGGCGATTCGCGCCTGGAGTGGGAAATTCCTTGCCATTCCCGACCAACGCTTCCCCGGCCGCCGCCCGGTTCGCTTCTTCACCAGCGACTACGATGCGACGCGCGTGCGAGACGCCTTTCTGGAAGCGAAGCCCCTCATGCACAAGCAGAAATTTGAAGTCGTCGAGGTGCTTCTGCTGGACGCACTTCGCAAGGTCAAAGCCGACAAATTGCCTCCCACTGCGGATAGCTTTGTGCTCATCTCCTCTGGCGAAGTGTTTTCAATCGTCAGCCAACTCAGGCAAAAGCCAGCCGCCAGTCAATCGACGCCCTCCCAGCAAGGAGCCGATTGACGGTAGCCGGCCGCTCCATTCTCCCGTGCTTTGCAAATCAGTCTGGCAACGTTCCTTCGCCCTTGTCATAACTGCTGTCCCACTCGCCGCGGGCGCGCAACTCGGCGATCTCCTGGCGAGCCATCTCTTGGGCGCGCAGGTAGTCCGGCTTCCCCACCCGGTTCAGCGGCATCTGTCCGGCTTCGAGAATGATCCAATGGCGCGGCCGCATATAGGAAGCCAAAGAACGCGCGTGGCGATCGAGTTCCTGCCGGTTTAGTTCAACCTCGGGCTTCTTCTCAATCACTGCCACGGGCGCTTCAGAGACGACCTCATGCGCCACTCCCACCACGACGCAGTTGGCCACCTTCTCCGCCAGGCCGCAGATGTGCCGCTCCACATCGCCAGGGAAGATCTGGTAGCCCATCGACTTGATCACCCACTTGTCCCGTCCGGTCAGATGCAAGCCCGCCGCGTCTTTGAGTCCAAGATCGCCGGTATATAAGAAGCCATCGCGCGAGATCGCCCGTGCGGTAGCCTCGGGATCGTTGACATACCCAAGAAAGGTCTGGGCCCCAAGAAAGCACACGTGGCCAATCTCGCCGGGCGGCAGCTCATCCCCGGCATGTCCATCGGCGCGCATGGGTTGACGTATGGAACATGGATAGACCGGCATGTCCCATCCAAGTCCGGCGACAATCACCTCCCGGCCATCCGCGCCCGCCTGAATATAAGTACAGAATCCGGCGGTCTCCGTGAGTCCCAGCCCGGTGCCAATCACAGGCGCCATGGCCGCAAGCTGGTCGGCAAAGGGCCGCGATACCGCATTCCCGCCATAGACTGCCAACTTGAGGCTGGAGAGGTCGTGGCGATCATAGTCCTTCAGCATCCATTCCAGGTTGAACATGGCCGGAATCTGGCCTAGTATCTCCACGCGATGCTGAGAAACGGCGCGCAAAGAACGCCCGGCGTCGAAAACTTCCAGCAGGACAGCCGTGCCGCCCCCGAAGAGGATGCTCATCAACGCCTCTGTCTGGCCGCCCACGTGAGACGCAGGCAGATTGACCAGAATGCTCGAGCCCCGGTCCCCGCCGAAAAACGCGCCGCAGATGCACATGTTTTGCACCGTGATATTGCGGTGCGAAAGCAGGGCCGGTTTGGGCGAACCAGTCGAGCCGGTGGTGAAGATGACCAGCGCGCCATCATTCTCAGTCACATCAAAGCCGGCAACCTTGGCCTCGAAGCTCGCATTGTTAGCGCTTGACGCCGCCTCCTCAACAATCGAAGCATAGGAACGCGTCCCGGCAATCGCCTCCTCCGAGTCCACCGCGATGAAATGGTCGATCCATCCGCATTGCGCCTGCACTTGGCGCCACAGCGGGCGAAGATCGAAAGGCGCCTTCACGCCCAGGCCGGCAAAGCCGCGCGGCCTTAAGATCTCCAGCGCCCGAATCACTTCCGAGGAAGATAGACGCAAATCCAGCGGGGCGACGATCACGCCCATCTTGAAGCAGGCGTATTCCAGCAGTATGTGATCCACCGACATGGGCAGCACCGTGACCAGAAAATCGCCCTTCACGAAACCCAGGCGCAGCAGCTCTCTCGCCAATGCAGTCGTGAAGCGATCGAACTCGCTCCATGTGACTGCGCCGCCGCTCTCTGCACTGAGAAGGGCAGGAGCCAAGGGCCTCTCCGTGGCCCACTTCGCCACTACATCGTGAAGAAGATGGCGATCGGCAAAGTCCTTTTCGTAGTCGTCCAGGGTAAATTGAGGCATATCCATAGGTTCACTCAGTCATCTTCCAGCGCCGTAACTCCTCATTGATTGTATTTCTTCCCCGATGGGCGAAGAATCGCTGCATCTTTAATTTGCCTGCCAGTATCGAAGAGCTAGCCGGTCGCGTCCGGCTCTAACTGTTGAGTGGGGTCAAGAGCCGCTTCATCACTGTCTCACCGCCTCTTGCCGCCAGTGAATCGCCAGGTAGGCTTTGCCCAGGAGGCAAGTTCGTCTATGCTCGCAGCTTCCGCTTCTCCCATCGTTGCCGCCGCGGGTGGCAGCTTTCTGCTGGAAACGCGTTCCCCCGCCGAAGTCTTCACCCCAGAAGACCTCAACGAAGAGCAGCGCCAGATCGCCTCAACCGCCGCGCAGTTTGCCCGCGACGAAGTTCTGCCCAACGCCGCGGCCATCGAAGCCAAGCAGCCAGGAGTTTTAGCGGGGCTGATCCGCAAGGCCGGCGAGCTGGGCTTCGTCTCCGTTGATGTTCCCGAGGAGTATGGCGGCATGGGCATGGACAAGGTCACCTCAACGCTGGTCACCGAGCACTTGTCCGTGCTGGCCAGCTTCTCGACCGCCTTTGGCTCCCATGTCGGCATCGCTACACTGCCGCTGGTCTGGTACGGCACCGAAGAGCAGAAGCAGCGCTACCTGCCCAAACTCGGTTCCGGCGAGTGGATTGGCGGCTACGGGCTCTCCGAGGCAAGTTCCGGCTCCGATGCCATGCACATTCGCACCCGCGCGACCCTCTCGCCCGATGGCAGCACCTACACCCTCAACGGCGAAAAGATGTGGATCACCAACTGCGGCATCGCCAGCCTCTACACCGTCTTTGCAAAGATTGACGGCGAAAAGTTCTCCGCGTTCCTGGTCGAGCGCGACACGCCGGGCCTGACCGTGGGCGCCGAGGAGCACAAGCTGGGCATTCGCGGCTCCTCGACCTGCCCGCTGGTGCTGGACAATTGCAGGATTCCTGCCGCAAATCTACTGGGCGAGGCCGGCAAGGGCCACCATATCGCCTTTAACGTGTTGAATGTAGGACGCTTCAAGCTGGGAGTGGCCTGCATCGGCGGCGCGCGTCATGCCCTCGGCCACATGATCCGCTACGCGAAGGAGCGGCGGGCCTTTGGAAAATCTATAGCAGAGTTCGGCCTCATCCAGCGCAAGATATCCTCAAGCGCAACAAGCCTTTACGCCGCCGAGAGCATGGCCTACCGGACCGTGGGCATGATCGACGCGGGAATTGCGCAGCTCACTCCCGAACAGGCCCACAACCCGCGCGAGACCCAGCGGCGCATCGAGGAGTACGCGGTAGAGTGCTCAATACTCAAGGTTTACGGATCAGAGATGCTGACCATGGTGGCCGACGAACTGATCGCAACCATGGGTGGCTACGGCTATGTCGAGGAGTATCCCGCGGAGCGCTTCTATCGCGATGCGCGCATCAACAGGATCTTCGAAGGAACCAATGAAATCAACAGGTTAATCATCACCGGCTGGCTGATGAAGCGCGCCCTGAGCGGCCAGCTCCCGCTGCTTCCCGCAATCAAGAAGCTGATGGACGAGGTGACGCAGCCACTCAGTTTCGATTCCGGTTCCAATGCCGGGGAATTGATGGCGCGGGAGGGTGAGGCTCTGACCTCGGCCAAGAAGATTGCGCTCTTTGCCGCCGGTGTGGCCAGCCAGCGGTTCATGACAGCGCTCCAGGAGCAGCAGGAGGTGATGGCCGACCTCGCTGACATCATCATGCATGTCTATGCTTTGGAGTCGGCTTTGCTGCGGGCGCGCAAACTGGCCGGGGCAAGTGCGGGTTCAGCCGAGGCTGCCGCGGCCATGACCGGCCTTTTGGCAGACGAAACCATCGCCCTCGCCGAGCAGGCCTCCCGGCGTGTGCTGGCAGCATGCAGCGAAGGCGATCTGCTGAGGACTCAGTTGGCGATTCTGCGGCGGCTGGCGCGGTTCACCCCCGCCGATGCCGTGGCCCTGAGCCGCACCGTGGCCCGGCATTGCATTCAGTTGGAGCGGTATCCGCTCTAATGCATTCCTTGATGCAGCGTTGCTGTGAAAGCGAAACTTCGTCGCGAGTCAGCAAGCAAGCTTGCCTGCTCCAGGAGTACGCGCACAAGCCAAGTTTGAAAGACCTCTGACCAAGCGGATGTTTTGAAAGAGCACGACTTTACAGGCTGCGGAAAAACTCATTCGGGTGGTAGGCCGGGGATTTATCCCCGGTATAAAGACAATGAAATCAGCGGTGGCTTTAGCCACTGAGGTACGCTTTTCGGGCCTTTCGCCCACGAGACAGGCTTTTTTCCGCGGCCTGTTTAGTCGTGCAGCAAATCTTGCAAAATCACTCCGGGCTTCACAGTCTGCGGAAAAACTCATTCGGGCGGTAGGCCGGGGATTCATCCCCGGTATCAAGACAATGGAATCAGCGGTGGCTTTAGCCACTGAGGTATGTTTTCGCGGCGCATCTCAAGAGATCATGCCTTTTTCCGCATCCTCTTCAGCCCCTGAGGGAATGCTGGCCCGCTAAATCAACTTGTTAGAAGCTTCCTTAAGGATCAACACTGCATCCAGAGAGCGATGAGGACTTATAGGTCTACAAGGATCGCAGATAACTTACGTAGCATGCCGTAGATCGGACTTTCGCCCAAGCTACGGCAATGCCACGAGGGATTTACCAAGGCAATAACTCCGCTTTGCCGGTTTCCTTTAGGAGACCAGCACGTTCCACAGAGAGATTTGAGGCAGTGAGATCGCGGTTATGCTCTAACGCTTGACCACGACATTCAGGGTCAGGTCGACCGGAACGGGCTGATCGTCCAGCTTGGCGGGGCTGAAGCGGAACTGGCGGACCGCGTCAACCACGCGCTCATCCAGCATCTTGTTGACTGACTTGACGATCTGAACATCCTCCGCCTTGCCCTTTTCGTCGACGTTCAGACTCAGGACAACAGTCGCTTCACTCGGGATGAGCCGATCAAAGGTGTCGGTGGTGAGATGCACATTGCGGGCATCGAGGATCTTGGGGCCGGTAACTCCGGTGCTAACTCGGGGAACCGGGGTTGGGGTGGAGGAATCGTCAGCGGGCTGGCTTGCAAGTACCGCTGCGGGGAAGAGCGAGGGGACGAGCATGAGGCTTGCTATCAGGATACGACGCATTGATTACCTCCTTGTGTTTAATAGTAACCGTCATTACTATAAGCTTAAACGTGGACAAATGTCAATCATTTATTTTTGTCACTTATTATTCAATGAGTTATCAATTCATATGATATTCATTGTTGGAATTACTTGAAAGATTGTGTTGATTTAGAAGGAGTTGCACCGCATATCCCGCCGCAGTCCGCCTGAGTAGTGTTAGCAGCCCTAGTCAGTTGCCAGATCGCCTGCCGCCGAGTAATGAGATATTTCCGGTGAACGACAGGTTAAGATAGACCCATCATGCCCGATACGGGAAGCCAACCCGAGGAAGTCCTGTTGCGCGGGTCCGTGCTGGTTCTGCTGCAGTTTGACGTCTGCGAGGAGATTCGCCTGGACCTGCTGCAGGAGCTGGTCAGCGCCCGCAAGGTCGACAAGCCCAGCATGAAGCATCCCGCGCCAGGATATGTGCGCTACCAAAGGCCGCCGGTGGTGGTGCCTGCGGAGCCGCTGGTGCTGGAAAGCGGCGAACGCCTGCAAGGCGAGATCAAATACTACGACTATGGCGTACTCAGCGTGATCTTCGAGCTTCCTTTTGCGGGCGATTGGGACAAGTTGATTGCCCTGGCAAGCCGCTGGGTGTGGGATGTGGACTTTGCGGCCCAAGCCGCCGAAATAGTTCGCGCGAGCCTCAGACGTGCAGCCCCCGCGCTCATCAAGCCCTACGACGAGTGGCTCAGCGAAGACTACCTCATCTTTCATGTTCGCGAGACTGCCGGCTCCCCCTCCGTCACGGAACTCATTCGCCAGCACGGCGCGCGCATCGCTCAGGTGGTTCGCGGAGACACCGGGCAGTTGGCCGAGAGCGAGTGCAATGAAGTGCTGCAATCGCGCATCTCTTACTATTCCAACGACCTGGCGGTCATCGGGTGGAACGCTGCCTTTCTCTATGACACCACCTCGGGCGCCGAGACGGCGGT
>Ga0302320_10006450_pt1 | contig 26035 bp, 22 predicted proteins | sample Bog_T0_3_FD_202130 | JGI IMG/M metagenome (GOLD analysis project Ga0302320, IMG submission 202130) | Peat permafrost microbial communities from Stordalen Mire near Abisko, Sweden - Bog_T0_3 | ecosystem: Environmental > Terrestrial > Soil > Wetlands > Peat | place: Sweden: Abisko, Stordalen Mire... | reverse complement strand
CATCACTCATTACTGCGCCGCCCCACTTTGACCGGGCAGACCGCATCGGAGCCAGGGCATGACCCGCGCCAGACACGTCGCCTTCGCCCTGTTGCTGGGCACCGCCGGGTGCGCCGGCAATCCGTATTCGGGCTATGCGCCGGTGCCCGCCGAGGAAGTGACACGAATGGTGTCCGGCAGCAGCCTGCTGCTCGACGCCACCAGGGACTGGCCGTTCCAGACCATGCTGTATCTCGCCCCGGACGGCAGCGGCTGGCGGGATGCGTCGCTGCTGCCCGGCACCGATCCGCGGCCCGGGGACATGGCGATGGTCCTTGTCTGGCAGGCGACCGAGGCCGACGGGCTCTGCCTGTGGTCGGCACCGCTGATCGGCGAGATGCCGTCCTTCACCCCGCCGCACCGGGAATGCCTGCGGGTGCTGCGCGCGCCCACCGGGCAGGAGACCCTGGCGGCCACGGCGACCGACGCGCAACGCAGCATCACCGCGCCCCTGCTTCTGCACGGCGGCAACACCTTCCCGCCTGGGCAGATCGCGCAATGCGAGTTGCAGGTGCGGGTGCTGTACGGCGGCCAATTGCCGCCGTGGCAAATCCCCTGAGCGGGGCGGCCTATTTCCCCGCCGGCAGCATATGCGCCAACGCGGTTTCCATCGGCTGGCTCGGAAGTTGCAACACCCCGCTGAACGGGCTGTCCAGTTGCAATATCAGGAAAATCGCGCTGCCGATTGCCAGCGAACAAAGCAGAAAGGCGGTCACCACGGTCGCGTTGCGCGGTGCGTTCAGCCCGAAGCTGGCAAAGATAACGCTGACCCAGGCCAAAAGGATCGCGATGGTGGCCAGCCGCACGCTCGGGCCGCTCCGCTCAATCATCAGCCAGCGCTGACGCAGCAATGAGATGTTGACTTCCAGCGCCTGGTCCTGGAGCCATTTCTGTCCCGGGTCCACCGGCTGCAACGCACGGATGGCCTCGCGCACGCGTTCCATCAATTCGCCGACCGTCCGGTCTTCCTGCAAATACGGGCGCCCGCCGGTTTTCGGCCAGACATCACCCAGCATCTGCTCGGTGTAGCGGCGCAACAGCCGCCGCGGCGGCAGCGCGGCGTCACCATAGTCGCGCAGCGTCTCGTCCAGCAGGATCAGGTCGGTCGCATAGCTGCGGATCGCGGTGTCCGTGGTGTCATAGGAACTTTTGGCCGTCGCGATCAGCAGACCCAGGACCAGCGACGCCAGCACCGACAGCATGCCGGTGCCCAACTGGACGACGTCCAACGTCTCCTTCGACAAATTCTCGTCGGGCAGCAGGCGATGCAGCCACAGCCCAACCAGGCCACTGGCGAAGACGATGGCGGCGACGATCAGGCTTGCCGTCAGTGCGTTCATCGGCCGAACTCTGCTGTGGCGCCGGCAACTGTGCCAGTTCCGTTCGGCTTCTGTCCAGGCGTGGGGCGATTCGTCCGCAAGCCCGCTGTCCCCTCGCCTTCCCCGCCGGAACCTGTCATGATTCGGCGGTGCCCCTGCCGGCGCAGGAAAGCGCTTCTCCGCCCGCCCGGCTTGTCGGCATGGTTTCCTTGCTTGCGCCCAAGGCATCCTCCCCGGGTGCCAGGAAGCGGAGTATGGGCTTGGAGCGAATGGGCAGCCTCAACAACGCGGCGCCGCCCCGTGGCCGATGGGTGACCATGGCGCTGGCGGGATTGCTCGGGACCGGACTGCTGTCCGCGTGCGACGAGAAGCCGCGCCCGCCGGCAATTCCGCAGGCCGCCTCGTCGGACACGGTCGCCCATGCCCGCAGGGTCGCCGAGGAGCAGGTCAGTTCCGTCTTGCGCTCTCCCGCGGCGATCCAGTTCCGTGGCGTGCAGGTCTACCAGCAGGCCGACGCCCGCGTCGTCGCCGTCTGCGGCCAGGTCAACCCGACGGGCCGGGACGACCAGCCGTTCATCCCCTTCGTCTCGGTGGTGACCTACGCGCGGCGCCCGGATGCCGGGATGCCGGCATTCGATATCGACCAGTTCGTCGCCAACTCGACCTCCGAGGCGACGCGCATGTATATCGAGATGACCTCGCGCTGCGGCGAGAACGGCGGCCCCCGGCAGGTCGGCAATCGCCAGGTCATCCCGCCGCTGCCGCCGTTGCCGAGTGACCTGCCCGACCAGATTGGCGGCACCCAGCCCGCCAGGACCCCCCATGGCCAACCGGCCGGGCAGTTCGTCCTGGCGCCGGCGCCCGCCCCCGCTGCCGGTACGCCGGCGGAGCCGGTCGCGGCGCCGGCTTCGGGCGGAACCGTCACCATGCGACAGGCCGGGAATATCCGAAACGCCCCGGTCAGTGGCAGCCAGCTTGTCCGCGTCGCCCCGCGAGGGGCCGTGCTGCGGGTGTTCGCCCAGGCTCCCGGCGGTTGGCTCCAGGTCGGCGAAGGGGAACCGGAAGGATGGGTTCACTCAAGCCTCGTTGATTCTCCGTAACGGGAAGGGCGGCCGGAAGCAACCACCCCGCTCCCTGTATCCGCCGATCAACTCGCCGGGATAGGGCGGGCGGCGCCGTTGAATTCCAGGACAGTACACGCACGTTGAGACAGTCAGCGATGCCGCCTGTCCACTTGTTGTTTTCGTAAGTATCCAGAATGTCCGTGCTGCCGCCAAATGGATGGTTGTTTACGACATGGCGTCAACAACCGGCCTTTCTTTTGCTTAAACGGAATGACCTGGACGCGCCATGCTGCCGATCGTCGGACCATCAAACAGCAAGGAGACCTGTGATGCGTTTAATGTCCCTTTCGTTGCTCGCCGCCGGCCTGGGCTCCCTCGGCCTGCCGCTGCTGGCCAGCCGGGTTGCCCATGCGGATGACGTGCTGTCGCGGGTGCCCACCGTGCACATCACCGTCGCCGCGGTGGACAGCCAGGCGCAACTGGCCGGCCAGCTGCGTGCTCAGGGCTACACGGATGTCATCCTGAGCTCGACCTATCCGTCCCCGGCCAATCCCCATCCCGAGCTCAATCCCACCCTGACCAGCCATCCCGAGCAGACGCCGGTTCATTCCGGTTGGAATGGCGTTGCCAGCAAGGATGGCCGCCTTGTTCAGGTATATGTGGACCGCTGACGGACATCGAACGTCCATCCCGTTCGCCGGGCGGTCGCAGCAGCGAGCGCCGCCGTTCAGGACGGCGTCTTTCGCCCGACGCGCCTGGTGCCGGTCGAAATCGCCCCGGGAATGCGCGCCCGGGGCGGGGTGGCGGAAATATGCTCCAGGCGGTCCAGGATGCGCAGCCCCACCGCCCGGTTGCCATGCGTGCGCAGCACGTCCGCCTGTCCCTGCCGGGCCATCGCCGCGCCGCGGTCAGGATCGTCCAGCACCGGCTTCAGCAAGCGCCAGGCATGCTCGATGTCCGGATCGGCCCAGTGCTGGCCTTGCCAGTGCGGGTACTCGTCGGGCCGCAGCTGCACCAGGCGGTGGCCGACCAGCAGCGCGTTGGCTTCGGTCATGAAATCGACATTGCCCGACCAGCCGGTGCCCATGGCCAGCCGGCCCAGCGCCATCGCCTCACCCAGTCCGCGCCCGAACCCCTCGGCGCGGTGCAGCGACACGAAGCAGTCGCAGGCCGCCATCAGGCCGCGCACCCCGGCGGTGTCGAGCGGCCTGTCGATCACCTTCACCTGCGGATGGCCGGCCATGGTCGCCGCCCAATCCCCGGCGGCGCGCTCGCCGTCCTTCACCTTCAGCACCAGTTGCACGTCGCGGAACGGGTCGTCGCGGCGGATGCGCTCCAGCAGCGCCAGCACCGCCTCGGGATTCTTGCGGCGGGACCACGATGACAGGTCGAAGAAATTCAGCAGCACGAAGGCGGATTCGCGGATGCCGAAATGCCGCCGTGGCAGATTCGCCCCGCCTGGCAGTTCCACCGCCTGGCCGATCCAGTGGCTGTCCAGCCCGGCGGCGGCCAGGCTCGCCTGGATGAATCGCGACAGCGCCCAGATTTCGTCGAAGCGGCGCAGTTGCAGGGCCCAGGGGGCGGGATATTCCGGCAGCTCCCAGGCCGGCACGATGATGTTGGTGCCGTCGGCGAAGCGGCCACCGCGCGCCTCGAACGCCTCGATCACCCGCTCCACCTCGTCGCCGTTGATGTGGAAAATGCGGATGCCGCCGGGCGGATCGCCGCGCTCCAGATCGCCGGCCAGGCGCACATGCGCCGGGTCGCTGCGCTGGGCGTAGCGGAAGATGTCGAACACCCGATGATGCAGGCGCAGCGCGTCGCAGGCCCGCACATGGCTGCGCAACTGCTCGCCCATGCCGATCGGCGCGAAAGGGTGGCCGATCAGGGTGAGCGGCATGTCGTCCAGCGACGCCGGGAACACGGCAGGCCGCTTCATGTCCACGCCTTCGCCGCGAGGGCGTCGCGCAGCGCCTCCAGCCAGCGATGGCCGTGCTGCCGGTCCGGCTCCAGATGCGTCCCCTCGGCCCATTCGTTCCAGGCATTGACGAACAGCAGCCGCTCCTCGCCCATCAGGAACTGCCGCACCTCCTCGATCTTTTCCTCGGCATAGACGCGGAACACCTCCGGGCTGACGCCATCGAAGCTGGCGCCGCGCAAAGGTTGGCGCGGCGTGTTGTCCCAGTTCGGGAAAACCGCGGGGTAGCGCGGGTACGGCACGCTTTCGCGTTGCAGGAAGGCCAGCACCGTCTCGGGATAATCATAGCGGTAACCGCTCCAGCCCTCCTTGACGATGGTGGCGGAACTGGCGGCCGGCACGCCGCGGCCATGCGGCGGAAACTCGACGCAGGCATCGAATCCCAGATCGGCGGGGCTGACCGCGCGGTCCACCGCCTCCATGCTCTCCACATACACCAGCTGCACCCCAGGCCAGCCGGCGGCGGCGAACGCGGCCCGGCATTGTTGCGCGAATGCCGGCGCGTCGGGCAGCAGCAGCGGCCGGTACACCAGGAACAGCGGTCGCCGGTTCACCCGGATGTAGCGGGGGTCGGCGGCCTGCGCCACCGCGTCGGCGATCACCGACGCCAGCGTTGCCGCGTCGTAGCTCTGCTCCAGCAGGATTTCGCGCTCGCCGCCGTCCCAGTTCCTGGTCCAGTTTTCATTGGCCCAGCACAGGCACCAGCGGAACGGGATGGCGGGATTGGCCAGCACGGTCTGAACCGGCCGGGACAGCACCCGGCGGCCGCCCAGATTGTAGTAATAGACGCAGAACCCCTCGATTCCGTAACGGCGCGCCAGCAGCGCCTGCCGGGTCAATGCCTCCGGCAGGCGCAAATCGTAGAACCCCAGATCGGCGGGAAGATGCGGCTGGTAATGCCCGGCATAGCTCGGCCGCGCCTTCACCACGTTGGTCCATTCGGTAAATCCGGCCCCCCACCACAGATCGTTCTCGGGAGTCGGGTGGAACTGCGGCAGGTAGAAGGCCAGCACCCGCACGGCGTCCATCCGCCGCAGCAGGCCGCCCCAGCGTTCGGTCAGAATCTGCTGGTTGCGGCTGATCATGCGCAGCTTGCGGGTGGCCGAACCGCGATTGGTGGAAACACTCAGATGGTGCACCACCACGGCGCCGCTGATGTAGCGCACCCGGTGCCCGGCCGAGATGAAGCGCAGGCACAGATCCGCATCCTCGCAATAAGCGGGCCGGTATGCCTCCTCGAACAGTGTCTCGCCGGCCAGCGCCCGGCGGAACATCAGCGCCGCCCCCGAGCAATAGGCGACGTCGCGGTCGAAGCGGTAGCTGCCGTCGTCGGGGTCGCCATGCAGCCCGACCATGCCGCTCTCGCCGTTTGGCCGCAGAAAGCAGCCCGCCTCCTGCAGGCGCCCGTTGGGATAGATGATCTTCGGCCCGACCGCCGCCACCGCCGGATCGGCGTCCAGCGCCGCCACCAGCCGCTCGATCGCACCTTGTGTCACCTGGGTGTCGTTGTTGAGCAGCAGCACGAACTCGCCACGGCAGCGGACAAACGCCGCGTTGCAGTTGCCCAGAAAGCCGACATTCGCCGGCTGGCGCAGATAAACCAGGTTGGCCACGCCGCCCAGCAACGCCACTTCCGGATCGGTGGAGGCGTCGTCCGCCACCACCACCTCGAAGGCGACGCCCGGCCTGGCCCGCTGGAGCGACAGCAGGCATTCCACGGTCACGTCCAGTTCGTTGAACACCGGCACCAGCACGGACAGGCGCGGCGCCGGCGTCTCGGGCAGCTTCAGGCGGCCGATGGCGCGCGCCGGCGACGGGCATTTCGCCAGCGCCGGCGGCGTCACCTTCACCGCATCCTTGCGCATCTGCCGTGCCGCCTCGACCCTTGCCCGCATCCCGGCATAGCTGCCGGCCAGTTCCTCCGCGTCGATCGGCTGCGCCGCCCCGACCGCCAGGGCGGCCCCGGGGCGCGCCGGCGGCGCCTGGCGCTCCATCGCGGCCTGCCTTCCCTCCCGGCGGCCATGCATGAGGTAGTGGCACAGCGGCGGGAAGGCGGATTCGGCCACGTCCGGGTAGCGGGCCCGGTACAGCGCGCCATCGAAGGCCGGCCCGGCGGCCCGCCCCTCGATATCCCCCTGGGTGACGAAATGGCGCAGCGCCGGATAGGGCTCGCCGGGCACGTCCGGGTAGCGATCGGCATACCAGGCCGGGTCGATGAAGGGGTTCGGCGTCCGGCCGGCAAGCAGCCCGTGGTGCAGCAAGTGGCGCAGCAGGGCGTTGCCAGGCGCCTCGCCGGCGCTCTGCTCGCGGTAGTGCTGGGGATCGAAATACGGGCTCGGACTCGCCAGGTCGCCTTCCAGCAACGCCACCAGCGCCTCGATCCGCGGCGGCTCACCCAGCGCCAGGGCGTCCTGGCCGACAATGTAGCGCAGATCAACCAGCGGATGCGGCGATCGCAGCTGGCCGATCCCGGCGTCGATGAAATGCAGCAACGGGTCGACGCCGGCGGCGGCGATGTCGGGATTGGCGACCAGATAATAGGCCGGGTCGAAATACCATGACAGCGCCGGCCGCTGCCGTACCGGCATGTGCAGGTAGGCGGCCACCCGCGATATGTCGGCACGGCCACCGCCAAGCGCATGCCGGAACAGATCCTCGCTGATGAAAGGCGAGCAGAGCAACCGGTGCGCCTGCTCCAGGTCGTTCATCAGCGAGGTCGGCATAGCGGCTTCACGCTCCGTCGGCCGGCATGGGTCGTGCCCCCCGATCGCCGCGGCCCATTTCAGAGCCCGTCAAGCAATCGAAGCTGTGGATGAACGCCCACTGATACCATTGCGCTGTTCCGGCGGGTTCGGAGGGCAGCGGGCATGCATTCACAAACTCTCAGGCCATGCGCGCCGCGCATCCGGCTTTCATACGGAACATGCGGCGATGCGGCAACCATGGCGGCGGCGGCGCCCAGGCCACGGATTCGCCCGTGCAGCCGCGGCGCCGGCAGGCTATGTGCTTCTCCGGCAAGCGAAGCGGGGTTGCGGATGCGGGTGCTGCTCACGGGCGGATGCGGGTTCATCGGTTCCGCCGTCCTGCGCCACATGATGCGGTCCACCGGCCACACGGTGGTAAATGTGGACAAAATGACCTACGCGGCGTCGGAGGACGCGCTGGAAGCGGCGGCGGGCGATCCGCGCCACACTTTGGTGCGCGCCGATGTCGCCGACCACGCCGCCATGCGGCAGGTTTTCGCCACCTGGCAGCCGGATGCGGTCATGCATCTGGCGGCCGAGACGCATGTGGACCGCTCGATCGACGGCCCCGGCCCGTTCGTGCAGACCAATATCGTTGGCACCTACACGCTGCTGGACGCGGCGCGCGAATACTGGGCCGGCCTGCCGGCGCCCCGCCGCGCGGCGTTCCGCTTCCATCATATCTCGACCGACGAGGTATTCGGCGCGCTCGGCCCCGGTGACCCACCGTTCACCGAAACCACGCCCTACGACCCGCGCAGCCCTTATTCCGCCAGCAAGGCCGCCTCCGACCATCTGGTGCGCGCCTGGCACCACACCTACGGCCTGCCCACAATGGTCAGCAACACCGCCAACAACTACGGCCCCTGGCAATTCCCGGAGAAACTGATCCCCCTGGTCACCCTCAACGCGCTGGAGGGCAAGCCGCTGCCGATCTATGGCGACGGCTCGAACATGCGCGACTGGATTTTCGTGGACGACCATGCCGAAGCGCTGGTGCGGGTGCTCGAACGCGGCGAACCCGGCGCCACCTACGCGCTCTCCGCCCGCCAGCCGCGCACCAACCTGCAGGTGGTGCGCGGCATCTGCGCGGCGCTGGATGCCCGCCTGCCGGACCCGGCCGGACCACGGGAGCGGCTGATCACCTATGTCACCGACCGGCCCGGCCATGATTTCCGCTACGAAATCGATCCGTCCGCCAGCGAGCGCGCGCTGGACTGGCGCGCCGCCCATGATTTCGACCACGGCCTGGGCCGCACCATCGACTGGTACCTGGCCAACCGCGCCTGGTGGGAACGCATCCGCGCCGCCAGCTATGCCGGCCAGCGGCTCGGCCACGGCACGAGGAGCGCGGCATGAACAAGGGCATCCTGCTGGCGGGCGGGTCGGGCACCCGCCTGCACCCGATGACGCTGGCCGCCTCCAAGCAATTGCTGCCGGTGTACGACAAGCCGATGATCTACTATCCCCTCACGGTGCTGATGCTGGCCGGCATCCGTGACATCCTGGTGATCTCCACCCCGGAGGATCTGCCGCAGTTCCGCCGCCTGCTGGGCGACGGCGCGGGCATCGGCGTGCGCTTCAGCTATGCCGAGCAGCCGCGCCCGGAAGGGCTGGCGCAGGCTTTCCATATCGGCCGCGACTGGATCGCCGGCCAGCCCTGCGCGCTGGCGCTGGGCGACAACCTGATCTTCGCCGACCAGCTTTCGGTGCTGCTGCGCGCCGCCGCCGGCCGCACCAGCGGCGCCACCGTGTTCGCCTACCAGGTGCGCGACCCCGAGCGCTACGGCGTGGTCAGCATGAACGCCGCCGGCCGGGCACTGGAAATCGTCGAAAAGCCGGCCGCCCCGCCATCCAACTGGGCGGTCATCGGGCTGTATTTCTACGACGCGCGGGTCACCGACATGGCCGCCCGGGTAAAGCCGTCCGCCCGCGGCGAGCTGGAGATCACCGACCTCAACCGCATGTACCTGGAGGAAGGCTCGCTGAAGGTCGAACGCCTCGGCCGCGGCTGCGCCTGGCTGGACGCCGGCACCCCGGATTCACTGTTGCAGGCCGCCACCTTCGTGCAGACCATCCAGTCCCGCCAGGGCATGCTGGTCGGCTGCCCGGAGGAAGTGGCCTACCGCATGGGCTGGATCGACGCCGACCGGCTGCGCCAGCACGCCCGCGCCCTCGGCAAGACCGAACTCGGCCGGGTGCTCGCCGAACTCGCCGTCGCCGAGGGGGTCTGATGTCCGCCACAAGTATCGAACGCCTCGCCATCCCCGAAATCCTGCTCATCACCCCGCCCCGCCATGGCGACGCCCGCGGCTTCTTCTCGGAAACCTACAACGCCGGGCGCCTTGCCGAGGCGGGCATTTCCGCGTGCTTCGTGCAGGACAACCACAGCCATTCGGCCCAGGCCGGGGTGGTGCGCGGCCTGCACTGCCAGGTTTCGCCGAGCGTGCAAGGCAAGCTGGTGCGGGTGGTCAGGGGCGCCATCTGGGACGTCGCCGTGGACATCCGGCATGGCTCGCCCAGCTTCGGCCGTCACGTCGCCGTGGAACTCAGCGCCGCCAACTGGGCGCAGATATGGGTGCCCGGCGGCTTCCTGCACGGCTTCTGCACCCTCGAACCCGACACCGAGGTGATCTACAAGGTCACCGCCGGTTACGACCCCGGCACCGAGCGCGGGGTGATATGGAACGATCCTGACCTCGCGCTGCCCTGGCCGGTGGCACCGGACGCGGCGGTGCTCTCCGACAAGGACAGGAAACTGCCGCGCCTGGCCGACTGCGAACCCTGGTTCCGTATCTGAACCGGAACCGGCCAGGATCAGGGAGAATTCGGGGGAATGAGCAACGCGCGGGGTCCGGTGCTGGTGACCGGCGGCGGCGGCCAAGTGGCCAGCGCGCTGGCGGAAGCCGCCGGTGGCCTGCCGCTGCTGCGGATCGGCCGGCCGGGCTTCGACTTCGACCGCCCCGAGACCATCCTGCCGACGCTGAAGGCCGCCGCGCCATCGCTGGTGATCAACGCCGCCGCCTACACCGCCGTGGACCGCGCCGAATCCGAACCCGAAGCGGCGCTGCGCGCCAACCGCGACGGCCCGGGCCTGCTGGCCGCCTGGTGCGCCGGCGCCGGCGTGCCGCTGATCCACATCTCCACCGACTACGTGTTCGACGGGCTGAAAGGCGCCCCCTACGCCGAAAACGACCCGACCAACCCGACCGGCGTCTATGGCGCTTCCAAACTGGCCGGCGAGCAGGCCGTGCTGGCCGGCTGCCCACGCGCCATCATCCTGCGCACCTCCTGGGTGTACGCCGGGCGGGGACGCAACTTCGTCCTGACCATGCTGAACCTGGCCGGCAAGCATGAGCGCCTGCGCGTGGTCGCCGACCAGCTTGGCTGCCCGACCGCCGCGCCCGACCTGGCCGCCGCCATCCTCGCCATCGCCGGCCGGATTGCCTCCACGGGCTGGCACCCGGCCTATGGCGGCATCTTCCACGCCGCCGGCGCCGGCGAAACCACCTGGCACGGCCTCGCCAGCGCGGCCATCGCCGAGAGCGCCCGTTTCGGCGGCCGGCAGCCGCCGGTGGACCCCATCACCACCGCCGATTTTCCCACCCCCGCCCGCCGGCCCGCCGATTCGCGGCTCGACTGCCGCAAACTGGACGCCGTGTTCGGGGTCCGGCTGCCGGACTGGCGGGACGCATTGACCCGCACGATCACCGCCATCCACACCCCGCGCCCTTTGGCCGGCCCCCCGGCCTGACCGGTGGATGCCGGCGCGGTTGCGGTGGGCGCCGGGTCGTGTTCCCGTGCAAGGCATGGGATGGCAAACTGAGCGCTCAGCGATGTTCGTGCGGTTGTGCTAGGGCACTCCATGGATCTGGCGCAACCAGCCCACGGGTCTGACGGCGTGGCCGGCCGAACCGCGCCGGCAGCGATGGCGTCCACCCCGGCCATGCGGCATGAGCCATGCCCGGCGACGATGCCGTTGTCCGACCTGGACTTCGGCCAGCCCGGCCTGTCGCGGCTGTGGCACGGCCTCGGTTTGCAGGGATGGCTCCGCTTCCTGCGCCGTGTCCTGTTGGTGGGCTGCGAGGTCGCCTGGGGCAGCGCGGTGGATCTCGCGCGAAGCGGGTTCGGCTCGCCCGATGACGGCATCCTGCGGATCGAGGACGGCGTGCCGGCCGGGCAGGCAAGCCCGCGCATTGCGCTCTATGCGCATTATTCCGCCTCGGGGCGGGTCAGCGCCATGGTGCTGCGGCAGCTGCGCGCCTACCGGGAGTGCGGATTTTCAATCCTGTTCGTGACGATGTCGCCCCGCATCGACGCGACCGGCTGGGCACAGGTTTTGCAAGTCGCCACCCTGGCCGTCCAGCGGCGCAACCACGGGCTGGATTTCGGCGCCTGGCGGGCGCTCGCGGACCTCGTGGCGCGGCGCTGGCCGGACGCCGGGGAACTGCTGCTCACCAACGACTCAGTGCTTGGACCCATTCGCCCGCTCGAGCCGGTATTTGCCGCCCTGCGGACCGGCGGCGATGGGCTGTTCGGCCTCACCGACAGCCGCCAGGGCGGCGCCCATCTGCAAAGCTACTTCCTGCTCGCGCGCGGCCGGACGGCGGTCGGCGAGACGCTGGCCTTCCTCGGCCGGGCGCCGCTTTCATCCTCCAAATGGATGATCGTGCAGCGCTGCGAAATCGGGCTGAGCCGGCATATGCAGCGCCAGGGTTTTCGCGTGGCCGCCCTGTTCGGATACCGCCGGCTGGTCGCGGCGGTGACGGCGCGGCCGGCCGAAGGGCTGGCGCATCTGCTCCCCGAACATGTCCCGGCCGGCCCGCTTGCCCCCGCCCTGCCGGCCCGGCCGCTGAACCCCGTGCACCATCTGTGGCGACCGCTGGTATGCCTGTTCGGCTTTCCCTTCGTGAAGACCGAACTGGTGCGACGCAATCCCGGCCGCTTGCCACGGGTGGGATCGTGGCCGGAACTGGTCGGCGCGGACTCGCCCTGCCCGGCTTCCATGCTGGCGGCGCATCTCGCCGAGATCGGCCGGTAAGGATGGGCGGGCGGCGGCCTCATGTCGCGCGCCAGCCGCAGGCGGCCAGCGCCGCGCGCATATGCGGCGGCACCGGCGCCACCGCCGTCACCGGCGGGTCGAGCGGCAGGGCGATCGCGCGCGCCAGCAAATGCAACCGGCCTGCGCCGCCGTCACCGCCATAGATGGGGTCACCCAGCACCGGGCAGCCCAGCGCGGCGCAATGCGCCCGCACCTGGTGGGTGCGCCCGGTGCGGGGCCGCACCTCCAGCCATGACAGCTCCTCCTCCCGCCCGAGCAGCCGCCATGCCGAGACGGCTGCCTGGCCGCCCGGCCCGGTCAGCATACGCCAGCCCTGCCGGTCGCTGTGCCGGCGCAACGGAAGATCGACCACCCCGGCCTCCCCCGCCGGGGCGCCGCGCACCACCGCCCAGTAGGTCTTGTCCGCCCGCCCCGCCGCGAAGGCTTGCTGCGCCGCGTGCAGCGCCGCGCGCCGCAGCGCCACCACCAGGCAGCCCGAGGTGTCGGTATCCAGGCGGTGCGCCAGCCACGGCCCGTCGCGCCGGCGCGACAGCAGCGGGAAACAATCCTCCACGCTCGCGCCGCCGCGCGGGCCGGCATGCACGGGCAGCCCGGCCGGCTTGTCGAGCACGACGAAACGCGGGTCGCGGAACAGAATCGGGATGTCCATGCGGGGATGCTATGCCACGCTCATGAAACCCGACACGATCTGTGGCGTGAATGCCGTCGCGGCGCTGTTCGCCCGCCGTCCCGACGACGCGCTGCGCCTGTTTTATCTGTCCGAGCGGCGCGAACTGGCCGGCCCCTGGTGCGCGACGCTGGCGGCTTCCCGCCGCCCCTACCGGATGGTGCCGGCCGACGAACTGGCCCGGGTGGCGGGAACGCCGCACCACGGCGGCGTCGCGGTGGTCGCCAGGCCCCGTGCGGTGGAGTTTTTCGATCCGCTGGCGCCGCCGCGCCTGCCGTTCCTGCTGGTGCTGGACGGCGTGGGCAACCCGCATAATCTCGGCGCGATCGCCCGCAGCGCGGCGTTTTTCGGCGTGCGCGGCCTGCTTCTGCATGACGTGCCCGGCGCCGCCCTGCCGTCCGACGCCGCCTACCGCACCGCCGAGGGCGGCCTGGAATTCCTTTCCGTCTGGCGCAGCCGCGACCTGGCGCGGACACTGGCGGCACTGGCGCCGCATTACCGCAGCGTCGCCGCCTCGCTGGCGCCCGAGGCGGTGCCGCCCGCAACCCTGCCGCGCGACCGCCCGGTGGCGCTGGTGCTCGGCGCCGAGGAGCGCGGCGTTTCCGCCCCGGTCGAGGCGGCTTGCCGCCGTGCCGTGCGCATCCCCGGCTCGGGTTGGGTGCAGAGCCTGAACGTGGCCCAGGCCGCGGCGATTCTTCTGCACGTGTTGGTCTAGGGTAACATCGGCCGCACCGGCGACCCTACGGCTGCGTATTCGAGCGAAGGTTCCAGTCGATCAGCCCGGTGAACCGGGTGCGCGGGAACAGGGCGCAAAATAAATTGCCGTCGAGACGCTGGTCCCACGCCAGCAGGAAGCTGTCCGGGGGAAGCTCGGTCGGTGTCTCGGCCAGGCACGGCTTCGGGGCTTCCAGCGGACCGAAAACGACCACGAAGCTGCGCTCGCCGATCCGCTGGCGGAAGCGCGACACGCCATCCGCCGCGTCGTGCGGACGGAGCCGCAGTTTCTCGCGGGGCAAAGCCTCGCCGTTGACGATCAGGTCCCCCTCCCGCGCGGCGACCGCGTCGCCCGGCACGGCGATCACGCGGGCGGAGAACGGATGCAGTGCCGTCTGGACGGCCCCACCGAACGGCACCCAGGGGTGCCCGGCATCCCTGGCGCGTATCGTCACCACCTCGCCCGGCCGCGGGTCGCGCCCGGCGAGAATCCAGCGGTCCACATGAACAAGGTCGCCCGGCTCGATCGCGGGCGCCATGAAATACACCCCAGCCACCCATGTTTCTGGTCCGGCATCGACAACCACGGCGGCCAGCGCCCATAGCGGCAGCATGGCCAGCAGAAACGGTGGCAACGCGCGCAGCTTGCGGACCCGGCACTCGTCGGCGTACTGGCGGAATACCCAGCCAAGCAACAGCAGATAGCCGAGCAGCCATCCGAGCATGCCGGCGAGCGACACCACGACGCTGGCCGGGTGGCCGGTGACGCGCATGATCAGCTCGGGAACGGCGAAGCCAAGCAAGGTGACGCATTGAGCGCCGGTATTGTAGGAGGCCTGCCGCATCGCCGCCTGCCAGCTCAGCTTCAGACGGAATATCCGGAACAGCGCCCAGATGACGCTGGCCGAGATCACCGCGCCCACCACCACGGCGACCGACGTGATGTTCCCCATCGCCGAAACGGCCTGGTGCAGCAGCGAGATGGCCGGCGGCAGTTCCATATCCGGCGCCTTCGGGGCGACCACGTTCTGCACCACATAGACCGCCGCCGCGCCCCCGAGCATGAAGGCGGTGGGCGAGAGCGGCGGGTCGCGCCGGGCGGGGGCCTCGGTCAGCAGGGCGCGCCGGTCGCGCAGCACCATCATGAATGTGCGGAACCACCCCTGGAGGGCATCGCCGGTCTTGCCGAGCAGGCTGTCATTCTCCGCCATCGTCGCCCCGCTTTCCGCCGTATCGTGGCGCGCCTGAATTGCAATTGCAACGAAATCGTCGGGTCGCGGGTCCGGGCCGGCCGACCGGCGCCGCGACCCGAGAACACGGCATGGAAGCTGGCGCGGCAAACCGCGGATGCGCTACCCTGCCGCAAGCAGCCAGCAATGATCGGGAATACGGGCATGGCGTCGTTGCGTCGCAGCTGGAACCGCGTGGTCGGCGGCGTCGTCGCCGGCATCGTGACCGCCTTGCTGGCGCTGCCGTCGGCCGCCGGCGCCGAGGGGATGATGGGAGCCAACAAATACGACCTGCTGCTGGATTACCTGGGTTATGCCAGCAGCGGAAATGGTTCGCCCGCCTATGTAAAGGTCACCCGCGCGATGGGCCGCAAGGGCATTCTGGACGCCCGGGATGCCGGCTTCAGGTTCCTGCGGACCAGTGCGTCGGGATTCTATCCGATCGTGCCTGGTAATCCAGGAAAGGATTTGCTGCCGCTCTGGCAGTCCGATCCGGCCGCCTTCTGGCGTGGCATCGACGCCGCGTTCGACGACCTGGATCAGGCAAGGATGCGTCTGGTGCCGACGTTGATCTGGAACTACATCCAGTTTGCCGCCATGGCCGGGGAGACAACGACGGACTTCATCACCAAACCGCGATCCAGGAGTCGCGCGCTCGCCGAACGCTACATCACCGAGTTCGTCTCGCGCTACCGCAACCGCCCCACCGTGCTGTTCTATGAACTCACCAACGAGTTCAACCTTGTCGTTGACCTCGACATGGTCAAACGCTGTCATGAATCCCACGCCACCGAACCGCAACGCTGTGCGCCGTTCGGCAACGTTACCACGGCCGATCTGGATGGCTTCGCCCACGACATGACCGCGGTGATCCGCCGGGCCGACCCTGGCCGGCCCATCTCCTCCGGCTATGCCATGACGCGCCCGAATGCCTTGCACCTCGCCCATCGCCCGGAATGGTCGAAAGGCGGACCGGACTGGACCGCGGACAGCGTCGAGGAATTCAATCGCGCCTTCAGCGACAGCCAGAAGGACTTCGACATTCTCAGTATCCATCTCTATCCGAAAGCCCAGCGCGACTACAAACGCCCTTTGGCCGAGATGGTGCGGACGGCGGGACAAACCGCGCACCGTCTGGGCAAGAAGCTGTTCCTCGGTGAGTTCGGCGACGACAAGGCTTCGCCGTTCCTGCATCAGATGGTGCGGGCGGTCGATGAGGGGTCGGCCGATTATGCCGCCGTCTGGATCTGGGAACTCTATCAGGGGGACAGGTTCACCCCGGCCATTGACCCGGGGAGTTCGACCAGCATCGAACCCGGCATCCGTGGCGACCTTCTGGCCATGCTCCTCCCTCGGCGGACCCAGGCCGCCGCGGCATCGACCTCGCCGCAGGTGGTGCTGACCTCACCGCTGCCTTGCGCCCGGGTTGACCGCCCGGTGACCCTTGCCGCGGTTGCCAGCGACGGCGCCGGCGCGCCCGACCGCGTCGAGTTTTTGGTGGACGGTCAGCCGGTCGGCGAGGCGTCCGCCCCGCCATTCCATCTGCAATTCGACCCGCAGCCGTTCCCGGCCAGGCAGGTGACCATCGAAGCCCGGACCCACGGACGATCCGGCGCGACGGCCAGCGACAGTTCGCCGGTGCTGCTCAACGCCGCCGGCGAAACCTGCAACGTCCCCCCGCCCTGAAGAAACATGACGCAACCGGACCGGGACGCCGTCGGTCCTGGCCGGGGAGCATAAGGGTCCGTGGGGTGGCCACATGGATGGCCGACCACGACAACGGAAAAACCAGCCGAGAGGCGATCGGGTCCACCCACGGATCCGTATGCTCCCTTCCCCGGCCACCTCACGCCTCACGCCATCAGCGCCCCCATCGCCTGCCGCATGAACAGCCGCTTCAGCGGCGGAATCCGGTGCACCGCGGCGATCCCCAGATCGCGGGCCAGACGGACCGGGAAAAGATCGTTGCTGAACAGCCGGTCCAGCGCGTCGGTCGCCGCCAGCATGAGCAGGTTGTCAGGCCGACGTTCCGCCTGGTAGCGGCGCAGCAAGGCCGGCGCGCCGGGGTCCTCGCCACGCCCCAGCGCCGCCACCACGAGATCACCGAGCAGGGAAATATCGCGGAACCCCAGGTTCAGCCCCTGCCCGGCGATCGGGTGCACCCCGTGCGCCGCATCGCCGGCCAGCGCCAGCCGGGTGTCGATATAGCGTTGCGCGATCATCGCCGAGAGCGGATAGCACCAGCGCCGCCCGAGCAGGCGGATGGCGCCCAGATGGTCGCCCAGGCGCCGCGCCGCCTCGCGGATGAAGGCTGCGTCGTCCAGCGCCATCACCCGCGCGGTCATGGCGTCGCGCTCGGTCCAGACGATGGCGGAGACATGCTCGGCCGCCTCGTTCGGCGCCAGGGGCAACTGGGCAAACGGGCCGCCGGGGAGGAAATGCTCAAGCGCCGATCCGTCATGCGGGCGCTCATGGGCGATGGCGAAGACGATGCCGTTCTGCCCATAAGGCAGGCGGGTCACCGCAATCCCGGCCTCGGTGCGCAGCGGCGAGGCACGGCCTTCGGCGGCCACCACCAGGCGGCACGACAACACCGGCCCGCCCGCCACATGCACCAGCGCCCCCGCCTCGCGCCGCTCCACCCGGGCGGTCGCGGGGGCGAACACCGACACGTCGGGCAGTTCGTGCAGCCGGGCGTTGATCGCCACCCGCAGGCCGCGCGCCTCCACCATCCAGCCGAACGCCCCACCCGGCAGGTCCGGGTCGGCGGCGGTGGCCACGTCGCGGCTGTCGAAATGCAGGAACAGCCTGGACGCGGGCCGGCCGACCTGCCCGTCGGTGACACGGATGTCGAGAATCGGGCCGGGCCTGAAGGGCAGCCGGTCCCACAGCCCGGCCTCGGCCAGCACCCGGCGCGGGCCGGCGGCGATGGCATAGGCGCGGCCGTCGAAATCGGGGTGCTCCATCGGCGGCAGCGCGGCGCGGTCGATGATGGCGGCGCGCAGCCCGGCCTCGCCCAGGCGGCAGGCCAGCGTGCCGCCCACCGGGCCGGCGCCCAGGATGCACACATCGACGTCGCGGGTTTCGCTCATCCGGTTCTCTCCGTCCGCCTGCCCGCCATGCGGGCGCGGGAAAAAGGAGGCGCTCCTGCGCGCGAATGCAAGACTCTGCCTGCGAATTGGGCAGCCATGTCCGCCGGACTGGCACCGGGCCGGGCAAATGCCTGATGGAATCGCGCGGCACGATTCTTGATTGGGGACTTCCCACAGTCAACCGGAGCAGGCTGCGAAATGAAGCTGATCATGGCCATCATCAAGCCGTTCAAGCTCGACGACGTGCGCGAGGCGCTGACGCCGCTGGGCGTGCAGGGGCTCACCGTATCCGAAGTGAAAGGCTTCGGCCGGCAGAAGGGGCAGACCGAGATTTACCGCGGCGCCGAATACCACGTGAACTTCCTGCCCAAGGTGAAGATCGAAGTGGTGGTGCCCGACGACCTCGCCGACGCGATCATCGATGCCATCGTCAAGTCCGCGCATACCGGCAAGATCGGCGACGGCAAGATCTTCGTCCTCGACGTTGACCGGGCGGTGCGCATCCGCACCGGAGAAACCAACACCGACGCGTTGTAACCAAGGATAAGACCCGTATGAAAACGTTGTTGCAGCGCGCCTGTTGGGCGCTACCGCTACTGCTGTGTACTTTTCCGGCCTTCGCCGATGACGCGCCGAAGCTGGATTCCGGCGATACCGCCTGGATGCTGAGCAGCACCGCGCTGGTGCTGCTGATGACCATTCCCGGTCTGGCGCTGTTCTACGCCGGCATGGTGCGCAAGAAAAACGTGCTCGCCACCATGATGCAATCCTTCATCATCACCTGCCTGGTGACGGTGGTGTGGACGGTCGCCGGCTACAGCATCGCCTTCACCAACGGCAACGCCTATTTCGGCGACTTCTCCCGCGTCATGCTCAACGGCCTGGCCGAGAACTGGGACAAGCCGTTCATCCTGGGCGCCGGCACCGACGGCGCCGTCACGAACACGATCCCCGAGAGCGTGTTCATGATGTTCCAGATGACCTTTGCCATCATCACCCCGGCGCTGATCGCCGGCGCCTTCGCCGACCGGCTGAAATTCTCCTCGCTGTGCGCCTTCATCGTGCTGTGGTCGCTGTTCGTCTATTCGCCGATCGCCCACTGGGTGTGGGCGCCGACCGGCTGGCTGAACGGCATCGGCGTGGCCGACTTCGCCGGCGGCACCGTGGTGCATATCAATGCCGGCGTGGCCGGGCTGGTGTGCGCGCTGGTGCTGGGCAAGCGGCTGGGCTACGGCACCGACAACATGGCGCCATACAATCTGGCGTTCGCGGTGATCGGCGCCTCGCTGCTGTGGGTGGGCTGGTTCGGCTTCAACGCCGGCTCGGCGACCGCGGCCAACGGGCGCGCCGGCATGGCCATGACGGTGACCCAGATCGCCACCGCGGCGGCGGCGCTGTCCTGGGCGGCGGCCGAGTGGGCCACCAAGGGCAAGCCTTCGGTGCTCGGCGCGGTTTCCGGCGCGGTGGCCGGGCTGGTGGCGATCACCCCGGCTTCCGGCTTCGTGCTGCCCGGCGGGTCGCTGGCCATCGGGGCCGCGGCCGGCGTGGGCTGCTACTGGGCGTCCACCTGGCTGAAGCACCTGCTGGGCTATGACGACAGCCTGGACGCCTTCGGCGTGCACGGCATCGGCGGCATCATCGGCGCATTGCTCACCGGCTGGTTCGCCTACGGGCCGCTGACCGCCGACAAGGACCATCCGCTGGGGGTGACCATCGGCGGACTGGCACAGGTGCAGACCCAGGCGATCGCGGTCGGCGCCACCATCGCCTACACGGCGGTGGCCACCCTGGTGATCCTGCTGGTGGTGGGCGCGGTGTTCGGCCTGCGGGTGACCCAGGAGGAGGAGCGCGAGGGTCTCGACGTGGTCTTGCACGGCGAGCGCCTGGGCTGAAATGCGCGGCGCCGGGCGGCCACGCCCGGCGCCGTCGTTTCCATGGCAACGATATCGACGCCCCACCCCGAACGTGGCATATGCTGCCGGCTCGGTTGCAAGGACACCCCCATGACAACATCGCGTTTCCTGCTCACCGCCACTACCGCCCTTTTCGCCGCCGGGCTGCTGACCGCGCCCGCGCGTGCCGATGACGTGCCCGCCACGCCGGCCGCCGCAGCGCCTGCCGCGCCCGCTGCCCCGGCGGCCTGGTCGGACAACATCAAGCTCGGCTTGCAGATCGAGGGCGGCATCACCTTCAATCCGCAGACCCCCAAGACCAACTGGGGCCAGCTGTTCACCGACTATCCGAACACGGTGCTGCTGAACCAGGCGCTGCTGACCCTCTCGCGTGACATTCCCAAGGATGTCAGCGACTGGGATTATGGCTTCCATTTCACCGGCCTCTATGGCTCGGACGCGCGCTACACCCATTTCCTTGGGCTGTTCGACTATGCGCTCTCCGGGCGTTACCAGCTGGACATCATCGAGGCGAGCGTGTCGGTGCACGTGCCGGTGCTGACCAACGGCCTGGACGTGAAGGCCGGCCTGTATCCGACCCCGCTCGGCTTCGAGACGATCGACCCGTCCACCAATCCGTTCTACTCGCACTCCTACATCTTTAACTTCGGCATCCCGCTGAAGCATTCCGGCATACTGGCGATTCTGCACGCCACCGACTGGTTCGACGTCTATGGCGGCCTCGACACCGGCATGAACACCACGTTCGGCGACCAGGCCGGCGACAACAACGGCACGTTGGCCGGCCTGTTCGGCTTCGGCGTGACGGCGCTGGGCGGCAACCTCACCATCACCGCGCTGTCGCATTTCGGGCCGGAGAATGCCGCGTATGGCAGCAACCAGCCATTGGGCCTGACCAACGCCAACCATTTCTTCCGGTATGAGAACGACGCCTACGTGACCTATAAGTGGAACGACAAGCTGACGACCACCACCGAGGTCAACTACATCAAGGACGAGAACCCGACGATCGGTGCCCCCGAGGCCGGCGGCATCGCCCAGTACGTGTCCTACGCGCTGAATGATGTGATTACCCTGAATGCCCGCGGCGAGGTGTTCCGCGACGGCAAGGGCTTCTATGTGGCTTCCTTCCCGGGCAATTGGGACTTCGTCAACGCCCAGTCGGGCCGTTACACCTCGGGCGGAATCGTCTCCGGCATAAAAGCCACCTACGGCGAAATCACCTTCGGCGTGACCTGGAAGCCCGATCTGCCGAAGCCGATCAGCGGCCTGCTCATCCGCCCGGAGATTCGCTACGATACCGCGCTGGAAAGGGCGTCCGGTTCTCCGCAGCCGTTCAACAACGGCAAGGACAACAACAGCGTCACCATCGCCACCGATATCGTGCTTTCGTTCTGATTGGTTTCTGCCCGACCGCCGTCGGCGCGCTTCTGTTTGGCGCGCCGACGGTGCTTTTCTGAGCGTGGGTTTCGCCGCGCCGGTTCCGGCAAATCGAGGCCGGGCCGCAAGGTGTTGCGGCCTTGGCCGCTGCATCACTCACGGAGATTTCAAACGACATGATATTGACGGGTGCGGACCGATGCCCGCCACTTGCGTTACCGGCGTGTGACATCCGTTGGGGAATGTCCGCCGATGGCAAGGGAGCGTGAGCAAAATGTTGCGCCTTCTGATGACGGCAACCGCTGCCGTCGTGACCACATTTGCCGCCACGGCCAGTCCGGCTGTGGCGGCGCCATGCTGGACGGGTGTCTGTGGGGGGGTCCCTATCCCAATAGCGGCAGTAGGGAGGATATGGATTGTTCCACTGCAGACGGACGTTCCGCCAATAGGCACCAGGCATGGCTATGCCGCTACGTTTAATAACGATGTGCTTTCAACGAATCCGGATGTCGTATTCAACGCTTCGGCCATTGATTTCTACAGTTCCGGACCTGGACAGCCTTCTTACACCATCGGCGGTTTTCTAAGCAGTCTCGGCGCCGTACCAAGTGTCGGCCTGGGAGCTCCGACGTACAGCCCCCTGATTAACCCGATCCTCAAGGCCACAGTTACAGCCAATACTTTGCTTTATGACGAAACCCGTAGCCCCGGTGGAACCATTCCAAATTACGCAACATATTTTGAAATAACTGGTAATATTATTCTTGGAACTGGTGATTTGTGGTATGATCAAACATCAACCTTCGTCATTAACCACGACGATGGCGTCAGCCTGAAACTGAACGGATCGCTGGTTCCGGACTGTACGGGTGGGGTGACAACGCAGTGCTTCACAAGCGCTCACGCTGCCGGTCCTGAGTGGTATACGTGGACCGGCGCTCCGGGGCTGGTCAGCTTTGATTTGGTCTACAGTGAAGGATGGGGGGGGACTGCGTTTCTTCAACTCGGGGTTTTGCCCGAGCCGGCCACGCTGAGCCTCATGGCCGCCAGCCTCGCCGGCCTCGGCCTGGCTCGCCGCCGCAGGGGCGCCTGATACAACGCGCCGCTTTCGATTGCGGAGGCGGCGCCATCGGGCGATGCAAGGCCGGCACTCCGGCTCTTTGTTGTGGCAAGCCGCTTCATCGGCCGGCTGTTGCCGGTCTGGCCGATGTTGCTCTAGGCCGGCGGGGTTCGGCTCACCGGGTGGCCGAGATATTCCGACAGCACCGCCTCGGCCGGCCCGTCGGCGCGCACGCGGCCCTGGTCCAGCCAGATCACCCTGGTGCACCAGTCCAGCACCACCCCGGGGACATGGGTGGACAGCACCAGGATGTCGGCGCCGCGCACCATGTCCTCCAGCCGTGCCCGCGCCTTGTCCATGAAGCTGGCATCGCCGGCCAGGAACCATTCGTCCATCAGCAGCACCTGTGGGCGGATGGCGGTGGCCAGACCGAAGCCCAGCCGCACCACCATGCCGGAGCTGTAAACCCGCACCGGCAAATCCATGAACTCGCCCAGGTCGGCGAAGGCGGCGACGTCCTCCTCCAGCCGGCGGATCGCCGACCGGGTCAGCCCGTCATACAGGCCGCGCAGCATGATGTTCTCGCGCCCGGTGAGTTCGGGGTTCATGCCGAGATTGGGGTCGAGCAGCGCGTTCAGGCTGCCCCGCACCCGCACCCGCCCGGCCTGCGGTTCGTAGATGCCGGCCAGGGTGCGCAGCAGCGTGGTTTTGCCCGCGCCGTTGCCGCCGATCAGGCCAAGCCGGTCGCCGGAGCGCAGGCTGAGGCTGACATCGCGCAGCGCCTGCACCACCACGCGGCGGTTGGCGTCGGCGGCAACCCGCCCGCCGGAAACGGTGCTGAACACCGCCCGCTTCAGGCTGCGCGCGCTGCTGTGATAGAGCGGGAAATCCACGCTGACATGCTCGGCGTCGATCGTTGCCGCGGGGGGCGCCTCGGCTGCGCGCTGCATGGCGCTACACCCAGAAGGCGATGCGTCCGCGCACGCGCGCGAACAGCAGCCAGGCCGCGCACCACAGCGCGGCGGACCAAAGCAGGGCCGAAATCCACACCCACAGCGACGGAAACTCGCCCAGCAGCGGGGCGCGCACCACCTCCAGCAGGGTGAAGAAGGGGTTGAACGTCAGCAGCCATTCATGCGACTCGAGCTGGCCTGGCTTCCAGATGACGGCGCTGAGGAAGAACGCGATCTGGACAATGCTGCTGACGATTGGCGGGATGTCGCGGAAGCGGGCGCAGAGCGGCCCGAGCAGCACGCAGATCGCAAACGCATCGACCAGCCACAAGGCCATGCCTGGCAGCGACAGCACCGCGCGCAGGCCCGGCCAGAGTGCCATCAGCACATAGACGGCCACGATCACCACCAGGTTGTGCGCCAGCACCAGCAGGTTGCGCAGCACGATGCGCGCCGCATACAGCGTGAACGGCATGCGCACGGAGCGGATCATGCCTTCGACGTCGGTGAAGGTGCCGCACCCGTCACCCACCAGCTGCGAGAGGAACCCCCACAGCACCAGCGACAGCGCCAGGAACGGCAGGTATTCGTGCAGGTTCATGCGGAACAGAAGAGCATAGACCACCCCCATCGACGCGACCATGACGGCGGTGGAAAGGGTCAGCCAGAACGGGCCGAGCATGGAACCGCGGTAGCGCAGGCGGATGTCGAGCCAGGCCAGGCTCCAGCACAGCCGCCATAGCCGCGCGCTGTCGGAAAGGTCGCGCAGCACCGTGCGCTGGCGGGCCGCGAAGGCGGCGTCCGGCGTCAGATCCAGGTTGTTGGGCCGGCTTTCGCCATGTCGAGGGGCGACCATCATGGAAGGACCGTCATTGCAGCGGCGCCGATAGCCGATCCGTCCGGTGGCCGCAACCCGAAGCTGCGCCCGGCAGCCAGGACGGGCCATCGCCGTGTCCGGCCGCACGCGGCGGCCACGCAGAATATTCCATGGCCGCGGCGTATCTCAATATGTGGCGGTTTTCCGGCGGGACGATGCACCACCGGTGTGACCGGACCGGCCGCCATCAAATCGCGCGCGCTATGTCTTGCATTTAACAGCGAACTCGATTAAGGGCTTATGCCTGATTGCTGACCGAGTCACTCAAGGAGCTGTGGCAAGCACTCCCTGAGGGGCACAACATGCGACGGCCGCCGCAGCGGTCGTGCAAACCGGCCGGACATTTCCGGCCGCGTCACGACGGAGGCCGCCATCACATGCCGTCCCGCACCAGCACGAAGCCTGGCTTTGTCCCCTCGCGCGCGCCGATGCTGCGCCTGCTCGCCTGCGCCTCGACGCTGGCCATGCTGTCGGCCTGCGCTTCCAATCCCGGGCCGAATTTAAGTCCGGTGCAGGAAGCGGCGCAGTACCAGGCCCGCGCCAAGCGCAGCTACGCCCCGCCCGGCCCGCCCGGCGATCCGTGGGGGCCGTATATCGTCGAGGCGTCGCAGCGCTACGACATTCCCGAACGCTGGGTCCGCCAGGTCATCCACGTCGAGTCCAGTGGCAAGGTGCTGGATACCTCGCCGGTCGGCGCCATGGGGCTGATGCAGGTGATGCCGGTCACCTATGACGAGTTGCGCGCCCGCTACGATCTTGGCGAGGACCCGTACGACCCGCATGACAATGTCATGGCGGGTACCGCTTATCTGCGCGAGTTGTATGACCTGTATGGCTTTCCCGGATTCCTGGCCGCCTACAATGCCGGGCCGCGGCGGCTGGACGACTACCTCACCCGCAACCGGCCGCTGCCGGACGAGACGCGCAACTATGTGCGCAAGATCGCGCCATACATCGTCGGGATCGAGCCGAACCGGGCATCGACGGCGAACGGCTACGCCATGAACCAGTTGCCGATGGATATCCCGGCGGGGCCGCGCTACCCGCACCGCCAGCCGGCGCCGGTGGCGCTGGCGCAGAACCGTTCCTCGCGGTCGGCGCCGGAGCGCACGGTGCAGACCGCCGCCCTCGCCGAGCCGCCACGCCCGGTGCCACCGCCGTCGCCCGTGCAGGTGGCGTCCGCTTCCGCCCCGCGCGGCGGTTTCCGGCTGATCGCGCCCGCGATGGCCGATACGTTGCCGGTGCAGCACGCCGCTGCCCCGGCGGCGGCCGGCCGCTGGGCGATCCAGGTCGGCGCCTTCGGCAACGAGGGCCAGGCCCGTGCGGCGGCCGACGCCGCCCGCAGCCAGGCGCATGACCTGCTCGGCCATGCGCACCCGGCCGTGGGCACGGTGCGCTCGGCCAGCGCCACGCTGTACCGGGCGCGCCTGGTAGGGCTTTCGCACGACAGCGCGGTGCAGGCCTGCGAGAAGCTGGGCCACGGCCACGGCAACTGCATCGTGCTGTCGCCGGAGACGCAGGGGTAGCGGGTGGAACACCCACCGGCACTCCGCCGGCCCGATCCTGATCGCCGCCGAAAGCGGGGCATGGGCCCCGGGCGCGTTCACCGCCCGGTCGGCAGCCGCGGCTGACGGCGGCGGACCGAGGGGCGCCGCCGCGAGCAGCGTTTTCATGCCATTTTCCGGCAGTGGCGCGGTCCCCTGGAAGTGCCGCGGCGGCAGCGCGACCGGACGTAAAGCCGGGTCAGGGGCGCGGCGACGAAACACCGCCCGGCGGGTGAGGTGTCGGAGGAAGGTTTGTGCGCATTTGTAGAACGGCGCCCGACAAAATGAATAACAATTCGCAAGAAAGTTAAAGTGCCGTTAATATTTTTAGCATGAAAATCGCAATGTTATTGCATTTTATGCTTTCATTATAATTTAATGCGGTCGCTTTTTGACGCAT
>Ga0302320_10006449_pt1 | contig 26035 bp, 17 predicted proteins | sample Bog_T0_3_FD_202130 | JGI IMG/M metagenome (GOLD analysis project Ga0302320, IMG submission 202130) | Peat permafrost microbial communities from Stordalen Mire near Abisko, Sweden - Bog_T0_3 | ecosystem: Environmental > Terrestrial > Soil > Wetlands > Peat | place: Sweden: Abisko, Stordalen Mire... | reverse complement strand
TATTCAGCAGCCAGGCGATGGAGGACGGGTCGGTGAGCACCGCTGCATCCTGCTTCGCCTCGCGCAGCAGCTTGGCCACGTCGGCGCGTTTGTCCTCCGATGTGCGTCCCGCGTAGGCCAGCGGATGCGGCTGCGCCGCCACCGCCGGTAGGGGAGCCCGGCCGGTCCACACCGCATCGATCGGATTGCCTTCCACTGCGACCATGTCCAGCCCCGCATCGGTGTAGCGCGCGAGGCCTTCCTCGCTGATCAACAGCGGGTCGTAGCCGATGCGGCTGCCCTTCGGCGCGTGTTGCGCCAGCCAGGCCGGCGGCGGCTGCTCCGTGATATGCAGGCACTGCCACAGGCTCGCATCGGTCTGCTCCGCGAGTTGCAGGACATAGCGGCCATCGGTGAAGACAGCCGCCGTAGCAGCCAGCACGACCGCCAGGCCCGCACTGCCGGTGAAGCCGGTCAGCCAGGCCAGGCGTTCGGCTGACGCCGGCACATATTCCCCCAGGTGTTCGTCCGCCCGCGGCACAACGAAACCATCCAGGCCCTGCCGAACCAACTCTTGCCGCAGGGCGGCCAACGGCGCGTGACTCATGGTCTGCCCTTTACATGCGGTTGCGAAGAAAATTCATAGCTTGTTAACCCATTATGCAAGTGGCGCATGGCAGTTCGGGTAATTTGGCGACTTCAGCGGTGCGCGATCGGTCCTATGTTGCGTTGCATCATTTCCCGGTGGCGCCACGCCACACCGACGTCGCGTTGCACCCGGGTCTGTATGGATATTCGTCATGAGCGCCCACACTGCTAAAACCCAGTTTTCCTTCCAGCTCCCGACAATGAGCTATATCGACGCCAAGTGGGAAGAGCCGAACCTTCGCACGCATGCAGCTGCGCCGAATGCCGTCCGCCACGGTGGTCTCGCTGCGTTTCTGTCGCGCCAGGTCGCCGCGTTTTCCGCATGGCGGCAGGAACGGCAGGAAGCTGCCGAACTCGCTTCCCTGACCGACCGTGAGCTTGCCGATATCGGCGTCAGCCGGTCGGACCTCGGCCGTATTTTCCAGCCGGCATTCAACAGCGATCTCCGCCAGCGCGGTGGTTACGTTTAGAGTCATGCGGGCCTGACTGGAACCTTTTCGGTGATGATGTTGCTCACTCGAACAATGAGATCGAGCAACATCAATCCGCACGTGTCCAGCCAGTCTGAAAGCGATCTGAGATTGAAATCGACCCATGCGGCGCCAGTCGCCGGAAGGAAAGCATCGTTCGCTCACATAAGCGGCGTAAAACGTTTGCGCCTGATCGGACGTCGGTAGCAGCGCTGAGGTCGTTATTTCGTCAAGGCAGATGAAGCGGGATATTCGGGATGGAGGGAATCGCGGTGCTTAAGACCAGTGACCCAACGGACCCTCGCCGGTGGTTTTCAGCTTGCCTCTCTCCATCCGTTTTATCCGCCGCCTGAAAAAATCAACGTGCCAGTACCGCGCCCCATGGCCGCGGCGGTTCCGCATCCGTCGATTGGGCATGGGCTGCGCGAGCCAGGTTTCATTCAGCTTGGTCGGCCGATGACAAGTGATGAAATCGGTCCGTTGCGGAATGTTCCACCTGCGATCGATCGGCCGCTGCCTCGCCGCCACCACGAAAGTAAACGTTCACGTCCGCCTGCGGCCGTCGCGACGGCGAACCGCCCGACGCCCCTACCGGTGCGGCCAATGCACCGCGGCAAGCGCGCCGCTGATCAGCGCCGGCACACGCTCCCAGTCCGAAAGCACCCAATAGCAGGCGAGCAAAAGCACGATCCCGAACACCGGGTACGCAAACGCGCGCGCACCGCGCATGTCCTTTCGGGATGAAGCCATCTCGTCCTCCAGTCGCCGCTCTGCGCCAAAACAGGCGTAGCCGACCCGCTACACATCGGCGCTTTGCAATACGATAATTTTTAGCGGTACCGTCGAACGCAATCCTAGCAGCGAGATAGCAGCATCCCGTCAGGCGCATAGGTGCGCCGGACAATCCTCCTGCATAGTGTCCCCGTCGTAGCAGCCAAGGCGCCAAAGCGTCGCAAGGGATACAACTTGAGCGAGAACAGCACCCTGTCGATGCCCATCGCCCCCGGCGTCGGCGCGCGCGATTCCGAACCATCCGAACGGGTAATCGTTACCCCGCGCGTCAGCGTGCCGGCAGCGAACAGCGAAGCTGGCACGACCTTCGCCATCCTGATCTCGCTGAGTCTGTGCCATTTTCTTAACGATATGAACCAGTCCCTGGTGCCGGCGATTTATCCGATCCTGAAGGCCTCCTACCAGCTCGACTTCGGCCAGATCGGATTGATTACGCTGGCGTTCCAAATGACCGCCTCGCTCCTGCAGCCGGTCGTTGGGATGGTGACCGATAAGCGGCCGACGCCGTTCTCGCTCCCGATCGCCATGGGATGCAGCCTGGTCGGGCTGCTGATGCTCTCGGCGGCGACCTCGTATCACATGATTCTGATCGCAGCGGCGATGGTCGGTCTCGGTTCGTCCGTCTTCCATCCCGAATCGTCCCGCGTCGCGCGCATGGCATCCGGCGGCCGCTACGGCTTCGCCCAGTCGCTGTTCCAGCTAGGCGGCAGCGCCGGGTCGGCGATCGGCCCGTTGCTCGCCGCATTCATCGTCGTCCCCCGAGGCCAGGGCAGCATCGCCTGGTTCTCCGCCGCCGCATTGCTGGCGATTCTGGTGCTGACCAATGTCAGCGTCTGGTATTCCCGCCATCCCGCCATGGCGTCTCGCCGAGGCCGGCGCACACCGGCGGTGATTCCGGCCTCGCCGCTGCCACGGGGCAAAGTCATCGGCGCCATCGCGGTCATTCTGGTGCTGCTGTTCTCGAAGAACGTCTACACCTCCAGCCTCAGCTCCTATTACACGTTCTATCTCATCCAGAAGTTTCACCTGTCCGTGCCGCATGCCCAGTACATGCTGTTCACCTTCCTCGGCGCGGTCGCCGCCGGCACCTTCGCTGGTGGTCCGATCGGCGACCGGGTCGGCCGCAAGCCGGTGATCTGGTTCTCCATCCTCGGCGCCTTTCCGTTCGCCCTGATGCTGCCCTATGCCGGCCTGCTCTGGACCGGCATCCTCAGCGTGTTGATCGGGCTGATCCTTGCCTCCGCCTTTTCCGCCATCATCGTTTACGCGCAGGAACTGCTGCCCGGCCGCATCGGCCTCGTGGCGGGCATGATGTTCGGCTTCTCGTTCGGTCTTGGCGGGCTGGGCGCCGCCGCCCTTGGACGCATTGCCGATGTGACCGGAATCGAGACGGTGTACCGGGTTTGCTCGTTCCTGCCGCTGATCGGCCTGCTCACCGCGCTGCTGCCGAATATCGAACGGCGGAGGTAAGGTCGGGGCTCTGCCCCGAACCCTGCCAAGGAGCGACGCTCCTTGGAACCAACCATTTTAGAACGGGATCAAAGGGCCGCCGGCCCTTTGCGGGTCCAGGGCAGAGCCCTGGCCTTCCCTTCACCCCGTACCGGAGAGCAGCCCCATGGACCACGTAGACCTGGCGATGGTTCTGGCCGTCGATGGATCGGCAAGCGTAACTTACGACGAGTTCGGCCTGATCGCCGGCGGCATGGCGACCGCATTGCGCGATCCGACGGTCGCCGCCGGCCTGACCGGCAACGCGGTGCTCGCCTTGTTGTTATGGTCCGGCACGGGCGAGCAGGACATCATCACCGGCTGGACCCCGATCGCCACCGCAACCGACCTCGCCGCCTTCGCCGATGACGTTGACAACATGCCGCGCACCGTCCGGGCAGGGAACACCGCGATCGGGGAGGCGCTGCTGGCGGCCCTGACGCTGCTCGCCCAGGTCCCGGCAATTCCCAAACGCAACATCGTGAACGTGATCGGCGACGGCCGCTCCAACGACGGAATCGCCCCCGGCCCGGTCCGCGATCGCATGGCGGCCGCGGATATCACCATCAACGGCCTGTGCATCCTGCATGAGGAGCCGGACCTGCTGACCTCTTACACCCGGGACGTGATCGGCGGTCCCGGCGCCTTCGCCGTGACCTGTCGCGAATACAAGGACTTCACCGAGGCGATGCGGCAAAAACTCACCCGCGAGATCAAAGGCCCTATCGTTTAGCAGAACCGGCCCCGCCGCTCGTCCCAGCGAACCGGCCGGCCGCCCGCGCGTTGTCCTCGAGTCCGCAGCAAGGAACCGCGCCTCTGACCGAACAGCCACCCGACTCGGCCGCCGACCGGTTGGTCGCCGAGGAAGTCCATCAGCAATTCATCGCCGTCACCAAATCCAACGGCGATGTTACCCACGGCCAGACAATCGCATCGGTCACGGAAAAGAAAACCTTCCGCGAAGCCGCCGGCGAGGCCGATGAAATGCCGCTGCCGACCGATCCGCGGACGGTGTTTCTCGGCGGCCTGTTCGTTATCGCCTGCCTGGCCGTCCTGTATGTTGCCGCCGAAATCGTCCTGCCGCTGATCCTCGCGATCGTCCTGAAGCTGTTGCTGCAACCGCTGGTGCGGCTGCTCGAAAACCTCCACATCCCGCGTGTCATCGGCGCCATTTTTTCCGTCCTGCTGGTGCTGCTGGCATTCGGCGGCACGATCAGCATGCTCGCCGGTCCCGCCGCTGGCTGGGCCGCGAAACTGCCGGATGCGATTCCAAAACTGAAGGACAGCCTGTCCTTCCTGCACGGCCCGATCGACGCCGGCCAGCGGATGATGCAGCAGATCGAAAATCTGACGGGCGCCCCCGGATCATTGGCGCCATCACCGGCGGTCCACCCGTCGAGTCTGGTGGGCGCTTTCCTCTCCGGTTCCGCAACCGCGACCTCCGGCCTTCTCACCACGCTGCTGATCCTGTTCTACATGCTGGTGTCGGGCGAAATGTTCCTGCGGCGCGTGGTCGAAATCCTGCCGCGGTTCCGGGACAAACGGCAGGCGGTCGAACTGTCCCTGCATATCGAGCGCGACGTCTCGGTCTATCTGCTGACCGTGTCCTGCATCAACGCCGTCGTCGGCGTGGCCACCGGCAGCGTGATGTGGGCCTGCGGCGTCGCCAATCCCGTGCTGTGGGGCGCCGTCGCCTTCGTGCTGAATTTCGTGCCGATCCTCGGGGCAATGGTCGGCCTCGTCGTCTTTTTGATGGCGAGCGTCCTGTCCCTCGGCGTGACATGGTGGGCATTGCTGCCGGTCGGCCTGTATTTCGCCATCCATGTCATCGAGGGTGAATTCGCCACCCCGATGTTCCTCGCCCGCCGCTTCACCATCAACCCTGTCGCGCTGATTCTGGCACTGATTTTCTGGTACTGGATGTGGGGTGTCGCCGGCGCGATTCTGGCGGTTCCGCTGCTGGCGATCACCAAAATCGTCTGCGACGATCTCCGTCCGTTGCGGGCTTTGGGCCACCTGCTGGAAGGCTGACCGGCCGCCAAACATTGCGGCCGGGCCGCCGCCGCCCCATACTGTCGGGCATGCATAGCTCCGTGACATTGACCCTCAACGGCGAGAGCCGGGTCTTCGAAGGGCCGGCGGACGGCCCGCTGTCCGTCTCCTTCCTGCTGGTCACCCTTGGCCTGGATACCAGGAAGGTCGCCGTCGAGCGGAATGAGGAGATCGTGCCGCGCTCCCGCTATGCCGAAACCTGGCTGGCGAGCGGCGATGCGCTGGAAATCGTGCATTTCATCGGTGGAGGCTGAGCATGGACGGATCAATCGCTCCCGACGGACATGAGGCAGACGACACCTGGACAGTGGCCGGGCGCACGTTCCGCTCGCGGCTGATCGTCGGCACCGGCCGCTACAAGGACCTCGAGGAGACCGGCCGTGCCATCGAGGCCAGCGGCGCCGAGATCGTCACCGTCGCGGTGCGGCGGGTGAACCTCTCCGATGCCAGCGCGCCGATGCTGCAGGACTACGTCGATCCTAAGAAGTTCACCTATCTGCCCAACACCGCCGGCTGCTTCACCGCCAAGGACGCCGTCCGCACGCTCCGCCTCGCCCGCGAAGCCGGCGGCTGGAACCTCGTGAAGCTGGAGGTCCTCGGCCCGCCGCCGCTGCTCTATCCCGATATGCAAGGCACCTTCGAAGCCGCCGAGGCGCTTATCAAGGACGGCTTCGAAGTCATGGTTTACTGCGCCGACGATCCGCTCGCCGCGAAGCGCCTGCAGGACATGGGTTGCGTCGCGATCATGCCGCTCGGCGCGCCGATCGGGTCGGGGCTCGGTATCCAGAACCCGGCGATGATCGCGATGATGATGGAACATATCACGGTGCCGTTTCTGGTCGATGCCGGAGTCGGCACCGCGTCGGACGCGGCCATCGCCATGGAACTCGGCTGCGATGCGGTGCTGCTGAACTCCGCCATCGCCCACGCCAAAGACCCAGTCTTGATGGCCCGCGCGATGAAAGCCGCCATCGAGGCCGGCCGGCTGGCATTCAGAGCGGGGCGGATGCCGCGTCGGATGGGTGCGGATCCGTCCAGTCCGTTGACCGGGCTGATCCGCTAAACAGCCGGGCGACGCCACGCTGGCGCATCGTCTCCGCACACAAGAACCGGCAAATCCAGCCCCATCAGCATGCCAATGTGCTCAAGAACAGATCAGAATAAAACGGCTTTTCGCCAGCATCACCAAGCATCGTTAACCATTCCTTAACCCGCGGCATGCGACCTAGCGTCCATGCCCCAAGGCCCGCCGCCGACCCATCCGCACGTCCGCCCCATCCTGATCGTCGACGACGTGGCGTCGGAGGCTCTGACCCTGCGTCTGCTCTGCCAGTCGCTCGGCGTCGACGCCGTTACCACCGCCAGCCCCGCCGAAGCCGCCGCGATCCTGCTGCGCCTGCGCCCGGCCGGAATCATCACCGACCTCGTGATGCCCGGCGCCGATGGTCTGGACTGCCTTTACATGATCGCCGGTCACGCCCCCACCGTTCCCGTCATGGTCGTCACCGCATCCGAGAAACTGCTGCTAAAGGCCGCCAGCGAACTCGGCGACGTCTATGGACTGGCCGACCTCGTATGCGTCGCCAAACCCGTCGATGTGCCAACCTTGCAGGCATTCGTTGCCCGCGCCGGCGCGCCATCCAGGCCCCCTCGCGCGGCCCTGCACTGAATGGCTCCAATCCAGCACCTGCTCGTCGTGGACGACCAACGCCTCGACCGCGCCATCGCCAGCCATGCGGCATCCCGAGCCGGATTCCAGGTCACCGGCGCGGCCAGCATCGGCGAAACACGCGCCCTGTTTGAAAAAGGCGACCGTTTCGATTTCGTCCTGATCGATCTCTCGCTCGGCACCGAGGACGGGCTCGAACTGCTGCCGCTGATCGCCCGCTTCAACAGTTCGGCCATTCTGATCATGGCCTCCGGATTCGATAGCCGCATTCTCGCCGCCAGCCAGCGTCTCGCCTCCGGCCTCGGGCTGCTTGTCGCTGGCGCCGTGCGCAAGCCGCTCCTGCCGACCACATTGCAGCGCCTGTTGCGCCAGATCCCGCTCGGGCAAACAGCGGCCGGCAGTGCGGATCTGGCGATCCCGCCGGAACAGATCCGCCTCGCCATCGCCGCGGGCCAGATCAAGCCCTGGTTCCAGCCGAAAATCTCCCTCGACTCGCATCTGATCGTCGGCGGTGAGGCCCTGGCGCGCTGGGTCCGCGCCGACGGCAAATCCGTGCCACCCAACGCCTTCGTACAGGTGGCCGAGAAAAGCGGCATGATCGGCTTGCTGACCGACACCATTCTGGACCAGTCACTCGCCGCCTGTGCACGCTGGCGGCGCGAACGGCCGGAGTGCTGGGTCGCGGTGAACATCTCGCCGCTCCTGCTCACCGACCCGCTGCTGACCGACCGAATCGAGGAAAAGCTGCAGCACCATGGCGTGCCGCCCGGCGCGCTGGTGCTGGAAATCACCGAATCGACCGGTATTCCCGACACGCCGGCCGCCACCGAAATCCTCACCCGCCTGCGCATCCGCGGCGTCAATCTCTCGGTTGACGACTTCGGCACCGGCCATTCCAGCCTGCTGTCGCTGGTCCGCATGCCGTTCAATGAGATGAAAATCGACCAGGCCTTCGTGCGGGAGGCCGTGTTCAACCGCGACTCCCGCAAAGTGGTCCGCGCCAGCGCTTCACTGGGCCGCGAACTCGGCCTTAACGTCGTCGCCGAAGGCGTGGAAAATGAGGTGATGGCAGAGCTCGTGGCCGACGCCGGCTGCCATGTCGGCCAGGGATGGCTGTACGGCCGCGCCGTGCCGCCGGACGCGTTCGAGGCGCAGTTGGGCGAACCTGCGATCGTCGAGCCGGTCGCCGAGACGACAAGCTGACCCGAGGCGCCTGTGCCCGTACGCCCGGCCCTGGCGACTGCCCTTATCGTGGTCCTGCTGTGGCTGGGGATCGCCGGCTATCTGGTTCAGAAACACCGCGCCGACCTCGACGAGGCCGCACAGGAATCGCGCAACCTGTCGCACGCCTTCGAGGAAAACATCCGCCGCACCGTCGAATCGATCGACACCACCATCCGCTCGCTTCGCATCGCCCGGGCGCATGACCGGGACCGCTTCGACATCGTCGCCTGGGAGCACGACAGCGGCCTCACGCGCGACCTGACCCTGCAGATATCCCTGGCCGACCGCACCGGAACCATCACGGCAACCAATCTCGGGCAGACCGCCCGCACTGTCAGCATCGCCGACCGGGATCACTTCCGCCTGGTGCGCGACCATGGCGGGGACGCGCTCTATATCAGCCGTCCGCTGGTGGGCCGGGTCTCCCGGCAATGGTCGGTGCAGTTCGTCCGCCCGCTGTTCGATGCCACCGGCGGCTTCGACGGGGTCGTCGTCGCCTCGCTCGATCCCGCCTTCCTGTCTCGCTTCTATGCCTCCCTTGATACCGGCCGCGGTGCCCTGATGCTCGCCGGGCGTGACGGATTCCTCCGCGCCGCCGCCCCTGAATCGGCGGCGAAACTGGACACCGACCTGTCGCAGACGCCGCTGATGGCCGGTGTCGCCGGGGCCCCGCTCGGCACCCTGACGATGGCCGCGACCGACGATCATCTGCCGCGGATCTATAGCTGGCGGCGCGTCGATCCCTACGGCCTCGTCGTTGTGGTCGGCGTGTCCCGCGACGACGCGCTAGCGGGATTCCACTCCAACCTGCGCGGCTGCATCATCATCGGCCTCGGCCTGACCGCGATCGCCATCCTGGTGGGCGCCGCACTGGCCCGCAACCGGCGGGACCTCATGCGCTCGCGCGAAATCCTGCGCGCCGCCGTCGACAACATCAGCCAGGGCCTGCTGGTCGTTGACGCCGACCGGCGCGTCCCGGTCATCAATGCGCGCGCCGCCGAACTGCTCGATCTGCCGGACGAAATGACCAGGCCCGGCTTCGCCTTCGACGATCTGCTGACCTGGCAGATCGCAGCCGGGGAGTTCGACGGGCCGGAACTGGAACGTGTCCGCAGCTTCGTCCTCTCGGGCGGCATCGCCGGTGGCCAGACCGTCTATCAGCGCACCAGGCGCAACGGCACCGTGCTGGAAGTCCGCACCAAGGTCTCGCCGAACGGCATCGCGGTGCGCACCATCACCGACATCACCGAACAGCAGCACACCGCCCGGGTGCTGGCCGATGCTCGCGATGCGGCCGAGGCGGCGGCGCGCGCGCGCTCCGAATTCGTCGCGGTCATGAGCCATGAGATCCGCACGCCGCTCAACGGCGTCATTGGCGTCGCAGGCCTGCTGGAGGATATGGACCTCGCCCCCGCCCAGCGCGACTACGTGCGTCTGATCCGCCAGTCCGGCGATCATCTGCTGGAACTGATCAACGACATCCTCGACTTCTCGAGGCTGGAAGCGGACCGGGTGCAGTTGGAGGAGACCGTTTTCGACCCCGTGGCCCTGGCGCAGGGCGTGGTGGCGATGTTCCTGTCCCAGGCCGGCGCCAAGGGCCTCTCCCTGTCAGCGGACGCCGCGGAGGCCATGCCGCCGGCGGTGACCGGCGATCCCGGGCGGCTGCGCCAGGTCCTGCTCAACCTGGTCGGCAACGCCGTGAAATTCACTGACCACGGCTGGATCAGCCTGACCCTGGCGCACGCACAAGCCGCCGACGGCCAGGTCAGGCTGCTGTTCAACGTCGCCGACAGCGGCATCGGCATCGCCCCGGAAGCGGTCGAACGGATGTTCGAAGAGTTCACCCAGGCGGATGGCTCGATTTCCCGCCGCTTTGGCGGCAGCGGCCTGGGCCTGGCGATCTGCCGCCGGCTGGTCGAACTGATGGGCGGCCAGATCGCAGTGGAAAGCGAGATCGGGGTCGGCAGCACGTTCCGCTTCGACGTGACTTTGAAACCGGCCTCACCGATCCAGTCCCCCGCCCCGGTGCCCGAGGAAACCGGGGCGGCCACCCCCGCACGGCGCATCTTGCTGGCCGAAGACAACCCGACCAACCGCCTCGTCGCCCTGCGCATGATCCAGCGGATCGGACATCTGGCCGACGCGGTCGGCACCGGCGCCGATGCCGTCGCCGCGCTGGCGGAAACCCACTACGACCTGATTCTGATGGACGTGATGATGCCGGTGATGGATGGGCTGACCGCCACCCGCCAGATCCGCGCCACGGAACCGCCGGGGGTGCGCATCCCGATCATCGGGCTGACTGCCGGCTCCAGTCCGGAGCATCTTTCCGCGTGTCGCGACGCCGGGATGGACGCCGTGACCACCAAGCCGATCACGCTGCCCCGCCTGCGCGCCGCGATTGCCGAGGGCTGCAGCGCCGCCGGAGAAGCCCCGGCCGCGCCCGGACCCACATCGCGGCTGCACCAACTGGCCGAGATGCTCGGCGAGGAGGCGGTGGCGGAGATCGTCCACGCCTTCAGCGAAGACACACGGGCCAATCTCGCCTCGATGCAGCAGGCTGCTGCCCGCGGCGACGCCTACATGCTCTACCGCACGGCCCACAGCGTTGCCGGCGCCGCGCGCAACGTCGGCGCCGACGCAATGGCCATACGCGCCTCGGCGATGGAGGAATCGGTCGGCTCAATGAGCCCCGCCCGCATCGCCAGCGAACTCGCCGCCATGCAGCAAGAGTTCGAAACCGCCCTCGCCGCCCTCGCCGCCGAGACGCTGCACCAGACGTCCCTCCCGGCGTAGCCGGCTTCCACCAAAGACCACCGCACCGGTTGCCCGTCAGCGGATGCGCGGTTACTGGAACCAGTGATCGAACGGATCATCGCCGAAACTTTCCGGGCTGCCCGCGCTCATCTGCGCGATCCCCTGTGGCCCCCTTGTATCTCGGTCATTGCGCCAAAGTGGTCCCGTATCGGGACGGCCGCACCGCCGATCACAACCCGAACAGTCAATCCGCCCCAGCGGCCGCCGGATAAAACCCAACGCCCGCCCCATTGCTTTACCCACAGCAGCCTCCCCCGTCACGCAAGGAACCGCACCGTGCCGAACAACAACGTTGCCGACCTGATCGTCGAAACCCTCATCCAGGTCGGTGTCAGGCGCATCTTCGGCGTGGTCGGGGACAGCCTGAACGGTCTCACCGAAGCCCTGCGGCGGCGCGACGGCATCGACTGGATCCACGTCCGGCACGAGGAAGTCGCCGCCTTTGCCGCCGCCGGCGAATCCCAGGTCACCGGCCAACTCGCTGTCTGCGCCGGCTCCTGCGGACCCGGCAACCTGCATCTGATCAACGGCCTGTTCGACGCCCAGCGCAGCCGCACCCCGGTGCTCGCCATCGCCGCCCATATCCCGTCCGGCGAGATCGGCGGCGGATACTTCCAGGAAACCCATCCGCAGGAGCTGTTCCGCGAATGCAGCGTTTACTGCGAACTCGTGTCCGACCCTGCGCAGCTTCCCTACGTGCTGGAAAACGCCATCCGAGCCGCCGTCGGCCGCCGCGGCGTGGCGGTGCTCGTCGTGCCCGGCGATGTCGCCCTGCGCCCCGCGCCCGCCCGCGGCATCGCCCCCAACCCCGGCCTGTTGCCGGCGCCCCCGCTCGTCCGCCCGGCCGAACCCGAACTCGACGCGCTGGCCCGCCTCCTGAACGGCACCCAGCGCGTCACCCTGTTCTGCGGCCGCGGTTGCGCCGGCGCCCATGCCAGCCTGATGCGCCTGGCCGAGACCCTGAAAAGCCCGATCGTCCACGCCCTCGGCGGCAAGGAGCATGTCGAGTTCGACAATCCCTACGACGTTGGTATGACCGGGTTTATCGGCTTCTCCTCCGGCTATGCCGCGATGCACGCCTGCGACGTGCTGCTCATGCTGGGCACCGACTTCCCCTACAAGCAGTTCCTGCCGACCGCGGCCAAAATTGCCCAGGTCGATACCCGGCCGGAGAACCTGGGCCGCCGCTGCAAGCTCGACCTCGGCCTCGTTGGCGACGTCGCCGCCACGATCGAGGCGCTGCTGCCGAAGCTGCACGTCAAGACCGACCAAAGCCTGCTGGACGCCAGCCTGGCGCACTACCGCAAGGCGCGCGAAGGCCTGGATGAACTCGCCCGCGGCACGCCCGGCCGCAAGCCGATCCACCCGCAATACCTGACGCGAATCCTCAGCGAGACGGCCGCCGATGATGCGGTGTTCACCGCCGATGTCGGCACGCCGACGATCTGGTCCGCCCGCTATTTGCGCATGAACGGCAGGCGCCGGCTGATCGGCTCCTGGGCGCATGGCTCAATGGCCAACGCCATGCCGCACGCGATCGGCGTGCAGGCCGCCCAGCCCGGACGGCAGGTGATTTCCATGTCGGGCGATGGCGGCTTCACCATGCTGATGGGCGACCTGATCACCCTGACCCAGATGAAGCTGCCGGTGAAGGTGGTGATCTTCAACAACGGCGTTCTGGGCTTCGTCGCGCTGGAGATGAAAGCATCCGGCTTCATCGAATCCGGCGTCGATCTGCAGAACCCCGACTTCGCCGCCATGGCGCGCGCGATGGGCATCCACGCCATCCGGGTCGAGGACCCCGGCGAACTGCCGCACGCGATGCAAGACGTGCTGGCGCATGACGGGCCGGCGGTGCTCGACGTCGTCACCGCCAAACACGAACTCTCGATGCCGCCGACCATCGGGATCGAGCAGATGAAAGGCTTCAGCCTCTGGGTGGTGCGCGCGGTCATGAGCGGGCGCGGCGACTCGGTCATCGACCTCGCGAAAACCAACCTCCTGCCGCGCTGACGCAACACCTTCACCGCAGCAGCGGGGCCTTTCGGCCGATGGTCCTGCGGCCTGGCGCCGCCCGGCGGCCAATGCCCCCACCGGTCAGGTAGGGCATGCGGCCGGGACCAAGGCAGAAGCGGAGGGCGCGGCGCTCCGGCAGGCGGATCAGGAACGGCGGTGACTTGGCCGGTGGCGCGGCTGCGATCGGAATCTGCATCAGAGCCCGAACCGGCAATCGAGTTTCGACAGCGAAGGCAAGCATGGAGAGGAGAGAGCCGTCACCGCCTTCCGTCTGAAACCTGCCACCCAGCTCTACGCAGGCCTTCGAGCAGGTGATCGTGGTCCTCCTGACGGCACCAGGGTGGACGATTTCGCACGCGGAATTCGAAGAAGGCCAGCGCGGCGGGAGGGGCCATACGCAATGCCTCCTGAGCTTGCTCTACCCGCCCCAACTGGCCGAGGCTTGCGGCTAAATAGGTGTAGGAGCGGGCGAAATCTGGGTAGTCACAGGTTACCCGGCCTGTCGCCGCAATCGCCGAGAGGTAGTCGCGCTCCAGAAAAAAACTGATTGCAAGATGAAGCAATGCCTGGGGAGTGGAAGCCCCTCTGGGATCCAGCCGTAGCGCGGTTGTGAGCGCCTGTCGCGCGTCTACGCCCTGATGCAAAAAAACAAGAATATGCCCTCTCGCCAGATGGCCCGCCGGATCGTTGATATTGAGGGCAACCGCGCGTTCCGCATGCTCCAATGCCGTTGCAGCGTCGCCGCGATGGTCGAAAATCCATGCGAGAGAGGCATATGCGCTGGCGTTGTCGGGATCCAGCCTCAAGGCCGCCCGAGCCTCGGCTGCGGCAAGTGTGCGCCCTTCGTCCATTGGCCGGCCACGGCCTTGCGTGGTGTCTGACAAATAATACCGCGCGAGCATTGCATGAGGCTCGGCAAACATTGGATCGAGGGCAAGCGCTCGCCGAAACAGCTCAGCCGCACGATCTTCATCGTCGTTACTGCCTCTCGAGACATGCCAGAGCCCCCTTTGATAGGCCTCCCAGGCACTGAGATCCGTTGTTGGCTTTCTGATCGCGCGCGCGCGCTCGGACTCGGAAATGGCTGGCGCGATCGCGGCTGCAACGGCTCCGCTAATCTCGTCCTGGACAGTGAACATATCCGGCAGATCGCGGTCGTAGCGATCCGCCCAGATGTGGATTTCAGATTGGGCGTCGATGAGCTGAGCATTGACACGTACTCGTCCACCAATCCGTCGAACGCTGCCTTCAAGGACATAGCGGACACCGAGTTCCCGGGCGATTTCCCGTACGGCCACTGGGCGGCCCTTATAGGAAAAAGCGGAGCTACGAGCGATCACGAAAAGCGATCGGCTGCGCGCGAGCTGCGCCGTGACATCATCTGTTATTCCGTCCGAGAGAAAGTCCTCCGCGGGGTCGCCACTCAGGTTGGTAAAAGAGATCACAACGACAGAGGGGCGATTTGACGGTGTAAAGTCCTGGTTCATCGTTAGTTGCCGGTGTGAAGGCCCAGGAATGACACAGCGGCCTGTGGCCGGCGCCGTGGCCTTACTTTCGACAGTGAATAGATAGCCGCGTTTAGGCAGCGTGGCCAGCAGTTGCGGCGCGGCGTCGCCAAGAGCCCGGCGGATTTCAGTGATGCATTGAGTGATATTGTCATCGGTGACGAAGACGCCCGGCCAAATCAGCTGCATAAGTGTCTCGCGGCCGACAACTTGACCTGCTCTCTCTACCAACACACGCAGAACGTCGCCGGTTTTGGCCCGTAAGATCACTTCCGTTCCGTCGGGGCGCATAAGGACACCCCGGACCGGCTCGAATGAAAAGCCGATAAAGTGGAGGGGATTTGAAACTGCATCGCCAGGCGGAGGCGGTCGCTTGGTGTCCATCAAGAACGGTCCTTGCTCTGCTCTGCGCCGAGTATCCCATTGCGTCGGACTTCGGACAAATTTCGGCGCCGTCTCGGGACATTTTCGATGCTTCGGCCACACGTTGGGCGGACCATCAGATGTGGAGAAATCACATGAGCACCACTTCTAACCGGCCCGCGGCGGCCATTGACGCCTCACGCACGGCACCGAGGCAGACGGGTGCCGCGGTCATGGAGGGCCAGGGGTCCTACAATCAGCATGCCCTCCGTCCCTCGGCCGCGGGCGCGTTAGCCCTGCCGCTGCTGGAGCAGGCGGCGCGGCAGGTTGATCCCGGCCCGGAGGATCGGCCCATCCTGATCGCCGACTATGGCGCGTCTCAGGGCCGCAATTCACTGCGTCCGATCGGTGCGGCTATCGCGGTTCTGCGCGAGCGTTTCGGCGCCGGGAGGCTCATCCGCGTCACCCACACTGACCTGCCGGATAACGACTTCAGCACCCTGTTTCATACAGTTCACGATGATCCTGGCAGTTACTTGCGAAACGACCCGAACGTCTTCGCCGATGCAATCGGCCGCTCATTTTACGACAGCGTCCTGCCGCCAGGACAGATTTCGTTGGGATGGAGTTCGCATGCCGCGTGTTGGCTAAGCCGTGTTCCGGCCTATATTCCGGGGCATTTTCATGATCTTCGCGCTACTGGTGCCGCGCGTGAGGCATTTGATGCGCAGGCTGCGGCAGACTGGATAAGCTTCTTGTCCCTCCGCGCCCGTGAGCTGCGGCCAACCGGGCGGCTAGTCGTGGTTTTGCCGGCGGTTGACGACACCGGCTTTCAGGGCACCGGAAAAATCTTCGATGCGGCTAACGACAGTATCGCGGAACTTGTCGATCGCGGCGTAATCAACGCCGACGAAAGGACGCGGATGGTCACGCCGAGCCGCATTCGGAGCCGTGCCCAACTGCTCGCGCCATTTGCCGAGAGTGGGTCATTCGAAGGTCTGACTGTTGAAAGTTGCGACGTATTTCACCCGCCCGAAGCGGAATGGGTGGCGTATCGCGAACACGGCGACGCCCGTCTGCTGGCGACGCAGCGTGCACGGTTTTTCCGGGCTGTGTTGATACCCACTCTGACCATGGCGCTTGATCCTACCAGGACGATTGCCGATCGATGCGCATTCGCTGATGCACTTGAGGCCACTCTGGTGCGTCATTTGATCGCTGAGCTCTGTGAGATTCCCAGCACCAGCGCTGTCATGGTGGTGGCACGCATGCCTTACTAACCGGTTAGCCGGTGGCCAATCGAAATGGCCCCACCGGTGGCTTTGTATCCTGGGTCGGCTCCAAGGAGAAAAATGCCATGCGCCGCCGTGACGTGCTCAAACTGGCTGCCAATGCAGCGACGCTAGCCACGCCAGGTATCGTGCGGGCGGAGCGCGAACGAACACTCAAATTCGTTCCGCCGGTTCCGCTGGCCTTCCTCGATCCGGTTTGGGGCGGAAATTTTATAACGCGCCGCCACGCCTACCTGGTGTTCGATACCCTCTACGGCCTGGACGAGACGCTTACCGCCCAGCCACAAATGGCCGAAGGGCAAACCGTTGAAAATGACGGCACTACCTGGACCATACGGCTGCGCGAAGGGTTGCGTTTTCACGACGGTTCGCCGGTGCTTGCGCGTGACGTGGTGGCGAGCATCCGGCGCTTCGCGGCCCGCGACGGCTTCGGTCAGGCGTTGATGGCGGTGACCGGCGATCTGTCGGCCCCGGATGATCGCACCTTGCGATTTCGCCTGACCAAGCCATTCCCCCATCTGCCTGCCGCCCTTGGAGGATCGTCAGAAACCATGCCATGCATCATGCCCGAACGCCTGGCGCAGAGCGATCCATTTACTCAGGTGACCGAGATGGTCGGTAGTGGGCCATATCGCTTCCTGCAGGCAGAGTTCAACGCGGGGGTGCGGGCCACCTACGAGCGGTTCACGGGCTATGCGCCACGGAGTGAGGGAAGACCGAGTTATACCGCCGGACCAAAAATCACGCATTTCGACCGCGTGGAGTGGCAATCGCCAAGCGATGCCGCCACCGCGGTCGCGGCGCTGTCGCAAGGCGAGGTCGATTGGGTTGACCGGCCGGCCACCGATTTGTTGCCGTTTCTCTTACGCAATGCGGATGTGACTGTGGAAGCCAAGGAAACCGCCGGCGCGATCGGGATCATGCGATTCAATCATCTTTACCCGCCGTTCAACAACCCGGCGATCCGGCGGGCCCTGCTCGGTGCGATTGATCAGGCGGAGGTCATGAACGCCGTAGCTGGGACCGACCGAGCCAATTGGCACGACCGGGTCGGCTTGTTCAGCCCCGGATCTCCCCTCGCCAATGAAGCCGGGATCGACGTGATGAGCGGTCCGCGCGACTATGAAAAGGTAAAACGCGCCCTGGCGGAAGCGGGTTATCGCGGCGAATCTGTCGTCGTGCTGGGCGTAACCGGCACCGGCAATATCGCTCCCATGTCCGAAGTGGGTGTGGACCAGTTGCGGAAGGCAGGCATGAATGTCGATCTGCAAGTGATGGATGTTCCGACGATGAATCGCCGTCGGATGAGCAACGCTCCCTCTGACAAAGGCGGATGGAATGTATACTTCACCATCCTTGAAGGTCTGTACAATGCGAACCCTGCAACGAATGCCGCGATCCGGGGCGATGGCAAGGGCGGTATGCCGGGATGGCCAATCAGCCCAGATCTGGAATCCTTGCGCAATGCCTGGCTGGATGCGACGGATATGGCTGTCCAGAAGCAGATCAGTACGCAGATGCAGTTACAAATGTGGCGTGATGTGCCATATATTCCGATGGGGCATTGGGTTCCGTGTACCGCGCATCGCCGTGACATCGTCGATTTGCCGTGGGGATTTCCGGCTTTCTATGGAGTGCGCAGAGTCTGATTCGGCCACATTCTTGCGATTTGGCAGACAATCGATCACAACAAGCGCAGATCTGTCGTGTCACCAGCCGCCAATCGGTCAGCGCCTTGGAAGCAGCCAGCAGCGCCAGAGTCCCTCGAAGGGACTGCCCGCTGCCCGTGTGTAATGGGCGGTGTGCTTGGGGTCTCTGTGCCCGAGGTAATCCTGGGTCGGGCGAAGATCGTAGCCACGGTTGGTGAGGTAGAAGCCGCACGAGTGGCGCAGCATATGCGGATGGACAGGCGGTCGTTCAGCCCGCTCCGCTGCGGTAGCAACAAGGTGATTCTCCGACTGACGTGTCAGCGGCTGCTGGCGCTCGGACAAGACGAGCCAGGGCAGCGCATCCGTCCGGTGACCGATTTGGCGGCTGGTGACATGACTGTTGGGTCGATTCCGTCTCACCCGGCAGCCCGCCCAGCCAGCGCTCCAGCCGGCGCATGCCTGACGCGCCGCTTATCTGCTTCGCAAACCACGCTCCAGATGCGACAGAACGGTCAGCAACCGGTCGCGGCCGAATGGAGAATACGTGGATACACAGGATCGGCCCGACACCGGCGTCCCGCCCGTCACCTCCGCCATAACCGCCGCGCTGCCGCGCCCCGACGTCGTGACGGCACCGGCCGCGCAGTTGCGCACCGTGATGGCCGGCGCCCTGCTCGCCATGGTGCTCGCCGCGCTCGACCAGAACATCGTCAACACCGCCCTGCCGCGCATGGCCGGCGAACTCGGCGGCATCTCCCACCTGTCCTGGGTGGTGACCGCCTTCATGCTCACCTCGACCACCACCACGCCGCTCTACGGCAAGTTGTCCGACATCTACGGCCGCCGGACGCTGTTCTTCGTCGCCATCCTTATCTTCCTCGCCGGCTCGCTGCTCTGCGGTGCATCACAGTCCATGGCGCAGATCATTGTATTCCGAGCGGTGCAGGGCCTGGGGGCGGGCGGCTTGCTGGTGCTGGCGCAGGCGGCAATCGGCGACGTCGTCTCGCCGCGCGAGCGGCCACGCTACCAGGGCCTGTTCACCGGCACCTTCGCCCTGTCCAGCGTCGCCGGCCCGCTGCTCGGCGGCTTCATCACCCAGGCGCTGTCCTGGCGCTGGGTGTTCTACGTCAACCTGCCGGTCGGCCTGCTGGCGCTGCTGATGATCGCCGTGGGCCTTCGCAAACCGCCTTCCGGCCGCGCCCGCCCGATCGACGTCCTCGGCGCGCTGCTGCTGACCGGCGCCACCACCACCCTGCTGCTGTTGCTCGCCTGGGGCGGCACCGAGTTTCCCTGGCTGTCGATCGACACCGCCGGACTAGTCTCCGCCACCGTGGCGCTGGCCGCACTGTTCTTCTGGCAGGAAGGCCGCACGCCGGAGCCGCTGATCCGCCTCGCGCTATTCCGCAACGCCATCTTCGCCCGCGGCGTCGCTGTTGGCGGCATGATGACCTTCGCCATGCTCGGCTCGACCGTCTTCCTGCCGCTGTATTTCCAGTTGGTGCTGGGCATGGCCCCGGCCGCCGCCGGCATGATGATGCTGCCGCAGGTCGCCGGCATGCTGCTCAGCTCGATCGTCGGCGGCCGCATCGTCACCCGCCTCGGCCGCACCAAGCCGTTCCTGCTCAGCGGCCTGGGGCTGGAGGCCGCCGCCCTGGCCAGCCTCGCCGCGTTCGCCTTCATCGGCGCCGCCCCCGCCGTGTTCCTGGTCTCGATGGGTGCGCTCGGCCTGGGAATGGGCATGGGCATGCCGAACCTCACAACCGCCGTGCAGAACGCCGTGGCCCACCGCGAACTCGGCGCCGCCACCGGCGCCATAAGCTTTGTCCGCTCGCTCGGCGGTGCACTCGGCGTGGCGACCTCGGGCACCATCATGGCATCCCGGCTCGCCGCGATGGGGATGGGTGCCGCTACCTTGAAGGCGCACGGGATGCAGGCGCTGTCCGGCCTCGATGCCGCGCAGCAGGCCGGCGTCAGCGAGGCCTACCGCGCCGCCCTCACCGGCTGCTTCATGCTCAGCGGAACGGTGATGACCTGCGCGTTCCTGCTGGTCCTCGGACTGCCCGACGCCCGGCTTCGCAGCGAAATCGACGAGACCACCGCGCGTCTCCCCCGCCCGGCCCACGCGTCACCTTGACCCCAGAACATCGTGGAGGCTGACCCGCAATGACGGCAACACGAGCGCGGAGCGGCACCTTTTCAATGGGTTCGCGAGGGCTGACCTTAGGCTGCCGATTCGAGTCGGAGCCTGAGCCGCACAGGGCTTGTTCATGATTATTTAACACTTTTACGGCAGGAAGTCCGAGCCGGGACGGCTGGTTGAACGGCTGCGCGCGCGTTCCCCGATGCTCGGCCGAGACCAGGATGCCAGAATGCCAATCCGAACCTTGTTCCTTATCTGTATGTCTGCCGTGGCAGCGATGGCGACGTGCCTTGGCGGCTGGACACTGACGCAGATGGTGCTGGAGTATGGCCTTGCCGGGCGCGTCGAGCGAGCGGTGGACATCGATGCGCTGCTGTTCGTAGCCTCCGACAAGATCGGTCTCGAACGCCCGGTCGTCGGCGACGCCCTGCTCGAGGATGGTCCGGCCGATGCAGACGTTCGGGCCAGGCTGGCGGTCATCCGCAAGGATACCGACAGCACCCTGGCGCATCTTGAAAGCCGCATCGCCGAGGTGTCGTATCCCGGCGCCGCGGGCCAGTTGGCGGTCGTGCAGAAGACCCGTGCCGATCTGGCAACCTGGCGGACCAATGTGGACGCGACGTTGAGTCATCCAAGGAGCGAGCGGGACCCGAACATCTTCGCGCATTACATCGCCAGCCTGAATGCCGTTTTCGATGCGACCAGTGTGGCGCTGGACATCGGCGATCTGGCCGCTTCGCAGCACGATGGCACCTCGGTGGAGCTGATGACCCTTGCGCGCCACGTCTGGGCGGTGCGGGCGACCATGGGCGTGCGAACGGTGCCACTGATGGCCGCGATCGATACGCGCGTGCCGCTCGACCGCGACCAGCTGGAAGCCCAGACGCAGTTCGACGGGATACTGAGCGCCAACTGGACACCGATCATGGCGCTGTCGCGGCGTCTTTCGGGCGTGCCCGGCCTCGCGGTGACGATCGCCGCCGCGCGTGAGGCCGCCGAGGCATACGACCGCCTCTGCCATCAGGTTATCGCGGCCGGCCGCACCTCGGCGGTTTATCCGATTTCGGCTCTCGACCTGGGGCGAACCGTGGTGCGAACGGCGCCGGTGCTGCTGAAGATCCGGGATGAAGCGCTTGCCGCAGCGCGTGCGCGCGTTTCGGAAAGCCGCCATTCAGCCTTGGCTCATGTGGTCACTGCGGCCGTCGTCCTGGGACTGACGGTGGTCGCGATGATCGTCGTGCTGACGTTGCTGCAGCGGCGGATTGTCTCGCCGGTGCTGGCGCTGACCGATGTGATCGGGCGGATCGCGCGGCTTGACTTCGATGTGCCGATTCCGGCCCGCAATCGGATGGACGAGATCGGCCGCATGGCGGTGGCGCTCGACGCATTGCGCAGCGGTGCAATGGCGGGCGAGGCGAACAAGGCGCAGATCGTTCATTTGGCGCGGCATGACGCGCTGACCGGTCTGCCCAACCGTCGTGAACTGGAGGAACGCCTGGAACATGCGGTTGCGATGGGCGGCCGTGGGCACCTTTCAGCGGTGCTTTGCCTCGACCTCGACCGGTTCAAGGCGGTGAACGACACATTCGGCCATCCGACCGGGGATCGGCTGCTGCAGGCGGTGGCCGAACGGCTGCTGGCCTGCGTGCGTGACGTGGACACCGTGAGCCGCCTGGGCGGCGACGAGTTTGTCGTCCTGCTGGCCGGGCTGGATCAGCCTGATCATTCGGCGGTGGTGGCGGCGCGGATTGTGCGGCTGCTGAACGAGCCGTTCGACCTTGCCAGCCAGGTGGTCAGCATCGGGTGCAGTGTTGGCATCGCCATCACGCCGCAGGATGCGACCTCGGCGATCGTGCTGCTGAAATGCGCCGACACCGCGCTGTACCGGGCGAAAGCCGAGGAGAAGGGCAGCTGGCGCTTTTTCAAGCCGGAGATGGACGCGCACCTGCAGGAGCGCATGGGGCTGGAACGCGACCTGCGGGATGCGGTGCAGCACGATGGATTCGCGCTGGCCTATCAGCCGCTGTACAAACTCGCGCCCGACCGCCATGGAACCGACCGGCATGGAACCGACCATTTGGAGACCGACCGTTTGTGCGGCTTCGAGGCGCTGCTGCGCTGGCGTCACCCGGTGCGGGGGATGATCGGACCGGCCGCGTTCATTCCCATCGCTGAGGAAACCGGCCTGATCGTGCCGATCGGCGCGTGGGTGCTGCGGCAAGCCTGCGCCGAGGCGATGCACTGGCCGAATGACGTGAAGCTGTCGGTCAACCTGTCTGGTGTTCAGTTCAAGAATGCCGCACTGGTGCAGACCGTTCGCGACGCGCTGGCGGCTGCCGGTCTTCCGGCAGTCAGACTGGAACTGGAGATCACCGAAACCGTGCTGCTGAACAACAGCGCCGGCAGTCTTGCCATGCTGCACGAGTTGCACGACATGGGTATCCAGATCGCGATGGATGACTTCGGCACCGGCTATTCGTCGCTGAGCTACCTTCGGAGCTTTCCGTTCGACAAGATCAAGATCGACCAGTCCTTCATCCGGGACTTGTCGGACCATGCGGACTCGCGGGCCATCGTGCGCGCCGTGGTAGCGCTGGCGGGCAGCCTTGGCATGACGACGACGGCCGAGGGCGTGGAGACCGCGGACCAGTTGTCGCATGTTCGCCGGGAGGGCTGCACCGACGTCCAGGGGTATTTTTTCAGCAAGCCCGTTCCGGCCGCGGAGGCGCGTTTGTTAGCCCGCGGCGAGGCGGCCGAAGGTGTGGGGGTTGGACGCGTAGGGGGCGAAGTCGCGGGGGTCTGAGAGTCAGTACGGAATCTACTCATTGCAATTGCTCAGGTTTCTCAGCATCAGCCGGACGGATGCCAGCCTGATGAATGGGACGGCGTTACGGGTCCGGTTCTCAGCTTCCCCCGCCCCGCCCCGCCGCCGCAGTCATCCAGCCGCCACCGCCCGGCCGGACTCACCCCAGCAGCGCCCGCGCCGCCTGAAGGTCCGGCATGTCTAACCCTTCGCTGCACCGCGCATACACCGGCTCCAGAACCCGGCGCGCCTCCGCCGCTCGCTCCTGCCGCATCATCAGCCCCGCCAGGCTCAGCGCCGCCCGCAGTTCCCAGAACAGCGCCCCCTGCTGCGCCGCCAGCTCCATCGCGCGCCCGAACCACAGCTCCGCCTCGCCCACCGCCGCACCCAGCAGCACCAGTTCGCCCTTGACTCGGCGGAGTTCCGGCAGGCACCAGACCCGCCCGTCCCGATCATACCGCTCAAGTTCCGCATCGATCACGCGGTGCGCCTCGTCAAGCTGGCCCGACGCCGCAAGCCCTTCGGCAAAGACGCCGATGAAGCCCAGGTAATGCACGATCTGCCGAGTGCCGCGGAAAGTCGCCAGCGCCGAACGCAGCATCTGCGCCCCATGGGCCGCATCGCCGCGCCGGATCGACAGCACGCCCTCGTGGCACCGTCCGAACCGCGCCCAGTACGTCATCCCGTGTTCGGTCGCCAGCCCGGTCAACCGGTTCACCGCCCGCTCCGCGGCGACAAGATCCCCGGTCATCAGCGCGATCGGACAGGCGATCTCGGCCAGCACGAAGCACAGCGCGTGGGTGTGATCGGTGGCCTCCGCCTCCTCCAGGCTCTGCTGCGTGCGTTGCCGGGCCTGGCTAACCAGGCCTTGCAGCCATAGCACACGCCCAAGCCGAGCGCGGCACAGCAGCCGCTGATCCTGCGACGACCAGGTCGGGTTGCGCTGCTCGCCAAGCGCGGCTTCCGAGGCGATCACCTCCTCATAGCAGCGCCGCGCCTCCGCCTGCCTGCCGGTGTAGTGCAACGCGTTGCCCAGCAGCCGTCCATAGACCAGGAGGCTTCCCGGATCGCCGGACCGATGCGCGGTATCGGCAAACCGCCGCGCATACGGTTCCGCCGCGTCGGGTTCGGCGCCGTTGACGTGGTGAATCCACAGCGCCCACAATATCTGCAGTTGCAGATCGATATCCTGAAACTGCTCCGCGATCGCCAGCGCCTCAGACAGGACAGTGCGGGTTCTGGCCGTCGCCTCGGCCCGGTGCAGCAGAGTCAGCCCCAGGGCAAACAGCAGTTGCATCCGCAGCCGCGTGCGCTCCTGGTTGTCCGGGTTTACGGATTTCAAAGCCTGTTCGATGCGCTCATTGCTGTCGGCAAGCAGCGAGAAATGGATCCAGAACGGTCCGAAGGCCGCCGCCAGGGCGGTCCCCGTCGCGGTGTCGCCGTCCGCCGAGAACGCCCAGTCCAGCGCCGCCCGCACGTTGTCGTAGATCGCCATGCGTTCCAGCGCCGGCTGCGCCTGCGCCGCGGCGCGGCCCGGGCCGAACAGGTCGCTGAAGAACTGCGCATGCAACCGCGCAGCCAGCCTGGTCTCGCCATGCGCGGCCAGTTTTTCCAGCGCGTAGGACCGCGTGGTTTCCAGTATCCGCCACCGGCTGGCAGTGCCGGGATCCAGCGCAACGAGGGATTTTTCAACCAGGTTGGCAACGCCTTCGATGACATGCGGCGCGACCCCCTCGGTGTCGCTCATCACCGCGACCGCCGCATCGATGGTGAAGCCGCCGGTGAATATCGCGACCCGCCGCAGCAGCCGCTGCTCAAATGCCGGCAGCAGCTCGTAGCTCCAGTCCAGCGTGGCGCGCAGCGTCTGGTGCCGCGGCAGCGCGGTGCGCCGCCCGACGGTGAACATCTCGAAGCGGTCGTCCAGCCGCGCCAGCACCTGTTCGACGCCCAGCGCGGCGGCCCGCGCGGCGGCGAATTCGATCGCCAGCGGCATCCCGTCCAGCCGGCGGCAGATCGCCGCGATCGACAGCAGGTCCCGCGCGCCGGGCACGAAACTGGCGTCCGCGCCCTGCATCCGGGCGAGGAAAAGCTGCACCGCGCTGTGCCCAAGCACCGCCTGCGGGTCAGCCGGCACCGACGGCGGCAGGTCGAGCGACGGCACGCGGTAGGCGTATTCGCCCTCCACCCGGAGCAGTTCCCGGCTGGTCGCCAGGATCGACACGCGCGGACACAACCCCATGATGCTTTCGGCCAGGCCGGCCGCGGCTTCGATCACGTGCTCGCAGTTGTCCAGCAGCAGCACCAGGGGCCGCTCGCCGATCGCCCGCGCCACCGCCATCGGCGTGGCTTCGTCGCGGCCCAGTTCAAGCCCCAGCACCGTTGCAACCACCGACGGGACCAGGTCGGAGGCCGACACCGAGGCAAGCTCCACCAGCCAGCCGCCGCCCTCGAAATGCGCCAGTTCGTGGCGCACCACCTCCAGCGCCAACCTGGTCTTGCCGGCCCCGCCGGCGCCAGTCAGCGTGACGATACGATACGCCGACAACAGATCCCTGACATACTGCACGGCGGCGGCGCGGCCGATCAGGTCCGAAGTCGCAACCGGTAAATTGCCCGATGTCAATCCAGAAACGACCGGTGCCGCGTCCGCCGCGATATCCGGGGCCGCATCGGCGCCTTGCGCCACCCATGGTCCGACCAGCCGGTAGCCCCGCCCCGAGGTCGTCCGCAGCAGCCCGCGATCCGATCCCAGCGCCTTGCGCACGGCCGAGATATGCACCTGCAAGGTGTTGTCGGCAACGCTGATTCCTGGCCACACAAAGCTCATCAGCGCATCGCCACTGACCAGTTGCCCGCCGGCCCGCACCAGGACCTCGATGATCGCAAACGCCCGGCTGCCGATCCGCACGGCATTCCCGCCGGCACGCAGTTCGCGCCGGCCCAGGTCGACTTCCCATTGCCCGAACGTATAGACAGTGGCCCGATCGCCGGCACTCATCCAGAGTAGCTCCCCAGGCGAGATTCAGGTTTATTCAGAAAACACCCGCAAGAAAAGCCCTGGCCTTGCAAAATGGCCGATTCACTTCGCTCATCCGGCCAAAACCGCGCTTGCGGACACAACGATTTTG
>Ga0302320_10006448_pt1 | contig 26036 bp, 23 predicted proteins | sample Bog_T0_3_FD_202130 | JGI IMG/M metagenome (GOLD analysis project Ga0302320, IMG submission 202130) | Peat permafrost microbial communities from Stordalen Mire near Abisko, Sweden - Bog_T0_3 | ecosystem: Environmental > Terrestrial > Soil > Wetlands > Peat | place: Sweden: Abisko, Stordalen Mire... | reverse complement strand
CAATCGTCGCAACTACCTGCCCCGGCCGCTGCTGGCCCTGTCCTCGAACAGCGACAAAAGCAAAGACAACGACAAAAACCACCCCATCAATGTGCAGAGGTTGACGGGTCACTCCATATCAGAGCCTATCCGTAGATTGGCCGCGCTGACCTCCAGGTCGGCTGCTCTGTGGGTCTCCGGACCGACAGGCGACATCTGGCGGCGTGGACGCCGCCAGTACAGCCGGTCCGGAGACGGGCGCTACATTTCTCCTCAGTTTACGGACAAGTTCTCAATCGGATTCGATCGAGAAGGACTCCTCTTGACAAAGCTCATTCCTCGGAGTTATAAGTGACCGGTGGTCATAAATGCCCAAACCTCGAATATGAGCAAGAGTCATACTAACCGCCTGCCTACGCCGGTCATGGCTCTGGCCGCCGGAGGTCTTGCCGACTCGCCGGCCGCGGGACGCCGCCAGCGCCGGGCCGCCGAAACGCGGCTGCGCCTCTTTCGATGCGCGCTGCAACTGTTTGCCGAGCGCGGATTTTCGGGCGTGACGGTGGAAGAGATCACGGAAGCCGCGGATGTGGGCAAGGGGACATTTTTCAACTATTTCGAAAGCAAGGATCACGTGCTGGGCGTCATGGCCGAGATTCAGCTGGGAAAGGTTGCCGAAGCTCTGGCTCTGGCGGCCGACGGCAAGCAGGCGATTCAATCCGTCTTGCATCGTTTGTTTTTGCGCGCAGCTGAGGAGCCGGGGAGGAGTCCGGATCTGGCCCGCGCCCTGATCTCGTCCTTTCTGGCCAGCGAGGGCGTGCGCAATCTGATCGCGCGCAATATGCAAGAGGGTCGCAGGATGATCGCGGCGGTGGTGGCCGCCGGGCAGAAGCGCGGGGAGATCGATCGACGATTGAAAAAGGAAAAAGTAGCGATCCAAGTGCTGCAGGCATTCATGGGCACGGTGCTGTTCTGGTCGTTGCACGAGAAGCCTGCGCTCAAGGTATGGATGGAAGACAGCTTTCAGCATTTCTGGAGATCGATTGCCGTCTCCGGACAGAAGCAGGAATCATGAAATCCGATTTGCGCAAAGTCGTTTGTCTGTTGCTGGCCGGCCTGATTCCGGGATTGCTTCCTGGCGCGGGGGCGCAGCAGCCGGCGCCGGTTCGGCTCACGCTGCAGGACGCGATTCAGAAAGGGCTCCAGGCCAATCTGAGCGTGCTGGCCGCCGGCACGCGAGTTGAAGAGGCGGAAGGCACCCGCATGCGCCGCTTGTCGGCCGCGCTGCTGCCGCGCGTGAACGCCCAAGCCTACGCCAACGTGCAGAATCGCGACCTGCAGGCCTTTGGAATTTCGGCGCCGGGTTTTCCCGCCGTGGTTGGGCCGTTTTCGAATTATGACTTTCGCATCTATGCGCAACAGAACGTGGTCGATCTGCAAAGTTATCGCGGGTTGAAGGCCAGCGAGCACGCCGTCGATGCGGGCAAGATGGATGAGCGCGATGCGCGCGACCTGATCGTTCGCGCTATCGCAGCGCTTTACCTGAACGCGCAGTCAGCGGCGGCGCGCGCGGATTCGGCACAATCGCGAGTGACCGATTCGAGCGCTTTGTTGAAGCTGGCCAAAGACAAACACGATGCTGGAACTGCAACAGGCGTGGACGTGCTCCGCGCGCAGGTCCAGCTTGCCAACGATCGCCAGGCGCTGCTTGTTGCCGAGAATCAAACCAAGCAATCGCTGCTTGAGTTGGCACTTAATCTAGGCATGGATCCGGGTGCGCCGTTGGAACTTGCCGAACCGCTCGTTTTTCATCCTCTACGCCAACCGGAGATCGATGCGCTCGCGCCCGCGGCGCTGCTGGCTCGCGCCGACTATCTCTCGCTTTCCAGCCAGCGTGAGGGACTGGTCGAGCAGCAGAGCGCGAACCGGGCGCGCTGGTATCCGAAGCTGAGCATCAACGGGAACATCGGCGAGATTGGGCGCAGCATCGGCGGCGTCCGGAGCACTGGTCTGGTGCAGGGCCAGATTGACTTCACCGTCTTTGACCGCGATCGCAATGGAGAAGCCCAGGAACTGGCGAGCCGTGTGAAGCGCATCGAGGACCAGATTGCGGATTTGCGACGAGGCATTGAAGAAGATCTTCGCGAGGCGCTTCTGAACCTGGACTCGGCGGCTGGGCAGGTGGCCGTCGCGCGTGAAGGCCAGGAACTGGCGCGGCGTGAATTGGAACTTGCGCAGGATCGCTTTCAGCAGGGAACGGCCAACAATGTCGAGGTCGTTACGGCGCAGGACGAGTTGGCGCGCGCGGAGGAGAATTACATTCTTGCTGTCTCGGGTCATGTGGATGCAAAGTTCGCCCTTGCCCGCGCCATGGGCGATACGGAGAAAAACATTGTGGAGTTCTTAGCAAATCAGTAGGCGGCGTTGACGGCGGAGCCGCGATTGGGTGCTGTTCATGCGAGGTCAGAAGTTATGAAGCGAGTTATCCCTGTCTTGATTTTATTGGCGGCGGCCGTTGCGGCGGGCGTGTACTTCTATCCCCGGCTGGCTAAGAAGCCGGCGGCTGTGAATCAACTCACGCTCTCCGGCAACATTGAGGCGCATGAAAGCCTGGTCGGCTTCAAGGTGGCCGGGCGCATCGTCGAGCTGCCCGTCGAGGAGGGCCAGCAAGTGGAGCAAGGCGCTCTGCTGGCGCGGCTCGATGACGCCGACTTGAAGCAACGGATCCGCATCGACGAGGCCGGCGTGCAGGTGCGTGAATCGAGCCTTGCGCTCACACTGGCTGGGACTCGCGAGCAGGAAGTGAAGGCGGCGCAGCAGACCATGATGGATGCAAAGGCCGATTTGGACGAGAAGAAGCTCGACAGCGATCGCGCCCAGAGCCTCTTCGCCAAGGATGAAGTCTCGGCGCAGGAACGCGACCAGGCGGCAACGGCGCAGAAACGGGCGCAGGCGATTTTCAATGCGGCTCAGCAGCGCTACAACGAGGCAGTCGAGGGCAGCCGCAAGGAAGACATTACGATCTCGCAAGCCAATCTCAACGAAGCCAGCGCCAACCTTGGTCTATCGCAGGTGAATCTGAGTTATACCGTCTTGCGCGCACCTGCGGCCGGTGTTGTTACGGTGCGCGAGGCGGAGTCAGGAGAGGTGGTCTCGGCAGGCTCTCCGGTGGTTACACTTGCCGACCTGGATCACCTATGGCTGCGCGCCTACATTGCCGAGACGGATCTGGGCCGCATCGGCTGGGGACAGGAAGCGACGATAACTACCGACACGTATCCCGGCAAGCAATATCACGGGCGCATCTCTTTCATCTCATCTACCGCCGAGTTCACACCCAAGAGCGTGCAGACAACAAAGGAGCGGGTCACGCTTGTCTACCGGATCAAGATCGATATCGACAATCCGAATCACGAACTGAAGCCGGGGATGCCCGCCGACGCCCACGTCGAACTCGCCGCTACGAAGCCAGCCGGGCAATGACAGGGCCAATCCAATCCGCGATTGTGGCCGAGGGATTGACGAAGAGCTTTCCCGGCGTGCGCGCAGTCGATGGGCTGAGCTTTGACGTGCGCGCAGGAGAGATCTTCGGCCTGGTCGGTCCAGACGGGGCAGGGAAGACGACGACCTTGCGCATGTTGGCGGGAATCATGCCGCCCGATGCGGGCAAAGCTTCGGTCGCGGGCTTTGATGTGGCGCGCGATCCGGAGGGCGCCAAACACGCGCTCAGTTATATGCCGCAGCGCTTCGGGCTCTATGAGGATCTTACTGTCGATGAGAATATTCGATTTTATGCGGACTTGTTCGGAGTTAGAAAGGCCGAGCGCACGGCGCGGTCTGAGCAGTTACTAGTCGCAGCCGGTATGAGTGAGTTCCGCAAGCGTCTGGCGGGCAAGCTCTCCGGAGGCATGAAGCAGAAGCTTGGACTGGTGTGCGCGCTGATCCATCGCCCCAAAGTTGTTTTGCTGGATGAGCCGACGACTGGCGTGGATCCGGTTTCGCGGCGCGATTTCTGGCGTATTCTCTACGAGTTGATCGCCGAGGGTGTTGCGATTCTTACCTCGACGGCGTATCTCGACGAGGCAGAACGCTGCCACCGAGTTGCATTGATGCATCAGGGCAAGCTGTTGTTCTGCGACACGCCGGCAAATCTGAAAGCCGGCTTGGGAAAAGGCGTCTTGTCGATCACCGCGCCGGAGCCGCGCCGTTTGCGCAGCGAACTCAAAGATGCCGAGGGAATATCGAGCCTGCTGTTGACCGGCGACGGAGTGCACGTGGTGGTGGACAATGCAGCCCGCCGCATTCCCGAGTTTGAGGCCAGGTTGAGGCGCGCCAACATTCCTTTTGACGCAATCATCGAGGTTGCGCCGTCTATTGAAGACCTGTTTGTCGATGCGGTCGAGGCGGGAGTCGCTCATGGCTGACGCGACCAACTCGGTTGTCGTTGAGAGCATGGTCAAGCGATTCGGCAGCTTTATCGCCGTGGACCGGATCAATCTCGAAGTGCGCAAGGGTGAGGTCTTTGGCTTTCTTGGGCCGAATGGCGCGGGAAAGTCTACGACGATTCGAATGCTCTGCGGCCTGCTCAAGCCAACCTCCGGCCACGCACAGGTCGCTGGATTCGATGTTAGCCAGAAGCCCGAGTCCGTACGCCAGAATATTGGCTATATGTCGCAGAAGTTTTCTCTTTACAACGACCTCACGGTGATCGAAAACCTTCGCCTTTTCGCTGGACTCTATAGCGTACCGTCGAAGGAGTTACAAGGGCGCATCGAATGGGCGCTGACGATGGCGAACCTAAAGGGCCAGGAGAATCTCATCACCGGAACGCTGCCCGGTGGGTGGAAACAGCGCCTGGCGCTTGGCTGCGCGGTGCTGCACAAGCCGCCGGTTATTTTTCTGGATGAGCCGACCTCGGGCGTCGATCCCATTACGCGGCGTCAGTTCTGGGATTTGATCCATCAGATGGCCGAGGAGGGAGTTACTGTTTTCGTAACTACCCATTACATGGAGGAGGCTGAATACTGCAATCGCCTTGCGCTGATCTTTCGCGGAAAGATTGTCGCGCTGGGAACGCCTTCAGAACTGAAGCGAGATTCGATGAAGGGCGAGCTGCTGGTGGTGGAATGTGCTCGGCTGGGCGATGCCGTGGAAGCCCTGCAATCGGCGCCGGGAGTGATCGATGCGGCGGTATTTGGCAACGCCTTGCATCTGGTGGTCGGAGACGCAGCACTTGCTGAGCCAGAGTTGAAGAGTTATCTTGCCCAGCACGGCATTACCGTGAGCCGCATGGAGAAGATTCGGCCGAGTCTCGAAGATGTCTTTGTTTCGCTTACGACGAACCGCGAAGCGGCGGAGGCAGGCAAGCTATGAGCCTGACTCGCTTGTTAGCCGTTGCGCGAAAAGAGGTCGTGCAGATTCTGCGCGACGCGCGCAGTCTCATGATTGTCGTTCTTATGCCTGTCATTCTTGTGCTGCTCTTTGGCTACGGGGTCAATCTGGATCTCAAGGGAATGCCGGTTTATGTGGTCGATCAGGATGGCAGCCAGCAGAGCCAGGATTTGCTCAAGCACTTTCAGTCCAGCAAGTATTTTCATATTGCCCGCGTGGTTGGCGGTTATCCGGAGCTGACTCGCGCCCTGGACGACGGGCACGCGAAGATGGGCATTGTGATTCCGTGGGACTTTTCGCAGAGATTGCGCGACGGGCGGCCGGTCGAGGTGCAAGCGCTGGTCGATGCTTCAGACGATAATACCGCCAACGTACTGATCGGCTACTCCCAGGCGGTGGTCCAGGGTTATTCGGGGCAGATTCAGGTTGACTGGCTGCGACAGCGGGGCCTGGCGATCCAGCCGGCTGCGATGAGCGTTGAGACTCGCACCTGGTACAACGAGGATCTTGAAAGCAGCGCCTTCATCATTCCGGGCGTGCTGGCGCTGGTGATGTCGGTCATCGGCGCGTTTCTTACATCGCTCACCATTGCGCGCGAGTGGGAGCGCGGCACGATGGAGCAGTTGATCTCGACGCCGGTGAGCGCGATGGAGATCATGCTGGGCAAGCTGGCGCCCTATTTTGTGCTGGGAATGTTCGATACGGTTATCAGTGCGGTGATCGCGATTTATTGGTTTCAAGTCCCGTTTCGCGGCTCGTGGCTTACGCTGATGGCGGCGTCGGCGCTGTTCATGGTGGTGGTGCTCTCGCTGGGATTCTTCATCTCCGTGCTGGCAAAGAGCCAGTTCGCGGCCAGCCAGATCGCGTTGCTGATTACCTTTCTTCCGGCGTTTTTGCTGTCGGGATTCCTGTTTTCGATCGAGCAGATGCCCATTGCGCTTCAGTGGATCACGCGCATTTTGCCGGCACGCTACTACGTCTCGGCGCTGAAGAAGATCTTTCTCAAGGGAACGCCGGCATCGATGCTCATGGCGGAGCTTGTTCCACTGGCTATCTTTGCGTTCGTGCTAACACTGCTGGCTACGCGCAGCTTTCACAAGAGGCTTGAGTGATGGGGTATGGTTTGCCGTCACAGTTTCACAGTGCTGTGGGTAGCGCTTTCGCACCGTCCCTACGGGACTGTGAGTCGTATATTGACGCTTATCCCAGGACTGCGCTTCGCTTGTTTTGGGCTATTGTCAATACTCCCTCCGGGAGAAAAAGCGCAGGCGGTTTCATCCTTCCAGCGGGTCGGCAACGCCGGTGGACGATTGACACAATGCCGCGATTCCTAAAAGTGAGCTAGGAGCGAGTGATGTTTGGGCGACTGAAGCAGATGTTGATCAAGGAGTTCATCCAGGTCTTCCGCGACAAGCGGACGCGCTTCATTCTCATTGGCCCGCCCATTATTCAGATGATGGTCTTTGGCTACGCGGCCAACTACGAGATTCGCCACGTGCCGACGGTCGTGCTCGATCTGGATCACTCGCAGGAAAGCCGCGAACTGGTCTCGCGCTTTACATCGAGCCCATATTTTGACGTGCAGAGGCAACTTACCGACTCGCGGGAGCTCGGCGATCAGATCGAGCTGGGGACAGCTACGGTGGGTCTGGAGATCGACGCTGGTTTTGCGCAACAACTTCGCAAAGGCCAGACTGCGCCCTTGCAGGTGATCGTGGACGCGACCAACTCAAATACCGCGCTGATCGCCTCGGGGTACCTCACGCAGATCGTGCTCGGATTCGCCGAGGAGTACCAGCGAGACCGCATTCTCCGCATCGCGCCGAAGCTTGTTGAATTGATGCCGTCGGTCGAGCTTGCGCCACGGCCCTGGTACAACCCGGACCTGAAGAGCCGCTGGTTTTTTGTGCCGGGGATCATCGGCAGCCTGACGCTGGTGCTGGTGATTACGCTGACGGCCTTTGCCGTGGTGCGCGAACGGGAGATCGGGACACTCGAACAGATCATGGTGACGCCGATTCGCCCGGCCGAGTTCATTCTCGGCAAGACTCTGCCGTTCTTCCTCATAGGTCTCTTTGACGTGACGCTGATTGCAGTGGTTGGCTCGCTGTGGTTTCAGGTGCCGTTTCGCGGGCATGTCTGGGTGCTGGCGACGGGAGCGGTCCTCTTTATCTTATGTATGCTGGGCGTGGGGCTGCTGATCTCGACCGTCTCCGCCACGCAACAGCAGGCGATGGTGACGTCGTTCTTTTTCATCATGCCGGCGATTACGTTTTCAGGCTTTGGATTTCCTATCAGCACGATGCCGCAGTGGATGCAGCTTTTGAGTTATGCGATTCCGCTGAGATACTTTCTGATTGTGGTTCGCGGGACGTATCTGAAGGGGGTGGGGATGGATATTCTGTGGCCGCAGATGGCGGCGATGGCCGGGCTGGGGGCGGCGCTGTTGACGGCTGCGATTCTGCGCTTCCATAAGGCGCTGGACTGAGAGTGCCGCGGAGTTGCAAAGGTTCGTATGCACAGACAACGATGAGGACAATGAGAAGTCTTTGAGTATTCTGGCAATGGACTTTTGAATTTGCTCTACATGATACAAAGCAACGGAAGTGGCGAGCGACCAATCCGAATTGTTCTGCCTAGAAGACGGACAACGGGTAGCCTTGCGACCGTCGGATTTGCCTCAGGGGCTAAAGCCCAGGTCTTCATTTGCAGCATTTGCGGCACGACTGAAGTCGTGCCCTGATACAAACCAGCGCTTCTCAACAGTACTCTGCAGGAAAGCAATTAGGTTTCGTCATCGTTGACCTCTTTGATGTACCTTTATCTTTTGGCCTTTTGGTGCTTTGAATCCCACCCTAGCCGCAAAAACAATGACGCGGCGAGGGTGGGGCACCCGCGTTGAGGTTCGTAGTTTCCCACCCATTCGCCAGAAAGATGACGAATGGATGGGGCACGGAACGAGACAGAGATTTTGGCGAAAGGCAAAAGCCAAGTCCTTCGACTCCGCTGCGCTTCGCTCAGGATGACAGTGCATTAAGAGTTTGGGAGTTCGATTTTCCTATGATGGAATTCCATATTTCCCGGAAGGCGCGTGAGCGGTACCAGTTCGCGGAGTCGTTGTTTTCCTACTCAGGGAACGTGATCTTTGCCAATCTGGCTGCCTGCCGCGACTTCGCTTTCCGGATGAACACGGTTCGGGAGGTCGAGAAGCACCCTACCCTGGCGGTCCATGCCGGCCAGCTTTACGCCATGGGCCTGATCGACGAGGCCAGCCACGTGCTGATGGCCCGCTACCGGGAGCAGTTTGATCCCCAGGTGATGACCGGGGCGCTGGAGTGGTTCTCGGCCCTGGTCGGCCCCGAGGCGCTGGGAAAGATGCTGCTCACCTTTGTCGAGGATTTTCCCGGCATTTCGGTGATGCGCGGCCAGCAGACGGCGGTCGAATGGCTGGCGGGGCAGACGGACGGAACTTCGCATTGGGCGGTCGCATTTGAAGAGCTGATGCTGCTGTGGACCGCCAACCGGAACGAGGCCTTTCAACCTTTCGAAGAGCTTTTCGCGGAAAAAAACCTGGCGGAGAAGACCGTTTACCGCGAGGTGACGAAGCAGCTTCCCGAGTACTTTGCCACCCGGCCTCTGATTCCGCTGCCTGACGCCAAGCCGATGAACCTGCTGGAGTTGCTGCGTGCGCCGGCGGTGGGCGCGCCGCGCTCGCTCAGCGACCAGCTAGCCCTGATTCGCAGGCTCTGGAAGCCGCTGCTGGGCGACAGCCTGGAGCGCTTGCTGGCTATCGCCACTGAGATTCTGCATGAAGAAGAGCTGGCGATCTGGATGCAATTCAATCCTCCGGATGAAACGGCCCGGAAGCGCCGGGAGAGCGGGAAGCAGCAGTGGCCTGGGGTGGTCAGCACGGCCGATGTGCCGGTCTTTGGCGATCCGGCCCACGAGTACGAGAAGTTTTCGCCAGACCAGGCCTGGATGCCTACCGCGGTGCTGATCGCGAAGAGCACCTATGTGTGGCTGGCGCAGATGAGCCGGCGCTATGGGCGCTGGATCAAGCGGCTGGATGAGATTCCCGACGAGGAGTTGGCGACGCTGGCGCACCGCGGGCTCAACACGCTTTGGCTGATCGGCGTCTGGGAGCGCAGCCGCGCGTCGAAGACCATAAAGCAGCTCTGCGGCAACTCGGACGCCGTGGCTTCGGCCTATTCGCTCTATGACTACGCGATTGCCGAGGACCTGGGCGGGGAGGCGGCTTATGTGAACTTGCGCGACCGAGCTTACAAGTTTGGGATTCGGCTGGCCAGCGATATGGTGCCGAACCACATGGGCATCGATTCGCCCTGGGTCATCGAGCATCCCGATTGGTTTATATCGAGGCCGGAGCCGCCCTATCCGGTTTACAGCTTCAATGGTCCGGACCTTTCTCACGATGGGCGGGTCGAGATCAAGATCGAGGACCACTACTACGAGCAGTCGGATGCCGCGGTGGTCTTCCAGCGGCGCGACCGGGCCAGTGGTGAAACGCGATACATCTACCACGGCAACGACGGCACCAGCTTTCCCTGGAATGACACGGCGCAGCTCGACTACTTGAATCCAGCGGTTCGGGAACAGGTGATTCAGACAATTCTCCATGTCGCACGGCTTTTTCCGGTGATTCGATTTGACGCCGCCATGACGCTGGCCAAGCGGCACTTTCACCGGCTGTGGTTTCCGGGGCCGGGATCGAGCGGCGCCATTCCTTCGCGCGCCGAGTATGGCATGAGCCAGGCGGAGTTTGACCGGTGCATGCCACATGAGTTCTGGCGCGAGGTGGTGGATCGCGTGGCCGCCGAGGTTCCGGGGACGCTGCTGCTGGCGGAGGCCTTCTGGCTGATGGAGGGCTACTTCGTTCGCACGCTGGGGATGCACCGGGTCTATAACAGCGCCTTCATGGTGATGCTGCGCGACGAGGAGAACGCCAAGTACCGCTCGGTGATCAAGAACACGCTGGAGTTCGATCCGGACATCATGAAGCGCTACGTGAACTTCATGAGCAATCCCGACGAGCGCACGGCGATCGATCAGTTTGGCAAGGGCGACAAGTGCTTTGGCGTGGCTGCGATGATGGCTACCTTGCCGGGGCTGCCCATGTTCGGCCACGGCCAGATCGAGGGGTTCACCGAAAAATATGGGATGGAGTATCAACGCCCGCGTTACGACGAGAATGCCGACCCGTGGATGGTCGAGCGCCACGAACGCGAGATCGCGCCCCTGCTGAAGCGCCGCCGGCTCTTTGCCGAGAGCGGCAGCTTCCTGCTCTACGACTTCTTCACGGATTCGGGCAAGGTGGACGAGAACGTCTTTGCCTATTCGAATCGGAATGGAAACGAGCGCGCCCTGGTTGTCTTCAACAACCGCTATGGAGATACGCACGGGACGATCGATTATTCGGCGGCCTACGCGGACAAGGGCGCCAACCAGCTACGCCAGCAAAAAATCAGTGAAGGACTGGGGATCGGGGACGGCTCGAACGCGGTCCTGGCCTGGAGGGACTCGCTGACAGGTCTCGAGTATCTGCGCCGGTCGAGCGATCTGTCGCAGCGGGGGCTGACCCTCGATCTGCACGCATATCAATGCCACGTCTTCCTCGATTGGTGCGAGCTTTACTCGACGCAAGAGAAGCCCTGGGACCGGCTCTCGGATCAGCTCAACGGACGCGGAGTGCCGAGCCTCGAGGACGCGCTGGTCAATCTTGAGCTTCAGCCGGTGCATGACGCGCTGCGCGCCCTGCTGGACATCGGAACAGTGCGTCTCTTCGCCGATCTGGCGGAGCATCCGCGCACGCTTGCTGTCGGAACGAATACGAAGATTGAAGCCGAGCGGACGGAGTTTTTCGGCGTGGCATGGACGCGCTGCGAGAGCTTCATGCGCGCGGCGCAGAGGGCTTATCTGGCGCTGGTAGGAGGAGCCGGCAAACAGGCGGGGGGTCTGCCTGCCAATCCCGTCCCGACAAATCCTGGCCTGATGGGTGCAGCCTTCCGCGCACGGCTGCGCGCCGCCATGCGGATTCCTGCCGTCGAAGCGCTCTTCCCGGTGCCGTGGAGCACGGCTGCCCGGCGCGTGTTGCCCAGCCCCAGCCCGCAGTTGACGGCTACGGCGATGTGGGGGCCGGTGCTCGGCTGGTGCGTGCTGGAGTTGCTGGCCGAATCGATCGACGCGGAGAATCCGGAGCCGATCGCGCTGGACCTCTTTGACCGCCTCCGCCTGCGAGAGCCTTTTGCCCAGGTCTTCGCCGCACTCGGTTTCGAGGGCGAGGAAGCTTGGCGTGTCGCCGCCCGCGTCAAGATTGGGCTGCTCACCGGGACCGGCGCGGGCAAGACGGAAGAAACGCCTGTCGCGGCCGTGCCGGTGGCGGCAGAGCCGGCGGCATTCCCAGTCGAACGGGAGGCGATCGCGCCGGCCTTGTGGTCCGCTTTGTGGCTCGATCCGGATGTGCGCTGGCTGACCGGCGTGCATTCCGCTGAAGGCCACGCCTACCTGGTGCGCGAACCATACGAAGAACTGCTGTGGTGGCTGCTGATGCCGTCACTGCTACGGCTGGCGAGCGAGACCGTCCCCGGCCGCGCAGCAGACAATCGTGCCGTGGTCGAGCGAATGAGCCGGACCATAGAAGAGGCGTTGGCAACAGCCGAGGCCGCAGGCTATCGCGTGGACCTGCTGATGGCTCCGGACGAAGTCGAGGCGGCGGGTGAAGTGGCTGTCCCTGAGGCCGTTTCATTAGCTGAGTCTGATGCCGAAACCGCTGTCGAAGCTGCCGCAGAACCTGCTGCTGAGGTTGAGACTGAACCTGAGCCGATAGCAGAAGCAGTGCCTGTGCCTGCAGAGGAGCGGGAGCCAGTTGAGCCGGAGACCGGAGCGGTTCTAGAAACCGCTGTCGAGCCCGCATTCGAAGCTGCGGCTGAAGCTGCTGTCGAACCTGAGACTGCCCCCGAGCCGTTTACCGAGGCCGAGCCTGCTATTGAAGCCGTCGCAGAGGCTGAGACGATCGATCCGGAGGCGCCAGAGGAGGCTGAACCTGCGCCCGCCGAAGATCTGGAACCGGTTGAGCCGGCGATCCATGCTGCCGCTGAAGATGCCGTCGAGGCTGAGAACGCTCTTGAGCCATTGGAAAAAGCTGAGCCGGCAACTGCCGGGGAACCGGAGCCGATCCTGCCGGAGAGCGAAACAGCCGCTGAACCTGGGTCCTCGGCAGAAGCCGAGCTTCTGCCAGAGGAAGATCGGGAATTGGCCGAACAGGAGAACGAAGCCGGAGTCGAGCGTGGTATCGAATCTGTTACTGAGGCTGCGACGACTGAACCGGAGCCGTCAGCAGGTGCGGAACCTGTGCCCGTTGAGAGCTTCGAGCCGGTCGTGCCTGAGATCGAAGCCGCTGTTGAAGCGGCCCCTGAGCCCACTCTAGAAGCCGTGTTTGAACCTGATTGGTCAGTGGAGGCCGAGGCTGTACTCGCAAGCGAGCCGAAATCGGTCGTGCAGGAGAGCGAGTTCGCCATTGAGCCCGCAATTGAAGCTGCTGCGGAGACCGCAGTCGATCCTGCCGCCGAGCCCTTTGCCGATTTTGCTGCTGATGTTACTGCCGAGCCTATTGCTGAACCCGAGACTGTAGCGGAGGCGGCGGCAGAGGGCGAACCATTGCCCATCGAGGCATTGGATCCGGGCGAACCGGAGAGCGAGCTTGCTGCCGAGCCCGCCTCTGAATCTGCCGCTGAAGCTGTGACTGTGCCAGAGTTGTCGGCAGAAGCCGAGCCCTCGGCTGCTGTGAAGCCGGAGCCCGCTGCAACGGAGAACGAGGTCGCTGCCAGGCCTGCTCTGGATCGCGGGGCGTTGGGGCAATTGCCGCGTTCGCCCAATGAGCAGTGGGAGCCACCTGCGCCAAAGATCGAATTCGGCGCTCGACTCGCTGCCGAAGCCAGCAGGGTTGCGGGGGCATTGCATTCATTCGCCGAGCGGTGGGAGCCACCGGCGCCGAAGATTGAATTTGCCGCCAAAGCTGCTGCCGAAGCTAATACGTCGGCAGGGGCGCCGCCTTCTTCCAGCGGGCATCCGGAGCCAGAAGCGGCGAAGATTGAATTCGCTGCCCAACCGGCTACCGAAGTCAGGACGTTGGCGGAATTATTGCATTCGCTCAATGAGCATTGGGAGCCTCCGGCGCCAAAGGTTGAATTCGTCGCCAAGCCGGCTGCCGAAGTTAAGGCGGAGGAAGAAGCGCGGAGTTCAGATGCGGAGCAGCCGAAATCGGCGGAACCGGGGAGCCGGCAGGCGCAAGGACCACGGGGCGACCCGACCAAGCCGGTCTAAGAGCAATTTCGGAAGACGAATATCATGGTAGCTCCTGGGAAGGCCCATCCCAGGCCGAAAGTAGTGGTGTGGAACGAATAGAATCCCTCAGGGGCTTCTAAAAGGGCTACGGAAAAGGCCGGGATTGAAGCAAGAGGCCTGAGAACATACTTCAGGGGCTAAAGAGGCTTCGGAAAAAGGCCCGATCTTTGGAGATTCGCCGCAAAAACATCCCTCAGTGGCTGAAGCCACCGCTGATTTCATTGTCTTTATACCGGGGATGAATCCCCGGCCTACCGCTCGAATGAGTTTTTCCTGAGCGTGTGAGGCCAGGGCCCTTCAAGGTGGTCCACTGCTTTGCCACGGCCGATTTGTCCCAAGCGGCTGCGCCCCGTAGAATCGGCACAGAGCAAAACCAGGGAACTTGTAGCCTGATTCGCTCCATGGAAGGTCGCCGTTCTCTGTTGGTCGCGTCGACTTAAGTGTTCCGGTTCCGGAATACGTCTTCCCTGGTTTTGCTGTAGACGGCGAGGTCGCGCACGTCTTGAGCCCCACCCAAATTGGACCCGGCAAGGAATTGATGAGCGAGCAGGAACAAGGGAACTCCATCGAGGCGCAGGCGGCCTCGCCGGCGTGGATCAGGATCGAGCGGGCGAGACACTCTCAGCGTCCTAATCCCATGGAATTGATTGAGCGGATCTTCAGCGATTTCAGCGAGATTCACGGAGACCGCGCCTATGGCGACGACGAGGCGGTGGCTTGCGGCATGGCGAGGCTCGGGGGCGAAGAGGTGCTGGTGATCGGCAACCGCAAGGGCGGTTCCACAAAAGATAGAGTCCGGCGCAACTTCGGCATGCCGCATCCGGAGGGCTACCGGAAGGCGCTCAGGGCCATGAAGCTGGCCGAGAAATTTGGCAGGCCGGTGATCAGCTTCATCGATCTGCCGGGCGCCTATCCCGGCCTGGGCGCTGAGGAGCGAGGGCAGGCCGAGGCGATCGCACGGAATTTGCTGGAGATGTCCCGGCTGCGGGTGCCTACGATTTCGGTCATCAGCGGCGAGGGCGGATCGGGCGGCGCGCTGGCCCTGGCCGTTGCGGACCGCGTGCTGATTTTGGAGAATGCGCTGTACTTTGTGATTACGCCGGAGTCCTGCGCGGCGATCATGTGGCGGGACGCGGGGCAGAAACAACTGGCAGCGGAAGCCATGCGCATCTCAGCTCCGGAGGTCGCCGCGCTGGGGTGCGTGGACGAGATCGTTGAGGAGCCGGCAGAGGGCATTCACGCCGACCGCGAAGTGGGCACGGGCCTGTTGGGCGCCGCGCTCAAGAGGCATCTGGCTGAATTGAAAGCGCTGCCGGTGGACGAGTTGGTGGCCGAGCGTCAGGCCAAATTTCGCAACATTGCGCAGTTTTACACGGAAGGTTAGGTGCCCATGAGTCCATCCCCGGCTGGCGGCGGCCGCTTCCGCGCTTACTTGCGATTCATTCTCGCCGTACTTTGGTTCTTCCTGGCGCGAACGCTGGCGCGGCACGAGGTGCTGGGACTGGCCAGCGAACAGTGGCGCCCACTGGCCGAGCAGGCTACGCTGGTCTTTCTGCTGCTGATGGGCTATGCGAGCATGGGCTTCACGCTCGACCGCCAGCAGCGTCCGATCAGCGCGCAAGGGCTACCGAGGCGGTCTGGATGGCCGGGCGAAGCGGGGTTGGGGCTGGCAGTGGGCTGGGCGCTGGCCGTGGCGTGCGTTCTGCCGTTGGTCGTGGGCGGCGGAATCGCTATCGTGCTGATCCTCGAGCCCTCGGCCTGGGGATGGCTGGCAGCCGATGCCGCATTCTTCGCGCTGGCCGCGCTGGCCGAAGAGGTCGCCTTTCGCGGATACGGATTTCAGCGCTTCGAGCAATCGGTCGGGCCTTTTGGGGCTACGCTGGGCTTTGCCGCCTTCTATGCCATCGTGCAGGCGTTTCTGCCGGGGTCGAGCCGCTCGAGCATCGCCGCCTCCCTGGCGCTGAGTTTCTTGCTCTCGACCGCTTACCTGCGCACACGGGCACTGTGGTTGAGCTGGGGAATCAACTTCGGCTGGAAGGCAAGCCGGGCGCTGCTCTTCGGGCTTGCGATCAGCGGCGACAGCAGCCACTCGCCGGTGGTCGAGGGCAATCCCATGGGTTCGTTCTGGCTGACCGGGGGAGGCTACGGCCTGGACGGGAGCTGGGTGGCCTTCCTTGTGCTGCTGGTGGCGCTGCCGGTGGTCTACCGATTGACGCGCGAGCTGGACTTCCGCTGGAACGCGCCGGAGATTGTGCCGGGAGGCATTCCGGTGGATCTGGACGCGGCAGCCCGCCGCCAGCACGAGGCCGCCATGGGGCCGGTCGAGGTTGCGGCTCCTTCCCTGGTGCAGATTTTGCCTGTATCGGCGCAACCCGCACATCAGGGGCAACCCAACTCGCTCGACGAACCGTGATGAAATCGTTCATCCGGCTCGGGCGTTGAAGGGTTCATGGTTTCCCACCCATTCGCCAGAAAAAGGCGAATGGATGGGGCACGGAGCGTTGATTCTGGGGCCGAACAAGAAGGCTCACTCCGGATGGGCTTGATCTGGATCGACGTTCAACTTGCCGCTGATTTCGTTGATGCAAATCTCTACCACGGCGCAACCGGCGGCCTGTTTCTCGTCGACTGGCTGGAATGGCTTGCCTGCCGCGTGCTTCTCGACCAGCAAATTCAGAAGAACTGCTTTTTCGGCGGCATCGACGACTACGCGCGCCTCGCCGAACGCGAGCACGGATTGGTAGCGAGCGGCGCAGGCGCAGGGGCGATCCTCGGAGATCGTCATCTTGGTCGCTTTGCTCACTTCAAAGCAGACCCGGTTGTTTTCGGCGAGATTGTCGAGTTTCCGGGCCGTCAGTTTGCAGTGGAAGATGACCTTTCCGTCGTGAAAGACATAATTGAGCGGAGTTATGTAAGGCTGGCCGGCGCGGTCGCAGGTAGCGAGGCGGCCTTCGGTTCCGGCTGCAAGGAACGCGCGTGCGTCTTCTTCCGTCATCCAGCGAATGGACATTGGGATCGGGTCTCTGAAGTTGAAATTTATCAGGGAGCCGGACGGGAGTGGTGCAGTTTTCGGTGAGCCGGTCATTCGACCGGAGTTACGTGATGAAGGATCATTGCTCTCTCCCGAGCCTGAAACTGCAAGATTGCCGCTTTTTGCTGTGCAACAAACATAGAATTTAACTTGACACAAAAACCGACTCTGCGGATAATTCGGATCCAAGAAGTACTTTCAGCATGGATACCCCAACGATCCAATATGCTAGTGAACGGAGGATCGATTCCTTGCAGACCTTTTGGTTTTCACGCCCTACCTGTATCTGCACTGCCTTTACACTTGTCTCATTGTTCGCCATAGCCGCTCCTGCCCAGGAGGCGAAGGCACCTGGATCATCACAACCCGGCAAGCAAAGCACGGCCAGCTCCACAGGAATTAGCAGCCCAAGTCCACTTGTGATTTGCCCAAGTTGCAGCGATGGAGGGGGGATGGGGAGGCGACGGTGATGACCCTCCACCAGCACCTCCGCCACCCGACGGCGGTTCACCGCCCCCAGCACCGCCGCCGCCAACAGATCCGCAGTTCATTGTTGATTACAACGCATACATACCTCAGGATCATATCTCCGGTCCAGCACCAACAGGCTGTTCGCTGACGACAGGTTATCTTTATCTCGGGGACAGGCAAGGCGACCCCATGACAGGTGGGTCTCCGTATTCCTATAGAACGGAGCAGTACATTATGCTCTACCCAAACACCGGAGTGTCCGTGGACCCATCTAGCGATACCGGCTATACGGATCAGTTCTCCTTTGGTTCCCCGGCAAATGGGAGGTACATCACCGACGCTGATTACGATGGATATATCCTTGATCGCCATCTCTGGAACAACGAGGGCAAGGCAGTATTTGGAGCGGAGGGAAACCACGCATCTGGATCAACTACCCCGACTTCACGTAATATTAATGTTAACTTCAACGGTCAGGCCTCGAATCCGCTGGAACAAACGCCCGCTGGCATACTGCAGCCTTACATTAAATGGAACCTGTCCACCACAGTGAACAATACGGAAGGAGCGTACACAGGTCAAGTCTTCGTCTCCGGAGGGGTAACGTGTTATCCCTCGCACCAAATTACGGTGAACGGTACGGTCGTTGCGTTCTACACCGCCCCACAAAACCCTAGCCTTCTGACTCTAACTTATTGTCTAACGGGTGGACCTTCTTACCCTTTGACTGGTCCATCCACGCTGCCCGGCGGCACACCCATCAGAGCGCAGTAAATAGCGAGGAGCCCAATGAGATTAGCGCGACACTCCGTCTTGTTTTTGCTCCTATGCCTCACTGGCTGGGCGCAGCAGTCAACTGGCGCGAAAGAGTCTTTCGCGGATGCCCTGGCGTCTTTACCGTCCCTGTCGGTGACAAGACCCGCAGACCCGTCAAAGTTCACCAATATGCTCGATAGCCACGCCGGTGACTCGCAAGCAGATGTTGCGGTTGCTTTGCCGCTAATAAAAAAGTATTTACAGAGTCCGGACCAGGAATTGCGACACAATGCTCTCTTCGTCGTTTACGCTCTTGCGAGGCGTCCGAATAGCGCAATCGAACTCGCATCTATCCTTCCAGACGTGTATTCGCATTTGTCCGAGCAGGATATTTACCTGCGAAAAGGAACACTGCTTGCAATCAACACACTCAGCCCCACTCCCCCTGACGAAGCCTTCTCAGCCCTGTTAGACAGCCTAGGGAAAGCTGACGTTTCAGATGAATTTGGAAGAGATTTAGTGCGAAGTCTAGCTTTTCTTCGGCCTAAGGATGAAGGCGCACAGAACGCAATCTTGGCATATCTCGATAAGCCCGGGATGGACGATAACCATCAGGCGGATTTGATCGAATCTCTCGGTTACCCGCAGCTTGGGGAGATCCTCACACAAAAAACCGTAACTCTGGCCAATGCCCCTCCATCCAGAAGGATTCGGGATGCGGCAATCAGGGCCTGCACAAAGATCGGGCCGCGCGCAGTCAACCCGATAAGGGATCAGCTCTATTCGATCAAAGCTAACACGACCGAAACGTCAGAATCCCGCGGCGCTGCAGTGAGGGCGCTCAGCATAATAGAGCCGGCTGGTCAACAGACCGCTGCCTTGATCGACGCTTTGCAGAAGACGGATGTTTCGGACGACTTCGGAATACATTTGGCTGGGGAACTCGCTCGTACCCGACCAAATGATCAGGATGCGCAGAACGCAGTACTGGCGTACCTCAATAAGCCTGGAATGGACGATAGCCACAAGGCGGCTCTGATCGACGAAATTGCGTACCCATACCTTGCGGAGAAAGCCGTACAGGAGATTGTTGACCTTGCGAATATATCTCCCCAAGGAAAGCTGCGAAATGCAGCAATCAAAGCTTGCGGCAAGATCGGACCTCGCGCAGTGATTCAGATTAAGGACAAACTCGATTCGATAATCGCCAATCCTGCGGAACGGGGGGAATCCCGCAACACTGCAAACATGGCTCTCAGCGTCATTCAGTAACAGTAAGCGGGAATGGAATTGAAGCCAAGGTGCTGGAGCAAGCGCGCAGATGTGGACTGTCGCCCGTTCGGAAGCGGCGCCACTCCCCCGGTCATTTGCTTTTCCTCCTCGAAGAGGGGTATCTTTTGCTTGAATGCTGTTCGCGTGCATGGGAGGTCCCCATGACTTGGCCATCACACCTTCAGGAGATGCCGCCAGTTCCTGAAGTGGTCTTCACTGGCCGCCGCAGGAGATGGTTCCGGCGCGGGGCGGGATGGTGCGCCGCTGGGCTGCTGATGGTTGCGGGAATGGCCGCGGCACAGGTTGTCACCATCGACACGCACACCGGCACGGTGACCAACGGCGCTGATAGCAATAATGCGTCGGTGGACCGGCGCTATCAGCAGATCACGCCCACGCACGTTCCGCTCACCAACTCAGAGCTCGACGCCAAGACGCGGCTGGAACTGATTAGGCTGCTGCAGGCGGAGCAGGGCTTTGCCATGCGTCCCATTCCGCGGGGCCACAGGGGGCTGACGTTGACAGCCAACGGCAAGCTGAATCCCGCCGGGGAAAACTATCTGAACATGGTCATCAGCGATGGACTCTCGGCCCAGCCGGGTGACCGAGTGGTGCTCACGGACGTCAAGATTGACCATTCAAAGTTGATTTTTGACTTGAACGGCGGGCCAGATCCGAAGCACCGCTTTCTGCGTCACGTCCAGATCGGCACAGGGCCCGCAATGAACCCCGTGATCCAGGGAGACGGCCAGGAGCCGATGGGCGCGCGAGTGACCCTTGCCTTTAATGGCCATGTTCCCGAGTTGACCGGAGCCGAGGTGAAGGCTCTGCTGGCGCCACTGATCTCGTTTGACGTGAAGACCCCCATCCAGGCCTTCACCGACACACTTCCCGCCAAACTGAAGGACGCAATCCTGAATCACACGGTACTGGTGGGGATGTCGACCGAGATGGTGTTGTATGCCAAGGGGCAGCCGGAGCACAAGACTCGCGAGAGCGAGGGGCAGACGCCCTTCGAGGAGTGGATCTATGGCCAGCCACCGGCGGAGGTGGATTTTGTCCGCATCAACGGCAACAGCGTGATTCGCCTGGAAGTGGCGAAGATGGGCGAGAGGCCCGTCGTTTTCACCAAGAACGAGGTGGAGGGGCTGATGCGGACCGACGGCACTCCGCTCGAGGCCGAGGTGACCCATACGAAGAATGTCGAAATGGGCGACGCCAAGCGCGACCCGGATACGCAGGCCCCGGCTGCTCCGCCGACGCTGCGCAATCCGGGAGAGACGCTGCCCGCCGATACCAATCGAAATGGCGTGATGAGACCGGTGCAGTTCCCCAAGCCGAAGCCCGCGACGCAACCCGGCGACAATCCTGACGGCGAGCCCGATGCCCAGCCGCCGGCCGCAACGCAGCCATCGAGCGCCCCAGCCCAGCCTTCACCCCCGGATGCCTCGCAGCCTGGGCCGGCCAAGCCGCAGTCTGCTCCGGCGTCTGCCGGCCAGACGCCCTGAGGCGTTGCGATCCGGCGCGATGCAGGCAGCGCTGATGTAAACTGGAAAGAGCGAGTCCGGCTGCTTTGTTTTTGTGTGAAAGGCCGCCCGAAGACCGCGACGTTGAAGCCGCGCGCAGGGAGAAGCGGTTCTCCGATCGATATACCTTGACCGGCCCCATCAAAGGTGGCTTTTTCTTAAGGAAAAATCCACATGAGGGCAATGGTTTCGGGATGCAGCAATCGGAAAACCGCTTGAGTTTGCGCGTGTGTGCAGAGACACCCGAAGAAGGAGAAATACCCGACCGATGGCCAAGATTGCAAAAACAGGTGACCGCAAGAAGGAAATGGACACGACGAAGTCGACAGACTGTCCCAAGTGCAGCAAGCCGACGCGCATCGTCAAGCGCGTAAAGGACCGCGAACGCGGCGTTCCGGGTGGCGTCTACATCTCGTGTTCCGTTTGCGATTTCTACGAGAAGCTTTAAGCGCTGATTTGAAGATTGGCGCAGGAAAAAGCCCGGCTGCTGCCGGGCTTTTCTTCGTCAGAGCTAATTCGTTAAAGGAATCTTTGCACAGATCTTAGCAGCGAAACCCACATTTCCTCCGGGGCCAGGCAATGTCTGACGAATCCGCCGAGTGTTCGGCACGCGGAGAGATGACACTCGCAGGGGCTAAAGCCCGTTGATTGTGCTGAAATTGCGGCACGACTAAAGTCGTGCCCTGATACAAAACCCGCATTTGAAACAGTCTCTGCAATATTTGCAATCGCCTTTCGTCTACAGGAATGGATGGAAGAGACTTTGAGCATCGCTGCGATCAACGAGCAAGACCGTCGAATCTCCGCGGTCATCGCCAGAGAAGGATCGCGGCTGCGCAACTTCATCCGCCGGCGCGTGCCGATCGAAGCCGACGTGGAGGATCTTGTCCAGGAGGTCTTTTATGAACTGGTGGCGGCCAATCGGCTGCTGACTCCAATCGACTATTTGACTGGCTGGCTCTTTCAGGTTGCGCGCAATCGCATCACGGATCTTTTCCGGAAAAAGAAGCCGGAGAACTTCAGCGATGCGGCGGTGACGGACGAAGACGGCGATCTCTTGAGGATCGAAGATCTGTTGCCATCGCCGGATGCGGGGCCTGAAGCGCTTTTTGTCCGCAGCGTGCTGCTGGAGGAACTTGAGCTTGCGCTGGGCGGGCTGCCCGGCGAGCAGCGCGATGTTTTCTTAGCTCACGAAGTAGAGGGGCGCAGCTTCAAGGAGTTATCGGCGGAGAGCGGCATCAACGTCAACACGCTGCTCTCGCGCAAGCGTTACGCGGTGCTGGCTCTGCGCGAACGATTGCAGACGATTTACGACGAGTTGAACAGGAAGTGAGGATGAGATTATGAAACGCAAATGGATTTTCTTTGTGGCGCCGCCGGCAGTGGTGTTGCTGGTTGTGATCTTCGGCGAAGTGGTGATGCATCTGTGGAACTGGCTCGTGCCGGCGATCTTTGGGTTGCACATGATTACCTTCTGGCAGGCTCTTGGGCTGCTGATTCTCTGCCGGATACTTTTTGGCGGCTTTGGCCATCACGGCGGCGGTCACGCTCGAGGCCGCCACCGCTGCGGCGAACGCTGGGAGCGGATGACGCCGGAGGAGCGGGAGAAGTTCTGCAAAGAGAGGCGCGGACGCTGGAGCCGATTTGATGAGCCGTCGGACAAAGCCAGCGAGACAGCATAGAAGCGTCTTGCAAGATAAGTCTCTGGGGAGATCTGAAGCGTCAGGGCACGACTTTAGTCGTGCCGCATATGCATCATAATCAAGTGGGCTTTAGCCGCTGCGGAATTGTGAACTACTGATAACGAACGACCGCAGGGGCTAACGCCCAACATCTTCTTGCTGAACAAGCGGCACGACTGAAGTCGTGCCCTGACGCTTCTTGAGGCTTCGCCGAGTTTTTCCGCAGCCCGTGAGGTCATGCCCTGACACGTTATTCAATCTCAATTGAATTTCACAAGAGGCTCGGAGGAATCAAATCACGCTTCGAGCGCCGAGGCCATCTCTTTGAGGATGGCCTCGGCAGCCTCGGCAGGATCCGGGGCCTGGGTAATAGGGCGGCCCACAACCAGAAAACTGGCTCCCTGAAGCAAAGCTCCGGCGGGGGTTGCGATGCGCTTCTGATCGCCAATCTCCGCGCCAGCCGGACGAATGCCGGGCGTGACAAGAATCCCATCGGGGCCGGTGAGGGCGCGCAGATTCGCAACCTCCTCCGGCGAGCAGACAAAGCCGCGAATCCCCGCATTGAGGCCCATTTGGGCCAGCAACTCAACCTGCTCGGCTGGTGAGCGGTCCAGGCCGATGGCCTTGGCTTGATTTTGGTCCATGCTGGTGAGCATGGTTACGGCCAGCAACTCGGGCGGATTGTCGACGCCCTCCAATGCGGCCTTTGCCGCGGCCAGCATCGCCGGGCCTCCGGCTGCATGGACGTTGATCATGCGCGCGCCAAGCGCGGCTGCCGAACGTACTGCTCCGGCCACGGTGTTCGGAATATCGTGAAACTTCAGATCAAGAAAGACCGAGTGGCCGCGCGCAACCAGCGGATCGATCACGGCCGGACCGGCGGCGACGAAGAGCTCCAGCCCAACCTTGAACCAGTGGACATTCTTCTCCAACTGGCCGACCAGATTGGCCGCCGAGGCCGCGTCGGGCACGTCGAGCGCGACGATCAGGCGCTTGCGGGCCTCTTCGATGGGGTCAACAAGGGGCAAGCGGGCAGGGCCAAAGCTCGGGTTCATGCGGTCGGGGATGGGCATGGTTCTATTTTACCGTTTGTGCGGTTGGCATTCTGGAGAAAGCCTTTCCACGGTACGAACGTTTTTAGGAATCCTCAATTGGCTGCAGCACAAGGGGCCAAGTACGGGGCAAAGAGTAGTGTTGTCTCTTTTTGCTTTTTCCCGCTTTTGAGCGTGAGGTGCCATTTCTCTGGCTTTCCAACTTCGGGAACTTCAACCGTCAAATCAAATTGGTGATCTAGCAGACGAAGCAGTTGAGTAGCTCCACGCAGATAATGTCGGGCTGGGTTAAGGCCTTGAGGTTGTCGTCCTATTGTGGCAATTGTGCCGCCTGTGGCTGCTGCAAAATCGGCGAAGTCCATTGGCATCGATCTCTCTTCCGGAGTCTGATCGAATTGGGGCGAAATGAGAATCGCGAACACCGGCACGCCGGCTGTGACCAACTCGGCTGAAAGCCGGGATTGGCTAAGCTTGCTCGAATTGTCGCCGCCGTCCGAGACTACTATGATCGAGTCGCCGGATTGATGTGCGCCAAACATCTTCAAAGCGGAATCGATACTGTCCCAAAGAGGAGTTCTACGCGAGTGATCGCCCACGGGACGCCACGCAAGAACTTCGGCCAGCCTTGCTTTGGCAGAGTTAGGTGACATGAATTCCGTTCGCTGCGAAGACTTGCCGGCGAAGACGAGTAATGCGACGGAGTCCGAGTCTGGAACCGCGGAAACAGCTTCGCTAAGCGATTGATTGGCGAGGGTTCCAGGGTGTTCATCGGAAGCAAAACTCTTCAATGGAGTATCGATCACGCTTCCGCTGCGGTCTAGGACAAAGACGATCCGCCGCGCTGCGGGTGCTGTTGTAAACGCATTGATCGGCATTGCCCGGCGCTCCCATGTGGCTCGAAAATCTTCTGCGGTGAGCGTGTCAATGGCTACATTGGTCTTCTGGTCGATTGCGATGACCGGCACGGTTTTTCGGCATGAGGGCTGAGCCTCAAAAGAGCCGGCCATGGAGGACAGTAGCCCGACGATGCACAATAATTTTGCTTTCATAACTCTCCTGCCTCAGAGGGATTAGCGGGGACCGCATTTCAATTAAGAGATCGTTGGTGGTGCCAAGTCTACCATTAATGGGTGTAATTCTCGAGTTCTTCGCCCTATCCGCATACCAAATCATTTGAAGTCTTCTCTGCTTTGCGCATAAACCCACATGGCCCAGTCCGTGAGCGCCCGTAATCCTATCGGCGTATCCTGTGAAAGGTGAGGAGAGTTGGGTTTGACGAACGTTTCACGCTGGATGCGCGCCTTGGCTTGGGGTCTTCTTGTGTTGGCGGCGGGCACTCCTGGATATGCCTCCACGGTGCATACCAATCCGCTGAATCACGATCCGCTGGTGCGTGAGGCTTACGAACGCTTCTATAACCTGGACTATCCGGGGGCCGTCGAGCGCTTTGAGCGCTTTCGCGAGATGCATCCGGGCGATCCACAGGCGACCGCGATGCTGCTCGACGCGGTGCTCTTTCAGGAGCTCTACCGGCTGGATCTGCTGGACACGACCTTCTATGCCAACGACGGTTTCCTGACTGGCCGCCACGCGACCGAGGAGGACCCGAAGACGCGCGACCGCATCCTGGGGCTGGCCGATGAGGCGATTCGCGAGGCCGACTGGCGGCTCGACCGCAACCCCAACGACATTGACGCCCTGTTTGCCCGAGGCTGGGTTCGCAGTCTCAGATGCACTTATGTCGCCATGGTGGAGCGGGGATATGGCGCGGGTTTTCGGCTGGCTACCAAGGCCAAGGACGACGAAGTGCGCGTGCTGCAACTGGACCCGGAGTATGTGGATGCAAAGCTGGTGGTGGGGGTCTACGAATATGTGGTGGGCGCGCTGCCCTGGCCATTCAAAGTGCTGATCGGCTTTGCCGGGATCTCTGGTTCGAAGACGCGCGGCCTCGAGATGCTGAGCGACGACGGGAAACGCGGCGTGATTACCAGCATCGAGGCACGTACTACAATTGCCCTTTTTCTGCGCCGCGAAGCGCGGTACAAAGAGGCGATCGAGGTGGTGCGGGGGCTGAAGAATCAGTATCCGCACGATTATCTCTTCTGCCTGGAAGAGGCCAACCTGCGCAAGGATGCGGGGGAAGGGATGGGTGCTGTGGCGGCCTATAGGGAGATTGTCGCCAACAGCAGCAAGCCCGGCTATTTTGCCGAGGCGCGGCTGGAACTGGCCTTCTTTGGGCTAGGCGATGCACTGCGCGGGCAGCGGCACTTCGGCGAGGCGGCGCAGGCGTATGAGCAGGCCGCATGGACGAGGAATGTTGGCCCGGAGCTGAAGATCCGGTCGTTGCTGGCCGCGGGTGAGTGCCGCGATATGAACGGCGAGCGCCAGCAGGCGGTCAAGGACTATCAGATGGCGATTGACGCCGGTCCAAACACTTCGCGAGCTGATACCGCGCGGAAGCGGCTGCGGAGCCCGTACAAGGGAGTGTGACCGAATATCGACATTCCCTCGGCGGCTA